>Ga0172380_10005311_pt1 | contig 15715 bp, 15 predicted proteins | sample Leawe162metaG_FD_119747 | JGI IMG/M metagenome (GOLD analysis project Ga0172380, IMG submission 119747) | Leachate microbial communities from a municipal landfill in Southern Ontario, Canada - Leachate well 162 metaG | ecosystem: Engineered > Solid waste > Landfill > Unclassified | place...
GATAGAAAGCAGCATAATTTCAGATTGCAGAATTCAGATTGCAGAATATATAAATGGTATTTACCCTATGCTACCGTCGCTCGCTCGAAGGCGAAAGTAAACTTTCGCCTTGTTTACTCACTAGGTAATAAAAATTCAGACATCCAGTTTCCCCTCAATCTGAACTCTACAGTTTGCAATCTACGATTACTTCGCTTGCTTCGCTCCGATGGTCACCTCGTCGCCTTCTTTCAGTCCGGAAATGATCTCAACCACTCCTTCATCGCCTTCGAGACCGAGCGTCACTTCCACTTTTTCAAAAGTCGTTTCATTCCGCCTCACCTCGGCGTAATTCTTCCCCGCCTCCTTAGAGAGAGCGCGGAATGGGAGGATAAGCGCATTTTCCCGCTTCGCCGTCTCGATATCGATGTTCGCCGTCATACCTTCTTTCAGCCGATCATCGATATTCGCCAGACGGAATTTCACGACATAGGAAACGACATTCTGAAGCACCGTCGCCGCCATATCGATATCCGTCACCTCGGCGACGAATTTTTCTGTCGCCGGAAACGCATCGAAGGTCACATCCGACCGCATCCCCTTCTTCACCTTGTCGATATCGGATTCCGGCACTCGCGCCTCGATGACGAAATCATCCGGCATCGAGATGCGTGCCAGGATCTTTCCGGCTGCCGCCACCTCCCCGACGCGCGCATCCATCGACACGATACGGCCGGAAAGAGGGGCATACAGCATGCCGTCTCGTATCTCTAAAACGAGCGTCTTCACTTCCTCTCTCGCCTGTTCCGCGGTCAATTTTTTCGCCTCGATCGTCTCCTTCTTGGAATCAGCCGACTTCCGGGCCAGAAGCTCATTCGCCTCGGCTATCTTCACCGCGAGTCGGGCGCTATTCAGCTGAGTTTGCAATACCGTCCGATCTATCGACAGAAGAGGGTCGCCAAGAGTGATCAGATCGCCCTCTTTCGCATATACCCCGTCGATAACGCCCGAACCCTTGAAAGAAAGATCCGCATACGATACCGGGACGAGCTCTCCGGTAACGCTCACCGTTTCGATGACAGATCCCCTCCGGACGCTTTCGGTCGGAACAACCGCGATATCCGTCTTGCTCCGATAATAAAAATACCCGCCAATGAGGATGATGAGGATGCCGCCGATGATGATTTTCTTTTTTGTAAACATACGTGAAAAAATTTTCAATTCTCAAAAATTTAATTTCGGAATTTTTGAATGATCAGATTGCAATATTGTTTAGAAATTGGAAATTAGGAATTAGGAATTAGAAATTCAAAAAAGGTTTCTTTTTTGTGCCGCTTCATCCATCGCGCGATTCGCTTCGGCATCGGCTACGATATTGAATTCCCGCCGCACATGGACGAAAGTCACCTCCTTGAAATCAAGCATGAGATTCCAGACCTCGAGAAAATACGGCTGCAGCTTCGCATTCTCGATCTTATAGATATGATTCATCTGCTTACAGGCCAATTCGCTGTCCATCCGGCATTCGATCGACGTTTTCTTCGCTTTCTCCTTTCCGAGCAGGCTCTTTATTTTTTTCAACCCAAAAACGATAGCGGCATATTCCGCCTCGTTATTCGTTTTCGTTCCGAGAAATTCACCGAATTTCTTATCAAGTGTCTCGATATATACCCCCAGCGCCGACGGCCCGGGATTCCCCCGCGATCCGCCATCGCTGTACATCACTATCTTTTCCATACATACAGTATATCAAGCTTTCTTCGTCTCGTCGAAAAGAAAAGAGGCTATCAGACGCAGCCTAACAGCCTCCCGATGATTCCGACAAAAGAACATCATCCTGAAGCGATCGCCGCCTCCGCATCAGCGACATTATTCGCCAGTACGATGTTCTTTCTCAGCACCCTTCTCGGCTTCGATTCCGCAAGCCAAGGAATGTTTCTCCGATTTCGGAGATGCGCGCACACGAAATACTCCGGCGGGAATTCCGGCAGAGCGATCCAGGAGGTATTCCATGGCTCCCGATCCGGATCCGGCATTTTCATTTCTCTCGGTGTTTCCGGTGCACAGAGAAAAATATCCGCATATTCGTCATCCGGCGACGCCGCGACACGGCCGATCCGCCAGACAAATTCAAAGCCATTCCTGCCGAACCTTTTCTCCGGATATTCCCGGAAAATCACCCAATCCTTCGGATTCAAAACGCGCTGCGCCATTCTTTTCTCCCTTCTTGTCTTGGAATATTCCCTATTGGAAAACAACTACAACTATTAGGCTCTCAACTGCAAATCTATGAGCTTCAATTGCATGGAAGTTCTTCCATTCCACACATTCTCCTCCAAAGTGAAAACGACGTCAATGCGATCGCCCTCCTTCATATCGGGGAATCTCTCTCCGAATGAGAATCCGATCGCATCGAATGATTTCGATCTCTCATCCGAAATAAGGGTCATCTTCAGGTGTTTTCCGGTCGAACCGACAGTCCGAATATCGCCGATACGCATATTCTCAAGCAGAAATACTGGCTCTGGATTCCCCTGACCGAACGGTGCGAAGCTTTGAATCTGCGAAATGAGGTCCGCAGTGAGATGAATGGGATCGATTCGAACATCGATAGCGAGTTCCGGCTCGGTCATTTTCTCCGGAAGAAGCGCATCGACCATCGCATCGAAGCGCTCGCGGAACGCCGGAAGATTCTCATTCTTGACCGTCAGTCCGGCCGCCTGCGCATGTCCGCCGAACTTCTCGAGAAGATCCCCGCACCGCTCGACGACTTCGATGATATTGAGTCCGGGTATGCTCCGAAGAGATCCCGTGCTGCATTCGTCGTACCGCCTGAGCACCACGACCGGCTTTCCTATTTCGCGGGCAATCGTACCGGCAACCAGACCGACGACGCCGATCGTATAATCCGGATGCACCGCGATGATCGATCGGCGATCCTTCTGCTCACGGGCCTCGGCGCGGACGAGAGCCGAGATGCGTTCAGAGAGCTTCCGGCGATCATTGTTGAGCTGCTCCAGCTGACTCGCAAGCATAGATGCCTCCGCCTGATCCTTGGATGCCAAGAGGTCGTGTGCGATCTGTCCATGTTCCATCCGGCTCGCCGCATTGATGCGCGGTCCGATCTGAAATCCGATCATGCGCGCATCCGGCTTGTTCCATTCGTCGATCTTCAATTTTCCTGCCGCATACATCTCCTGCAATCCGATATTGCGCGTCTTTCCGAGGACGATGAGCCCGTATGTCACGATAGTCCGATTTTCTCCGATGAGAGGCATCACATCGGCAACCGTCCCCACCGCCGCAAGGTCGAGCAGCCATTTCAACTCCCCCACCCTCTTCGGTGCGAGATCCTGATACAGCGCTTGGATGAATTTGAATGTCGTTCCCGCCCCGCACAATTCCTGAAACGGGTACCCGCAATTAAGCACTCTCGGATTGATGATCGCGAACGCATCCGGAAAAATTTCCGGGACATGATGATGATCGATGATGATGACATCCATGCCGAGGCGATTCGCCTCCGCCACTTCCGAGACATTCGTCATCCCGCAGTCGACCGTAAACATCACCGATACTCCTTCTTTTTGAAATGCGTGAAGCGCGTTTTTATGCACGCCATGCCCCTCCTTTTCCTTGTGCGGAATATAGACGGTCACCGGAAATCCGAGCTGCTCGAGCGCGGTCCGCAAAAGAACCGAAGAAGTCACTCCGTCCGCGTCATAATCGCCGAAAATTCCGATGCGCTCACCGGACTCGAGCGCGGTCTTCATCCGATCGACCGCCTTCCGCATCGATTTGAATAAGAAGGGATCATGCAGATCGCGATCATAATCCGGACGGAAAAACCGCTCGATCGATGCGGTATCGAGATACCCGCGATCCGAGAGAAGGGCTTCGATCACCGGATGATAGGCGGTTTCCGTTTTTGGTGTGACTGAGTCGATTTTCACTTTCCATTTCGCCACACGCATTCATGCTGAAAATATTACTGGCAAGTCAATTCCGCTTCGAAGATGCGCCGCTCCTTATCCCGCAATCGGAGCCGGAGCACCGGATGCGTCCCGCCCATGCATGGAAGCGTCCCGTCCATGCCGAGCGCTTCGAAAAGACGCCCAGCCTCGGCCGAGTGAGTATCGAAGGAGATGGCGAAATCCGATGAGGAGAGAAGGGCCTTGATGCGTGTCACCACTTCCGTAGGCGTCGTCATATCGCGCACGATAAAATCTTTCACTCCGAGCTCTCTCGCTTTCATCTCATCTTCTTTCCGTCCGAGGTGGGAAATGAAGGCTACGGGAACACCCTCCATCGCCACATTTTTCTTCAGCCCTTCCATAAATTGAAAACCGTCCATGCGAGGCATGATGATACCGCACAGCACGACATTCGGCACGATCTGGTTGGCCATCTCCAGGCCCTCGAGGCCGTCATTCGCCTCCCGGACATCGAATCCCGCCATTCGGAATACCTCGGCATACATCGTCCGCGTATCGATATCATCATCGACGAGCAAAATCCGTATCTGGCTGTCTGTCATATCATTAGTATTAAAAATTAGAGAATACGTCTCATTATACCTCCCATCCGACAAAAAGAAAAAGAGGGATTTCCCCCTCTTTTGAAGATCCTCATCTGCGGCAATAGCATCAGGCAGTCCTCAATTTTTCCAATTGCTCGAGCGCCTTCCGCTCTTCGGAAGAAACCTTCTTCGGGACATCGATTGTCAATTCTACCAGGTGATCCCCTTCAGCGAAATGTCCGACGCGGATTCCCTTGCCGCGGATACGGAAAACTTCGCCGGGCTGAGTACCCGCAGGAACCCTGATCACTACTTCGCCATCGATAGTCGCCACGGGAATTTTTCCTCCCAAGACCGCCACCGGATAAGCGATGGCCTTCTTCGAGAGAATGTTCCGTCCGCTCCGCCGAAATTCCTCATGCGGAAGAACATGGATATTCACATAGAGATCGCCTGAATGAGACCCTCGTTCGCCTGCCTCCCCATACCCCTCGACTGAAATCGTCTGCCCGTGCTCGATACCCGCAGGAATGGAAAGGGAAATCGATTCCGTCTCGAAAGAACGCCCTTCGCCATGACAGCGCGGGCACGCCTCCGGATAATATTTTCCCGTACCGTGGCACCTCGCGCACATCACCGCCTGATTGATCGTGCCGAAAATAGTCCGCACCGCCTTGGAAATCCTTCCCGCTCCGTGACAATCCGGACAAGTCGTCTCTTTGGATCCCTTTTTTCCTCCCGTGCCGGAGCATTCCGAGCAAGTCACGCGTTTCCGCAGATTGATATCCTTCTTCACGCCGCGAACCATCTCCTCGAAAGTGATCTCGATATCCGTCTGTATATCCGCGCCTCCCCGCCTTCCCTGCCGCGAACCGCCGCCAGAGAAAATATCCGAAAAAATATCATCGAAGCCGCCGCCAGAGAAATTCCAGCCTGAGGCCGGTCCGCCTTGAGCGGAAAATCCCGAAAAGTCGAAGCCGCCGGATCCTGATCCGCCGCCCGGCGCGCCGTTATCATGAAAGCCCTGGCCGTATTGATCATACTTCCGGCGTTTTTCGGCATCCGAAAGAACCTGATAAGCCTCATTCGCCTCCTTGAATTTCTTCTCATCTCCGCCGCCCTTGTCAGGGTGATATTTATGCGCCTGCTTTCGGAATGCCTTCTTGATTTCGTCCGCAGAAGCGCTCTTGCTCACCCCGAGAATGTCATAATAATCCGCCATATATTTCTTAGTAACTGTCTCAAATCCATTTAGAAAACCATCAAAAAATACTCATCTGATACTAGCAGAAAATAAAAAAGTTAGCAATCAATCATCGCGAGTGCTAACTCAGAATTTCAAGCTTGTCTCTACTCCGAGAGTGTCACCCGTTCAGCCTCCACCGGCGTCCGACGGATCACCACGATACCGCTTTTTTGAAGAATCCGGAAGACGATCCAGGAAAGAAACGCCCAGACGAACCCGAAGGCTGATCCGAGGGAGAAAAGCGACAGGAAAAGGAGTATCACGATAACGGCCCGCAGGATGTTCAGAGATTTCCCCTCTGCGTTGTGAGCCGCAGAAAACGTGCCGAATATCTTGGCATTGATAATTTCCGACAAGACATCCGTCGCGCGCTCATCGCCTCGCACGCTCCGTCCGAGCGCATCGGACATGCGGCGCCTTCCCTCTTCCAGAAAGAGCTGCTTCTGAAATTCCTCATTCGTTTCCCCGCTCATCTCTGTCAGCCATTCGTAATCGGTACCGTTCGATTCTCCGAAAGATTTCAGCGCATCGCGAAGAGCGGCATCTTCCGAGGAAATGCTTTCCGCTGACGGATTCCCTCCTCCGACTCCCGTCGCCATCTCTTCCGGGATCAATCCCGAAAGGAATTCATCGATCGAGGGATTATCCTTCACCAAGGGAACGAGCGATTTATTCGCTTTTCCGGCCATCTGAAGAATCGCCCGGCCAGGCCCTTCAGCCAGACTGAATCGGGGCAGCAGCCTCTCTCCCGGAAACTGCGCGATCATACTCGCATAAGAAGCGGCGATAGCCAGGGAAAAACCGAGGGACATGAGGAATGTCCCCATTCGAGCGCTTGAAAAGAATCGCACCGTCAGATGCTCCGAAAGGTCGCGAGCGATGACATGCAGGCTCCGATAGAGGAATAAGAGCGCGAACCCGACCGCGATGCACGCCAGGATCGACCAGCTGAAAAAAAGCGCGGGCGATATCGCGATCAGAACCGCAACCATGCGAAAAAGCGCGGATGAGAAAAGAAGCACGCTTGTCAAAAGAAAAACAGCGACGAGGGAAAAGAAAATCCCCGGAACGAGAAATCGGCTCGATTCCGATACGAAGACGGCCTGATATACCGACTGCCACGCCAAAAAAGAGCAAAGCGCCAAGGTGAGAAAGAATGCGATTATGATGATTTTTTGTTTCATAGCTTGGGAAGAGTTTAGAGATGAGAGAGTGGGGTTTAGAAAAAAGAGCAACAACAACTCTCCCTCTGCCCCTTCTCTATTCTCAACTCTTCAGTTAGAGTCCATGCAACGACTTATTCCTCTTATGCTCTTCGAAATCCCGGGAAAAAACGGTTTCACCGGTATCCTGATCCGAAAGGAAATACCAGAAATCATTCACCGTCGGAAAAAGCGCGGCTCGCAAAGAGATGATTCCTGGATTATCGATCGGTCCCTTCGGCAATCCCTTATACACGTAGGTGTTATATGGGGAATCGGTCGCTATATCGGCTCCTGAATATTGAGCCTTGTCGATTCCGAGAGCATATCGGACGGTCGCATCGCTCTGAAGCGGCATTCCGATCGACAAGCGGCGATAGAACAGATCCGACACGAGCTTCCGATCTCTCTCGCTCCTCACTTCGACTTCGAGGATGCTCGCCATGGTGACCGTTTCGAATATCGTTTTTTTCTGTCTCTTCATCTCTGATCGGAGCGCCTCATCGAAGCGCCGATCGAAATTTTTCAAAAAAATGCTTGCGATATCGGACGCCCCCGCCTGCAGGAGGAATTCATACGTATCAGGAAACAGAAATCCCTCGAGAGAAGCTCCTTGCGGCAAGTCCAGCAACAGCGGACTGTCCTCCAGAAGTTCCTTCGATGGCGAACGGACCAATTTCAAAAACGCTTCCCCCGGAAGATTATTTTCCGTAAGCCGGGCTGCCATCTGCTGCGCCGTAAATCCCTCCGGAAACGTGAGTTTCACCGATCGCGGAACCACATCACCCGTCGTAAGCTTCTGAACGATAGTCTCGAAAGACACTTCCTTCGAAAAGGCATACTGACCGGCGACGAATTTTCCCCACTGCCTCGACTCCAAAAGATAGTAGAGGAATGCCGCCTCATTCGAAATAAGCTCCGCCTCCTTCAGGTGCCTCGCGACATCGGTCGTCCTATCTCCGCGCAGAATCGAAAAAGAAACCCATCCGCTCCTCAGGGAATCGATCCGCTTGCTTTCATAGCCGACATAAAGATGGAACGTCAGAAATAAAGCTGTCGCCACGATAAAGATACCGGCTATTTTCCTTGCTCTGCTCATAAGCCAACGCTCCCTTAAAATCCTGATCGCTGCACGAGGGGAACGAAATTGAACCCCGAAAATTCTTCTTTATAATAATCATCTTCACTTTTCTTCTCGAAATAGCAGACGCTGTTATGCAGCGGGATCACCAGTTTCCCGCCGACTTTCAATTGACTTTTCAATGCCTCGGGAACAGCGGTCGCCGCGGCCGAGACAAGTATCCGATCGTAAGGAGCCTCCTTGGCATACCCGTCCATCGCGTCTCCGCTGATGCATTCGACTCGCGAATCCGAGAGATACCGGTATTTTTCGATGTTTTCTTTCGCGATAGCGATCAGATCATCGATACGCTCGATAGTGACCACTCGTCCGTCCGCTCCGACGATATTTCCGAGAAGCGCCGCCGTCCATCCGGATCCCGTTCCCACATCAAGCACATGATGCCCCTTCTTCACATCGAGAAGCTCCAGCATGATAGCGGTCGTCCGAGGCGGAGTCACTGTCTGACCATGTCCGATCGGAAGCGCCATCTCGACTTCAGCCTGCTGCTGAAACTTAGGCGGCAGAAAATCCGCGCGATTCACGTCGCTCATCGCCTTGATCACCTCATCGGAACGGAGATATCCATGATAGATGAGATCATTCACCAATCGGCTCATATTTGAACTTCTTTAAGATTCTCTCTCTTTGAATGCATCCGCCAGCCGGCGGAGAAGAAATGCGTCAAAGAGGGGAAATCTATCATTTAGAGACCCATGACCTGGACAAATACATCCCTCTTCCGGCTCCCGTCGAACTCGACGGCGAAAATACTCTGCCGGCCACCGAGGAAGAGCTTCCCTTTTTCGACCGGAATCGTCTCGCTCGATCCCAGGATGAAGGCTTTGCAGTGCGAATGCCCATTCGATCGGCCATCGGACACCGAGTCACGCCGGATCTCGAAGAGGTCATGCGAGTACTGCTCGTCCACCGGAGCCAAGCGATAGAGGATGCGCATGAAATCCTGCAGAAGCATCGGCTCATTATGATTGATGACGACCGATAGCGTGCTGTGCTGAGAATAGATCAGCGCCTGACCCTCACGGATCCCCGATCGGTCGATCGCTTCCTGCACCTTGTCTGTGATGTCGACGAATTCGATCTGCGTTTTTGTTTCGAAAGCGACGGTTTCTTTGTGTATTTTCATACCCTCCTCTTGAAATGGGTTATAAATGATATTAACCATGTGTTACCGTCGCTCACTCGCCTGCCTACCGGTAGGCAGGGAATCGAAAGCTCGTCTGCCTTCGGCACGGTAAGAACTTTCGATTCGCTCATTCGCTAGGTTATAAAGCTCCGAGATCCGCCTTCAGCGCATCCTTCGACTGAACGCCGACAAACTCTTTCACGATAGCGCCCCCCTTGAAGACTTTCATCGTCGGGATAGACATGATTCCGTACTTCGAAGCGGTATCAGGATTATCATCGACATTCAATTTGCCGATCTTCACATTGGAGAGCTCACTCGAAAGCTGATCGATGATCGGCCCCATCATCTGGCATGGTCCGCACCAGGGCGCCCAAAAATCAACCAAAACAGGGATGTCACTCTTCAGTACTTCTGCCTCGAAATTTGCATCGGTAAATTCTAATGCCATATGCTTGCTTTTACATATTACAGATTCATTATACCCTGTCCTGAGTAACTGTTCAAATTCTCACCACGTATATAAAATAGAAAAGACCGCTTGTCTCATAAAATATGCAGATTTCGCCTGCAAACCCCTTACAACTCGTCGGAATATCCAGATATTCCTCCTCACTGATGCAGTGTTTTCGCCTGAAATCTGCATATTTTCTCGAGACATGAGAATTTGAACAGTTACTTACAAAAAAACAAAAAGATACGTCTAATTTTCTCCCCTCCGAAGAATGGCGAGGAAGGCCTCGCTCGGGATAGAAACTTTTCCGACATCCTTCATGCGTTTCTTTCCTCGTTTCTGTTTTTCCAAAAGCTTCTTCTTCCGGGAAAAATCACCGCCATACAGACCTCCGGTGACATCCTTTCGGAATGCCGAGATCGTTTCTCTCGCGATAACCTTGCTTCCGATCGCCGCCTGGATAGCCACCGCGAAGTTCTGGCGAGGAATGACTTTCTTCAATTTTTCAACCGTTATTTTTCCATCCTCATAGGCATTCCGCTTCGGAACCATCCGAGAAAAAGCATCTATCAAGTCCCCCGCCACCATGATATCGAGCCTGACCACATCCGATTCCCGGTACCCGATCGGTTCATAATTCATCGAGCCGTATCCTGAGGTCGCGCTCTTCAAATCATCATGAAAATCCACGATCACATCCATAAGCGGAGCATCGAAGGAAAGGAGCGCTCGTCCCTGATCGAGGTATTCGGTATTCTTGTATTCCGCACGGATTTTTCCCATGAGATTCATGACATTCCCCATATATTCCGATGGAGCGATGATAGAGAGATCGACGTACGGCTCAAATATCTTCTCAATCGAAGCCGGATCGGGCATTTCCGAAGGCGAATACATCAAGATGCGCTCCGGGATGCCGCGCAATTCTAATTCATATACGACCGACGGCGTCGTTATCGTCGGCTCCATGCCGAATTCGCGGCGAAGCCGTTCTTGAATGATCTCCAAATGAAGCAATCCGAGGAATCCGCATCGGAATCCGCGGCCGAGGGCCTGATTCGACTCCGGCTCGAAGGTAAAAGCTGCATCATTCAATTTCAACTTTCCCAAAGCATCTCGGGTCGCGCCATATTCATCGCCATCGAGAGGATAAAAGCTCGCGTACACGACCGGCTTGATTTCCCGGTATCCTGGAAGCGACTCCACATCAAGCACCTCGTGTTCTTTCGGCTCGATCGTGATCGTATCGCCCACGCGACATTCCGATACATCCTTCAGTCCCGTCGCGATATATCCGATATCTCCCGCGATAAGTTCCGGCATCGTCACGAGCTGCGGCGAAAACACTCCCACTTCGACCGCGCTGCTCGCCTTTCCGGTCCCGAGCATATACAGCTTCGTATCCCGCTTCACCATGCCATCCACCACGCGCACATAGGCGACCACGCCTTTATAGGAATCATAGATAGAATCGAAAATGAGAGCGCGGAGACGTCCTTCACGATTGCCTCTCGGCATAGGAGTCCGTTCGATAACTCTCTCCAAAACTTCTTTCACGCCGATGCCCGTTTTCCCGGATGCCTCGAGAATATCTTCCTCTTTGCAACCGAGGATATGCACGATTTCTTTCTTCGTTTTCTCTACCTGCGCATTCGGAAGATCGATCTTGTTCACGACCGGAATGATCTCCAATCCCTGCTCGATCGCGAGGTAGAGATTTGCCAGAGTCTGCGCCTGTACGCCCTTGGTCGCATCCACCAAAAGAATAGCTCCCTCCACCGCGGCAAGCGACCTCGAAACCTCGTAATGAAAATCCACATGTCCCGGAGTATCAATCAGATTGAGCTCAAATTCTTCTTCTACACTCCCACCTCTCTCCTCTCCGCTCTGTATTGCATAGCGATACCTCATCTTCACCGGCTGAAGCTTGATCGTAATCCCGCGCTCCCGCTCCAAATCCATCTGATCGAGCAATTGTTCCTTCATTTTCCGATCCTCCACCGTATGGGTGAGCTGAATAAGCCGATCCGCGAGGGTCGATTTTCCGTGATCGATATGTGCAATTATGCAGAAATTCCGAATATTTTCTTGATTCATACTCTCTAACGTACGTGAAAAAGCCATTTCAAGCAAGCCACGTCGCTCGCCACCGTCGTTACACGAACGACGTGGCTCGCGAGCGACGTGGCAAGCCGTCCATCTACCACCGTCGTTACACGAACGACGTGGCTCGCGAGCGACGTGGCAAGAAAAAAGCGCGACTCCGGTAGTTTTCTACCGTGTCGCGCACAATTTACTTCAGAAAAAATCATTGACCAGGAGCGTCACCGATCTTTCGACCAGCCATGACTTCAAGTTCCGAAATAGACATGCCGATTTGATCCGGTGTCACGAATCCATGATGAATATTTGAAAGAAGATGCCCTGCCGTCGCTCCCATCCCTTTACCGGCCTCACCGCGTTGCAATAAGTCCGCTATTTCTTGGAGGTGCCCAACTGATGGGAAATGCTTTCCGATTGACATGATATTTTCACCCTTCTGTGTTGTTAAACAGCCGAAACAAAAAACCGGTCCCTTTCGAGACCGGCTTCTTTTTGATGACTTGGATATTTCTCTATCTCGTATCAGCAAAAACAAACCGGCCTCGGTCGGTAAACCAGAAGCTGAAAAAACAATACCAGTTGTTTTTGATTGAATTCATACGAATATTGTAAGAAAAATAAAATATCCTGTCAATACCGTCTCCCTACGGCGCCACCTCCATCCAATTGAAATTCCGGCAGGCATTCTTCTCATCGGAATCGCAGGCTGTCGTTTTTATGGAGGTGAGGCAGGATGCCATAGTATCGGTGCGGGTCTTGGTTTCAGTCGGACAATTGCAGGCTCCATAACTTCCTGCTGTCGGAGTGCAGGATACATTGACCTGGACAGAGTCAGAAGTGCTTCCCCCGGGACCAGTGCAGGTGAATGCATGACTGGATGTCATATTCGCCGCAAGAGATTCTGAACTGGACGGAACGGCTTTCGCCCCGGCAAAGCCGTCACCAGAAGAGGCAGTACAGGCAGCGGCGTTAGTTGATGTCCAGGAAATACTCCTCATATCTCCACGAATCAGATCTATCGGACCATCCGAACCGTTTATCTTAAGATCGGCGACGGGAGCAAAGAACGTCACCGCGACGCTCTGCACACCGGTAGAGAGACCGGCATCATCCCAACACTCGAAGAAATATGTCGTATTGGCTATCGGAGAAACTATCTGCGAACCATTGAGTGTCTTCCATCCATCGATGCCGCCGCCCCATCCATAACAGGAAGTCGTATTGGATGATATCCAGGAAAGTGTGGAGGAGTCACCTAATGCAATGGAGGTCGGAGCTGCAGAAAAAGTGAGGGAGGGGGCGGCAATAGGAGCAGAACAAGAGGCGTTGCTGCCACTGCCATTGCAGCTCCAGCTCCATGGACCGGACCCAGAAACAGAGGATGCTGTTCCAGTAGAACAAAGATTTGATGATGGTGTGGATGATGCGGCAGTGCCACTGGCTGCTCCACAAGAGCCATTCACGAGAGGAGCCACAACAGTGATGGGGATACTAGCAGAGCCACAATACCCTCCTGCATTATAGCAGCCATACAATTCTATATTGTAATTCCCTGGGATCGTTGGAGCAGGAATGCTTCCTGAAAAATAAAGGGTAGTCCGTCCTCCTTGATACGTATTTATAAGAGAGGCGCTCACCCCATTAAGTGTTGCAGTTAATGTATTCGAAGGAGTTCCATTTGTACAAAAGCTAGCATATGCCGACCCGCTCAAAACCACGGTTTCCCCAGGAGCATACGTGACTTTATCGGTATTGACCGTATATAGCATATAATTAATACCTATCGATGCTGCTATGTTCCAATCAGCAGCTTTAAACGTCACAGCCCCCACTTCCCCACCCATAAACAATCCAGCCACGACAAATGCCAGGAAAAAGAATGACTTCAATATCTTCGACGCTTGATTATTTTTTTTTGAAACGAGCACTCTCCAAAAAATCAAAACCATCCCGAGAAGAGAAAGCATTGTGATACCCCCAAAGAGAAACACTTTACTACTCAAGAAGGATTTTACTTCCGGTGTCTCTGAAGTTTTTTCTTCAACTGTTAATTTTTCTTCTTTTGGACTTGAGATTGTTCGAGTATCGAGGATGTTCCCTGATTCATCTGCGAGAGAAATGGTTGTTTGTGGAGAAACACAGGGAGCTGTCATCAGTATCGGCATTGTCAGATCACTCTCAGTTGTCAGGACTTTCTTTGAGAGTGGGTCGGTGCAGGTACCCCCCTTTTCATCGAGTATGCGTACGCTCACCATGACTGTCGGGATATCTGTTCCGCTCCCAGCGCGAGAGCCAGGAAAACCATCAGCCGATGGTGACCAAAAAAGACGGACCGATGCGGAGTCTCCTTTGGCATACGATGACTTGTCGAGCGATGCGTTCTGTATCGTCGCGCTCATGCCCTGAAGCACATAGTGTGCGACGACTTTGTTCGAGATTATTTTTTGATTTGCTTTCTCTTTGAAGATGATACTCACATCATATGACTGAGGCTTGGTGGCCTTGGGGATGGAGAGTGAGACGAGCTTCTTTTCATTTGGATTGATGGATACCTCCTCGGCTGTCGGATAGATGACGTCAGCCTTCTCTCCATACATGGACCGACGGAATGTATCGAAGTAGGGAATGATGATTGTCGTGGTACTGGAGTGATTCTCAAGGGTACAGGAAAACAGGATATCTTCATCCTTGGAGATATCAACCCCTTGATAGAGGGTATATACTTTCTCGTCTCCAGCGACTTTGAGAGAGCAGGATTCGGGAATGATCTCGACATAGGTGCCAGTTCCGACAAAGGTCGTTTTCCCTGCCATACCGAGACCAAGCATGAGTCCGCTCGTCGCCTTGCTCACCACCCAGATTTCATACTCCCCTGAGAGGAAGGCGGGTGCAGGATATCTCACTTCCTGCTTCATGGACTCCCCTGGTGCGAGAGTGAGGGTTTGATCGGATACGAAGGAATCGACAATTACCTGTCCCTTATCTGTTTTCTTGATGATATCCAGGCCAAAGCGGATATCGGATTGGGCTTTCTCTCCATTGTTCACAATGGTAAAGCCCGCGAGCAGTCCATTCGTATCATTCGAGAGAATGGTTGATTCATGAATACCGATATCCGCGATGAGGGTTGCCTGTGGTGGGGCCTGCTGCGCGGAGACAGGAGAAGAGAGGGCGAATAAAGAGAAAACAAATCCAAAGAAAACGTATTTAATCATATTTATTTTTCTATTTGTTGGTATTGTTATTATATAGCAAAGAGGTGTAAAGGTATAACACTTTGCAAGATTTCCTTTTCTCTCCATTACAAAGTTTATAATTTTACGCTTTTCCCTACGCTTCATTCCCTCCGTGCTCCACGTTCGATTCGGCGGTGGCGATGGATCCCGGTTCCTGGCGAAGCACCTTGGACCAGATGAATTTCTTTATCTCTTCGAGCTCCTCTACCCGGAGAAGCGTGGCGACGAGGACGAAAACGATTCCGCCCGTACCCAGTCCGATGCCGAGCTGGGTAAACACCTCTATGAACGTATCGAGATCATACTCGGTGGGATTCACGAAGCCGAACACGTATTTCGAAAGCTGCGCCGCAATACCGGCGATCAACGATGCCAAAGCGATTTTCACCGTCGGGATGAAAAAATGAGCATCCTGCCACAGCGCAAAGCGCCGGCGCAGAAGCGCGTAAAGCAGGCAGCCGTTGATGATCGTCCCCAGCGAGAATGCCATCGCCACACCCTGCACGCCATACATCGGAATGAGAACCGGAAGCAAAGCGATATGTATCACCTCGCTCACGAGCGCTATGAGGAGCGGCGTACGCGTATCCTGCAAGGCGAAGAAGGCGCGCGCGAAGAGTGGGACCAGACTCTGTGCGAAAAGCGAGAGCGAAAGGAATTTCAGCGTTTCAAAGGTGGCGATCGTATCATTCCAATCGAAATGCCCCGA
>Ga0172380_10005312_pt1 | contig 15715 bp, 12 predicted proteins | sample Leawe162metaG_FD_119747 | JGI IMG/M metagenome (GOLD analysis project Ga0172380, IMG submission 119747) | Leachate microbial communities from a municipal landfill in Southern Ontario, Canada - Leachate well 162 metaG | ecosystem: Engineered > Solid waste > Landfill > Unclassified | place...
ACCGCTATCGCTGCGGCACGCGCGGCGCCCTCGGGTGCTTCAACGATCGGCAAGCCTTGCGGCTTCTTCTTCGTTGACTCGAATGCGTATCCCTGAGCGTCCAGGGTTGCCCAGCGCTCGCCTTCCTTCATCGTCGCAACCCGGTCGCGCTCAACTACGTTGATGACGATCATGTTGGGCCAACGCCTCGAGACGTTCACCGCCTGGATCGCGGGGATGCCCAACACCCGTGATTCAACGTCTTCAGCATTCACCCGTGCTAGAGGAGTCCCCGCTCCGAGGTCTGCCCGTTGTCCGACGTCAGCGGGGTTGACCGTCCTCACACCTTCGACCACAAGCGATTCCAACGCGAAGACGGAAGAGAAGTAGAAGAGCCACATGCCGAAGAAGAAGATGATTGCACCAACCGCGGCCAAAACACGCCATGTTCGCTTCGACCACTGCGGCAAGAACCGTTTCCAACTCCGCTGATCCCTAGGTGGCGGTGGCGGAAGCGTCGGAAGCGGATGATCCAGCAGGGTGCTCATCACGTCACCGCGTTCGGTTCAGCCGCGCGCTCGCGTGCCCGCCGCTCCAACAACGAGATGACTTCAGGGCCCATCATCGAAATGTCACCAGCGCCAAGGGTCATGACCATGTCGCCGGCATGTGCACGCGACGCCAGATGCCCAGCTACAGCTGACCATGACGGTTCAAAGACCACATGCTCGCTCGGCAGCGGGACATTCGCCGCCATCACTTGACCACTCGCACCGGGAATCGGATCTTCCCCAGGCGCAAACACTTCAAGAACGACGACATCGTCGGCGAGGCCTAACGCTTGTCCGAACTCCTTGGAGAACAGGGCCGTCCGGTAGTAGTGATGGGCTTGAAAGGCAACAACCAAGCGCCCGTCCCCAACTGCATCCCGAGCAGCTCGTAGCGTGGCAGCGATTTCCGTCGGATGGTGCGCGTAGTCGTCGTAGACCCGGACGCCATCGGCTTGCCCACGAAACTCAAAGCGCCGACGCGTGCCCGAAAATGCGCCCAACCCCTCCGCGAGTTGACCCACGTTGAACCCGAGCCCGAGGCCACACACGAGGGCAGCAGTCGCATTCAGCATGTTGTGCTGGCCTGGAACCTGCAACGTGATGGGGCTGGTTCTTACGCCCTTGACGACAACTTCGAATGTCCAGCCGCTGCCCTGCCTGCTGATGACGTTGACACGGTTGCTCGCGGCGTCAGATTCGCCATAGGTGAGCACCTCAACGTCCGAACCCTTCAAGCGCTCCGCAAGCGCCGCACCACCAGGGTCATCGATGCAGATGACGATGAACCCACCGCGAGCTCCGATGCCGGCCGCGAAGTCATCAAACCCACGCTCGACAGCCTCTAGCGAACCCCAGTAGTCCAAGTGGTCGGCCTCAACGTTGGTCACAATTCCGGCAAAAGCGCCCAACTGCAGGAACGAACCATCACTCTCATCTGCTTCCGCCACGAACAGTTCGCCGTCTCCAGCATGAGCATTCGAGCCTGACTCATTGAGTTCGCTACCAATGACGAAGGATGGGTCCGCACCACAATGTTGCAGCGCGACCGTCAACATCGAAGTCGTTGTGGTCTTGCCATGCGTCCCCGAAACCGCGATGCCCTTACTCCCCGCCATCAGGACCGCGAGCGCCTCAGCGCGGGTAAGTACTCGTAGTCCCCGGGTTCGCGCCGCTGCGAGCTCAGGGTTTGCTTCTTTGATCGCCGTTGAAATCACCACTGTCGCGCCCACTGGAATCTGCGCAGGATCGTGGCCGATGGAGACCTCGACCCCTAGGGCTCGCAATGCCGCAGTCCGGCGGGATTCTTTGGCGTCGGATCCAGAGACGTTAACCCCTCGCGACACCATGACGCGCGCGATGCCAGACATCCCCGCGCCACCCACCCCGATAACGTGGACCGGACCCAGCGTCGCAAGGTCAACCTGAGCATCTAGGGTCATGTTCGATTCTCCTTGGGACCTGACTGAACGGCGCGCTCCACGATGTCGGCGAGCTTGGCGCCAGCGTCGCGAACGCCCTGGCTACTAGCTGCCGCAGACATTGTCTCCAAGGAACGTGGGTCTGCGAGTAAAGGCACAACCGATTCAACGACGGAATCCGGAGTCATATCGCCGTCGGCAAGGAATTGTCCCCCGCCGACTTCAACAATTCCTGCAGCGTTGACCCGCTGCTCACCGTTGCCGATGGGCAACGGCACGTAGATTGCTGGTAATCCGACCGCAGCAAGTTCGGCGCAGGTCATAGCACCAGAGCGACACATCGCGAGGTCTGCAGCGGCATACGCCAAGTCCATGCGATCGACATAGTCCACTCGGTGATAGTCCGCGGCGATCTCGGCGGGGATGTCTCCACCTTGATCTAGGTTCTGAGTACCCACGACGTGGAGCACCTGAAATCCTGCGCCAATGATTCGCGGCATCGCTGCGACAACTGCGTCGTTGATCCGTCTTGCCCCTTGGGAACCGCCGAACACAAGCAGGCAGGGTCGTTCCGGAGCGAGGCCAAAGTGTGCGCGGGCCGTTGCTCGACTCGTGGGTCGATCGAGGTTGACGATTGCCTTGCGAAGTGGAATGCCCACGGTTTCGGCGCCCTTGATTGCACCAGGAAAGGCCTGAGCGACATAGGGCGTGAATCGGGAGCCAACCCGATTCGCTAGGCCCGGTTTGGCATTCGCTTCGTGGATGACGATCGGAACTCGCCCCCGTGCCGCCAGGTAGGCCGGCATCGCAACGTAGCCGCCAAAACCAACAACCACATCGGTTCCCTGCTGCTCCATGACTTCCCGTACAGCCCGCACGGATGCACGCAACCTGCTCGGCATCGCCGCGAGATCCTTATTGGGTCGCCGCGGCATAGGCACAGCAGGAACCAGATCGAGTGGGTACCCACGCGCAGGAACGAGTCGAACCTCGAGCCCACGATTCGTGCCAAGAGCGCGGATGTCGCTACTCGCGTTGCGCGACCGCAATTCATCGGCAGTGTTCAAGGCAGGCTCGATATGCCCCGCTGTCCCCCCACCCGCCAGCAGCACGCGCATCTTAGGCGTCCTCGCTGGGGCGACGTCGTGATCGTGTCGCACCCTTTGTCGAAGCTGTTGTACTAGTGGTCGCCGAACGTCGTGGCTTTCGGACACGCCGCATCTTCGCCGGAGGCTCCACGGCAGTATCCCGCGGGTACGCGCCTGGGGACGCGGTGCCCTTCGTCGCGCGTTGACGCTCACTACGTCGACGACTCTGCTTCTTGAGCGCCCGGCGACTTCCAGCCTTTCGCGCAACTTTGCGCGTCGCCAGAAACGCTGCTGCCTCGGGCTGCGCGCGTGCAAAGGCAAGGATCATGCCAATTGCCATCAGCGTGAATGTCAGCGATGAACCCCCATAGGACACGAGCGGCAAGGGAAGGCCGGTGATAGGGAGCGCGCCGACAACTGCGCCGATATTGATGATCGCCTGAGCCACAATCCAGATGCCAACACCGGTCGTTGCCAACCTGACGAAGTCATCTTGCGTTCGCATCGCGATCTGGGCAATCACCAGCGCCAGCACCACAAACAGTCCAACCACACTCAGCGTCCCGACCAGGCCGACTTCTTCACCAATGACCGCCAAGATGAAATCCGTCTGTGCTTCGGGAAGGAATCCCCACTTCTCCCGGCTCGCACCGAGCCCGACACCCCACCAACCCCCAGTCGCGAGGGCGTACTGACCATGGAGCACCTGCCAACCCGCCCCGTCTGGATCACTGGCTGGATCCAGCCACGAGGTGAAGCGCGCAAGCCGGTACGGCGTCGTAATCGACATCAACGCGATAACGGCGAGCACTCCCCCGCCGAGCCATGCGAAGAGTCGCATCGGCGCACCCGCGACGAGGAGTATCGCTGCCACCAGCGGCATCATCACCAGTGTCGTCCCGAGGTCACCCTCCATCAGAATGAGGAAGATGAGCGCTCCCGCCACGGGCGCGAGCGGAATCATCAACGTCTTCCATCCGGTGACGCGATCGCGGCGACTTGCCAATAGGTTCGCCACCCACATCGCCAACGCCAACTTGCCGAACTCGCTGGGCTGAAGTCGGAATGGTCCGCCCAACGAGATCCAGTTTCGCTGACCGTTAACTTCAACCCCGATGCCGGGAACGAGCACGAGAAGCAGCATCACAAAGGCGAGGATCATCGCCGGAATGGCCATCCGGCGGAAGAACGCGACCGGCATCCGCGAAAGGAACAACATGCCCGCGACACCAGCAGCGGCGAACATCGCTTGCCGGAGAAAGAGGGTGTAGCTCGAACCTGTCGAACGGTACGAAAAGACGGTCGATGCCGACATCACCATGATCAGGCCGACGATGAGCAACAGCAGTGTCGCGCCGAGCAGGAAGCCGTAGTCGGCCAACGGGTGCTTGAGCGCACTGCCAAGCGAGAAGAGCTTCTTGCGTTCGTCGCCAGTCGCGGCTTCACCAGCCCCTAGACCCGAATCTGTCACGTCGACTGATGGGGTCGAGTTTCGGGCGGTCCGTCGCGATCTAGGGCTGCTAGTACCGGGTGGCTGCGACGAACTGATGACACCCACCCCATCTCTAGCGGCGGGAATCCCCTCGATTCCTGCCTATTCCATTGCCTTCACAGCCGAAGAGAAGGCGTCGCCTCGTTGTGCGTAGTCGCGGTACATATCCCACGACGCGCACCCCGGTGCGAGTAGCACGGTGTCGCCTGGCGCTGCGGCGGCCGCCGCAAGCCGGACTACCTCGGCCATCGCACTAGTGTCCGTCGCACTGACCTCGTGGACCGGTACCTGCGGTGCGTGTCGCGCTAGCGCTTCGGCAATTCGACTTCGATCCTGCCCCAGCAACACTGCCGCGCGCAGGCGCTTTGCCGAAGCGATGACCAAATCATCGAACTCTTGGCCCTTGGCCAATCCCCCGGCAATCCAGACGACGCTGTCGTATGCGGCCAGACTCGTAGCCGCCGCATGTCCATTTGTTGCCTTGGAGTCGTCCACGTAGCGGACACCATCGATGGTCGCGACGTCAGCTATGCGGTGGCCCGCTGGGGTGAACGAGCGCAAGCCCTCACGGATTGCACCAGGTGCGACGCCGTACGCCCGCGCGAGGGCTGCGGCTGCGAGCGCGTTTCCAATGTTGTGCGGTGCCGCTGGACGCACATCCGTCACAGTCGCGAGCTCTTGCGCGTGGGTAGACCTATTGGGAATGAACGCGCGATCTACCAGAAACTCGTCGACCACGCCGAGCATTGACAGACCCGGTGCGCCGAGGGTGAAACCCACGGCCCGCGCGCCCTCGATGACCTCAGCTTCGGCAACCATGCGCTCGGTTGCCGGATCCTCAACGTTGTAGATACACGCCTTCTGGGTGCGTTCAAACACTCGGGCCTTCGCAGCGACATAGGCTTCGAACGACCCGAAATGGTCCACGTGATCTTCGGCAACGTTCAGGCAGACCGCTGCCAACGGGCTGACCGTGTGAACAAACGGCAGTTGCGGCGCGCCAACCTCGATCGCGAAGACATCGAATGCCATTCCGGAGGTGACCGCTTCAACGAGGCTCACACCGATGTTTCCGACGGCCGCGGTCTTCTTTCCCCCAGCCTTCAACATCGACTCAAGCATCAGCGTCGTCGTCGTCTTCCCATTTGTGCCCGTGACAAAGAGCCAACGTGCCGCATTACCGCGACGGAGCCGCCAGGCGAGCTCCAACTCTCCCCACACGGGGACGCCACGCTCAAGGGCCTCAACAATCACCGGCGCGTGCGGCGGGACGCCCGGACTGACCACAAGAAGTTGGCAGTCGACGGGCAACTGCGGCTGCGAGCCAAGTTCCAAGGTCGCCCCGAGGATCTCCAGGATCGTCGCCCGCTCTGCTTGTTTGTCGCCATCGGCAGCGTCGTGAATCGTCACGAGAGCATCGCGCTGCAACAGGGCATCAGCGCAAGCGAATCCCGCAACTCCGATGCCGATGACGCTCACCCGGAACCCGGTCCAGTCTCGATCTTGTGTGCCGAACTCTGGTGCATAGGCATTCACTAGCTCTGAACCCACTCACCGTAGAAGAAGGCGAGTCCCACGCCGATGCACAGACCTTGGATGATCCAGAACCGCACCACGATCGTCACTTCACCCCAGCCCTTCATCTCAAAATGATGATGCAACGGCGCCATTCGGAACATGCGCTTGCCTGTGAGCTTGTACGAACCAACCTGACCAATGACCGACAGAGTGATCAACACAAAGAGCCCACCAAGGAATACCAGCAGAATCTCCGTCTGACTCAACACCGCGAACGCCGCGATGACGCCACCGATCGCCAGGGATCCGGTGTCGCCCATGAAGATCTTGGCTGGCGAGGTGTTCCACCACAAGAACCCGATACAAGCGCCTGCCAGGGCTGCACTCAGCACCGCCAAGTCGAGCGGATCGCGTACGTCGTAGCAGCGTGTGAAGACCACAGTGCTGCAGTTCTGACCGTACTGCCAGATCGAGATGATCGTGTACGCCACGAAGGTCATCGCGGCGGCGCCAACGGCAAGCCCATCGAGGCCATCGGTGAGGTTCACACCGTTCGTTGCAGCCGTAACGAGGAACCAAATCCACAACAGGAACAGCCCAGTCGGCAGGACGAATGACGTATCTCGAACGAAGGAAATGGCCGCGGAAGCCGGTGTCACTCCGTCAGCATCAGGGAACTGGGTCGAAAGCCACGCAAATATGATCGCAACCATCGCCTGACCGACGAGCTTAGTGCGCGCACGCATGCCAGTGCTGCGACGGCGGAAGATCTTCAGGTAGTCGTCAATGCAGCCGACCAATCCCAAACCAAGCATCAGGAACAGCGCGAGAAGGCCCGATGCTGAGGGTGCGCGGCCAGACACCAAGTGCGACGCGCCGTAGCCAAGCAACACCGCCAAGATGATCGCGACGCCACCCATGGAAGGCGTGCCGCGCTTTCCTTCGTGTTCGGGATACGGCTCGTCCGCCGTGGAGACACGGATCGCCTGAGAGTAGCCATGGCGCAACAGAAACTTGATCAACAGCGGCGTCCCGAGCAACGCAACGACAAGAGACACCGCACCAGCGACGAGAACGAAGATCACGTTGAGCCACCAGCGCTCTCATCCCGCGGACCACCATGATCGGCAATCAGGTCCGTCGCCAGCACTTCAAGCCCACCGGCGCGCGATGCCTTCACCAACACGACATCGCCGGGGCCGACGTGTTCAGCGAGATAGTCGCGCGCGTCCGCAAGATCTGGGGAAAAGTGGGCCTCACCGCCGTAGTATCCCTCGCTCGCCGCTCCCAGAACCATCGGCCGAGTCTGCGCCCCGACGCCAACGAGATGGTCAACGCCGAGTCGCACGGCTTGGCGGCCGATGTCGTCGTGAGCAAGGATCGAATCATCGCCGAGTTCGCGCATCTCGCCCAACACGGCCCAGGTCGTCTTCTTCCGACCCATCGCGACCAACGCCCGCAGCGCAGCGGTCATCGACTCCGGGTTCGCGTTGTAGGCATCGTTGACCACCGTGGTCGAATCCGCAGTCTCAGTCACTTCCATGCGCCAGCGACTCTGCGGGTACACATGTGCCAAGGCCTCAAAAACCGCCGAGGTTTCGACACCTGCAGCAGTTGCCGCTGCGGCAGCGGCGGCCGCATTGATGGCCTGGTGCTCACCGTGAAGGCGGAGCTTTACCGTCCGCACTTCGGAATCAATCCTAAGAGTCACCACGGGCCGAGCGAGTTCATCAAGCACAACGTCCATCACCTGGACTGCGGCGTCTGCGCCGCTACCGAAAGTACGGACCGGTGCACGCGTGCGCGCGGCCATCGCAGCCACGTGCGGATCATCTGAGTTGAGCACGGCAGTGCCATCAGCAGACAGCGCCTCAATAAGTTCACCTTTTGCGATCGCGGTACGTTCCTTGGATCCGAACTCGCCGACATGTGCCGAACCCACGTTGAGCACGAGCCCGATGTCGGGCTGCGCGATCTTGCACAAAGCGGCGATGTGACCTTCACCGCGCGCACCCATTTCGAGAACCAGAAACCTGGTCTGCGAATCGATCCGCAGAGCAGTCAGCGGCAGTCCAAGTTCGTTGTTGAACGAACCTTCCGGCCACACTGTCGAACCCGCAGATTCAAGAATCTGACCGAGGATGTCTTTTGTACTGGTCTTTCCACTAGAACCGGTTACAGCAAGCACGGTCACGTCGGCACATGCCGAGAGCACGTGTTCAGCCAATGCACCAAGCGCAGCCACCGTGTCTGCCACCACAATTCGGGGGCCGTCGCCATCCACCTCTGAGATGGCTGCGACGGCGCCTGCGGCGAGCGCGGCCTCAATGTGGTCGTGGCCGTCATGGTTCTCACCGCGTATCGCGATGAAGAGATCGCCTGGGCAGACTTTGCGCGAGTCGATCTGGCAACTCCCTACCACCAGCGCCTCGTTATCCGACGACTTCACTAGCGTCCCAGAAACAGCATGGGCGACCTCAGCGGCCGAAAGCTGGATCATGGCGACTCAACCAATGCCTCGGAGAGCACCACACGATCGTCAAATGCGTGGAACTGACCGTTGATCTCTTGAGTCGTTTCGTGACCCTTTCCCAGCGCAAGAATCACATCGCCGCGACTAGCCATGCGAACAACTTCGCGCAACGCATCCTCCCGACCAGTGATCTCGTGGACCTCCGCACGCTGTTCTGCCGGAACACGTGCGACGCCGACCATCATCTCGCGACGAATCTGTGCGGGGTCCTCTGCCCGAGGATTGTCGTCGGTAATGACGACAACATCTGCTAGGCGCGCGGCGACTTCGCCCATCAATGGCCGCTTGCCTCGATCACGATTGCCTCCGCAGCCAACGACAGCCAAAAGCCGCCCACCCCGGTGACTCGCCAACTCTTGTCCCACGCCAAGCGCACGTTCAACAGCGTCCGGGGTGTGCGCGTAGTCAACGAGGACTGCTAGGCCGTTTGTGCCACCAACGGGCTCCATTCGGCCAGGAACCGCCGCGCACTCGGCGACCCCGAGGCTCGCAGCCTGCACATCCACTCCAATTGCGTTGCAAGCCGCGACGGCCGCCAGTGCGTTTCGGACATTGAAGAGCCCTGGGAGCCGGCAGCCTGCGCTGCTCTGACCACCCGGCCCGCTGATCCGGAATTGCCAGCCGACGTTGACGATCGCCAGATCTGTGACCTGCCAATCCGCTTGTTTGGCAGGACTTCCCGCGGGTGAAACCGAATAGGTTTCGATGGGGATCGCAACGGATTCGGCGAGCCGCTGACCCCACTCATCATCGACGCACACGATCGCCCGCGCGGCAAACTCGTCAGTAAAGAGTCTCGCCTTGACCGAAAAGTAGTCAGCTTGGTCGACGTGAAAGTCGAGGTGGTCATGGCCAAGATTCGTGAACACAGCAACGTCAAATCGCACCCCGCTGACCCTTCCGAGCGCGATAGCGTGGCTCGACACTTCCATCGCCACCGCCTCAACGCCGCGCTCGACCATCACGGCGAGCGTCGCGTGAAGGTCCGGTGCCTCAGGGGTAGTCCGAACGGATTTGAGTTGTTCATCGCCAATTCGGGTGGCGATGGTGCCGATGAGTCCTGTCGCCACTCCCGCTTTGCCCAAGCCCGCCTCAGCAAGCATCGCGGTGGTGGTCTTCCCGTCAGTGCCCGTGATGCCAATAATCCGCAACGATCGGGATGGGTGCCCGTAGACAGCAGAAGACAAATAGCCAACCCTCGAACGCGGGTCGTCACACACCAAGGTTGGAATTGCCGGGAAGTCCACCAGAATCAGGTCCTGCCCGATCTGGTCGGTGAGGATCGCTGCACAACCACGTTCCACGGCCTCAGCTGCGAATTTGGCCCCGTGGGTATTGGCACCCGGCAGCGCGCAATATAGGTCACCTGGCAACACACTTCGCGAATCCAGTGTGATCCCACATACCGTGACGTCCGGAACGTCGCCTAGCCACTCGTGACCTTCGGCAAGCGACCTCAACGAACGCGCCACAGGTATCGGCCGCAATGGTCGTTCGCGGCCGTGAGAACTACCGGGCATTTCTAGCGTCCGGACCAGTTCCAGGGGCCGCCCTTCGTGGAACCCTTGACGTGCAGTTCCAATTCAGGAGACTTGCTGCCTGACGGCGGGATCTGCATCATTTGCAGCGCCGAACTCATGACGGCTTTGAACACCGGTCCACCCGTGACACCGCCGAAGTACTCACGCTTGGGATCCCGCGTAATAACGGCAACAACCAGTCGCGGGTCATCGGCCGGCGCGAGCCCGATGAAGGAGGCAACGTAGCCGCGATATCCGCCCTTGCCGCCGTTCGCCTCTGGGTCGTACAACTGAGCCGTTCCCGTCTTACCGGCCACCCGATAGCCATCGATCGCTGCTACCGGGGCGGTACCCGCATCGGAGACAACCTGCTCCATCATGGGGATGAGCTTCTTCGTCGTCTCTTCGCTTACGACCCGGGTCGACTCTCCCTCAGGCATTCGTTCAACATTGCCGTCCGGGTCGATCTTTGCGTCAATGATGCGAGGCGTCACTCGTACGCCGCCGTTGGCGATCGTTGCGAAGGCAGATGCCATTTGAACCGCGTTGGTTGAGTAACCCTGGCCGTACGCAACGTTGGGGAAGGTGAGGTCGCCCCATTTCTCAACGGGAGGTAGTTCCCCTGGGTTTTCCGTCGGCAGACCGAGCCCGGTGAAGGAGCCGAAGCCGAACTTCTTGAGGTATTCGTACTGCTTCTGTGCACCAATCAACTCGGCGGCTTGGATCGTGCCGATGTTGCTGGATTGGGCAAGCACACCGGCGAGGGTCATCTTGTAGAACGGGTGGTCAACGTCGTCTCGGAATTGGAACTTGCCGTCACCATTCTTGCGGGGTAGGCGGTTGGGTACGTCAAATACGGTGTCTGGCTCGGCCGCGCCTTCTTCAAGCACGGCTGCCATCGTCATCACCTTGCCGGTGGACCCCGGATCAAATGCCTGCTCAACGGAGTGGTTCTTGAGGTGTTCGGGGTCGCGCTTCGACACGTCGTTTGGATCTGATGTGGGTGCTTGGGCCAACGCCAGGATTCGTTGAGTCTTGGAATCCATCACCACGACGGTTGCGCTCTCGGCTGCAAACCGCTTGACGCTAGCGTTGATTTGCTGTTGCGCAACCCACTGAAGATCACGGTTGATCGTCAATTGGTAACTCGAGCCCGGTTGTGGGTCGATTTCGTTGCCTGTTCCAGTTGGGATCTCGCCGCCGGTCGCGGACCGTTCGTACGTCTTTGATCCGTCGACCCCGGCGAGTTCTTCGTTGAACTTGGCTTCAATTCCGGCCACCCCATCGCCGTTCGCATTGGTGTAGCCGAGGACATTCGCGGCCAACGAACCAGACGGGTACACCCGAAGTGATGCCGGTTCACTGTAGAGACCGGGCAACTTCAGGCCCTTAATCGCATCCCACTTCTCGAGCGTCACTTTGCGTGCGAGGTAGGCGAATCGAACTTCTTTGCCGGATTGATTGGTCGACCGCTGCATCGACGCAATGAGCGTCGCTTCCGGTATTCCAACGACCGGGGAGAGCTTCGCGGCGTACTCTGCGGGGTCGTCGATCAGGTAGGGGTCCGCAGTGATGTCGCGGGCGGGAACAGACTGCGCGAGCGCGATCCCGGTCGCGTCGTAGATCTTTCCGCGCTCAGCGGGCTGAACAACCTTGACCATTCGCGAGTTCTGCGCAACCTGAGCTACAGCGTCTCCGCGGACAATCTGCAAATCGACGAGTCGAGCTGCGAACAGTGAGAACACAAACAGCGCGCACAGGAGCAGCGCCCGAAGACGGTGGCTACCGTCGCCGAGCCTAAATGGCGCCGACATCGAGCCATAAATGCGCAAGCCTGTCCGCGACCAGTAGTTGTCATCATGACCGTCACGGTCGTCATGATCGTCCCACTCCGGCTCGCGCCGGTCACGCGATCGACGCGGTGGTGAACTCAGGCTCACTGGGTTACGCCCCGTGCTGCGCCGACCGGGGACTCGCCACCTGCCGGTGGTCCCGGGGTGAACTCATCGCCAAGGTCAGTTGACGGGACAGAACCGAGAGCCGTCTCACCACCAACGATTCCTGCAACTGCACCCCCAGCAAGACCACCTGTGATGCTGGGGTTCTGCCCGACCGGGAACTCCCCAGCGAACGGATCGGCGACCTTTGGTGCTTTTGGCTTCTTCGGCTTGGCTGCCGGTGGAACCTGCGCCGGCTCTGCTTCGCCAAGAATCTTGCCATCGGCGAGGCGGAGGAAGATCGGGCTGCTTGCGGCGACCATGCCCAACTCTTTGGCGCGCGCCTCGAGCCCGATTGGGGACTCCGCAGCCGCGAGTTCGCTAGAGAGCGTTTGTTCGCGCACAGTCAAATCACGAGCAGTCTGCCGGATGTCTTGGAGTTGGAAGCTGTTCTCCGCCAGTGCCGTGTTGAGCAATAGGAGGGCCACCAAGATCGACGAGAGGAGTCCCAGCACAAGGACGAGGAATGCTCCACTTCCGAGTCGCACTCGGCGGCCCGCAAGTACAAGCCGAAGGGAACCCACAGTCGTTCCAGGAGTCAGCGCTCCAAGGTTGATTCCCATCGCGCTGCTCGCGGCAGCGGCGGCTCCTCCGGCTGCAACGGATTCTGCCGTTCCGACTGATTCCCCCTTGCCACGCTGCTTGGGGGCATCGGCACGTGACTGCGCCGTACCAGGGCGCACCAGTCGAGACCCGACTCGACTACCGAGTGAACTGGCAGAGGAGCGCAAACGGCGACCAGATACCCCGTCGTGAGATACCGCTGTCATGCCGCCACCCCCCTTACCCGTTCTGCCGCGCGCAGTTTGGCTGATGCCGCACGCGGATTTTCAGAAATCTCCAGGTCCGACGGTACCTCTGCACCCCTGGTAAGTAGGCGTAGCGAAGGCCGCGCGTCGTCAGGAATAACAGGAAGCCGGACTGGGCTCGATTCGGTCGAGTCCTTGGCAAAACGCCGCTTTACGATTCGATCCTCCAGCGAGTGGTACGAGATCACGGCGATTCGACCGCCCACGACCACGGCCGCTAGCGCTGCGTCAATCGCAGCCGGAAGCCCCTGTATTTCACGGTTGATCTCAATCCGCAGAGCCTGAAAGGTCCGCTTCGCGGGGTTTCCCCCAGTTCGTTTTGCTGGAGCCGGAATCGCATCGCGAACCAACTCAGCAAGCTCGGTGGTGGACGCGATGGGCTTGACTGCACGCGCCGCCAGAATCGCACGCGCGATTCGACGGGCACTCTTCTCTTCGCCGAAGTCCCGTAGCACCCCGACTAGTTGCTGTTCGCTGTACGTGTTGACGATGACGGCTGCGGTGAGCTCGTCCTGCGGGTTCATCCGCATATCGAGGGGAGCCTCACGAGAGTATGAAAATCCCCGCTCGGGCTGATCGAGTTGCATGCTCGATACCCCGAGATCGAAGAGCACCGCGTTCACTTCGCCGCCGTTGACGCCTTCAAGTAGCGTTGCGAGGTGTTCGTGTTCTCCGGCGAGCGGCACAAACCGATCTCCGAATGGGGCGAGTCGCTCTTGTGCTTTGGCGAGCGCCTGGGGATCACGATCCACCCCGACCAGCGTGAGGTCCGGGAACGTCGCGAGGAACTTCTCGCTATGACCGCCGAGTCCAAGCGTGGCATCCACCATAAACGCGCCCGGCCGGTCAATCGCTGGTGCCAGTAGTTCGACGCAACGGTCAAGCAGGACAGGAACGTGCATGATGCCCTCCGATCCTTGCTGCTCTGCGTTGCGGTGATGGTCGTAGCTGCTCGGTTGTGGTGGCTGGTGAGTGTGGACTCAGGTCCCCGTCCGCGCCGCTTCCGGTGTTGGGGAAGAACACCGGAGTCGTTCGCTGTGCGTAGACCGGGGAAGGTGACTCGCACAACATTGACGGTCGGCCAGGGGCCTGACTGCACACTCAGGTCACATTTCAGGTGGCGTTTAGAAGAGCCCAGGCACCACCTCTTCCGACAGGTCAGCAAATGCGGGTTCTTGTGCATTGAGGTACTCGTCCCACGCGACGGGGTTCCAAATTTCGACTGTGCCGTGGTTTCCGACGACGACACAGTCTCGATCGAGCCCGGCATACTCCCGCAACGCAACTGGCACGCTGATTCGCCCTTGCTTGTCCGGTGTCTCGTCTGAAGCCGCTGAGAACAGCACGCGGCTGTACGCCCGTGCACGCGCATCTGATCGCGATGCCTCCCGGACCCTGCCGGCATAGTCAGCGAATTCACCGACGGGCCAGACGACGACCGAGCGGTCCTGGCCTTTGGTCAGGACAACCCCCGGCGCGAGGCCATCGCGGAACTTGGCTGGGAGGACAAGCCGTCCCTTGTCGTCGAGCTTTGGGAAATGGGTACCAAGAAACACGTGCAACCCACCTCCCGACGGCAGTTCGATCAGCTACTTCTGCGCCACCCTACTCCATTTTCCTCCACTTTCAACCCAAACAGCCCCACATGAACCTATTTCACCCTTCGCTCAAACCAAAGCGAGAGATCTCGGAACCGAATCGCGTCGGTCAAAATGTCAGTCGAGCGCTCGAACATGCGGCACCGGAATCGTCGTCAGCACACACAAGAGCGGGACCCCCGACAACTTCGTCGAAGGTCCCGCTCTCTACTCCGCGCGTTCACTGGCCGCGCAGTTGACTCGGTGTACTACTCCCCCGCTGGGAGCTCCATTGGACCCGCCTTGGCTTGCGGGAAATAGTTCTTGCCGATACCGGAGTCCGCCTTCGGCACCATGACCGTGCGCTTCCACGAGACGATCTGGTCGCCATTCTGGTTGAGGCCACGAGTGTTCATCGTGACAATTCCGGCGAACGGACGCTTCGCGGACTCTCGCTTGTCAATGCAGATCGACTCGGCGTAGATCGTGTCGCCAATGTAGACGGGGAACGTCAACTTAATGTCCGTCCAGCCTAGGTTTGCGACGGCGTTCTGACTCATGTCGATAACCGACAATCCCAGTACCAACGCAACCGTCAGTCCACTGTTGACAATGATCTTTCCGTCAGTAATCGGATTTGACGCCGCGAGGTGCGCATTGAAGTGGTTCTGGTTGGTGTTGCAGGTGAGCAGGGTGAACCACGTTGAGTCAGCTTCAGAGATCGTGCGACCAAACGGGTGCTGGTAGACGTCCCCCACCTCGAAATCTTCGAAGAATCGGCCGAGTTGAGCTGGATGTACCGTCACGGATTCACCTTTCACGCAGGAAATTTCGACAGCGCAGGCACCCATCCGGGAGTTGCGCAGTGCAAATCTTCGCCCACGGCAAACGCAGAGCACCCCACCGGGTGCGCGTTGCCTCGTCTACGCCTTACGCACGAGGAAGTCCGATGGCGCTCTGCCGTACCGACCTTCACCCTCGATGCGCAATTCGGAAAGCCATTCCAGAGAAAGCTCAAATGCGGCGTTCGCCAGGTCTTGGCTATCGCGGAAGTCGTCGGGTCGAGTTCGAATCGGCCAGGGACCAGGCAAATACAACAGCGTCCGGTCACGGACCTTTTCAAGGTCTCGCCGCACCTGCTGAGAGGCCATGATCGCGACCGTCCGCAGCATCATGGAACGCAAAGTCGCTTCTTGCTGAGGTGCGACGACCGTGAATCCACAGTCGAGCACG
>Ga0172380_10005313_pt1 | contig 15713 bp, 17 predicted proteins | sample Leawe162metaG_FD_119747 | JGI IMG/M metagenome (GOLD analysis project Ga0172380, IMG submission 119747) | Leachate microbial communities from a municipal landfill in Southern Ontario, Canada - Leachate well 162 metaG | ecosystem: Engineered > Solid waste > Landfill > Unclassified | place...
CTCTGATCTCCGTCATGGGAATTCAGGAGACAGGAGACAGAATTCAGAATGGTTGATTTTATTACGTTTTATTCTGGCTCCTGATTTCTGGCTGCTGAATTCTCTGGAAACAAGCTGCGGTGAGCATGAGGATATCAATTTAATTTCAACATGTTACCACAACTCAGAAAGTTGAACTTATTATGAAGCGGGAATTCATGGAAATTTCCCGGAGCCGCGTAGGGGCAGGCCTTGTGCCTGCCCCGTTCAACGGTGCCGACAGTGGGGGGGAGGACCAAAAAAATCAGTATGTCATGCGGACCCGGCCGCAGTCAGGGCAGACCCAGGTGGGACCGTTGCTGATGCCCCAGAGATTTTCGCGAAAACACTCCTCGCAGATCTGGAAGCCGCAGGGGCAGTTAAAACAATAGGGCAGCTTCTTCTTGCAGCAGTGGCAGACATACTCCTTTTTGCGGCGGTGACGGCTGCTCTTTTTCTGCTCTTCCATCAGGACTCGCAGGACTCGACTTCGCCAATGCCTTCTATCGGCTGCAGCGGCAGCTTGATGACAAAAGTTGTCCCGCTGCCCGGGTTTCCTTCCACCTGGATGGAACCATGGTGATAATGGAGGATATAGCGGCAGATCGCCAGGCTGATCCCCTGGCCTTTCTGATGATGGGCCACATCCTTAATGGCAAACTCATCAAATATCTGCTCCCACCTAGAGGGATCAAGGCCTTCGCCCTCGTCCCGCACGGTCACGAACAGGACACCGTCCGCCTGCCGGCTCTTGATGGTGATGGTGCCTGACTCCGGGGAAAATTTATAGGCATTGTCGATGACAAATTTAAAGACATTGATCAAAAGCGGCCAGTCAGCCTGCAAAATGATCGTGTCATCAAAATCAGTGGTAATACGGATATGCCGGGCGGCATTCTCCTCGACCAGATTATTGATGACATTGGCCAGCATGCCGCTGACCGGTTCCGGATTGAAATGCAGCTCCATGCCGGCTTTGAGCTTGCAGAGCAGGACCGCATTTTTCATGAACTGAAAAAGCTGCTGGCCGGATTTGGCAATGAGGCCCGCCAGCTCCTTTCCCTCTTCCGACAAGGTCGGGTCATTGGCCAGCAGCTCGGCGCAGCCGATGATGCCGCTGACCGGAGTCCTGGTTTCATGGGTAATCAGGGTAAGCAGATCACCCTTGACCTGATCCACCTCTTCCCTGTTTTTCAGCTGGGTAAACACCCGCACTTTGGCCAGCAGTTCCTCTTTATCAAAGGGCTTGCCGATATAATCATCGGCTCCGGCCTCATAGCCCTTCAGGCGCTCGTTGACGCGGGCATGGCCGGATACCATGATTATCTTGGTAAAACGGTACTGATTGTCCGCCCTGATGGCCCGGCAGACCTCATAACCGTTCATGGCGGGAAGCTGAATATCGAGCAGAATAAGGTCGGGCTTGAATACGGGCAGAATTTCAAGGGCCTGCTCGCCTGACTCGGCAGTTTCAACGACATAATCACCAACCGAGGCCAGCAGATCCTGGATATAAAACAGGATGATCGGTTCATCATCAACGACTAAAATTTTATACTGAACCTTCAAATCTCTCTCTCAAGCAGCGATTGCAAAAAAAACAGATAAACCGGTGGGCAGGCCAGGGACTGATGCCATTTTTTTTAACGGAATCAATCCATTTTCGGTTATAGTATTCCACAATTACCCCATTGTAAAAACAATTTTAAGGATGAGATAATGTTACTGGCAGTGGATATCGGCAACAGTCATATGGTGCTTGGCCTGTTTAGGGACAAAACCCTGGTCTGCGACTGGCGCATGCAAACCAACCGCAGCACCACCTCCGATGAACTGGCGGCCAGACTGCAAGGGCTTTTCCAGCTGAAAAACCGCCGGCTTGCGGAAATAACCGGCGTGATCATCGGCTCCGTGGCTCCTCCCCTGGAATCCGTCTGGGGCAACCTGGCAAAAAAGTACCTGCACTGTGAACCCCTGCTGGTCACGGGCGGGGAAATCGATGCCGGCATTGCCATTGTCACCGACAATCCCGGTGAAGTAGGCGCCGACCGGATCATCAATTCGGTGGCCGCGTACAGCCGTTATAAAAAGGCGCTGATTATCGTCGACTTCGGCACGGCGATCACCCTTGACTGCGTGTCTGCCAAGGGGGAATACATCGGCGGGGCGATTGCCCCTGGACTCGGCATATCCTTTGACGCCCTCATTAACCAGACGGCCAAACTGCCCAGGATCGATATCAGCTCACCGCCGAGGCATCCCATCGGCACCAATACGGAAGCCGCCCTGAAATCAGGCCTTTTATACGGTTTCGGCGGTCTGGTGGAAGGGCTGATCAGCCGGATAGCCCAACAGTTCCACCCCGAAATTCCCAAGGTGATCGCCACCGGCGGCATGGCCGGGGTCATTGCGCCCTTTGCCCCGTCAATCGAGTCAGTGGAACCCATGCTGACCCTGGAAGGATTACAGATTATCCATGCACGAAACAGCTGAGCAGGCCACCCCTCTTTTCCCCCGCGCCTTAAGGAAGGGGGACACCATCGGACTGGTAGCGCCCGCCGGCCCCTGGAATGAGGACGAGTTTGCCCGAGGGGTGCGGATCCTCGACCAGTACGGCTTCAAGGTGAAAATAGCCCATGATCTGGGGGCAAAGGAAAACTACCTGGCCGGCTCTGACCGGCATCGCAGCGCCCTGTTCCAGGAAATATGGGGCGATCCCGAGGTCCAGGCGGTCCTGGCGGTCCGGGGAGGATATGGCTCCCTGCGCATCCTGGGGGCAATAGATTACCAGCTCATCCGCCTTCAGCCGAAAATCTTCATCGGCTTCAGCGACATCACCGCCCTGCACTGCGCCATTTTGCAGCAGACCGGCCTGGTCACCTTCCATGGACCGATGGTCACCACCCTGGCCAAGCATGACAAACAGTCCCTGCTCTCTTTTTTTGACACCATCACCAGCGGCGTCTGCCGGCCCATAGCCACCCGTTCCGTGGAAATCCTCAAATCAGGCCAGGCCGCGGGCAGGCTCATCGGCGGCAACCTGACCACGGCGGTCCATCTGCTGGCCACCCCTTATGAGGTGGCCTGGCGGGATAAAATCGTCTTTCTGGAGGATGTGGGCGAGGCTCCCTACCGCATTGACCGCATGCTGTCCCATCTCAAAACGGCAGGCAGGTTTGCCGGCATCCGCGGCCTTATCCTCGGCTCCTTTACCAACTGCGGGGACCAGGAAATGATCTGGGCCAGGGTGATGGAACTGTTCAGCGATGAAGACCTGCCGATCTGGGCGAATTTTCCCATCGGCCACGGAGAACAGAACATGATTGTGCCCATGGGCAGCGAGGCGCGCATGGATTCCTCCACCGGCACCCTCAGTTTTCCTGCGCCCTGCTGCTGGAAAATGATGTCTTAGTCTGCAGGTTTCTCCCGGTGCGTTAACAAGATTTGCCTGGTCATATTTTGAGTCCTTTCCCATTAATTTACTCTGCGCCAGCCAATTTCTGCAGAATCTCGCGCAGATGGCTGGTGTGGAATTGCAGGTGGGACTCGTTCCCCCCTCCTAGCAGGCCGATCCAAGTTTCAAGGGTCGGAAACTCGCCAAACGGGGTGCCCTTCAGCATGGGAATTTGCGCTGTGCGATCGAGCTGCTCTTTTGACAGTCCTTCTGAAAATTTGGCCATCTCCTCGTATGCGCGTTCAACCTCGGAGAACAGCTGGGTAAAGCTCATCCGGGCCCGCGACTCGCTGAAAAAGGGATTCTCTGCTTCAACATCGAGCCTGGGGGTTTCTTGTTGGAGAAAGGCCTGCAGAAGCTGGAGATGACCGGTTCCTTCCGGCCCCAGCAGGTGGGAAAGGATCTCCCTGGGCGACCATTTTCCGGTCGGCGCTCGACTGGCGGTGCGCTCATCAACTCCTTTGCATACCTTCCTCAGCTCTTCGATTCTCAGGCGGATGTTTTTCGCCAATTTGTTTCCTGCAGAATTTGCCATGTCGTTTCTCCTTTCCTGTTATTCGTTGCCTGCCGTGATGCTGTAATGTCTGCACCGCCGCACAAAATGGTAAAGGGAGGTTGAGCAAATTTCATGCCCCTATTTTTCCCGGAATTACAAAGGCATCCGCACCACCGCCTGAGAAACCTCAAACCTTCTGCTGATAAGGGAATACGGACGATCTGCAAAAATAGGTGGTCAAAGACCAGCAGGATTTCACGTCTCGTGACGCAGGATAATGTCCTCTGCCGCAGGAAGATTGCCGTTTTTACTATCCGGGGACGGAACTCGCAGCCATCCGCATGATGATATGCATGAGCAGCCTCCCGAAAATCAGATCCATATGCAAAAATTTCTATCGGCGAACTGTTTTGGCGATTACTATACCAGGACAGGACTTGATATGAAAATGAGAGAGCTTCTCACTTTCTCGATGCTCTTGTCCCTCGGCGGATGTGAGCCGCAGCTGAAAGGGCATGTGCAAGGCAATATCAATGTTGGAAACGATAAACAGGTATTACTCAGTACCGTTACGCAATTGTTGCCTTACGTGGGATATCCAAGAACGCTTAATGCAATAAGGTGCGTCAATGAGGTTGTACCGGAGCCGGGCTGATCCCCGAGCCAGGTTCCGGTTCTGTGGACTCCGGCCTCTTCCGGATCGCCCGTTACACGAGGCCCTAACCGCCGGTTTCCTGGCGAGAGCGAGAGGATGATACGTGATTGATCAATTCGATAAAAACAATGCTTATTGCCGCATGCTCGGGCATGTTCTCCCCTTTCATTATTGCCGGACCATGAATGAAGGTCTGCCCTGCGGCAGAATTCTCGACTGCTGGTTCATGCGAATACCCATCAGGGAATTTATCGAGGGCAATTATTCCGAAGAGGAACGGCAGCGGATTTTTCAACCGCCAAAGCCGAAAATGGTTTCCCTCGCCGAGATCGTGGCCAAGGCGCAGAAACAGACGGAGAAAGGCGGGGATGCAAAATAAAAGGGAATTATCCGGCAGGCTCCTAAAATACCGGCACGTAGAAGAGATATTTTTGGTACCTGAAAATAACCCCATCCGTTGAAATCTCAGCCACTTTCAGATCCGGGGCAAGCATCTGACCTTCCCGCAATACTTTGCCGTTGATGCATGCCAAGCGCGCGGCCGGTTTATCTTTGTAAAAGAGGTGCGCACTGATGTGAAAGTCCGGCAGTTGCCGTCTGATGGCCACGGGAAGCTGGTCAATGTGCAGGGCTTTTTTAGTCAAACCGGCTTCTGGCTCAAGGGGGCCGGAATCCGCCGTTTCGGCAAGCGGGGGGCGCTGCGGCTGATCCTGCTCCGGTTTTTCGTTATATTCTTCCGGGTGAGAAGCCGTTACCGGGCCGGTAATGGCCTCCTCTTGCGGAGGAGCGCTCATGTTCGCCTCTTCCGGCCCGCTCTCCCGGGTATCCTCTGCCTGCGCCTCTTCCTGCAATTGCCCACCTTCTTCTATTTCTCCATTCGCTATGGATGGTGCCGCGGCAGGATCTGGCCGGGAGGCGGCAACACCCCCCGCCCTATTTGCCGCAGCGCTTTCATCCTCGGCCGCGGCAGGTTCGGCCGGCAGGGGCTCGCGGCTGGCAGGCGAGGGTTCCGGCGTTAATTGAGGCGCGCTGGTGTTCGCCGCATCTGATGCGCCCGCCTGGGGATCCTCTGCATACGCCTCTTCCTGCGGTGGCGGAGCTGCAGCTGTTTCTTCCTGCGCCATGGGTGGTGCTGCGGCAGGATCTGGCCCGGAGGCGGCAACACCCCCCGGCCTGTTTGCCGAAGTGCTTTCATCCTCGGCCGCGGCAGGTTCGGACTCGAGAGGCTCGCGGCTTACAGAAGAGGGTTCCGGCGTTGCCTGTGGAGCGGCAGCCTGCCGTCTCTCCTGCACCGTTTCCTGTGGCGCCTGATCAGAGCCGGGGATGATGGCCTGCGTTTTTGTGGCCGGCTGCTTGTGGAGCAGAACAAAAAAGAGGATGAAAATCACATTCGCAAGCACAATCACCCCAAGGGGTAAGAGCCACGGTGCTTTTTTCTTCTTTGGCGGGGCAAGCTCCAGCTGGACGGTGTTCAAATCAGGAACGCGCGCCTGCTGCCGCTGCTTATCAGACTTTTTAAGGGCGTCGAGAATATAGGACATGTTAATTCTCCTTGCCCACGGCAACCAGTCTGGGCGCTTTGCTGTCACATGCCGCATCCAGATGAATGATTGTCAGTGGGCCGACGATACCGTCCGGGACAAGGTTTCTTGCAAACTGGAACTGCTTTACCTGACTGACCAGAACGTCATCATAGAGGACGGGTTTCTCGGTACTGGCCGGCCGTTTCTGGATGAGGGCAAGTTTCTTATCCAGCCACTCCACCTCAGCGGCATGATTTTCCGGTTTGATGGCCGTGACATAGCCTGCCGGTTTTTCCCACAACAGGCTGTATTCGCCATTCCAGTGTGCTTTGAAATCTTCGAGGGAGACACGTTTGTGTTCAGTGCCCAAGACCAACTCGACGGACTGGCCGTCGAAAGAGATAATGGTTGCGTAAAAGCGTGCGCCCTTGTCATACAAGCTTAATACTGCAGGGCTGTTGAGCGCAAGCAGGCTCGCGAAACTGCCTTCCTGATCAAGGTATCGTAAGTTGTGTGATGCAGCAATGGCACGGGCCTTGGCGAGATCTGCCGGAACCTGGGCAATCCCCCAGCTGGCTAAAAGTGCCTGGTGGGCCATCATCATGTTGGCGGCAAGGGGCACACCCTCAGGCCTTGTCAGCGGAGAAAGTGGCGGTGGGTTGCCGGCTGCGGCAGCGATTTCTTCCGCCGGGGCTTCGTCTTCAGGGGCGGCACTTGGCTGAGGAACCGCCTTCATGTCCCCAGCCAGCGGCGCCTCACTCAGCTGCGGAGCAACCTTAATGTCCTCAGCCAGCGGCGCCTCACTCAGCTGTGGAAACACCTCAATGTCCTCAGTCAGCGGTGCCTCACTCTGCCGGGGAACCGCCGTAATGTCCTCAGCCTGTGGCGCCTCCTGCGCCGGCTGGGGAGACGGAAGCGATTCTGTCGCCATCCGTGCTGCGTCTTTCTCGGGCTGGGCAATTTCGACCAGGCGCGCCATCAGGCCCTGAAAAAATGAAGTGTCCGGTATTTGCGTAAGATAGGCTGCGGCCAATACGAAACCACCCAAGAGAAGCATAAGTCCCGCTATGAACATACCTGACTTTTTTACTGTGTGCGCCGGCCGGTCAGCGGTTTCGCCGAAAACTTCCCGCGCCGCCTTTTTAATGGTCGCAATATCCACCATGTCCTGATCCTGCACGTAAGCGCCGAGGAGGGCCCTGTCGCAGATAATATTGAGCAGGCGCGGGGTGCCGTTGGTTAACTTGAACAGGGTTTTAATGGTTGATTCCGGGAAGATTTTTTTGCGGGCCCCGCTTATTGCCAGCCGGTGGTCGATATAGGAGCCTACTTCGCTTTCGGAGAGCGGGGTAAGGTGATACCTGGCGGTGATTCGCTGGGCAAGCTGGCGCAACCCCGGCTGCTCCAGCATGCGGATAAGCTCCGGCTGGCCCAGCAGAATGATCTGCAGCAGTTTTCGCGTATTGGTTTCCAGGTTGGTAAGCAGGCGAATCTGCTCCAGAACATCGGTGCTGAGATTCTGGGCTTCATCAATAATGAGCACGGCCTTTCTGCCGTTTGCATGGGACTGGAGCAAAAAGCTGTTTAGGTGATCGACATAGAATTTGATACTGTGTTGTTCTTTTTGATGATGGATGCCGAACTCATCGCAGATTGTCGCCAGCAGTTCCTCAACGGTGAGTTTGGGATTGAAAATAAACGCTATATCCGTATTTTCCGGAACCTGTTCAAGAAGACAGCGGCAGATGGTTGTTTTTCCCGTGCCCACTTCCCCGGTGAGCATGACAAAGCCGCCATCAACCCGCATGCCATAGAACAGATGCGCCAGGGCCTCGCGGTGGCCTTCGCTCATATAGAGGCTGTGCGGGTCCGGGGCAATGGAAAAAGGCGCTGCGGTAAAACCGAAATGTTCTTGATACATAGGCGCTGTTCAATCGGATGCTGGTTACTTTTCCCCCAATACCAGATCAAAAAATACATTTTTTATAGAACAATGGGCCTAAAGGTTAAGACATTAGGGAGATAGACCCAAATTCTACCTTAACAGGACGAAGCGCAAACCTCATGGGGACAGTCAACTTATTCCTCAATTGGTATCTGTCCAAAACAAATCGCGCCCCGGGACCTTCGCATAATCATCCGATTTCGCTACCAGCCCCGGGACCGCTCTTACTGTTTGCCCGAAAAATCGGGGCAGGATTTCGTCCGGGTCAGCAGGCCTGCATCCACTAAGCCTGTTGAGCTGGGGGGAGGAGGACAAGCCGGAATCCCAGGTTGTTGTTGCGGTTATCCGGCGTATTCCTGTTGCGGTTCGCCGAGCGCACGTTCCTGGCGTTGTTGTTCCAGCTGCCGCCGCGATTCACGCGGTTCGTGCCTTAAGACAAAACCCCATACCGTTGTATAACATGCTTTCGGAATCCATGCGAGGAAGCTATAAAGCTAAAACCGAACAATGGCTCCATGTGGCGGATTAATTCCTTTTCCGTCCACTGCCCTGCGAGAAATTTCTGTTCATACTGCCGGAATTTTACTCGAAACCGCTTTTTGCTCCGTACACCAAGTTTCAGACGGCTTGGATAAACACGAAAGCCAAGAAAGGGAACCCCGTGACGGCATCGGTTCAGTTGCACATTGTCCTTGGGTTGTAATCGCAGTTGGGTGTCAAGAAAAGCACGGAGAGAAATAAGGTGTTGGCGCAACTGCAACCGGTTTTCGGCAAAGAGGATAAAATCATCCATATAGCGCAGGTAGCAGCGGACGCGCAGGGTCTCTTTTATCCAGTGGTCAAAATGACCGAGATAAAAGTTTGCCAGGTGTTGCGAGATCAGGTTGCCGATGGGCAAACCCTTGCCCGGCTCTGTATGGTAGGTGGCAAGCAGATCCTCAAAGAGATGAAGCAGCGGTTTGTCCTTGAATCGCCTGCACAGCAAACGGATCACTGTCTCCTGGTCGATGGAGTCAAAATACCGGCGGATATCGAGTTTCAGGTACCAGTTATTTTTTCGTGTAAACCAACGGGCGCGTTCCAGGGCGCGGACACTGCCTTTCCCCTTTCTGCAGGCATAGGAGTCGTGAATGGCATAGCGGTCAAGGACAGGCTCGCAGATATTCATCACCGCATGATGCAGTACCCTTTCGGGAAATGAGGCCGCGCAGATACTGCGCGGCTTGGGATCGCGCACCTGAAAAAAATGGTAATGACCGATATCGGGCTTTTGCCGGACAAGCTGTTGTTGCAATTTGGCAAGATTGTCCTCAAGGGCTTCCCTGAACTGAATGACCTCCTGCCGGTCATGTTTGCCTCTGGCTGCTTTGCAAAAGGCCAGGCGCAGATTTTCCCGTGCAGCAATAGATTCATACAGATTCCCTGCCCGTTTCATCCTGCGTTTGCCCCCCAGCGATCATATCCTGCATGATTTGCAGCACCGCATCACCGTATTTTTTTATTCTCGATTCACCTACGCCCTCAATCTCCCGCAACCCTGTTTTTGAAAGAATGCGCCGGGCGGCGATTTGGGCAAGCTGCTCATTGGTGAATATGGTATACACCGGCACCCCGGCCTCATCGGCTTTATCTTTGCGCCATTCCCGCAGCCTGGCAAACAATGCGAAATCTTCGGGAGAGAGGACCTCTTTATAATCCACCCGCTCTTTTCCTGAACGACCAGGAGTTTGCTGCCCGGCTGCCCGGTCCGCACCGCCCAGATACTCAACAGCCAGGCTCCAGTAGGAGTTTTCCCCGTCCTGGACGAACCCGCGATGAATAGTCAGTATCCTGTTGTGACGGAGGAAACGGTTCAGTTCCCCTTCATCTTCAGGATTGCCGCGCGCTGCGATGGAGAAGAATTTATATTGGAGAGGCATGTTGGATTGACACCATTAAAAAAAACGCGAGTGCTCCGCACAGGGACAGGCCTGCCCAGCCTGGAACAGCCCTTCGTCCCTCCGGGCTGTCTCAGTCTGTGCCTGCCTGTTCCCCGTGCTCCGCTCCCCGGCTTGGCTCACTGACCTGGGGGGAGGAGGACAAGCCGGAAACCCAGGTTGCCGTCGCGGAAATCCGGCGAATTCCAGTAGCGGTCCGCCGAGCGCACGTTCCTGGCGTAGTTGCTCCAGCTGCCGCCGCGACCCACGCGGATCGCGCCCGACGAAGGCCCCTGTGGATTGTCTTCGGGGCTGATGCTGTAGTAACCATCCCCATACCAGTCCTGGCACCACTCCCAGACATTGCCCAGCATGTCATAAAGCCCGAAATTATTTTTCCTGAATTTTCCCACCGGCGCGGCAAACTGGTAGGAGTCCTCGCAGGGAAATGATGAGGACCAATACTTCGGGTTTGCCACATTTGCATAGTCACAGGCATTGCTGTCCACCGCATCACCCCAATAACGGATCGTCCGGCTGCCGGCCCGGGCCGCGTACTCCCATTCTGCCTCGGTGGGCAGACGGAAGGTGCGGCCGGATTTCCGGTTGAGCCAGGCAATAAACTTCTGGGCGTCGTTCCAGCTTACACAGGCAACCGGATAATCCTCTTCCTGGGGAAAACCGGCCTGCCGCCAGCTGTAGCCGCTCTGCCAGTCCCACTTATCGTCTTTGAAAGCATAACAGCCATCCGCTCCTCCGGCATTGCCTTCCGCATCCGTTTCATAGCCGGTTTCGTTGACAAACCGCTGGAACTGGCCGATGGTCACCTCGTATTTCCCCATATAAAAACCGTCCACGCAGACCCGGTGCAAAGGCACTTCCTTGGCAAAGTATTTTTTATAGGTGTCCTCTCCTACCTCCTGGATGAGCTGCTCCTTTTCGGCCTTCCGCTGGCCCATGTCGAAGCAGCCCTCCGGCACCCAGACAAACTCCATGGCGGTGACTGGCTCGCGCCAGATGGCGCCGGCGCCTGGTTTTGCCCCTGGTTCCTTGCCACCCTTCATCACCGAATCCGTTGCATCTTCCTCCAGCTCGTCTCTTGCCGCAAAAGGCGAACGGAAAAGAAAATTCCCCTGTTCGTGGCCGGCAATGGTTCCGCCGCGGGGGGTCTGGGAGGAACCGGAGGCAGCTGCTTCCAGATAAGCTTGCAGTTCAGAAGCGGTGATAAACCCGTCGGGTTTCAAGTCTGCCTTGCCATCCTTCAGGGCCGCCAGCAGATAGCCGGTGAAATAACTGTATCCCGCCTTGGGGCCGGAGGCAGGCACTCTCTCATCTTTACCGCCGGCGGTCAGATATTGCCTGGCCTTCTGGCTGGAGATGCGCCCGATATAATTTGGAAATTTTTCATCTATTGAGGACATGGGGCCTTTTTCAGCAAACAGCCCGCCGAAACAGGAATCAAAGATATAGAGCTGATGGCGGGCGGCACCGAGTTTTTGTGACAGCTCCCGCAAAATGTCCATGGAAATCCAGGTGGAATATCTGCCTTTTTCCCCTTCATAGGGAATGATATAGCCACAATCGAGTTCCCCAAAATGGACAGTCTCGCCATGGCCGGAAAAATAGAACAGAAAGCGGTCCTGCCCGGTAATACGCGGGGCCAGGGTGTCCTCCAGATAGGAGACGATATCATCCTTAACCGCCTCCTCTCCATAGAATGGTTTGACCTGGAAACCCTGGGCTTCGAGGTAGAGCTTCATCCCCTTGGCGTCATTGACTGAATGGGGAAGGTAATCCCACTGTTTTGATTTGTACCGGTCAATGCCGACAACAACCGCGTAGCTGTTCCCGAAGAGTTCCTCCGCCTGGACAGCCGTTCCAGCAAACCATGATATGAAAAAAAGAAACGAAATGGCGATTGATCGGAAAGACATGTCCTCAACTCCTGTGCGGTTATATTCGTCAATTGCATCAACTATTGAAAATCAGCCACCTTTGCCCCATAGGTCTTGGCGTCCAGCCGGGCAGCCTGGCGGATCGCCTCCTGCGCTGCGGCCAAATCGCCCGCCGCCTTGAGAGACAGGGCCAGAGTATAGAAGTGGGAAGCCTCGTTCGGCATGAGAGTCACCGCCTGCCGGGCATGCTTTACGGCTTCTGCAAAGTCTTCTTTTTTATAAAGAACATTGGCAAGGGTGTCATGGTATATCCCGTTCTCCTTGTCAACCTGGACCGCCAGTCGGGCAAGGGGCAGGGCCTCATCGGTCCTTTTCTGCTTGAGGTACAGGCAGGCGATCTGGTTGAAGGCCTTGGCCGCTTCAACAAGGGGGATATCTGGGATGGAGAGGGCTTGGCCATAAACGGCGATGGCGGCAGCATCATCGCCGCTCCTTTCCAGGCTGATGCCGGATTTAAGGAGGGCAGCAAATGCACCGCTTTCAGAAAGACCGGCGTCCGCTGCGCCGCCTTTCATCTGGATGCGCCTGACTACGTCTTCATGGGCGGCCTGGTTTTTCCCGACTTTATCCAGGTCTTCAATAACAAGTTCCGGTCCGCCTTTTACCAGCATGACAGCAATGATTAAACAACCGAAAAGGGCAAAACAGGTGCCTGGGGCGGCATTTTTGACGGAGAGCCTGACATCACCCGCCTGGCCTTCCACATCGGAAGTCTGCTGCGGCATGACTCCCCGCAGGAAAAGACGGTAGCCAAGAATGATACAGACAAGACCCGTGCCGATAACCGAAAGGCGAAAACATGTGGTATATATGAGAAATCCTGTAATCATATCCATCTCTCCTATTTCCTTTTCCCCTGGTGCACCCTAAAAATGAATATATATTCCCAATCCGGGGACACAATACTTAATTACTGTCAACCAGATTTAACGTTAGGGAAGTAAGTAAAAAATACAAAGTCACCATATTCCAAAAGCCATTAACCGGAGAAATATTGACTTGGCACGTTATTGCTGGCCTCGCTACCAATATGGATACCCATACGCAAAATTTCAGCCATAAAGCATTGCTCCTCACTGTTCGTGAAAACGACCTTTGAAGGCATGCAGGAGCGGCAGCAAGGCAGGAATATCCTGTTCGATGATGTTCCACAGGATATCGTTGTCAATGCCGAGGTAAGCGTGAATCAGGCGATTGCGGATGGCGATTATCTGCCGCCAGGGGATACTTGGATCGCCCCGGCGGATTTCTGCAGGGATATGTGTAGCCGCCTCACCAAGCAACTCCAGGTTCCGCAGCGTGGCGTCGTAAGTGAGGCCGCTCCCTTCAAAACGGGCCTGGTCAAAGCCTTGCGTATAGGCAAGTATTTTTTCAGCAAAACCGATCATGTCGTCAAGATAAAATCGCCATTCACGCTCAGACATTGACCGCCTCCAGTTCGATAAACGGGCGCAGCTCCGGGCGCAGGGCCTTTTCGGTCACCAGATCAACCGGGCAGCCAAGGGCGTCCTCCAGATAGAACTGCACGCCAAAATATTGCTGTGAGGTAGCTGGTCCATTGAACGACACCACGATATCCACGTCACTGCCAGGGTGGGCTTCATCCCGTGCCATGGAACCGAACAAGGCCAGCCGGACAACCCCGAAACGTCTTGCCAGTTCGGGTTTTGACCGGGCAAGCACCTGGAGCACCTCTCTTCGATTCATGATTGCACCCCCTTTCATTTTTTCTCACCGGAAAGTCTGGCACCAGTTCCGGGCTCGCATATTTTTTTTGCGGTTAGTGTCCTTTATACCCTATCTTATAGGAAAAAGCTGCGTCAACTCCGTGAACCTGGGAAAACAAAAGACTTTTAATTCGCTGTCTTCCTGCTGGCCCCGTTGCTCAAAACACAAGCCCTCCGACGATATCTGCCACATTCGCGACCATCCTCTTTGGACTCCGGGTATTCTGTGTACCGCTTCTTCCCAAAGGTGAATTCGTGGAGATGGCTGTCGGTCCAACCCATCACCATCTGAATAACGTCATGTAATCGATCCAGCGAAATGCTGGCTGGCACTGCAAACCTCCGCCGGATTTCCGGCTCGATTTCCACAAGTCTTATTTTCAGCAAATAAAATCGTTCGTTCATATCGTTGCGCTCGACCTCACTCCCCTAGTGGCTGCAAAGGCACTGTAGATCGGCAAAAAGGTGATTCTCTGCTCTGGAAGATCGGCATATGGCCGATCGGAAAAGACCAGGGCGCCAGCGCACTCCGGGTATGAATTCAGGAAAAGATGCAGGCTCCTCAGGCTGCCTGCGGCGCCGCTTTTTACCTCCACCGGATGAATTCCGCCGTCAATGACTGCCAGATAATCAACCTCGGCGGAACTGCTTTTTGCCTGCCGGTCCCAGTAATAGAGACTGCCATTTTGCGAGATGAGCATCTCCTGCCCGACAAACTGTTCCGCCATGGTGCCGCGATAGATGGCAAGCAGATCTCCCCTGGCATACTCAACATCATCCGGCATGCCGGACAGATACCGCATCAATCCCAGATCCAGCATCAGCGCCTTGAATACCTTTGCCGAAGCGCTTGCGCCTAATGGCAGGCTGGGGGGAGAAACCGAAGGAATCCGGCGGGCAACCTGCGCCAGACAAAGCGCGTCAAAGGCCTTCTTCAGTGTCTGGTTGCCATATCCCTCGCCCAGCCGTGCGTATTTGATCTGTTGTCCAACACACTGAGCAAGCTTGGTAAAGACCGAATCGAGGCAGTAACGATCAACCCGCGGGTTATATTTTGCAAAGTCCATCCGGTATGATTCCGCAATCTCACCCTGCACCTCGAAGGCATCCCGGAGCGAGCCGCTTTCGCTAAAGGCCTTGACCGCCGCCGGCATGCCGCCGATGAAAAAATAGCGTTTCAGTTCGTCGCGGAGGAGTTCATGCACCGCGGGGGAAATGTCGGCCGGGTTGGCCAAAACAGCTGCCGCGGCAGGGGGGTTGCCGATTGCCTCCAGATATTCGGCAAAACAGAGGGGATAGAGATTGAGAAACTGAATCCTGCCAACGGGAAAGGAGGCGTCCCTGAGGGCGAATTCAAGGAGCGATCCGGCCGCCACGACATGCAGCTCCGGCATCTCCTCATAAAAATAGCGCAGGGCGGTAATGGCGCGGGGGCAGGCCTGGATTTCATCAAAAAAGAGCAAGGTCTTGCCCGGTGTGATCTTCTGTCTGAGCAGCACTTCAAGGTCGGAACAGATCCGCGCCGCGCCGAGTTCGCCATCAAAGAGTTTGCGCAGGGAGGGATTCCGCTCCAGATCCACCAGGGCAATGGATTCAAAATGGTTGCCCCCAAACTCCTTCAGCGACCAGGTTTTACCGACCTGACGTGCGCCTCGAAGGACCAGCGGCTTGCGCCGTGTCCCGTCTTTCCAGAGCTTGAGTTCTTCGTCAATAAATCTGCGCATATCTCGCCTTGTTAAACTAAGCAGAAAATTAATAATACAAGGCAATTTATTATGTATTGATTAAAAATACAAGGCAAATACATTTAGGATCAGGCTTAGGGTCTTGAAATATAAGTTTAAACTTCAACTTTCTGAGTTGTGGTAAGATGTTGAAATTAAATGATATCCTCATGGTCCCCGCAGCTTGTTTCCAGAGAATTCAGCAGCCAGAAATCAGGAGCCAGAATAAAACGTAATAAAATCAACCATTCTGAATTCTGTCTCCTGTCTCCTGAATTCCCATGACGGAGATCAGAGCAG
>Ga0172380_10005314_pt1 | contig 15713 bp, 11 predicted proteins | sample Leawe162metaG_FD_119747 | JGI IMG/M metagenome (GOLD analysis project Ga0172380, IMG submission 119747) | Leachate microbial communities from a municipal landfill in Southern Ontario, Canada - Leachate well 162 metaG | ecosystem: Engineered > Solid waste > Landfill > Unclassified | place...
CAATTTCACCTTTGACGCGACGACCGCTCTGGTCAAAACACGAATAGTGGAATAGGGGCATTTTAAAATGGGAGGGGACGTAGCCCCCCTCCCCTACTTGTCATCTCCCGCGTGCTTTATCTCGCCGTAGCCCCGCCTATGCTAAAGCTACGGCGGGTAAACTTGGCGAAGGCGGATAGTAAGCGAAGATCCAAACATCTAAGGTGTGGATTCCCGTTTAAAACATACGGGAATGACCTCATTTTTTAACTGGTGACGCGCAAAACCTCTTCCAAAGTCGTCAAACCTTCCAAGATTTTCTTTTCTCCGGAAGCACGCAAGGTACGCATTCCTTTTTTATTCATGTGTTCCTTTAATTCCTGCGATGGTTTCTTCTCTAAAATTTGGCGCCTAATTACGTCATCAAGAATAAAAAACTCGAAAATTCCGGTGCGGCCCCGGTATCCGGTTTGAAAACAATGTTCACATCCCCGGCCGCGGAAGATGGTCGTTCCCGGCGGGAATGACGCGACCGGAATCTCGCTTGCCGGAACCGGTTCCTTGCAATAATTGCAAATTAAACGCACTAACCGCTGGGCGATAACCGCCAGAACGGAAGAAGAAATAAGATACGGTTCAATGCCCACTTCCATCAACCGGGTAACCGCGCTGGCCGCATCGTTTGTGTGCAGCGTGGAGAAAACCAGATGGCCGGTCAAGCTGGCCTGGATAGCCATATCGGCTGTTTCCCGGTCGCGGATTTCTCCGACCATCAAAACATCCGGGTCATGACGAAGAACAGAACGCAAAGCAGCGGCAAAAGAGAGCCCGATTATCGAATTTACCTGAATCTGGCTTAACCCAGGAATCTGGTATTCAACCGGGTCCTCCAGCGTAATAATGTTGCGGCCGGGAAGATTTATCTTCTGCAAAGCGGCGTAAAGTGTGGTTGTCTTGCCGCTTCCGGTGGGCCCGGTCAGCAAGATGATTCCGTGGTCGGAAGAGATAAATTTTTCCATCAGTTCCAACTCGTCAGTGTAAAATCCCAGCGTCGGAAGGGAAAAGAGGAAGGAGGCCTGGTCCAGGAGACGCAAAACCGCCGCCTCCCCCCAATAAGTGGGTAAAATAGAAACCCTGATATCAATCGGACGGCCTTCCAGGTGGACGGTGGTACGCCCGTCCTGCGGCAGGCGGCGTTCCGCGATGTTCAGGCCGGACAGAATTTTAATGCGGGAAATAACTGCCGGCTGCATCGCGGCCGGCAGTTTAAACATATCGTGCAAAACCCCATCGATGCGGTACCTGACCCGAAATTCATTCTCTTGGGGTTGAAGATGAATATCGCTGGCGCCCTGCTGAAGAGCCTGGAAAATAGCCTGGTTGACCATCCGAATAACCGGCGCTTTGTTGGCAAGGTCCAGCAGGTTTTCCCGAGTAGAACCGTTTACAACAACCCCGGTTGTGGGGGGATCGCTGCCGCCCGCGACAACTCCGGGCGCTTCCAGCGTAACCGAAGAAATATCCCCGCGCGCCTTTTTCTGGCTGGGACGCCAGTAATTGCGCTCCAAAAGTTCAATAATTTCCGGGGTTAAACCAAAAGCAAGATTAACCGAAGATTTTAATCCTTCCTCAATCTCAAGCCGGGGAAGACGTAACGGGTCGGCGGACACGACAAAAATTTTTCCTTCCTCCCTGATTGGTACCGCTTTCCAGCGCTGCCAGGAATCAAACGAAATCAAGCCAACCAGGTCGGAAGCAAAAAAGGCTTGAAAATTCTTTTTAAATGGAATTCCCAGCTGCTCCGACAGACCGGAAAAGAGCTCTTCTTCGCCAAAAGCGCCCATTTCCATAAGGATTTCGCTAATTCGCTGCTGGGGTTTTTCTTTTTGAACGGAAAGGGCTTTCTCTAGAACGGCTTGGGCGAGAAGACCGCGGCTGACAAGAATTTCGCCTATCTTCATTTTGCCGCGCCGCTCTTTTTTAAAGCGGCCTTGCTCTGTTCGGTGATATCGGTGATAACGGAAGATTTTTCGTCGGCGGTGATTACGGTGGGAGTAATAAAAATGTAGAGGCTGGTCTGGTCATTACTTTTGACCTTATGACGGAAAAAGTACCCCAGGAGAGGAATGTCCCCGAAAAAGGGAACTTTCTCCATCGTTTCGTCACTGTTATCACTGGTCAAACCACCCAATACCAGAGTCTCCCGGTCGTTAACGATAACACTGCTTTGAGCGGAACGGGTAGCGATGGTCGGCGCGAGAACGGCGGTTCCGGAAACAGAAACAGAAGCGGATATCACTTTCTTTACTTCTTCGTTGATTATCAATCTAACATGACGGTCTTCGCTGATATGCGGGGTAATCTTAAGGGTTATGCCTACATCCTTGTAATCAAAACTCTGGGTCGGTAACCCCTGGTCCGTAGTTGAAGTCGCATAAGTAATCTGTTTGGTGTAGGGAATATTGTTACCCACCGAAATTACCGCTTCGATGTTATCCATCGCGGTTATCTGCGGATTGGAAAGGATTTTAAAGTTGCTGTTAGAGCCATACAATTTTATGAGCGCGCCGATATTAAAAGGAAAATCTTTGCCTCTAATTACGCCGGCAATAAGCCCGGTTGGCTGGAGGCCGGCCGTCAGCGTCGCCAAATCAGTGGCGCCGACAGTCCCGCCCATCGAACCAAATCCGCGATAAGTGTCTGTCGCGCCTTCAAAGAATTGCCACTGGACACCGAATTCCCTAACCAAACTTCCACTCACTTCAGCCACCAGCGCCTCAATCCTGACTTGACTGGGTCTTCGGTCAAGTTCCTTGATAATCTTCTCCAAAGAAGCATAGGCTTCCGGATTGGCGGTAATGATTAAGGCGTTTGATGATGGGCTGGAACTGATGTTAACCTGTTCCACGGCGGATTCACCGGGCCGAGGCGACCTGCTTTTTTGTTGAGCCATGGCCAAAGTTAACTCATTAGCCATCACCGTGGCGTCCTTATTCTGCAACGTGACGATATGCATTGCCTCCTGACTCGGAGGCGCGGGTTGGTCAAATTGCTTCACCATTAAAAGCAGTTTGCGCACATTACTGGCGACATCGGTGATTATCAAAGTATTGGTCTTGGCATCCGGATCCACGCTCCCGCTGCTCTTGGAAGAAAATTTTTGCAGAAACGGCGCCAAATCAGCCGCCTTGGCGTAAGAAAGAGGCACAATTTGATGAATGATTTTATCCCCAAAAACAACCAGTTGCTCCGGGTCGGAACCAACGCTAACTTCTATATTTGTGCCCTTTGCGTCGGCCAGCGGAATAATGTTAACCACTTCACCGGCCGGAACCAACGTAAGCCCGTAACGGTTCAAAATGGAGTAGAAAACAGCCTCCGCCTCCTTGATGGGAATCGGTTTAGCGGAATAGACAGTTACCGTTGCGCCAAAATTCGGGGGAGGGACAAAATTCTTGCCGAGATAAAAGTTCATCGTCTGGATGAACGTCTTTATATCCACGGCTGGAAAAGCGATGGATATGGTTTGGTTCTCAACGGCAGTCTCGGCGGAAAAAGAAACCGGGTTTACGGCACTAACAACAAACAACAACAGGACAAAAACAAGAAATAATTTTGACCCGATTATCGCAACACGCGGTTTAGTTCTTTTCCTTATCGTGATTTTCATTCTACAAATATTCTCCCCATTCACCGCTCACGTGTTTTAAGGGGCGAGTTTAAAACTGAGGGTAAGCGGATTGCCTGCCCGCAGAATTTCCACCGCAAATGGCGTTCCGGGCTTAATGGAACGATATATTTCGTTAACCTGGGAAAGCTTCTCCAGGATAATTCCGTTTACTTTAGTAACAACGTCCCCATTCTGAATGCCATATCGAGCCGCTAAAGAACCGGCGGCAATATTCTTAACCCGATAACCGGATACCTTCCCCTCGGAAACGACCGGCGCTACTTTTAAATCCCGGAACTCCGCCGGATTCTGAGCAACCTGCCGGGTAATGTCCGTTAAGCTTACCAAAGTGCTCACCGAAATTTTGCTTTCCGGGATAACTTCCGGTACAGCCGGCGGCGCCTGATTAACCCCCGTAATAACCTGTTTCCGAACCGGCCTTCCGGCAGTCGCTCCGTCGGTTGAAGAAGACTCAAGAACGACTTCTTTGCCTTCTTTATCAAGAAAATTCACCGCGTCTACTTCAATCCGGACAATTCTGGCGCCGGCTACCTCCTGACCTTCCTGGTAGATACTTTCACTTCTCGTCTGCCGATCTTCAATTACCGCCAGAGAAGGAATGCCGCCGGTACCGACAATCGTCCCCTTCAGAAACACGATTTCCGAAAGAAGCGGTTCCCTGATAATCGGTTTCACTTCCACTACTCTCGGCGGAGGCGGGGGCGGGGTTAAGTGAAAAATATCTCTTTGGTAAAGCGGAGAATAGTTTCCGGCCAGTAATAAAATACCTTGAAAATAAAGTATTTTTCGGAAATTAATTCGAAGACTGTTCAGCATATTCCTTTCACCGGCTACCGGGATATTCCGGCGCAATTCAACCAACACCACCGCTGCCGACAGAACTCTTCTTTTCCTTAGAAGACAAAATCCCGTTGATAGCTTCGAGCGCGGCCTGGCGAATTTCCGGATCTGAATCCTGCGTCAAATCAAAAAGCAACGCAAGGGAATTCAACGATTCTTCGTCTAAATCCTGGAGCATGCTTAAAGATTTAATTGCCAGTTTTTTAACTCCTTCTTCCGGATACTTGGTGGTTTTGGCGATAGTGCGAAAAACCGTCCCCATAATTCCTTTCCATTCTTTATCGTCAAGAGTAAGGGCCGCGCGTATGCTGTTCAACGCAATCTGCCGGATATTTTCATCCTTGTTGCCCAACTGCAAAACCAGGACCGGAATAGAGGACACCTTTTGTTCGTCAATTTTGTCCGTGTTGACCAAAAGAACCATGGACCAGACGCGAACCAGCGGGTCAGGATGATTGGTTAGATATTTTTCCAGCGTCGGTTTAATCATTCCAACCATGTCGTCTTTAGTTATCTTCGTTACGGTTGCAACCGTTGGCGCAGTGCCGACGGCGCCCTCACTTTTAGACACCCATACTACCGCAAAAGCAAAAAGGGTTAAGAAAAGCAAACCCGGAAATCCTCTTTTTTTCATGTTTGGTTCCTCCTTCAATTTAATTAAAACCACTTCTGCCCGATAATTCCCTTCTCTAGTTCCTTGTTGGCAGGCAGCGCTTCATATTCCCGAGTAAGCGTGCGACCTTCTTCGTAGGTTTGAATAATGCGCGGGGTCAGAAAAAGAATCAATTCGGTGTTCCTCTTACTCAGTGAACTCCGCTTGAAAAGGTTGCCTAATAAGGGAATTTTGCCTAAAACCGGAAATCTGGTTTCGCTTTTAATATCATTTTTACTCATAATTCCACCGACCACCAGGGATTCCCCATCCCAAAGAACAATGTTTTGGCTAGTGCTCCGGGATGCAACCAACGGATATTTTTGGCTTAAAACCAGGTTGCCGCTGATTATCGGCACATCGACAGTCTCCGAAACCCGGTCAACAACTAAATTGACGTTTAAAGCAACCGTGCGATTACCTTGGATTATAGGCGTGACCGTAAAAGTTGTCCCAACATCTTTCGTGTTCAAAACACTCGTAACGGTCGGCGCGACCGTAGCAGAGCCGCCGCTCACCGTTGAAGTAACGTAAGGAAATTGCTCTGTGGTCGTAATCACGGCCGGGGTACCGGAAATGGCCATGATGCGCGGACTCTGGAGCAACCGCACTTCTCCGTCGCTTGCCAGGGCGTTAAAAATTGCCGAAAAGTCGCGGTGGGTAAGCCCGAAATATATGCTGGCGGCATCACTCGGCAAGGTTGAAGGAACCGTACCAAAGCTGGGACCGGAAAGCCGAACATCACCGAGCATTTTGCTTTGAAGCAAAAAATTGATGCCCAGGGATTTATCGTCGGTATAGGTAACCTCCAGCAACTGCGCCTCAATCAACACCTGGCTGGTAGGAATGTCCAATTCTTTAACTAACTTGTCTATATCCTGGGCCTGCTGGTTGCTGCTGGCGTCGGCTACGACTGAATTACTTCTTACGTCGGCGGTAACACCCTCCATGCCCATCGCGTCACGGATAACCTTGGCCACGGCCATGGCGTCGGCATAATGGATCGGGTAAACCTTCTTGTTACGCATAGCCAGTCCGGCGGTGGTCTTTTCATACTCTTCCGGGGTCATAATCCGGATGACATTATCCTTTTCGGCATATTTCAAGCCGTTCATATCTACCATCAGGTCCAAAACCTGCCGCAACGGAATTTCCGTTACATTCATTGTAACCTTACCGGAAACACCCGCGGAAAGAACGATGTTGACACCGGTTAGGCTGTAAATTTGCTGTAACGCCGCCGCGAGGTCAAGTCCGGTAACGTTAAGAGTAACCGGCGCATCACCCATCTTTCCCAAGAGTTTTCTTTCCGGTTCCACCACTTCATTGTAGGCCGCCATAATCGTTTCTTTAATCCGGTAACTGTAATGAATGGTACCCAAATACTCCCGGCGTTCAAAAGATAGCCGGGCCTGTTTCAAATAGTAATTCGGGTCAATCAGTTTTTCGGCCGGCACCTCTCCGGATTTTTGTATCTTATCCAGGTAAGTAGACGCGTCCAGTAAAATCGATTCCGTTTCCCGGACTAAGTTAAGCCACTCTTCTTCATCGTTAATTAAAATTTTACTGTTTGGTTTATTTTCCGGTGTGGGCTCCACGAATACCTTAGTTCCACCCGATTTTTTACCAAGCAAACGGTAGGCAGCCAAACCCTGGTAAGTCTCCACGCTTCTGGCCTTGTAATTAGCATCAACGGCCTTCACCCGCGAAAAAAGAAAAATCGCCTCCGTATAATTACCGAGCCAGTAAGCCGATTGCCCCTCTTTGTAAATTTTGGCCGCTTCGGATTCAGCCTTCACCGAAGCGTCGGTCGGAAGCGCCGCGTTCGGCGGCGGATTTACCGCAACCGGAATCGGCTGTACCGGTGCTTCTTTTGTTTCCACCGCCCGGGAGGCACAACCTGAAGCAAAAATCAGGAATAAACCCACAACCAGAAATATTTTTAGAATGTTCCTCATATAAACCTACCCCCTTCGTTATTGTTATACCGTTAATCCCGTTAAAAGTCAAGACCTAAAATAAAAAAATGGCTATTCTTTTTTAAGGTAATAGAGCCGGTCATCTTTGATAAAATAAAGATAATCACCAACCAGTTTAATTAATCGGTAACCTTCAATCTCTTCGCCGATAACCGCCATGTGGGTTTTCTGACTCTGATCTTCCAAAAATAAGTATTCCTGACCGGACTTAATCATCCGTCCGCGATAACGTAAAGGCGGACTCACCCTTTCTTCATTAAACTGATAGGTATATCCGTCTTTGGCGAAATAAAGAATACCGTTACGATAATCGTAAATCTTAAACCCTTCAACCGTATCGCCGATTCTAACACGATATCCTCCGTTCGCGCCTTCTACGAAAAAGTAATCGATCCCGGCGACGTTAAGAATTCCGCGGAAACGGAGACCGGAGACCGGCGCCGAAGGTGTTGAAACCGAGCCGACCTGCGGAACGGTAACCTGAGGAATCCGGGTCAGTTTCGCACTATCCGGAATCGCCCTGGCCACTTCCGGCAGCGTGAATTCCGGCGATTTGGTTATCAGAATCGGGGTAACCGGCTTTATGATAGACGACGGAGCGGGTATCTTCGCCGTGCGAATCGGAACAGCTCTAGCTTGCGACGGTGTAATTTCCCGGATTCTCCAAAGTTCATTGGAAAACGGGTCTCGTATTCCTTCCACTCGGGTTGTTCCTAAAGCCAACGATGATAATTTATCGGTAATTATAGCTTCACCCGAAATATGCGCTTTCGTAATTCCGGTGGCTTGTTCGATTTGTTTACGGACGCTTTCCAAACGCCGGTTGAGCATGGTAATTTCCGCAAACCATCCCAGAACCAGCAGCAAAAAAACTATCTTTACCGAATGAGCTTTCAGAAACGAAACGATGTGGAACGGATTTCGCGGTGGTAATACCACCTTTTGACTATCAGGAAGCGCAGTGTCGGAAGGCGATTTTTTACCTCGCGCTAAAGACAATTTAAAACGACGGACGGTCGACTTTTTCTCCTCGACCATCACCGGAGAAAATTCCTCCGGCGGTGCCGAAACCGTTTCCGGCACAACCGCAGTGATGATTTCCGGCGGTGGGGGCGGCAGCGTAATCACCGGCATAACAACCGGGATTACTTCCGGAACCACAGGTGTTAAAGGTACCTCCGGAACCACTACTTTCGCAATCTTTTTCAACTCAAGGCGCTGAACGGCAAAAGTCTTCTGCCCGGCCTTGCGCTTTTTAAGATATGATAATAGCTGCTGACGCTTATAAAACCGACCGGCTACCGCCAAGCCGAATCCCTCCGCTTTCCCGGACTCTTCTTTCCGATTAACTTTGGTTTCTTTCTTATCGCGGGTTAAGAACACGGCTTTCGCTTTCGGCGGAAACTGACTGGCCAATTTCTGTTGACTCAGAAACTCTTTCTGTCTTTTTAATTCTGCCCGGCGAACCCGCTTTTTTCCGGAGACGGCTTCTTTTTGCTTGATTTTTTCGGCGATAATCTCGGATTTCTTTACCCTCTGTTTTTCGAGATAAGATAAAAGTTTTTGCCGTTTTTCCGCCTGTCGATTCTTCGCAGGCGCGGAAAAAGAAGGTTTAACCTCGTCCTCCCCGGAACCCGATTGTATTTTCAGGCCTCTAAAAATATTTCTTTTTTCCGATTTAGGCCGACCGGGCAAAGAAACGGTTTTATCGGATTTGGTAATGCGTGTTTTAACCCGAACTTCCTTTCTTATTACCCGTTCAGATTCCTTTCGCTGCCGGGCCTGAACTCGCTCTAAAGCCAAACGCGTCCGCCGCTCCAAAGTCAGACGCCGTGCGGTCTCCTTTTTTGCCCTCGCCTGCGTATCTTTTTGAGAACGGCGTTCAGAGAGAAAACTTTTCAGTTTTTCTCTCTTCAGCGAACGAAAATTATCTTTTTCGATTCTATTCATTTTAATTTCTAAATGATTCTATGTGCTGCGTCTCCGATGAACCCGCATAAACCTTTTTAAATCTTATAGTGGTGGTGGCGGAGGCGGAGGAGCTGTTCCTCCCGGCATCCCCGGTCTACCCGGCATGCCTGGTACTGCTCCCATATTTTTCGGACCGGAAAGCGTAACAAACTTAATCTTATCCACCAGGTCTTTGCCCCAGAGAATCCTTTTAAGACTCAACGAAGCCTGAAAATTACCTCCGGTGCCAACCATCGCCATCTTTTCCAAAACAAATATGGTTTGGGAAGAACCAAGGTTTTCAAAAAAATACGCGAGACGGCTGCTACTCCCGCTAACGGTTACCGCCAGAGGAATTTCGATATAGAAAGGGCTGACCGAAGGCGTTCCGATCTGAACTGAATCAAGGCTGGATATTTTACTTTTAAAAACTTCCTCGCTAAGCCTTTTAACCGTATCCAACAACACCAGCAACCCCGGCACCTGTTCCGCCGGAGGAAGACCGGTTTCAACAATACCGAGCGAAGAAAGAGCGATACCCTTACTCGCGGATTGTCGCCGCAAATCGTCCAAAACCAGATACAACGTTTCTTTGTAATAAAGAGCGGGGAATATTTCCCCTTCCGGCAGGGTTAAAACCGGCACGAGGGCATACCGGCTGGAAACGGATTCATAATTCCCTTCCAAGGTTATCTTGTCCCGGGTAAGACGATTAACCAAATTAAGGGAAGGCGCGGCTTCAGTATTAGAATAATAACCCTTTAATTTTTCCTGCCGGGCATTTATCTCCTTGGTCAGGGCATTCGCCTGCTTGCTGAGGGTTCGGTCCAGATAAATACCGGCGCCGGCAAAAAGCAGGGTTAACAATACTATCAACAGCAATTTATGTTTTTGTAAAAATTCCACTATTTTATTCCAACCGTGATTTGAAAGACTAATCGTTCACCCTGGTCCCTTTCTACAGAAAGAACGGTGGCGTTCTGCAAATAAGGCAGCGTGTTTAAATTAAGGACAAACTGGCGGACATCGCGAAAGGCAAGCCCCAGGTTTCCGGCGTTGGATTCACCGTCCAGAACCAACGAATTACCCGAAGGAGTAAACTTAGTAAGATAAATATTGGAACTGGGTAAAATCCGGCCAATATCGATTAAACGGGACAACCAAAGATATCTTTGATTGAGAGTAGCATTAAGGCTTTCATACCTACCCTGTAAATCTTTAATATCTCTTTCCAAGTCCTGCACGGCCGGAAGGTACTGCTCGTACTCGCTTAAATCGGCATTCAATCCATCCGTTACCACTTGCTTGGCCTTTGTTTCCTGGTTAAAGAAATATCCCGGAGTAAAAGAAAGCATAATCACTAAAAAAGAAGAAAGATATAAATATACTTGATTATGCCTGGTTTTTTTCAGCGCGAGATATTCGGGCGGTAAAAAATCAAGCGCACAAAAAAATGTTTTTCCGGAAGCAATTCTCAGCGCCAGCCCCGTCGCCACAGCCAGCCGATTCTTCATTTCCGACCGAATCTCTTCTCCGGCGCCCAGACTCACATCAATATTGGCGAACGGATCCAAAATCCGAGTAGACACCCTGAGCCTAGTCTCAATCAACCGGGATAAACCCGGTAGATTTGCGCCGCCGCCGGTAAGCAGGAATTCCTCCAGTTCCGGTCCTTTGTGGGTAAAACGCCAATAATCTACCGAACTCTGAATCTCGGCGATTAAATTATCCAAAGCGTAATTGATGCTACCCGGTAATTCCGGTCCGCTCAGAGAAATCTTCTCTTTTTCGGCCGCGGAAAAATCAATGCTTTTTTCCTCTTTCAGGCTTTCCGTAAAGTTATTACCGGCAACGGTAAGAGCGCGAACCAGAAGCAGGTTTTTCTGGAATATAGTCAGGTTGCTGCTTTCCGCTCCCAATTCCAAAATGGCGTAAGTTTTATTGCGGCTAAAATCAGGCTGGCGGGAAACAAGGTTTACGAGAACTAGCGGGTCAGCGTCCAAAAATGCTAATTCTTCCTTAAATTTTCGAAAAGGGGTAACCAGCTTTTTGACGATATCTTTCTTGACGGCCCCCACCACAAAATCAACGTTGTCGGTCCCTTCCGGTAATCGGAAAGAAGACCAGACCACCTGGTCAAGAGGGAATGGAATCCGGTGTTGAACTTCAATTTTCAGGATAGCGTCTATCTTGGCTACAGCTACAATCGGAATAGAGATGGAGCGGATTAAAGCATATCGACCCGGCAGTGAAAGAGCGAATTCCTTTCCGCCGAGTTCTTTCAAAAGACCTTTGACCAGGGTAAGAACAAGCTGCTCATTCGCCGTGACCGGAAGGTCAATTATCTTTATCTGTTTTAATGTGAAGCCTTTACCGGTGGATTCCAGAACAACGATTTTTATTGCCGTTGTCCCGATATCCAGCCCTAAAACCTTTTTTCGTTTTAAAAGCATAATTATTAACTACGGTAAACGGTAAACGGTGAACCGTGAACAGTAAATTATAAATGGAGAAATAAAACTTAAAATCAACAGCTTACCATTCACTGTTCACTATATTACTGCTCGTTCTGTAGCGGGGGGAGGATTCGAACCTCCGACCTCCGGGTTATGGGCCCGACGAGCTGCCACTGCTCCACCCCGCAATTATTTTTTTTAAATTTTTTGTAAATTTAGAAATTATTACAACTTGATAAGATAGCACTATTCCTTATTCCCTGTCAACATCCGGCTTGTTTTTACCCGCATTTTCTAAAACTTTAATTAAATCCTTAACCTGATTTCGTAACAAATTAACCAGATCTGTTTTTTTCTCCTGCCGGTATTGAGAAATAACCAGCTTTTCAGCCAGCGCCATACCGGCCATGGCCCCCAAGCGATGGGTGGAAATATCCTTACCCCGATTTTCTTTCAGTATTTGCTCCAACATTTCCTGAAACAAACCGGACGCCCTCTTGATAAGCGCCGGATCTCCGAAAAAACTATACGCTTCACCCAGCACGATAATTGAAATTTCAGCGCGCTTCATTATTCTTTAGAAAATCCCCCTAAACTTTTAAACTTTAGGCCCATTCCTTCCAACTCACTAATCAAGTCTTTTTGAACCGCATCTATATCCGAGTGAGTCAACGTTCGTTCCGGAGACTGAAAACAAACTGAAAAAGCCATGCTTTGAAAACCGGCCGGATATTCCGAAGATTGATACAGGTCAAAAAAAGTAACCCGGGAAATTAACTCCGACAAACCGCGTACCTTCTTCTCAATCTCCGCCCAGGATAAAAGTTTTGAAACCAGAAAAGAATAATCGCGAATTACAGCCGGCACTTTCGGCCAGTCGCGGAACCTGACCGGGCACGGCGGAAAATTCAATAAACCTTCCACGTAAACCTCGGCAAATAAAAGCAAGCTTTTAACAACCGGAATAACTCCCAGAACCGCGAATTTATGACCGTCCGGTAAAATAAGAGGGGTGCATTCCGGAAAATCAAAATACCGCCGGTCAATCGGACCAACCTCAAGATTACCTAAACCAAACCGTTTAGCCAAGTCACCAATTAATGATTTCAGAACCAGGATATCTTTTTTTTCTCCGGTCATAACCAATCCAATCCGGCTTTCCTCCGTAAAACTCCGGGCGTTTTCCAACCCATCTACCTGATAAACTCTACCTAACTCAAAAAAACGCAGACCTGAATTACCCTGATTAAGATTATAGATGACAACCTGAACAAGAGCGGGTAAAATACTTTCCCGAAGTTTTTTTTGCTCCTGACTAAGCGGATTCATGACCGGCACTCCGAAAACATCTGTGGAAAAATCAAACGCTCCGGAAACGCTAAAACTGGAGGTTACGACTTCGTCAAAACCGGCTGAAACGAGCAAATCCCTCATTTCCGTCGATTTTGTTACAGGTGTAGCGGGTTTAGACGACAATAATTGAACTTGGGGTAAAACGGACGGTATTAAATCGTAGCCGTGAAAACGAGCCACCTCTTCTACCAGATCGATTTCCATTTTCAAGTCATTTCGGTAAGAAGGAACTGACACCAGCCAGGAATCCTTTTTGTCCGTGACAAAACAGCCGATTCTTTTAAATATGCTCTCTGTTTCCTCCGGGGGGATTTCAATCCCCATCACGTTCTTCAGTTGCAGCGGATGAAAAGAGACTGAAAAATGACCTCTGGGCAGTCGACCCGATTTAAGATTGGAACCCATTGCTCCTCCGCTTACTTCACGAAGAAGACTCTTGGCTCTTTCCAAGGCAGCCACTACCAAATCCGGGTCAACCCCCCGCTCAAACCGCAGTGATGCCTCGGTCTCTAAAGAAAGATTTTTACAACCGGAACGGATTTTTCCGGAATGGAAAAAAGCGCTTTCCAAAAAAATGTTTTTGGTTTTTCCGGTTACTTCACTCTCTTTCCCACCCATGATACCAGCCAGAGCCAGAACCTTTGCGGAATCGGCTATCACCAGAATATTTTCGTTTAGTTTTCTTTCCGTGCCGTCAATCGTAATCAAAACTTCCCCGGAACGCGCGAAACGAACTTGAATTCCGCCGCAAATCCGGTCCGCGTCAAAAGCATGCAGGGGCTGGCCCAATTCCAGAAGGGTGTAATTGGTAACATCCACCACATTATTTAACGATCGGAAACCAAGTGTCTCAATTTTACCGGCCACCCCTTTCGGCGATTCCCTTAAATTCACCCCGGAAATCAGACATCCAGAATAAAACGGACAGGCATCCAAAGCATCTACCGTTACCTTCAACCTGTTTTCTTCAGACGTTACTTCCCTGGTGGGATGAAAAGGAAAAGCCGGCCCGGGCAACCGAAAAAGAGCGGAGATTTCGCGGCTCAGACCCCAAATACTTAAAAGGTCGCCCCGGTTAGCCGGAATTTCCAATTCAAAAACATGGTCCTCGCCCTCCGTAACAACGGTTTCCGAATGTAAGCCGATTCCGGTCAAACCGCCTAACAAATCGGAAAAAGAGATACCGTCCAGAGGTATCAATTCCTGCAACCATTTAAAAGAATAGCGCATTGACTTTCCTCTCTAAAGAGTAGTAAACTAATTAGCGTTCAGGTGTTTGTCGAGCAAAAACACCCTGCGTGTCAGACAAAACTACGCAACTCGGAAACGAGACTCTCCGTGTTCTCGCCCATAAATCGGGCGAGCTCCGGATACTCCCTTCCTCATCTTGCTCGTTTTGTTGCTAACACTCCGTGAAGTTTTACTCAACAAACACCTTCGCTTTGGAAAAAAGCGAATAACTTTAAAAATTATAACACAGGGGGCGCCAATGGGCAAATTGTTTAATTTTTTACTGGCTAACGATATCGGCATCGATCTCGGCACGGCCAACACCGTCGTTTACGTACGCGGACGGGGAATTGTTTTTTCGGAACCGTCAATCGTGGCAATGGACAAAGAAACCCACAAAACAAAAGCTGTCGGAACCGAAGCAAAACGGATGCTGGGCCGGACTCCGGCTAATATCATTGCGATGCGGCCTTTAAAAGACGGGGTCATCGCCGATTTTGAAGCAACCGAAACGATGTTGCGTTATTTTTTGGACAAAGTGAAAAGCGCCCGGCACCGATTCGTGCTCCCTCCACGAGTGGTTATCGCCATACCTTCCGGCATTACCAGCGTGGAAAGACGGGCAGTGATTGAAACCGCCACCAAAGCAGGCGCGCGGGCAGTCTACCTGATTGAAGAACCGAAGGCTTCCGCCATCGGAATCGGACTCCCCGTAGCGGAACCAATCGGTAATTTCATTATTGATATGGGCGGCGGAACCACCGAAATGGCTGTCATTTCCCTGGGAGATATCGTTGCTTCACGAAGCATCCGCATCGGCGGAAATGAAATGGATACCTCAATCACGGAATATCTCAAAAAAAAATATAACCTGCTGGTCGGCGAAAGAACCGCGGAAGATATTAAGATTACCATCGGTTCTGCCTGGCCAATGGAAGAAGAAATGTCAATGGAAGTTACCGGTCGTGACCTGGTGGAGGGTTTACCGCGCAAGGTTGTGGTTGGTTCCGAGGAAATCCGGGAAGCGCTTAAGGAAAACCTCAATACGATTATAAACGAAGTTCGCGCTCTCCTGGAAGACACCCCCCCGGAATTATCCAGCGACCTGGTGGTACGCGGCATCTACATGGCCGGCGGAGGTTCTCTCCTGAGAGGAATCTCAAGCCTGCTCTCTTCCGAAACCAAAATTCCGGTCCAGGTGGCCGATGAACCGCTTTTTGCCGTCGTAAAAGGCACCGGGAAAATGCTGGAAGACGAGCAATATTTCCGAAAAGTTGCCCCCCTACATTCCTGAAAGAATAAAATAATTAACCGCGGAGGTCGTAGAGACCGCGGAGAATAATGAAGAAAAAAACTGAATAAGATAACATCAATAATCTTCAATAGCTCTCTGCGTGTTCCGCGCTCTCTACGGTAATCTGCGTCCGATTAACTTGAGGTTTTCATGCTCTGGAAATTCCAGAAGGAATTAATCTTCAGCCTGCTCCTGCTGATATCAATATTTCTCTTCCGTTTGAACGCGGATGCCGTCAAACCAAAAGAAACCCCGATTACCAACCTGATTAATTACCAGGATTCATCCA
>Ga0172380_10005315_pt1 | contig 15710 bp, 16 predicted proteins | sample Leawe162metaG_FD_119747 | JGI IMG/M metagenome (GOLD analysis project Ga0172380, IMG submission 119747) | Leachate microbial communities from a municipal landfill in Southern Ontario, Canada - Leachate well 162 metaG | ecosystem: Engineered > Solid waste > Landfill > Unclassified | place...
CCGCCGTCGTAACGTCCGGAAGGATCCAGGAAGACAGACTGTCCCATCATGTTCATCCAGCGATTGTCCCAGTTGCAGGCCGAGGTGATGGGCCCGAATAAGTAAATAGCCTGTTTGATCTGCTCTATTGAAAGGTCCGGGGTCAGCCGCCAGTACGCTCCGAGCTTATACCGTCCGTCAAAGCCGGCTTCTGTTTTTGGCGAGAAGAGCTTTTCCCAGCAGGTCGGAGCCCGGCCAGCGACCGGCATGCCTTTATGAAGCATGATGTCGCAGCAGACTTTAGGATACGTTCCTTCTCCGGGGTAGAAATCGTTTCGCTTGCATTCCATGTATAAAGAGTGCGGATCGAAGCGCGGGGCCGGGACCCCCTCGAGCCTCTCCTGGATTAGTCGGGCTAAAGTGTGGGCGTAGGCCACGCATTCCGAAGTTCCGCCCTGGTCCATAATGTCGGGATCCGGAACGCAGCGGTAGGACTCAGGGACTTTCACGGGAGGCAGGGCGGCCAGCAGATCCTTCACTAAGAGGTCCCGGTCATCGGGGATGTCTTTGACCCAGCCTGAGAGGCTTCTATTCATGGCATTTCCCCTGCCGGGCCCGGCCATTGAACTTTCTCTGAGCAGGTCTGGCCATCCCGGCCAATCGCCGTGATAGTGACACCCTTCATCAACATTTTGAAGGTGCTCCCCGGCAAACCGTAAGAATGGAACGTCGAGAATTCAGGTTCGAGTGGAGAGGTATAACATAAGTCTCCAGAGCAATAAGTGATCTTGCATTGAGCATCTTGGTTAGTTTCCCAACTCACGCAAGCACACTCGCAGTTGTCATCCACGACATTGACAGAGATGATCTCCAGCGGCCGGCAGGAAAGGGCTGCCAGCCCTAAGACCAGCAGCCCGATAATTAGCCATCTCTTCATGGCGTTACACTTCGCCGGTGTCCCTGATTTTCAGGGCGGTCCTCAAAGGCGTGAGTACCTGGTGGAAAAGGCCGGCGCTGTGAATCATGCAGTTGACCTTATGGTTCAGCCAGTATGTCTGCGGAGCTGCGACCTCCGTCCATTTGGTCGGCGCGGGCAGTGTGGTGGCGGCGGTAAACGCCTCGGACGCAGTAGTGATGGCGGCCTGCAGCAGGACCTGGCGGAATCCCATGCCCTGGGTTTCATCATTCCAGCGGTTGGCCAGTTCCCGCGTCAGGTTCGGCGCCACGGGAACGGGGTCGATGTTGCCGGCATCATCCTTGTAAGGTGTGCCGTCGGTTTCCAGTCCGGCGTAGATGGATCTTAGGAGTTCATTAAGTTTGTCCAGAGGGGTGATTTCCGGGGCGGCGCCGGCGGGTTTAGGGGCTTTGCCGGCTTTGATGGCTTGCCAGTAGGCTGTGCTGGCGCGGGCCCGGTAAACAGCGGCCACGGCTTTGCCGGCCGGGAAGAAGATGGCCACCAGCAGGGAGAGCACCGGGATGACCTGGTTCACAATAATAGGTGTCCAGGTACCTGCCTCAGTCGGCCAGAGGGCGGTAATGATCGCCACCATTAGAGCGCAGATCACTACCACGAGTTGAATAAGATTGTCCTTTGTCACGTTCCACCTCCATGGAAACAGAAAACCGCTCTGTTAATATTCCAGGGCGGTTATTAGAAACTTAATTTGTATTCTACGATCGGTTTACAAATATTCACTCGTAAACATTTCTTGAGTTATAAATCAGGGTGGCATTATGGTTTCCCTGTGAAGATCAGATTCAAGCCTATATTCAATCCTGTAGTGAATGCTGCCGTGCAGATGATGGCCACGACGAGGTTCCGGAGGCTAATATTGCCTTTCAACTTTTCCGTCCTGGCTGTTGAATCCTCGGTGGAAATACATCCCTGTAAATCTTGGATGTCTTTCTCGGCCTGCTCCAGTCGCCGGCCTTCATCCGCGCAGGGCAACTTACTGACCGTTGCGTTTAATTTCTCCATACCATCAAAGAGCTTGCCAATGTTCTTTTTCTGATCCTCCTGCCCGGTGAGGACAGCTTCCACCTGGCCCGACAGTTTACCGAGTAATAAAATCTCTTCAGGTGTCATCGGCGAGCTCCTATCCTAAAGTCCATTCAGTCCAGTATTCGAGTGTGGAAGCTGATGTGGAATCTATCTTGTAATAATAACCAGGAGGGACAACAACGGTTATAGCAGTATAAATAGTTCCCCCGTCAGAATCATGCCCTTGGTTAGTGATGACATAGGTATCTGCCGGGGAGGATGTTTTTATTCTTGCGGTCAGTCCAGTACCCCCTGCCTTGCTAACTGTCACAGTGACAATCATCGTTTTCCCTGAAGTGTTTTGGTATTCAGTACCCAACGTACGGGAACCCGTGACGATAGCCTGTGTGGTGTGTGAGCCAATATATGACCAAAGCGGATCAGCCCCATCACCGTGGGTTTCTAAATACTTCCCTGTGTCACTGTGCTTTAATTCAGCCGGGGCCGAAGCGCCTCGGTAAATAATACTTCCGCGTTCTGTTAATGGATCTGTCATCCCTGCAGCCGGGATATTCCAGGTCCCATCAGAGCGATAGAATTTGCCAGTGTCGTTTTCCAGGGTCTGGACCAGGCCACGGTCGACAGTTGAGACACCTTTATTGCTCCGTTGGATGTAATCAGTTATGCGCGGCTTAGGAACATCTCCAAAGCTGACAAAATATTCATATATCCCGTTTACTTTATCAACAACGGTCATCTCGACTTCATTGATGATGAAGGTCTGCGCAGCCCAGCTTAAATGCGAGTTGGTTATGGCAATGGCCATGCCGGCACGGAGCCCGTCCTGCCAGCAGACAAGGGATCCGCCAGTCACGTTGAGAATCCCGTTCTTGTCTACTTTGTATCTGAGCTCGCCATATTTGAAAGTCGTCGTATTGTTTGGAGTATCCGATAGCCCGAAAGGCGCAGTTTCTCCTGTGTTAGCAAACCAGTGTAATTCCTTGTCCGCATCCCAATACCAGAATCGGCTGTTCGCATTGGCCAGGTCATCCAGCATCCTCCTGAGAGAAGAATCTGTAAATACAATACTCGTTGCTGATCCATCAATAACATGAGTGGTGATCGGGTTAGGAGAAAAAGTCGTGAAGATGTCTGTTAAAATCTGCTTGTCATTGTGATCGCCAGCCGAGAAATCAAAAGACATCACCGAATACAGAAGGGATAGTGCATTATAATCCACGGCATTTATGATGGCAGTGTGGGTATCATTGGATTGAAAAGACAAGTTGCTTCCCATCACCTGGCCAGTGAATAAATTCACTGCGCCGAGTAATACCTCTATCACGAAAACTGTATTCGGAGTCGCCGGGATAAAATGACTGTTCTCGAAAGCCAGCCTCAGGGTGTTGAAATCATTCCTTTTAAAATTCAATTTGAATGTCCCGAGGTTCGCGTAAGCCGTGACGTCAACAGTATCGACTTTGATTGTCAGGTTAGACATATCCCTTCACTCCATAGGGATTTACCTGGTTGTAAAGATGCTTATCTACCACTTCGGCGATCTGCTCGCCGTCCAGATAGACATGCGTGTGAATCTCCTGATTGCCAGAAAAATCCTTCCATGGAATAACAGCTTCAGGACCTGCCTCGCCGATCATGGCCATGGTCGGGCGGGTTACAATTCCCCCTGCAGCCATCGCCGGGATCTCTGCCGTCTTGGCGCTGAATAAGGCCTCGATACCCGCCACGGCCGCGGCTGCCGCAATTGCACCGGCTATAAGGGCTGCGATGCCCACCCATCCCTGAGCTGCGGTAGCGATGGCCTGGGCGATGGCGAATACCTTCAAAACAACAATGAGCGCAATCACGGCGACGGCGATATCACGGATGGTCCGGACTATATCCGGATTGACCTTTATCCATTCCCGTGCCTGTTTGATGCACTCAGTTATATTGTCGACTGCAATTTTCATGTCTTCAGCGAAGATTTCACCCACGGTATTCGACAAGCCCTTAAAAGACACATCCAGTTTATCCATAGAATCCTTCAGGGCTGCGCCTTTATTTATCGCAGTATCGCTCATGACAGCCCCCAGATCATTCGCCTCCTTGCGATATTTCGCCAGGCCGGCTGCTCCGTTCTCCAGCATCGGAAGAAGCTCAGTGCCCGTTTTACCAAAAACGGCTACAGCTAAAGCGGCTCTTTCAGAGGGGTCCTTGATACTGGCTACTGCCTGGGCGACCTTAAGGAACTGCTCATCAGGGGATAAATTCTTAAGGTCCTCTATTTTGATATTGAGCTTTTCGAATGCAGTGGGAATATCCTCGCTGGCATCCTGAAGCGCGGACATTTGCTCTTTGATCGCCTTGATCTTGGTTGAGGTTTGTGAATCCTTTTTGATCTTTTCAATTTGTGCGTTATAGTCCGCTATCCTCTGAGCAGCGTTTTTCGCAGCAGGATCAACCTGCATCATTTTGCGGCGGACTTCGGTGATCTTATCATCCACCTCGGATTTCTCTATCTCCTGGAGTTCCTTCTGAAGCGAGTTCATTTTGTCAGTGACATCCGCGCCGGTATTGGTGGCGCCGAACAATGCAACCTGTAGACGTTTGGTGGCAGTTTCCAATCCTTGTGTGTCTCCGCCGGTCAACTTCAAAGCATAACCCAACTCTTGTACCAGCTTTGTTGAGAGCCCGGTTCGTTGAGACATCTCCTGAATGCTATCAGCGGAGTCGGCAAAACCCTTCGTCGCAGCCACTGTCGTCCCCACGATAGCCGCAGCCGCCCCAAAAGCCACACCTTCCGCGATTTTCGCCGCCTTCTTGAGATCGAGCTTTTTCATGTCCTTCTCGAACTCGTCTGTCTTGGCGCGGATTATGACAAATAATTCACTTAGCTCTCTCATTTTTTATCTCGTAGAACTTTTTCCACATTAAAAGATTGGTTTTCATTTCCTTGGATGTCTGGCGCTTTCGTTTCCGCCCGGGCATGAAATCCTGCGGGGAATACGTTTTACCTTTCTTCGGGTCGCGGTGGATGTTGGCCAGCATCGCGCAGACCATGGCCGAACGATAATTCCGCCAGTCGAAATCGAGATTTGATCGTTCCAGTAAGGAGTTGAACTCTTTTAAGGTCAGGTCCCAGAATTCTTCGTCTGAAAGGCGAAGGTCGTACCGCCCGATAGCCCAGAGTTCTAAGAGTCCGGGCGGTCCGGAGGGTTTGCGCTGCCCTCGCTTTTAGGGAGGGCAGCTTCAATGGCTTCGTTGAGTTTAAGTGTAACTTCGCGCAGGTTTTTATAATCCAGGATGTCCCACACTTCATCCAACGTCAGGTCCTTCTCTTTGCCCCAGGCCAGGCAGGCCCAGACAAAAGCAATCTGGTCATCCTGGGATAGCTTTTCAGGGTCGGTGCACTCAAGTAAGTCTTTCCCCGTGGCTTGCTTGAATCGCTTGACAGAGCCTAACGTGAATTTCAGATGACGCTCTATATCAAGGTTGATCGTGACCGGTTCCACTAAACCCATCAGGCGGCCGCCCTGGTGACGTAGACCTTATAGACCTTAGCCACTTTGCCGGTTTCCTGGGCGGTGATCGTGAAGAGGGTGACTGTGTTCGCAGCCCCGAGCGGGAGTTCGCCGGACTGGGCGCCGGTGGCCACCGTGACTTCACTGGCGTCGAAGCCGTTCAAGATCGTGATGGTGTGCGAGGCCCCCGTGGGGGTGAGCTTTACGAAATCGGAAGCCGTGTTGACCGCCACTGTGTAGAGATAAGTTCCGATGGCGAAATTCGGGATGAGGTCCAGCGCAGCCCCAGTGTTCTCCTCGATTCCGGCCAGGGCGGAAAGCCCGGTGGAAGCGCCGTTGGAAATTGTCGGCACACCCGTGGGTTCGATGTTGCCGGAGAATTCCATCGTCCCGTCTACCGAAAGACCCAATATCTCAAAATCCCCGATATAAGCCTGGGTCGACCAGGTGAATGTGATATCATCCGGGAAAGTGATCAGCAGAGTGCGCTTGGTTTGGGCGATGCAATCTGCAATCATCGCCGCCTGGCCATCGGTATCCCCGGCGATAAAATTCGCCTTGAAGGAGATATTTTCAGCCTTGAGTACCGTGGCCACTTTCTCCCTGAATCTCGATGCCGAAGAAAGATTTGTAGTGTCCTTGAATTCACTAGCCACTTTAAGGCCGCCGATCTCTAAGATCTCAGCCACTGGCTGGCCGTTCCAAGAAAGAACTGCTCCGAAACCTGAAATTGCGTCTGACATTTTAGCCTCCTATTCGTAATGAGTTATGACATAATCAACGTCGAGTTCGATTAAACTCGAATTGTAATTATCGTTTTCGCTGTCCCAGAAACTTGAATAAATCCTTACTCCGGGGCTATCCCCGATGATTCCCTTCTTGCAATGAAGGAAGATTTTGAGTTGCGCGGCAATGGCTTTGCAAGTTTTATATCCACCTTCTTTTTCTACCCCGAAAATGGAAAACTGTATCCTCGATATAGCTAAATGCGAATCGCCGTCGTGTGACTTGGTTCTCTCGCAGAAGTCTTTGGAGAGAGTTACATACGGAGCAATCACATCCTGCGGCGCGGTTTCATAGTAAATCTTCCCGTCACCCAGCAAAGCCGTTAACCCTGCCTGGGCTTCCAGATAAGTTTTCAGAGCGTGTTCTATCAGCATTAAAATTCATCCACAAGCTTTTTCATTTTCTTCAGCCGGCGGTCCTGCATCTCTGAATAATATTCTTTGACAGTCGGTTCAAAGAAAGGTTCCCCTGGCATGGCGCCGACGGATTTACCGCTCTTCTGAAAACGCTCTGCAGTCCCGCTTTCCACTAAATGGGCATGCGGGGCCTCGTATTTGGCCTGACCCACTTTCACGATCGCAGTGCGCGGATTTGAACCTCGTTGAGCTAAATAAAACGCTTTGACGTTCCTTTTCAATTTACCCGTCGGGCCCTGCGGGGCTTCCTTTCTTACCTTCCCCCTGAGGAACTGAGCTTCCTGCATGTTGATTTTCTCAACACCGCTTTCAATATGAATGATCAGCCCATCAATCCTCTTTTCAGCCTTCTCAATCCCTTCGATTTTGATTTCAACGCCCATTAATCTAAACTCTCCGAGTAGGTCCCAAGTAATTCGTTTTTCCTTTCCTCGGGGATCCACACAGCCAAAATCGTCAGGATCCTTGATCCGAAAAGGATTCGAAAAGTCGGCAGGACTCCCGAAAGATACCTCATCGAGAAATATCCATTCACTCTTGAGTCGGCCTGCTTTGCAGCGTAGTAAATCTGCCCGGAGGCAGGGATGATCTTCATCCAGACCGTTGCAAATGTCGACCAGGTTATTTCATCCTCTCCGATGGAATTCGCGGTCTTCACGGGTTGCTGGATGGTGACCCTTTGGCGGAGTGTGCCCGCTTTCAAAATACCCTCTCCTGCCAGAGTAGAGATTCTACGGCATGAGGAAGTTCCTTCACATCCGTCCCGCCCAGGGCTCCGGCGGCGGTTTCGCGGTTCTCATACCAGAACCCTATCAGCAATAGCATAGCCTGCTTGACTTTCTGCGGGACGCTTTCAGAGTATCCATACCCCGCGACAAAGGTCACACAGATCCCGTTTGCCGGTCTTAGAGTCGTCGACGGCCAGCTCTTCCCATAGTTCAAGACTATTCGTCCGGGCTCCGACTTCGTATCCACGAAGTAATCTGTACTCGTGACGGTCGCCTCAACATCCGAGGTGTTGTAATATTTGATGGTCGCGCTCTGCAGGGGAGGCAGTGGGACCGTAAACAACACCGGCCATTCGTCTAACCACAATTCCCATGTTTGAGTGATGTAGGCTCGATTCTGGAATCCCTCACAGTATTCCCGGGCAGCGATGATTAAAGTCGTGATGTACGCGTCCTCATCCGTCCCGTCTACCCTCAAATGTGATTTAGCCTCTTCCATCTCTAAAGGTTCCTCTGCCGGGGCAGTCTTCAACTTGATCATGATGCACTCCTGACACGGAATTGGTCCTTCAATTGGGCTACAAAGGAATCGTCAACCGCTTTATACAAAACCGTATAACGCCCTACCTTGGGTGAGGCCGGGTTGAAATAGTAATGGTAGGTTCCCACGGAATCTCGCGTCATGGCAACTGCGTCAACCTCCACAGCCTCATCCGGATTCGTTATTGTAATCGTGATCGTATCCGGGTCCACTAAAGTCCCGTTGAATTTCACTAAAACCGCCCTCGGGATCGTCTCACCGGCTTCGTAAATCTTCATTCCTTTTCCTCAATTGTCAAAAGAGTTTGATTTAAGGTCTCGATGGTTAAAGGTGTCTCGTCTAAAGCCTCAACGGTCAATGTGGGCGCCGTTGAAAGGATCAAGGTTAATATCCTGGCTAATCTGATTACTACTGCGATGTCATTGAGTTTGACCCCTTCGCTCAGGGCTAAAAATATCGAAACAAAAATCCTCGCCTGGTCACTGAGTTTGAAGCCATCCGAGAGAGACAGATTGATGATATTCTTAACGAGTGCAGAATCACTCAGCTTCAAATTTTCCGTGAGCACGTTGAAGGCGTTGAGCTGCCCGGATGGCGTGTCGGAGAGTTTCAGCCCTTCCGTGAGCACGTTGAAGGCGTTTATCTGCCCGGACGGTGAATCGGAGAGATTGAATCCCTCTGCAAGAGCATTGAAAGCGTTGATCCACGCCGACGGCGAGTCCGAGAGTTTAAATCCCTCCGTGGCCAGGAGCGATAAAGCAAGCTGATTGACAGCGGAGTCACCTATTTTAAATCCCTCGGCAAGTGCATTGAACGCATTGATCCACGCCGCCGGCGAGTCCGACAATTTCAGATTTTCCGCAAGGGTGTTGAAGGCACTCAAAAGGCTCACCGGATTGTCGCCTATTTTCATACCCTCTGCGACTGAAGGATTAGTGCTGTACGAATGAGTTAAAGCATCCGAAAGTTTAAACGTATCCGCCAGTATGAGTGATAAGACCAATCCTATTATGGGTGAGTCCGAGAATTTCACACTCTCGGAGAGAGAATTGAAGGCGTTGATCTGGCCCTTTAAAGTCTCGCTTAATTTGACTCCCTCAACGAGGGTGTTAAAGGCTTCAAGTAAAGTAGATGGACTGTCTCCGATCTTCACCCCCTCCGCCAGGTCCGGGAAAGTCTGCAGCAAAGTCGCCAGTGTTTCGCTGAACTTCACCCCCTCCGCGATCGTGGGATTGGTTTCTTTTTGAGTCGAAGGTTCCCCACCTAATCCAGCCTGTAGAGCATAACCTGTTGAAGAGGTGAATCCTGAGCCTGCGGGGTCGGGGAAGGTGAAGAAGGGGAATGAGGCGGATTTGTAACGTCTTTGGGTTGTTGATGAATGCAAAGAGATGGGCTTTAATAGATATTCAATATGAAGAGTGACTGATTTAGAAGGCGCATCGTTGTAATCATTTGGCACTCGCCCTGCTTGATTATCGCTTGAATTGTCATCAATGAACAAAACAATATCTGCTGATGACAATCCGTCATAGTCATCAACCAACTCTTGAATAATGTCTACCAGCGAGGGTGAAGTGTATACTCCATCAGTCACCCAGTTTGTAGTAAATTCCCAATCTACATAATGAGTAGTTTTAGATCGAGCGATGAAATCCGCGTAGGTGGAAAATGCCGCAGCGGCGTTGTTCTGCTCTCCCCATATTCTGAGTCTGACGGTATCATTCGTGTAATTTCCCTTAGATGTGAAAGCCAAATATGCACTGGTAATAATGGCTTTGCTTTCAGTAGTTATATCTTGAAAGCGCACACCCGCGCGGATTACATTAAGCCCATCTCCGTTATTCCCTATTAACAATGTATTGAGGAATATCGTACTGATCGATGTGTTTATCGCGGCATCGTCAGTGTTTTGGGTGATCTGTTTTTGCACGACGTGAGTAAGCGGATAAAGACTCGATTCATCCCCGATTTTTAGCCCATCTTCAGCGAAAAGATAAATCCCTCGATATCCCCATATTTCGAACCAGCAGTCTGCAGCATCCGTTGTCCAATCCCCGCCGTTGTTATTACTATATTCAGCAGTTCCGCCAGTGTAGACATTCTCCGGGGTTGTGTTGCACCAGATATACGCGTGATTGCTGCCATCTCCGCTCGGAGCAGAGATAACGATTGCGTACTGAGTTCCGGGCTTTACAGTGCAATCACCAATCATGGCTACCTGTGACGGGTAAAGGTTGGCTGAATATAACGGGAGTGTATTACCGTTGACTGTCCCGGAGCACAAATCAGGGCCTGTTGCGTGACCGTTGATATCGGTTGCTCTTAAACTGACAGTCACCGTTCCCGGCGAACCTTGCCGGGCCAGAAATAATGTCACATGGGAGACCAGGCATTCATACGTTGGTGTGAATGTCTGAGCGATTATTCGGTTGCCACTTGCAGATTCGTAGCTGACATTATCCGTTGCGTCACCACGATAATATTCAGCCAAACGAGAAGGTTTGGTTCCATCTAAACCAAACCTCGTCACTATCGGTGCTATAGGTGAGCAAATTGCGAGTGTGTCACCTGAACCAGCGAATAGAAGAGCTCCTATTAAAATATCTGCGCCGTCTTCTTTAATGACTGCGCTTCCCGAATCCCCTCCCTGCGCCATTAATGAAGCGTTGTAAATTAATATCTGATCATAGAAAGTGGCTTCATAATTACCATAGTATCCGTAGGAAACTGTTCCCTCCCAGTCTATACTGGTCACTTCCCCTGTCGTGACTCCTGTTGTTCTGCCGGATTTCTTGACCGTATTCCCTAATTCCAGATCAACATACCCAGTGGGAGCACCGATCTCATAAATCACGTCTGAGATATCAGACTGACTGTCAGGAAGCGCTATCGCCGCATCCATGATGTTGTTGTAGGTAGCCCAGTTCCACATTATCAGGGGTTCAAAGTCAAATAGAGCCCCTATTCTGTCGGTCGGATCGACACCGCCATCCACTGGACCGGGTTGCAGAATAGAATCATTGAGTAGGGCTTGATTGGCATAGGCTAAGACGTGATTGTTCGAGACTATGTAATTCCCCGCTTTAAATCCGAACGTCCCTGCCGTGATATCGTGATGGCCGATCGAAACCCCCGGAGGGGCCGGGCGCTGCTTTTCTGTTCTATACGAGAATGCCTTGAAAGTCCCTTCAATGATGTCTGTCTTTACGTCTAAAATTTTAGATGGTATCTTTTGACCGGGCGGGAGGTCGTCAATCGGTAATTTCTTCTTGACGTAGACCTGTAGACAGATTTCGTCAGTTTTCTTCCCATCGACGAATTTATATCCAACACCCATGCCGGAAAAGTTATCTCCGAGCTTCTTTCTCAAGCCTTTCCGGTATAAACCTTTGATATCCTTGGCTCGTTCTATCATCCCGAATTAAACCCCAACCAGTAATTAGTACCTTTTATGATCGACGTAGATGGAAATTCGACTGTATTCCAGCCTGCAATTAGAGCTGTCTCGGTATTCAAAGCGTTCAACAAAATATCAGGCTCACCTGCGGAGTCTGAGTAGATGGCTAATTTGACACTGCATGAGTCTTCAGCTTTGATATAGATTCTCCTCACGATACCTGTGAAGCGTGCAGTGAACTGTGAAAGATGGAACGTATCGACGTCTATGGATGAATCCGCACTCACATCCCCTGAACCTATCAATCTTCCTTCACCGGCTAATCCCACAAAACCATCTGATAATGAAAGAGAAAGGGTTAGAGTATGAGAGGGAGAATCACCGGCTTTTAACCCTTCCAGAATAGAGAGGAATATTGATAGATTATTGATCGGAGAGTCGGAGAGTTTTAAACCCTCGGCAAGTATGGGAGAAGTTACCTTTTGTCCCGTCAAGGCTTCAGAGAGCTTCAATCCCTCGGCTAAAATATTCTGCAAATTAGCCTGGGTGATCGGCGTGTCTCCGAGTTTCAGCCCTTCGACCAAAGAGGGATTCGTTGCAAAAGTGTGAGAAAGCGCTTCGCTCAGTTTCAGCCCATCGGAAGCCAATAATTGATAAACCAGCCCGGCCAGGGCGGTGTCACCGATCTTGAATCCCTCGGAAACGAGTAATTGGTAGAGCAACCCCACGGCAGGCGAGTCACCGATCTTGAAACCCTCGGAGAGTGCTTTTTGAAAGATAGCCGTCGGAGTTGATGCGTCCCCGCCTTTTAAGCCGTCTGAGCACGAAACCCCAATTGACAATGAAGCCTTGACTGTCGGATCGCCGATTTTGAATCCGTCCGAACAGGAAACGTCATAGGTATTACTGGTAGTGTAATCAACTTCTATATAAAACTGTGAACAATATAAATTTGTATAATTTCCACCGCTCGGATAGTAGGCAATTCCTGTTATTCCGGCTAGCAAAGCATCGATGTCCGACCATTCCCATGCAGCACTATCGTCAGGATTAGTTGTCCATATTTGGGTATATATTGCCGGAGTGAGTGTAGGTGTTTGTTCATCCCCTTCTGTTCCAGATGTAACATTAAGGTGAAAATGAGGCTTTGTTGCAGTCCCCGTTTGGGCATACCAGCAACGAGCGTATATTTTTACTGAATTAATAGTCCCAACTTCTGATGTGTGGTTAGGGAAATTATAGTGATCTCTCTTTGTGCCCCCACCTGCACCAGGATATATTAAATCATCATCGGAGGCGACCGCTTCATCAATACAGGCATAGTTGGGGGTAGCCCCATACTGATTCCACTGTACTGAATTATCCCCATTTGGACGTAAAATTAAGATGGTCAAATTTTCAACCCCTGCAGACGGCTTATCAAAGTCCGTCAGGGCCGGAGTTTCCTCCGGCCCCCCCCTCCCTTAGACTCCGTCATCAGCGCCGCTGATACTATAAGTAAGATTCAAAACGTCATCGTCAACCACAATCCTTTCCGCTGCAAACTGAGCGCAGCAGAACAGAACATTATTCGCCCCGCCAGTGTGGTCTCCTTTGGTGGAGACAGAGGCCAGAAACGCCCCGTAGACTGTCTTTGACGCGGAGATCGTGAACACCGCTTTATTCGCGGAGTTCGTGACGGACTGCGATGAGCTCGCAGCCTCGTTGTATTCCGGGCGCGTAGCCTCGTCGTAGGACGTGCATTCTGTGAACACCGGAACGTCGTAGGTTTCTGAGCCGTCAACTGCAGTGTCCGACTCGAAGAGTCCGCAATACCAGGGTGATGTCTGTGTGGTGCCATGCAGCATCACGTTGAGTATTCGGTCTAATCCCTCGTCCGTGATGATGTTGTGATCGAGTGACATTTTCCCGACCGAGTACCTTGGGAGGGCTTGGTATTCCGGAGAATCGGAGCCTAAAGTCTGTCTGATCCAGGCCGCCTCCCACTGGTCATAGGGCCGTGTCTGGTCGACATAGAATCTTCCGCCAAACCGTGCTCTGAAAAACAGCTTTATTACGCTCGTGGGAAAGCATAACCTGATGAGAAATAAGAGTAGCCTCGCAATGTTTCTGTCCATGAATTACCTCCGTTTTTTGGTAATAAAAAAGGCGCCCGAAGGCGCCCTGGTTCGCTATCTTGTTTCCGGCGGACCGGTCATCGCTGTCTCCCCGATGAGCTCAGCTTTTCCCTCCTGGACCAGTTTTAAAGCCTGATCCCCACGGAGAGTTTCAACCCGGCCATCCGTGTGCCTGATGGTGATCATTTTTCCCTTGGCCCGGAAACGCTGGACCCGAAATGCCGCTTTCTGTTTCTTGTCCGTTACATTCTTTCCCCCTGTAACGCTGTCTCCTGTATTTGTAACGGGTGTAACACCCGCCTTATCTTCATCTTTATGTGTAACGCCCGTTACTTCCGCCAGCCCTGATTTGATCCACTTTTGGGCCACATCATCCGGAATCTCCGTGATATCTCCTTCGCTAAATTGACCATACGGAGTTGCACATTGTCTGAGAATTTTGATCTGCATATTCCGCCTTTATAATGAGCCGGGGGATTAGCCCCCGGCTCTTTTTCGCTTGATTCTTTCGTTTACTGCTCTACTGCGTCGACGCAGGCAGTGTGAACATTCGGATTCGCGTCTGTCTCATACCAGCACGCTATGAGGTTGTAGACGTTCGAGGCATTGACAGTCAGCCCGCTTGTCAGGATGCCGCATTTGGTCAGGGTTATTTCCATGACCACCGCTCCGGTGACCGTAAGGCCGCCGATGAGCCGGTAATTGTCGAACCGCACCCGGTCATCAGTGGATTCAGTGATGTAATCCACCAGGCCCTCGATGGTGCTCTGGTTGCCTGAAGTGGCATATAGCCGGATGGCATCCGAGGCGGACCCGGACCGGTTGACATCGATGGCATGATCAGCCGAAGTTTCGGATTCGATGTCCACGTCCCGCAGGTAGATGTTCATCCTCTTGCCCACAGAGGTATTGTTGATCTGCAGGCCGACCAGCCCATCACCATGCGACAGGTTTACCCCGAGTGTTGCGCTCCATGTCGCGGAGGCAGCTGCCGGGTCGATCTTGACCGCAAAGGCTGTCACAGCCTCAATAACCACGGTATCCGGGATGCGCGGGAGCAGGGCTACGCCGCTGGCGTCGGACCAGGTCACATCCTCAGTATAGGTGCCGGGACCGACGAGTATGAGGTCATTTGCCACAGCGGCATTCATGGCCGCCTGGATAGTGGCGTATTTCGCGCCATTGATGGTGATATCCAGCGAATCTTCCCCTGAGGAATCAAAGTAATCACCGATGGCGGGATCGTAACGTCTGCGTGTTTTTATCATTGTTTTACCTCGCTTAAATTATTTCAGGGAGGGGGTTTTCCCCCCTCCCTCGAATTTAGGTGTTATTCTTCAGCGCTCTGAAGGCATCGGCAACCACCACGCCGCCACCGACCCTGAAGTAGGCTATGAAGCCCACAAGTCCCGCCTCGGCGTAGAGCTCGTCGAGCCTGAGTATAGACATGCCGCTGCGGTCCAGCACCCGGTACCCGGCCTTGAAGTCGCCGAAGACTATGACGTTCTTCAGGAGGGTATCCGCCGGGTAATTCATGTCGTCCTGGTTGGCGATGGGATGGCCGTCGAAGTTGTTCGGCGTGCCGACCTGCAGGGAAGGCTGCCAGAGATACTGTCCGTCGACGGTGGATTTCAGCAGCCTGATGGCCAGTTCTGTCTGGCTGTTCATCAGGAAAGTGCCGTTCCTGCGGTACTGTGCCGGCAGTGCATATTTCAGTTTGAGGAGATCATTGGTTTCGATCACGTCGTCCGTGATCAGGTCGATGGTGGTTATATCGGTGTCCACGGCAACGCCTTCGGGCTGCTTGAGGGTATGCCCCGTGCCTATGGTAAATCCGGTATCTTCGGTCTCCCCTTTTGCCCTCGCGAATGAGTCGGCCAGGAACGCTATCAGGTTGACGTCCGAGTCCTGCAGCTCGTCGCGGCCGATCTTGGCCAGGCCAGAGAGGTCCTCGACGTACAGGAATTCTTCGCTGGGGACCGGGGTGGATTCTGTGATGCCGGTCCCTGTCTCGAGTTTACCCCACCCCATAGTGACCTCGGTCAGACTGCGTTTGCGGATCCGGTCGCGCGTGGTGGGCCTGACGGTGGCCAGGTTGCGCATGACGGTGATCTTACCCAGTGTGCGGGTGATCTCGGCATCGAGATCTTCAGGTACCACTATCTGCCCCGTGGTATCCTCCACAAGAGCGCGCTCTTCGGCAGTCATCATCGCGCGGCCCTGGCGGACATATTTCAGGAA
>Ga0172380_10005316_pt1 | contig 15710 bp, 11 predicted proteins | sample Leawe162metaG_FD_119747 | JGI IMG/M metagenome (GOLD analysis project Ga0172380, IMG submission 119747) | Leachate microbial communities from a municipal landfill in Southern Ontario, Canada - Leachate well 162 metaG | ecosystem: Engineered > Solid waste > Landfill > Unclassified | place...
CCAGACCAACAACGCCACCCTGGTTCTCAACCACATCTATAAAAACGAAGAATACCCCTTCATGTGGAAAACCGCGGCAACCTCCTACAATTCCCTGTACCAGAGCCTCTACGATCTCGACATCAACTATCTTGGTTTGACCTCAGGCCCGGTTTTCCAGCAGGACACCTTCATCTGGGATGTGCAGGCCCTCGTCTCGCACATTGACGTCGAGCATGACCGCTATCAGGGCGCCTTTGGGGCCGCTTCATCCTTAACTTACTTTTTCTCGAAAAATATCATGGGCACCGTCGGCATCAAGGCCGAGGAGAAAAACAACTATGTCGACCCTGACCGGGACGCGCTCAACCTCATGCTTTCCGCAGGGCCGGTTCTATTGGTTGACCAGAATCGCCTGAGCCTCTTGTTCAGCAAGGAGAATGAAAACGCGGATAACGCGGTCAACAGCTACAGCCGTTTCGGCTGGAAACTCCGTTACGACCGCTCCCTGCCCTACGACTTTTCCGCCTTCGCCGGGCTTGGCTACACCAACACCGACTATGACGCCCAACACCCCTTCTTCTCCGCCTTCCGCAGCGACGATATCCAGGAATTGACAGCAGGGGTCTCCCGTCTGCTCTGGCAGGATACGGCCAAAAACCAGGCGCTTATCATGCAGCTGGGCCACACCTACACCAATTCGGAATCCAATATTAATCTCTACACCTACCGAAAGAACGTAACCGAACTCAACCTGACCGTGAGCTTTTAAGCTGCGAGGACACCATGAAAAAAACCGCATCCTTTCCGGCCATAGTCCTGCTCTGCCTGCTCTGTCTGGTCGCGTCATTTTCCCCCGCCACCGCCGAGCCACAATCCGTGGCCACCGTTGTCGCTCTCCGAGGCACTGTTGTTGCCCAGAACAAAAGCGGCGCCAGCCGGAATCTGACTCTCAAAAGCCAGATTTTCCAGGAAGATGTGCTCAAAACCGGCCCAAACGGCCAACTGCAGATCATGTTCACCGATAGCACCATTATCAGCGTAGGCCGCGGCAGCGAGATGAAGATCGCCGAATACCGCTGGCAGCAGGACCAGAAAGACGGCGCTCTCAAAACCCAGGTCAAGGAAGGAACTTTCCGGGTCATGGGCGGGGCTATTGCCAAGGAAGCCCCCCAGAACTTTAAGACCGAAACCCCCACCGCCACCATCGGCATCCGTGGCTCCATGTACACCTTCAAGACGACCAAGGACTCCCTCTCCATCGTTTTCCAGGGAGGCAAGGGTATTGAAGTTTACAATGATCTCGGCAAGGTAACCATCACCGCCCCAGGCTTCGGCACCCGGGTTGTGCTGAACGCCCCGCCCGCAAAGCCCTCCAAATTCACGGAACAGGACATCAAGAACCTCAGCAGCCAGCTCAATGGCAATGGCGGGAATGGTAAGCAACCGGCCGACTCCGAGAAGAGCGGCGGAGAAGAACAGCCTGCTCCCGCGCCGCCTCCTGCCGACGGTGAAACGGAGACAGGGACGGAGCCGCAACCAGCCCCTGAACCAACTCCGTCTCCGTTGCCGCAGCCAGTCCCTATTCCACCAGTCCCTGTTCCACCAGTCCCGCCGGACCCCCGCGACCGAATTTGGGAATTCTCCGCCCCCCCTTCCCCTCCGAGCGATGGTATCTACGCTTTTGAAGGCGGCCTGGGCGGCACCTCGACGAAGACCGACGGCTCTACGGATACGTTTACCAACAGTCTCTACCTGGGGGTAAACTGGCATAACCACAAAATATTCGGGGTTGCCTATGATGATACGGTCGAGAAAAACAAACCGGCCTTTTTCTTCGGCACAGTGAATGGCACCACCATTTCCGACCTCAAGATCTTTGGTTCAGATGAGGGTGGATCTTACCCATACAACGACGGCGCATTTATCAGCGGCAGCGGCTCCGGCCTCTTCTCAGGCAGTGCCTTTGATTTTTTCAGCTTCAACGCCACAGGAAACTCCTATCTTACCAAGGGGACGCCCACACAAACCTTGCTGGATTCCTGGACTGTTTCCGGCGGTGGCCAACAGGTAGTCGGAGAAATGACACCGACTGCCCCCAAGGGGGTCTCGGAAATATGGAGTGGCTTTGTTGTGGCTGTGAGTGAAAACATGAACGACCGTCCCACCGGACGCCACCTCATTTACAACACGAACCCGAACAGTTTCACCATGAACATCAACAAGGACGCTGGCACCATCCTCGGCACCCTGACCACCGACGTAAATGTCGGCGGGGGCTATAATATCTCCGGCATGACCGTGGGTGGATCCTACGGCTCAGTATATCTCAACGACCAGCTCATGGCAGCGCTGTTGGGTGATGCCGCCGGCATCACAGTAAAAGAATATGGCAACTATATGGTGGTCGATCCGAAAAACCAGCTCTCCACCTACTTTACCTGGGGCTACTGGGAGGTCGCTTACGAAGCATCTTCCCTCCAGCGTCAGATCCGCGTACCGGAGTCCATGTGGCTGGCGGGAAACCCCTCGAATAATTCGGTGATCAATACGACTTTTATTGGCACATACAGTGGCAAGGCCTTCGGCACGATGATCGATACGGTCGATACCACCCAGATTTCCCAAATAAGTGGCGACATGAATCTCACCGCCAACTTTACCTCCACCCCCAGTATCACCGGCAGCCTGGCCTTTACGAACGGCACCACTCTTAATATCAGCGGCGGCGCCTATTCAGCCGACGGCTCCACCAACCAGTTCTCTGCCGGTCTCACAGGGGGCAGCATTAAAGGCGCCTTTTACGGACCCAATGCCGAGGCCGTGGGCGGCAACTTTTACAGCCTGACCGGAGGCAAGCAGTACCTCGGCATCTTCGGCGGAAATCGCTAAAGCAAATGGGAACAACGCCACGAACCCATGAACATATCCCGGCTTAAATCATTCTTCACCCTCTCGCCCTTCAAGGTCGGCTGCCTGGCAACCCTGGCAGCCGTCCTCCTTTTCGCTTCCTTTGGCCAGCAAAAACCTCCCCTTCTCGAAACCCTGGACAACCGGCTGACCGACACCATGTTTCGCTGGCGTGGCACGGTCAAGCCTTCCCAGCCCATCGTCATTATCGATATCGACGAGAAAAGCCTGCGGACCATAGGCCAATGGCCCTGGCCGCGCAACACCGTGGCCAGGATGATCCAAAACCTTGGCGCGGGCGGGGCAAAGGTGATCGGGCTTGATATCGTCTTTGCCGAAGCGGACCGGACCTCACCGAAAAACTTTATCGACGAGTTGCAGCAGTTTCTCCCGGTACAGCTCCCGCCGGAAACAATGACGGAGCTGAAAGCGAAAGAAAGCCTGGATCACGATCTCTCCCTGGGCAAAGCCCTGGCCGCGACGCCCTCTGTTTTGGGCTATGTCTTCCAGACCCAAAACGACAACCTGAAAAATCAAACGGATATCCCCTTTCCCTCGGGCACCACCCGCCTTGCCCCGGCGGACATACGCTATGAGGATATCTCCCTGCTCCGGGCCTACCGGGCCATTACCAACGTCTTGGCCGTGGCCCAAGGCCAGAGCGAAGGCTTTTTCAACGTGTTCCCCGATGCCGCGGGCACGGTGCGCAAGGTGCCGCTTTTCATGATGATGGACGGGGTTCCCTATCCCTCCCTGGCCTTGGAAATGCTGCGCATCGGCTCCGAAGCGCAGGAGATGACCATCCATATCTCCCGGCAGGGAAAAACCAACCTCCGGGACATCCTCGGGGTTGAGCTGGGATCGACCTTTATCCCCACCGATGAAAGAGGCCAGCTCAACGTCAATTTCCGGGGGCCGGGCCAGACCTACCCCTACCTTTCCGCAATGGACATCCTGGCCGGTAAAAATCTGGATCGGGTGCAAGGCAAGTATGTTCTCATCGGCACCTCCGCCGCAGGTCTTCTCGATCTCCGGGCCACGCCCTTTTCCAACATCTATCCAGGCGTCGAGGTCCACGCCAACATCATCGACAACGTTTTGAGCAAGGATCCATTCACCCATGACATCTACACCGAAATCGGCATCACCTACGCCCTACTTCTGATCGGCGGCCTGGGATTAAGCGCGCTCCTCGCCTATGCCAGCCCCCTGGCCGGAGGACTCGGCGGCCTGCTGCTCGTACTGGCCACCCTGACTGGCAACTACTCCTTCTTTTTCAGCCATAACCAGCTCCTTGGCCTTTCCTATCCGTTGCTGACCTTTTTTGCCATTTTTCTCGTGGTCACCCTGTTCAACTACTTTTTCGAAGGCCAGAAAAAGCGCTTCATCAGCTCGGCGTTCGGGCACTACGTCTCTCCCCAGATCGTGCATCAGCTCATGGAGCACCCGGAAAAGCTCTCCTTGCAAGGGGAGCAAAAAACCCTCACCGTGCTGTTCAGCGACATCAAGGGATTCACCACCATCTCCGAAAAAATGACCTCCGAAGAGCTTGGCCGGTTCATGAATGAATATCTCACGGCCATGAGCCATATTGTTTTGGAACACAAGGGAACCGTTGACAAGTTCATCGGCGACGCGGTCATGGCCATCTGGGGCGCGCCCCTTGAGGATGCTGACCACGCCGCCAACTGTGTGCGGGCCGCGTTCAGGATGATGGACAAACTTCAAATACTCCGTGCTGACTGGCAGAAACGCGACTTGCCGATAGTTGATATCCGCATCGGCATCAACACCGGGATCATGAGCGTGGGCAATTTTGGCAGCGACCAGCGTTTCGACTACACGGTCATGGGCGACAACGTCAATCTAGCCTCCCGGTTGGAAGGCGCCAACAAAGTCTACGGCACCAACATTGCCATCTCGGAATACACCAGAGGTGCGCTGGGGGAAGGGTTTTACTGCCGGGTTCTCGATTTGGTCCGAGTCAAGGGCAAGGATGTTCCGGTACGGATATACGAGCCCCTTTGCGAAGGCGAACCTGAACCGACGCTGAAAAAAGAGACGGAAACCTTTGCGGAGGCCCTGCGTCATTACGCAAATCGTGAATTTGACCAAGCGGAGGAAATCATCCTCTCCCTCAAGCAAGCCAATCCCTTACAGCTCTACGATCTGTATCTGGAACGGATCGCCCATTACAAGCAAGCCCCCCCGCCACCGGACTGGGACGGCTCGTTTACCTTCACCACTAAATAAAATCCACCCATGCCACGGAGGATTACCATGCACGAAGCCATTCATGACCTGATCATCATCGGCGGCGGCCCTGGCGGCTATACCGCCGGCATCTATGCCCAACGCGCCGCCCTCAAAACGGTGCTCATCGAAAAAGGCATCCCCGGCGGCCAGCTCAACAACACCGACGAGGTGGAAAACTGGCCCGGCACCGAAAAGATCAGCGGCGCGGAACTGGCCGTGAAATTTTCCCAGCATGCCGCAGCCTATGATCTTGAGGTGTTGAACCGCGAGGTTGTTGCCATTGAACCAGGGCGGGACCACCACACCGTCAGCCTGGATAACGGCGAAACCCTTGCAACCCACGCGGTTATTCTTGCCACCGGCGGCAGCCCGAAAAAGCTGGGCATCCCGGGGGAAGACCAGAATTATGGCCGGGGGGTTTCCTACTGCGCGGTGTGCGACGGCTTCTTTTTCCGCGACAAAACCGTGGTGGTGGTGGGCGGCGGGGACAGCGCCCTGGAGGAATCCCTGTATCTGGCCAAGCTGGCCAAGCAGGTGTACATCGCCCATCGGAGGGACGCCTTCCGGGCCGGGATGATCCTGCAAAAAAGGGTCATGGATGAGAAACGGATCACCGTGCTTTGGAACACGGTGCTTGCGGAGATCCTGGCGGATGCCCAAGGGGTAACAGGGGTGACCACCAAAAACACCCTGGATGGCGCAACCGCCACCCTTGCCACGGACGGGGTATTTGTCTTCATCGGTTTTGAACCGAACAATGCCCTGGTTCCGGCGGGCACCAGGATGAATGCCAACGGCTACGTGATTGCCGATGACAAATGCGAGACCAACACGCCGGGCATCTTCGTTGTTGGCGATCTCAAGGAAAAATACGCCAAGCAGATCGTTACTGCTGCGGCGGATGGCTGCACCGCAGCCCTGGCAGCAGCCCATTATGTGGAGAACAAAAAAGCCGGTTCCTGACCGGGAAGATATCCACTTTCCGGATTATTCCAATTCCATTCCGAAACAGACTTGAGCTTTCCGCCGTCATTCCGGCGAAAGCCGGAAACCAGTCTTTTTTCTGGATCCCGGCCTTCGCCGGGATGACATGGGTTACGAAAACCATTTCCGGAACTGTCACACTTTGCGAGTCCCCCGGCAGAGCCGGGGGTTTACCTGTTTGTTATTATACGAAACGCAGGAGCGGCTTTAGCCGCAAAACTCCAAGACATCGCTACAAGCTGCGCTTTCAAATTACCCCCACGCCTGCCCTGCCTTTTTCCCGTTGCTCCGCTTGAAAAAATACAGCAGAAGCACCCCGGCCACAAAGCCGCCGACATGGGCCCACCAGGCAACCCCGCCCTCGGCCAGCCTGCCCAGTGCCACCTGCTGCACAGCGCCTTGCAGAAACTGCATGAGAAACCAGAAGCCGATAAAAAAGTAGGCCGGAATCTCCACCAGGTAAAAAAGAATGAAGATCGGCACAAAGGTGAGAATCCTGGCCTTGGGGTAGAGGAGAAAATAGGCGCCCAGCACCCCGGAAATAGCGCCGCTCGCCCCGATCATCGGGGCCTGGGCCTGGGGATTGGCCCAGAACTGGGCCAAGGCCGCGCCGACCCCGCAGAGAAGATAAAACAACAGATAGCGGCCATGCCCCATCCGGTCTTCCACGTTGTCGCCGAAGATCCACAGCATCCACAGGTTGGAAAAGATATGCAGCAGGCCTCCGTGGAGAAACATGGCGCTGAAAATCGGTCCATAACCGGCAAGGGACACTCCGGTTCCAGCCTGTTCGGCGGCGAACCGGACCGGCACAAAACCATGGGCCACGATAAAGCCTTCCATTTCCTGGCCAAGACTCAGCTGGTAGACAAAGCAGAGGATGTTGACGATGATGAGCAAGAGATTGACAACAGGGAAATGCTGGGAGGGGATATCGTCCTTTAAGGGGAACATGCCTCAACAATTCCGTTTCAGGCCTGGTCAACCGGGATCTTGCCCGGATCGGGCAGCGGCAGGATGAAATAAAAATTATTCCCCTCTTCCGTGGCCTCGTAGCCGGCCACGCCGCCATGGATCTCCACCACCTGCTTGACAAAAGCCAAGCCATGCCCGGTTCCCGGCACCGACTTACTCCGTTCTCCCCGCACGCCATCGGCAAAAACGGTTTTAGCCTCCGCCTTGGAAAGATGCTCGCCGGTGGTGAAGACATTGAATTTTACCGCTGCCTTGCCGGGACCGAAATAATCCGCAAGCAGCTCACGGCCATAGGCCAGGGCTTTTCTCGCCTTCCCGCTGCGGTTGATTATCTCACCGGTGTACTTTACCGCATTGGAGAAAAGGTTGGCGTAGACCTGGGAAAGCAAGCCGACATCCACCCGCAGAAAGAGTTCTTCCTCCTGCATATCATGGGGCTTTTCCACCACAATCCCCCGGGCTCCGAATCGGCTCAGAAAATGATCCAGCTGCGGCGAGACAATCTCCCGGTCGATGGCGCATTTCCGCGGGCGCAGCACAAAACGGCCCTGGGCAAAGTGATCCCGCCTAAACAGGCTCTCCAGAAAAAGGCTGTAATTGGCGTGATGTTCCAGCAACTCGCGATGGTTTTCAAGCAAGCTCCGGTGCAGGGTGCTCACCTTGCCCATCACCAGCTCACAACTCGCGCTGGGCACCCCTTGGGTGGCCTTTAAGCCGGAGATGAGTTTTTCCAGCTCGTCGATATCCCCTATCCGGGCCTTGAGCTGATTGAACAGATGCTTGAAATACATGTTGGGGGTGATGACGTTGTGTTCGATGTCCATCACCAGATTGTTGATGAACCTCAGATGCCTGATATTTTCGTATGAAATCAGACGGTTGTGCAGGTTGTAGCCGATGCGGTTTGCGTATTTGCGCAGAAAAAAACGGTCCGCCTTGGAGATTTTCTCAAGGGGATACACCTCAAGAACCCCCATCACCTGCATGTTGAGCGGTTGCATCCCTTCGTCCTGCGTTTCAGGGGAGGGTTTGCAGTGAATCGGCACCAGCAGCGAATGTTCGCTCTCGTAGCTCTTAAAGGACAACCGCACATGGTCCGGGGCAACAACCGGTTTTGCCCGCAGCCCTTTTTTGCTTTCGCAAACAAGAACCAGCTTTTCCTTGACCTTGTCAAACATATAGAGCCGACTGTGCAGGCCAAGGAACTCGGAAAGGGCTGCCACGCAGACCCGATAAAAGTCCTCGTTGGAATCGAACTCCTGGGCAAGGTCGAAAAACGCCCGCAACAGGTCGTTCTGGGCAGGGCTGAGGTTATAGCTCGCGTAGTTCCGCTGCTTTTCCCTAATCCGCAGCGTGATCTGCTGCAAATCCGTGCTTGACTGGGGTTCCTGGCTCATGATCTCCCTGACCGGCAAGAGCGTACTGCATGATTCCTTCGGCTACCGGCAACATTGTATCACCTGGGCCGGTACAGAGAAAAGACTAATCCCGGCCGACAAGCACTATTTCATCAGCTCCGCTCTTTTCGGCAAGGCGCACATGGATATGCTCATCGGCCTTGACCGGGATGTCCATTCCCACATAGTCGGGCTGGATCGGCAACTCCCGGCCGCCCCGGTCAACCAGGACAGCCAGCTGGATGCGGAGCGGCCTACCGATGTCCATCAAGGCATCCATGGCGGCCCGGATGGTGCGGCCGGTGAAGATAACATCGTCCACCAGGACCACCACCATCTCCTCCATGGGAAAGGTGATGCTGGTTTTCTTGACGATGGGGTTCTGGCTGGCCAGGCTCCAGTCGTCCCGGTAGAGGGTGATGTCCAGGGTGCCGGTGGGGAGCACGATTTTCTCCCGGTCCTGGATCAGCTTCTGGATCCGGTCGGCGAGAAAAACCCCGCCGGTATGGATGCCGATTATGGCCAGATTGGCAACGCCGTGGTTGTTTTCCACGATCTGCAAGGCGATCCGGTGCAATGACCGGTCGATGTCCTCTGCCGACATGATCCGTTTTTCCATCTTTTTTCCTCCAGGATTAAGAGCCACACCTGCCGGGTTACGGCCAGAAAGAATCGATGCCCCGCGCCACCACCAGATTGATTGCCTCGGGATACGCCTCGCATTCGGCATCAAAAACCTTATGGGCGATATCGTCAGGAGTGTCGCTCTCATCAAGCTGCACACATCGCTGGACCACAATCGGCCCCTCGTCATACACCTCGTTGGCAAAATGCACCGTGCAGCCGCTGACCTTGACCCCACGCGCCTTGACGGCCCGGTGCACCCGCATGCCGTACATCCCGGCCCCGCAGAAGGAAGGGATCAGGGAGGGATGGATATTGAGCACCGCCCGTTGCAGATGGGGTGGAGGCTGGTAGAGCTTGAGATACCCAGCCAGCAGCACCAGCTCAACCCCGTACTTTTGCAGGATGGCATTGGTGGCCTCATTGTCCTTGGCATGGAAGGCCGGATACCCGTAGTTTTTGGCCTTGGTCAGACCCAGGGCATCGGGCACGTTGGAGACCACCACCTCGATGCTTCCCTGCATGGCGCCGGAGGCAATCCGCTCGTGAAAATTGTCCAGGGTCCGGCCGGAACCGGAGAGCAATACCGCCATCTTCATTGGCGCCACCTACTTGAAATGTACTGTTTTCTTTTCGCATCCCCCCTCCCTTGACGGGAGGGGGTTAGGGGGTGGGTGAAGCAACAACCTGGCCTTCTCCGTAACGGGTTCCCCCCCACCCTAACCCTCCCCCGCGAGGGGGGAGGGGACTAGGTTTCGTGTCGATTCACGGGTTACAAAACATAAGATACTTCATTTGAAATAGGGGTTGGCATCGACATCCACGGTGTTCAGCCAGTTGACGATGGCGGTGTCGTAGGTGCTGGTCAGGGCAAAAACCTTCACCGCCAGGCGGAAGCGGGTCTTGAGCGTGGTGTTGCCGGTGGCCTTGATCTCGGCCAGCACCTGCGGGTAATCGGCCGGATCGACGATCACGGTGACATCCTGAAAATTCTTGGCGCTTGAGCGCAGCATGGTGGGGCCGCCGATATCGATGTTTTCAATGGCCTCGCCCAGGGTACAGGCCGGATTGGCCACGGTCTTCTCAAAGGCATAGAGATTGACCGCCACCAGATCGATGGCCTGCAAGCCATGCTCCTCCATCTGCCGCACATGGTCCGGATTGGTTTTCTGGGCGAGAATGCCGCCGTGCACCTTGGGGTGCAGGGTCTTGACCCGGCCGTCGAGCATCTCCGGAAAGCCGGTGAATTCGGAAACATCCTTGACCTTGATGCCGTTGTCCCGCATCTTCTTGGCGGTACCACCGGTGGAGAGGATCTCGATCCCCAGCTGCTCAAGCTCCCGGGCAAACCCCTCGATTCCGGATTTGTCGGTGAGACTGATCAATGCCCTTTCTATCTTTTTCATGGTTTCCTCCTGACTCATGGATATCATATCAAAACAACCTATGCGTCTCGCGCGAACTCTGAACCGACACTGTAACGCAAAGAGGCGAAGACGCAAAGCAAACAGATGGGTAAGCGAAAAAAAGCCGCCCCCCGAGCCTTAATCCTCTTTCTTGGTAAACCTCCTGATCAACCGCCGATCCCGCTTGCCTGGACGCCCCGGCGGCGCGGCACCAACAACCCGCAAGAGACGCCGGGTCTCCCTGGCCTCGGCGCGGGCAGCGATACTGTCCGGAGTTTCCTCATAGAGCAGCTGCGCTTCCGGCGCGCCCCTCCGCTGGGAGCTGAGCGCCCGAACCACAATGGCGAATTCCTCCTGTTCCTTCTGAATCCGCAGCCCATCGCCCACCGCCACCAACCGGGAGGGCTTTACCCGCAAGCCGCCCACCTGCACCTTGCCCCCGGCCACCGCCAGGGAGGCCTGGGCGCGGGTCTTGTAAAAACGGGCGGCCCACAGCCATTTGTCCAGCCGGACCTGCGTCTCTGTCATCGTTTACTCCGCCTCCTGCCAGCTCTATTCAGCCTACCACGACGCGCCCACCGGGGCCAGGCCCCTTCCACGGACCGGCGCTCCCCGTTTACCGCTTTCCGCGCGAAGGCAAATGGTGTATATATCTTCCCAAATGAAGCTCAATACCGTCGGCATAAAAGATATCAGGTATCCGGTGCGGGTGCGCGAAAAATCCGGAGGCATCCAGCAGACCGTGGCCAGCATCAGCCTCCAGGTCAGCCTGCCGAGCCAGTACCGGGAGTCCTGCGTCTCCACCTTCATCAAGGTTCTGAACACCTATCAAGACGAGATGAGCAACCGGATCTTCCGCAATCTGCTGGCCGAGGTGAAGGAAGAATTGCGGGCGGAATCGGCCCATGTGGAGATGACCTTTCCCTATTTCCTGGAAAAAAAGGCTCCAGCCACCGGCACGCCGGGACTCATGGAATACACCTGCCGGTTCACCGGCGGCATCGGCAAGGATGAGGATTTTATCCTCTCGGTCTGGGTGCCGGTGACCACCCTGTGCCCCTGCTCTAGGGAGATCAGCGATTGCGGCGCCCACAACCAGCGGGGCGAGGTGAATCTCATTGTCAAGTATTCGGGGTTTATCTGGATGGAAGAGCTCATCGCCATGGCCGAGGCGGGCGCATCCTGCGAGGTGTATTCCCTGCTGAAACGGCCGGATGAGAAATACGTGACGGAAAAGGCTTACAACAACCCGATGTTTGTCGAAGACGCGGTGCGCAAGGTGGCGGAACAGGCCATGGCCCATCCGGCCATCACCTGGTTTTCCGTGAGCGTGGAAAGCTTTGAGTCCATCCACAAGCACAGCGCCTATGCCTATGTGGACAGCGACGAGATCCGCTGAAGTAACCGATTGGCAGCACCACATCTGCTTTGTCATCGGTCGGCTCGTGTGCAATAGCACACTTCGCAGGCCTCTTCCGCGCATCTGCACCACTGCCAATCGGTTACTCTTTCTTGTGGGGTTACCGAAATTTGGAAGACCTTATCTCAGGCCGCCAGCCGCACCAGATTACGGCCTGAATGCTTGGCCGCGTACAACGCCTTGTCCGCCCGGTTGATCAGCCCGTCCATGCTTTCCCCCGGCTGGCAGCCGGCGAGTCCGCAGCTGATGGTGACGCCGATCGGCAGCTCCTCCACCCGTTGCCGCAACTTTTCCGCTATGGCCACTGCGTCCTGCGCCACAATGCCCGGGCAGAGCACCATGAACTCCTCGCCGCCCCAACGCCCGAAAACATCCGTTTCCCTGAGCTGCTTTCCCACCGTGGCGGCTACCTCTTTTAAGACCTGATCGCCGATGGAGTGCCCGAGGCTGTCGTTGATCTTCTTGAAGTCGTCAAGATCAAAAAGGAGGATGGTCAGGGGGCTGCCATACCGGGCGGCACGGGCCATCTCCTGCCGCAACGATTCCTCGATCTTGCCGCGATTATGGATGCCGGTCAGGGTATCGGTGGTGGCAAGGCGGATAAGCGCCTCTTCCATCTTTTTGCGCTCGGTAAGATCGTGCAGGGTCTCAACAACCGCGACAAGCTCCTTGTTGTGATTGTAAATAGGCACGGCATCGCAGGACAGGTAGCGGCGCGCCCCGCCCACCCCATCCAGCCATTCCTCGGCGTGGATGCCCTCTTCCAGCAATTCGGAGTTTTTCGCCGCTGCATACAAGGCGTCGAGATCGCGCCGGTCGGCGGAATCAATGACCAGATCGGCCAGACACGGCCGTTTTTCCCGATAAAATGCCTGCCAATGATTCGTGGTCCCCGCCATCTGCTCGGCAGGGATGCCGGTGAGCATCTCGCAGGCCCGGTTCCAGTCGGTTACTCTATGTTGCGGGTCCAAAACAAAAATAGGCACAGCCGAATAACGGATCAGTTTTTCCGTGAGCAGCTTCTGATCCCGCAGCAGATCCTCCGCTGCTTTCCGGCGGCTGATGTCGCGGAATATCCCCCTGGTCGCCACCAGTTCGCCGTCCTTGAAATCGGTGCTGATCTTTCCTTCCACCGGGATCCGGCGTCCGCTCTTGGCAATAAAGACCACCTCGTAGGTATGCGAGATCTTGCCTGCGGCGATATCACGAAACAGGGTGGCGCAATGCTCGCGGCAATCCGGGTCAAGGATGTCGAAAACAGAAAGGGATGCGACCTCGGCGTCATCATAGCCCAGGGTTTCCCGCCATGCCCGGTTGACATAGAGGAATCTCCCGGACCGGTCGATGCTCTGAATCAAATCGTTGGCGCAATCCAAAAAGGTCTGCGAAAAACGGCTCCCGGCAAGAAATGATATTTCCGCCCGCTGCCGCTGCACAGCATCATCTTCCGATAAGGCGCATGCCTGATCCATCTCTTTGTCCGCCGCTGAATGCTGGAAATCTGTATTACCCAAAAAACGCGCCCTCATCTCCGGGATTGCCGCATGGTCTTCTTTGCCGCACATGCACCTGTGGTAAATTGCCGCACAATTGTACAACTTTTAATTAAATCCTTAAACACTTTTTTCCTCCACCGCGCGGTTCCCGGAATATCTGCAAAATGGAAGCCATCCGACATCGCCGGGAATCGACCGTTTCAACGAGCTGGGATGGGAAAACCACGGGAGATTGGCGGACCAACTGCATCAAGAACAAAGGCATGGAAAAATCCGGGCGAATTCAGGCTCAAACTATCTCCACGATATTTCGGCCCTTGTCTTTTGCCCTGTACAGGCCGTCATCCGCCCTGCGGACAAAAGCATCCACCGAATCAGGCGCCTTGAAGCGGGTCACCCCGCAGCTGAGGGTAATCGTTTTCACGGTTTCAAAGGTATGGCTCTCCACCAGCGCCCGCAGTTTCTCCGCCGTGGAAACCGCGTCCTTCTCCGTGGCTTCCGGGCAAAGCACCATGAACTCCTCGCCGCCCCACCGCCCGACCCAATCCGTGGTCCGGACATTTTTCCGGATAACGTCGGCCACGGCCTGCAAGACCTGATCGCCAACCGCGTGGCCGTACGTATCGTTGATATTCTTAAAATAATCCAGGTCGAACATGATCAGGGAAAGCGGGGTATGGTAGCGCCTGGCCCTGGCAACCTCCTGTTGCAGAAGCTCGTTGCACCGATGCCGGTTGCACAGGCCGGTGAGGGCATCGGTGGTGGCGAGCCGCCCCAGCTCCTCTTCCAGTTTTTTGCGCTCGCCGATATCCTGCAAGGTTTCGATGACCGCAACCAGCTCCTTGGCCCGGTTGTAGATCGGCACGGCGTCAAAGACGAGGTACCGCCTTTCTCCGCCGACATTGTCAAACCACCCCTCCGAACGCACCCCGTCATGCAGAAAGGTCGAGGTAGCGAATGCCTCGTAAAAACGAGGGAACGAGTCATACGCCCCGTCAAGCACCAGATCGGCAAGGCAGGAACGTTTGCTGGGATAAAAAGCCCGCCAGTGATCGCTGGTGCCGACCACCCGCTGTGCCGTGATCCCGGTCATTTTCTCACAGGCCTTGTTCCAGTTGGTAACCACATGATTTTTGTCCAGCACAAAGATCGGCACCGCCGAAAACTTGATCATCTTTTCCGTGATGTTCTTTTGCTCCAGAAACTGTTCTTCAAGCCGTTTCCGCTTGGTGATATCCCGGAATATGCCCCGCACTGCGACGGAAGCGCCCTCCTCCATCTGGGTGGTGATATTTCCCTCAACAATTATGACCTTCCCGTTTTTAGCGACAAAAACCAGCTCATGCCCAATGATCTGCGAAATCCTGCTGGTCGAGCCGAACAACCCTGACGAACTTTCCTGGAAATCCTTATGCAGGATGTCGTGGATGCTCAGACTCCCGATTTCCGCTTCATTGTATCCCAAAGCAAGCTGCCAGGCCCGGTTGACATAGAGAAATCGCCCCTTCAGGTCAAGAATTTGAATGAGATCGTTGGCGTTATCAAGAAAATCCTGCAGGCTCGCCTCGCTCCTCTTCAGCGCATCTTCCGCCAACCTCCGCTGGGTTATATCCATGGAAGATTCAATCATCTGCACAACCTTGCCGCTCTCGTCGAAGATCGGATAGCCATGCACTTCCATAACCCGCTGGGCGCCGTGCTGATTATAGTGAAGATGCTCCAGGATGACCGGCTTCCCGGTTTTTTTCACCTCGATCATGGGGCAAGGATGTTCGCCCCCCGAACATGGCGTTGCGCTTTTATGGGAAAGGGCATGGCAGGTGAGATTTCCGCTGTTATTGGTTCCCGCCGCCCGGTTGATGATTTTCACCCGGTAATCAGTGGCGTCGATCACATAAAAAGGGAATGGCAGCGCATCAAGCACCGTAAGCAGGAAGGCGTTCTGCCGAGCGATCTCTTGCCGCTCGCGCGTGCATTCTTGGGTTTTTTCGCGCATGGGTTTGTAGGAGAGGAAAAACCACAACGGCAAGACCAGGCAAAAAAGGAGAACACCGTCCAACAGGCCGGCGATGCTGGGAGGCAAATGAGGAAAAAAGGACAGAACCCGCATGATGCCGAGTTCTCCCAGGAAAATCATGCCAACGAGTCTGTAGAAAAACTCGATTTCAAATGGTTCGCCGAATGAGGGCGGATTGATTTTTTCGCCGCTTCCGAGCTGGCTTCCCGGTTTAGTTGTTCTGTTTTCAGCTTCTTTCTTGGCTGC
>Ga0172380_10005317_pt1 | contig 15706 bp, 23 predicted proteins | sample Leawe162metaG_FD_119747 | JGI IMG/M metagenome (GOLD analysis project Ga0172380, IMG submission 119747) | Leachate microbial communities from a municipal landfill in Southern Ontario, Canada - Leachate well 162 metaG | ecosystem: Engineered > Solid waste > Landfill > Unclassified | place...
ATTTCTCCAGACATATTCCATCAGTATATATGCGGGAGACTTTTTTTCTGTATCCATCTTATTCTTTTTTAAGTGATTTTTTCTGTTCCAGTTCCTTCATCCGTAAGAACTCATACCGGGACATATACTGCTTACTGCTCAGGTATATGTCAATGAGGTTATCAAGTTCGGTTTTCTCTTTGTCTGTCATCATAACCACTTCTTTAAAAACCTGATCACTCTTAATTTGATCCTGAGGAAGAATGTTTTCCTCCTCAGTTTCTTTAGTACCCGGTTTGATTCGTAAGTGTTTATATGAATTTGAATCTTCATGATCAATACCTCAACCGGATTTGACGTACAACAACCTTGCTCTGCTTTTCAGGAGTGTTTGTTCCTCCCCAAAACATTACCCCCGTTCCAAGTATGTAAGCCTCAATAGCGCCCTGATACGTCACCTGATCTGTTTTTAATGCCATGATGGTTCCATATTGGAATAAACTACCATCCGGGAGTTCTTCAAGGGTGCAAATCCTAACCGTTTCAAGGGTGGCCTGTGCGTAATTACAGAGGTATTCATCAGGTGGTGGTGGTGGTGGATTTTCCATTTTTGGTAACCCATGTTTTTTTTCCCATTCCATGTGCGTAGGTTTTTTCGGTTGATCCAATTCTCTTTCCTGTGCTGAAATTTCTCTTCTCAGGAATGCAAGTGCTGTTCTCAAATCCCGCAATCGATCCTCTTTTATCCATTGTTCCGGGATTTCTTCCTGTGGTGGTGGTGGTGGATTCTTCATTACAAGTCCATCCAAAAAGTTTTTTGTCTTTCCCATGTTCGTAAATTTATTAATGAATGATTTGAAATAATGTGTTTCAAGTGTTCTCCCTTCTGGTGCTTTCGGTGGTTTAGGTGCTTTCATGTGATCAATCTTTAACTAAGTAACCAGTGGGGTAACATTCGTTTCTCTTTTTCTGGTAGATGCACCCATGAGACATCAATCGGATATAATCCGGACCAACTCCAACCACTTTACAGCGAAGGATATAATTCTCATGCTCGACATGGACCAAATAGCCAATTGCTATTTTCTTCCGAAAGGTTCTCAGTTGTGCATTGCTTACCAATAACGGGATCAGTACAGAGAAGAGTACTATTACAAAGGATACAACTATAGCCGTTGCAATGATCCACACAAAGATGCAAAGCAGATCGGTAATTTCAAAGATGGGTAATTCTGTTTTCATAGGTTTAATATTATTGGTAAATTTGTTCAATTATCAATCTGCCCATTTCAACTCCATCAATGACAAGACAAGTACCTGGCTCTAGTTTGTCAATATTATCAACAAACTTACCATTGTAAATGCTTTCTTGAAAGTCACAATGTAGGATTTCTCCCGATTCGTGTACATAGATACGTTGCATGTCTTGTCCAAAATCGACAAGATCAATTTGACACTTTGCTTTTTCTGAAAGCTATTTGTCAAATTCTTTTTGTGACTTAAAAGTCAACTCTTTAAATTGTGGTTTTTTCATGATCTTAAATTTAGATTGTTGTTGCACCCGAAAACCCCGGATTTGTCTCAGTCCGGGGCGTTTGACATTTAATCGTTTCGTGTTACAAATGTACTACAATTTTGACGGTTGTAAAGAGAAAAGAGAAAAAAAGTTTTGTTTATTATCAAAATATAGCCACCTCTCCCGTCATTGCTGAAAAAAATATTTTGCTTTTTTTAGTAATTCATCCATATGCATTCCTTTACTGCTCCATTCCTGATATTATTAAACTTGACAGGGAACTCAAATTTCCTGAAATCCCGGTAAAGTTTGCCCATTAAATTACTATCTGTCTCATCTGATTGCTTTCCATCATACCCGGATATCATACATTTTCCTTTTATCCCATGAAGCATTGCCGCCAGTTCAGTATGTTCATTAATGGTCATTTCATGTTTATAATCGTTCTTTGATGCTCTTGACTCAGGAATGTAAGGAGGATCGCAATAGAATAACGCCCCAGGAAAATCTATCGCAGGGATCAAATCCCGGAAGTGTTTATTCTCGATCTGGATAGTAAGTATTCGATCAATCACCGGACCAAGTTTCTCGATCCCGTTTCTCCACTTAGAAACAACCTCTGACATATTGGACCGGGAAGAGGTTTTCGCCATATGCCAACCTTTGTTTTTCGCTTGTGCGCACATGGAGTTAAAACTTTGCCGGGATCGAACATAAAACCTCCTTGCACGTTCCAGATCACTACACCCTTCCATCACCCAGCTTTCGTTAAATTCCTGACGGGAAACAGGTGTCATGTATATTTGCGTGTACAGCTTATCCGGTTCGTTTCTTAGCACTCTAAAGAAGTTCACAATATCACCATTAAGATCGTTTACCGTCTCAATCTTAGATGGCCTTTTATTCAAGGTGACGGCCATTGATCCCATGAATACATCAACCCAATGAATATGATCCGGGAAAAACGGTTCCAACTTATCCGCAATGGTGAACTTACTCCCAAAATAATTAAATGCTATCAGCTTTTTTCTATCACCACTCATTTTACCTACCCCTATTTTTATCGTTAATTCGCTTCCTGAGGTCACCAACATATTCCATCAGTTCTTCATCTGACATTGTTTCGAAGTCTTCCGTACCGCTTCCCTCTGGTGCTGAAAGCTCATTTTTGAGTAACTGTACTACCCTGATCAAATCTGAAATCGTTATTTCTTTGTTATATGTTTTTTTGCTCTTTTCTATTTCTTCCCGTTTACCATTCACCCAGATATAATCATAAACAACATCAGTATTGGAAGAGTAACCCGACTTCAACCGCTCCAAGATCATGTTGGTTGAAATAGTGTAAATCTGGCTTTCGGTAACAAACTTCGCCACATGTATCGAATCTTCATACATGAGACGTACGTTCTCATTGCCCACAACCCACTTGAAAAAGTCAAGATATGCAACATTGAATCGGTTACAGGATTCGTAAATAGTGATACGCCCGGATGCAAAAGTTTGGCATATGTCAAGCGATACCTTTTCGATCTCTTCTACACTATCATATTTACGAACCTTCTTTTCCTGTTCAATCAGCAAATCCTCCCTGATCTGTACAGCCTTCTCAATACTGATCGTTGGTCGTGATTTTAAGTCCGATAATTCCTTTACTGAGAACTGAAAAGCGAACTTAGAATTCTTCCCGGAAGTCTTATCAATTATCTTTAATTCCTGAATCTTATCCTCAACTTCTCTTTTCCGACCCTGTAACTTCAATGGTACAGCAAAACCTTCCTTCCTATAATCGTATAACATCGACCTACTAACACCATCTGTAACAGCAAGTAATACGTTCACCTGATTAGTGGTTTGCACCTGTCTATACAGGAACCCGGACACCACTATTTTAGTAACGGTATCATCCGGCATCTTAATTGCATACCCATTATGCTCTAGCCATGGTATTGTTACAGATTCTTTCGTTACTAACTTCTTCACCCGGTCGGACTTTATGTTTTTTTCAAATTTAAAAAAGTATCGGATTCGATCACCAACAATTTAAGGTGTCACGCCATACCGTTACTCTCTTTCAGCATTTTGCGAATCTGATTCGATTCAGGTTTCAGAATTTGCTTTTTCCGATAGGTTCGTTTTTTAGGCTTTGATTTTGCCGCAATCAGGTCTGCTGCTTCTTTGGCGTCCATTCCTGTCGTACCGAATAGTTGTTCTAATTCGGAATGATCGTACTTGGTTACTTTATGGACTTGCAAAAGTCGATTTTCTGCATAAGCCAACCATACCATTCTGGCCTCTGAAAGGGTAAAATCGCTTATGAACTTTTTAAAAGCATAGCGATCCACCTGAACTGAGTGAGGTTGTTACTTCCATGCTCTTTCAAACAATCCCCACGACCTGTTCAGGTTTTCAAAATATTGATCAACGATTGGTTCCTGGATAACGTTTCCATCAACTACGGAAATATGTTTTTCCCTGAACTGTATGAACAGTTTGATCATACCCCGAATTTTGTTGTTTACAGCTTCGGTTTCTCTTTTTGCTCTTCTGGCTTTTGACATCTTATAATAGTTTTTTAAGGTTCTTCCACAACTCTGCTCCCAATAATGAAAAACACACATGATCATCTTCTCTGGTCGTTTCTCCTGTATCTAGGTTAACGATCTCATTGTTGGCATAGGTTATCAGGTTTAACTGAAAAAGGTTCTGTATAGCTATCTGTACGTCCTTGTATGAGAACTCTTGATTCAGTTCTGTAACTAATGAACTTGGTTTTAACGTCCCGTATTGGTTCTCGCTTGAAGTAAAACTGTAATGGAATAGCTTATCCATTATCAATGCTTCAGGTAAACCGCATCTACTGTATATCTGTATAAACGTGTAAAATGACTGAAGGTTATCCGGGTGTGCTGAATTGATCATATTGGCAAGTAATGTTGCCCAATTAACCTGCATAAAAGGATCGGTTTCGTCTGATGCATATTCCATCAGGGTAACCAACCATTTTACCGGAACTTTCCTGAGTTTTATGTTACCCCGGATATCAATTATTTCCTTTGTTGTTTCCAGTACTGATAACTGGTTTTGATACCTCCATGTATTAAGGGCATCAGTTACTAACTCATTCAGATCAAAGTTACTGTCAAATGAGTTTTGAATGAATGATAATTCGTTGTTCATCTTCCGAATGTTTATGATGGTTTTTTCTACAAACTCTGCTCTATTGTTCCAACACTTATCACAAATGACAACCTCAGTCAATTGATCTTTTAAGGGAACACGAATACCGTATTGTCCTATTTTGTTTTCACAGGTTGTACAGATAACAGGTTTGTTGGTATTGGAAAAACGCCATTGAACTGGAACGTTTCTCATGTTACAACTCTTTTTTAATTACCCGGCGCCTAACCTCAGTATCAGCTTTCGATCTCCTTGTCTTTTTCTTACCCTTCAGGGATGGATCATTGTGTTGGATAAGTTGACGGTAACGCCTCATTGATTCATAACTTGAAAACCTGTTAAAGGATAGATCATTCAGGAATGTGCCTACGTTTACATTTAGGTCTCCGTAAATCAATTTTACTTCTTCTCTCCAAATGTGTGCGGCAAGCTCTTCATCTGAATCCCGGAACGAAGGATTGAGAATTAATAATCGCTTTATTTTCTGTTTTAGGTTCTGGTCCTGAAAATCAAATAAAGTCTTCTGCTGAATAGTTTCCATATGCTTCTCTTTTTGAGTTTTGAATATCCCTTTCACGTAGCGATTGAATATACCTTCGCATACGAATAGGACTTTGACTGTAAATAACGGTTTCTTTTCCATCTAATATGATTTTAACACAAATGTCTTGACTTAAATCCCGACATGGAAGAATGACCTCCTCCCTGAGTTCCTGATCAACCTTTTTCTTTTCCCGGATCATACGCTCCATTGCCTGAGCGTTCTTCTTTTTGATGCGCTCCTTTTTTCTTCTCTTCAAGTGGCCGATCTCTACCATATCGAAAACGTTTTTCGGGATGGGTTTACGACCACGCTTTTTCGGGATGCCTCTCTTCTTTGTTTTCTTTGGTCTTTTAAGACCCAGTTTTTTTACTTGTTTCCTAACAGAATCAACCGTCCTCCCCATCTCAGAAGCAAGAACCTTATTACTCTTTGTAAGGTAATTTTCCCTGTGAAAAGTGCAATCAGGTGAATCTTCCTCACCCCAACGATTGTATCTGTTATCTTTACTCATAGCTGAAGTACAAAATTAGGATTATCACTCTCTGACAACTTCGCTATTTCCATTAATTTGAAGTAACGGACCAGTGACCTCTTTCGGTCACGAAAGATAGTCAATTCTTCCTTAATATGGTTAACCTGATCAATATGCATTGACCTTACCTTATCATTGATAAAAGTAGCTTCACTTACATCTGCCCACGTAGTTGGTTTTCCCTGTTTTGTAGATTAGCAATGGCATATTTAAGTATGAATTCTTTACCTGTTACCTGATCAATAGTATCAGACAATAATTCAGTACATTCAAAATTTTTAAATCTTTCATGTAACGCCCTTAATTCTCTTTGATATTCTATTTTCATGATGTTGTTTTTTGATATTCCCTTTCGTCAAGTTCTTCCTGAGTGATCAACATTTTATATACGCCGTTTACCGAATGAGAATAATACGTCCTTCCTGATACAACATAACAATCACCAATGACATGTTTCTTTCCATCTTCAACCCACTGCTTACCTTTCCAGAATCTTTGTCTTTTAGCCATCGTTATTTTTGTCGTTTATGAAAATAATAGTTAAAAAAATTTAGATCACTCCCGTATCTGCAAAATACATTGAAAGCTCTCTATCTTCACTTATATGTTGGATCAACTCATGTTCTAAAAAACCTAATGAGGTGGCCAACTCTGTCAAATCCTTGTAAATCTTAAAACCGACAATAATATCCTTCTCCGTAACATCTCTCCTTCTTCGGAATGATTCCCACAAGGTTAACTCAGTTCTAAAATTACGAATAAATTCGTTATTGGACTGCCATCTGACAAAGTTTTTCTTTTCCAGGTACGTATTACTCATGATCAACAATGCCTTACTGCTAAATTTGATCGCCTGTTCGCACTCCTGCATGAACTCATTGTCAGATTTGATGTACTGTGTCATTTCCTTTGGATGGGTCAGGATCATATTACAAGCCTTGGTGAACCCCATCCCGTTTTTTAATGCAGCAATGAAAGCAACCTTATCTGAAACATCTGAAATTATCTGTTGCTGATCCTTAATGTTCGGATTATCCGGTTTTTTTGTGAGTACTTTGTTGTGTAACCGGGGATTGATAGAAGAATGTAAGCCGACTGCAAACATCACAGGATCACGAAACTTTTTTGAAAACCATTTCAGATCATGTCCTGACTTTGAAACATATGATACTATCAGCGTTTTCTCTCCCGTATCAATCAATTTGAAGTGGTCCGATACCAAAGTATTATCGTCAATAGAAAGTTTCTTGACGCTTACCGTACGCTTTATACGATCAGCACCGAACATTTCTTGTAAGCTGTTATGTGTGATACTGCTTCCGGGAACAATAGCAATCTGTTTGCAACCAAAATGTTCAGCTACGGACTCAATCCGTAGCTTAAACATTTCGCTATTCAATCCCTTTGTACGAAAATTTGAGATCAGGTTGTATTGCCTCTTCTGTTCCTTGTCAATATTCCGACCAGTCGCATAGATACACAAACCATAAACCCCAACATCAGATTGGAGCAAACTAAACTCTTTTTCCTGTTTAGCTTGCATGACTTACTTTTTTTTACCCGGTTTCCATGCATTGGCGAAGTCCTTTTGCTGTTTAATCATAGCAGAAGGCATACCGCCTTTTGCAGCCAAACGCAAAACTTCTTCCTCTTCCATTCCTAACCTCATTTGGATCTCCTTAGAGGTCATTTTTCCCTCTTCAATCAGGAAACGAACAATCGTTGCCATTTCCAGTACCGCATGAGTTCCCCTGGCCCGGTTGTGTCGGATCGTTGCCAAACGTCGTGTGTTCTCGTCAATGTTTTCAACTATGACAACCGGGACTAACCCCCCAGTCATTTCGGCAACCTCTGGGTCACCTGATACGGTGTACCTGTGGAACCCGTCAATGATCACAAAGTTTTTGTCAACAACCAAGGGCTGTGTCCATCCGGTTTCAAGTAAAGAAACTTTCAGTAGTTTCATTTCGGGAGGTGCTACAAAATTAGGATTGTAGTCATTCGGTTTTAATTTTGATCTGTCAACCCATATTACATGGTTAACAGGTTGATTGGTTTTACTTTCCATCATTCCATTGTTTTTTAAATGTTTCTGTTACATATTTTTGTATCGCCTGATCAGGCGTTATTTTCATCTTCATACAGGTTTTACCCGCTTCCCGTGTAGCAACCCCGGCCAACCTGTTTTTTAAGTCGCCTGAGGTTACCAATCGAGCAAGAAATTTCCAACTCATTCCGGTTACAGGATCGTTTACATCTTCATGTAAAGGAAGAGTGCTTTTCTCATAGTGAATACTGATTTGCTTATTGATATGGTTCCTGAGACGAGTTTCCTGAGCTTCATCCCATAGGGAAAATAATACCTCAATATGCTCTTTCCAAGTTTGACCCTCTGGTGGGTCTTGAAGCCTTACTCCATACAAATCGGTATTACCATACAGTGATGCAGCATTCGCTCCCGGAACTCTGTTTAACATCTTATTCCACAGGGAAGGAAAACAGGCTTTGTAAAAGTGTAACCCCCGTAATGGTTCCTCCCCGAATGGTGGGCAAACACGCTGTTGTAATGGTGTCATTCCGAACATATGTAATACGTCATAAGTTCGGTTATAATCCCACCCTAATTTCGATATAGGTAACCATACATCGACACTTGACCAGTCATATATAGGATAACCGTTAACAAACCCCCCATCTCTTGACCGCAATGATAACCAGTTGTCAACTGTTCTTAAAGTTACTTCCCGGTATCTACGGAGTGATTCTTCTGCCCTGATACCTAACAACTGAATTTTTGTTCCCCTTACCTCTGGATATAATATAGCCGATGCTTCAGGAACACCCATTCCTATTTTGAAGCCTTTCAAATATGTAATAGCTGTTTCGGGTAATTCCCTCACCCAAATATCCTTTTCTTTTGGATTCCAACAATACCAATATGGTTGTGATCTGCTACATGCATTTCGATGCTTAACAGGAAGGCAATACCATTTGAAATTAATCTTTGGATTGTTAGCAATACGTTGGACATAGGCAACAGTTGGTGGGTGTATCGCCTCTTCATCAAAATGGAAAACATCAAGAGGTAAACGGCCTCTTTTCTCTGCTTCTTCCAATGCCAACATCAATACAACAGTTGAATCTTTTCCTCCTGAGAAGCTCACAGATACATGATCGAAACGATCAAATGCGGTTGATATTCTTTCCCTTGCTGCTGATAATACTGATTGATTAGTTTCTTCTTTACTTAAAGACATATTGTGTAATATTTATTATTTCGATAAACTTTACTAATTTTATGGAGTTCTCACTCAATGATCTGGAGCAATAAGTTCTACCCCCCGGAATCCATTCTTCATATAACGTCAAACCCCTTGAGGTTATAATGAAATTGTTGTTTTGTATGATCAATACCGAATGGTACTGAAAGGTTTCATGGATAAATAAGGGGTCAGTATCGGTATTTGATAAAACATGCCAGAACTCTTCTGAATCGCTTTTTGAATCGGTAAGTCTCTTTAATTCCTGAAACTCTCCAAAACAGATCACTGACACCCCCTTTTTATGGAACGGGATAGCCTGATCACTATTCTCAAACATTGACTGGCCTATCAGTACATTTGAACCTATAACATCTTTGAAAACATGCTCATTCTCTCTCACATCACCATTGATTCTTACAGTTTTTAATTTACCTTTTTTAAGATATGAAAAGCCAAAGTACAATGTTTCTCTATCAGGAAAAGCAATTTTCTGAATATCACTTAACTCAATACCAGCCCCTATATATCCATAAAGTTCGTACATTAAAACAACTCTTTGAATTCAGGATGATCCTTCGCCTTTTCGTAAATTGAAATTAACAGGGAGAAAACGGAATTGGTTGTTTCCATGTTGTAATTGTCCTTAATCTCTTTCACCACATCGAACATTCGTTTCCTGGTACTCAGATTCAACATCACTTCAAAGGGCATCTGTTTCTCCTCAGAAGGTTGATCATCTTCAATGGAGTTTCCCGGCTGCTTATCAAACTGGTCTTGATCTGGAGCGTTTTCATCAGGAATTTCATAACTGGTGGCTCCCTGTTCTGATTCGTCAATGTCCATATTTCCACGCGCATCAAACAGATCATTTTTGAGCGTTCCAAGTTCCCATTGTTCGAACTTCATTGTGGAAAGTAGAAAGTCAACGTCAAAGTTGCCATTCAACAACTCAGGAGCAAATTCTCCAATGAATTTATTGTCACCAATAGCGATACGCTCAAACTCTTCCTTAGTAAGAGGGCGCTCAGGTATGCGAACCGGAACCAGTTCATCTTCCCGGCCAAGTTCATACATGGCTTTACGTCTCTGGTGTCCGGCAATGATCATATCATTCGTGTCAATAATAATTGGATTGGTGAATCCTAATTCATTGATTTCACGGATCAACATTTCAAATTGCGAATCTGACATTTTACGTGGGTTTTTAGGCCACGGTTTTAAATCGTAAAGTTTTCTTACATCACTTTTCCACTTGATTACTTTTGGCATATATCAAACGTTTTAAGATGGGAAAAGCACAGTTGCCTGTGCTCTTCCCGGATAGTTAATTAAATTGAATTACAGTTGAAAATACAATCTTCTCATTGGCAACATCATATTGAAATTGCAGCCAATTCGTTTCATGTACCATTAGACGTAAATTGAAGATCATTCCTTCATCACCTTGCCCCCGGAAACGGTAACCACCATTCACAACAAAAGGCAAAACGCTGTTATCGAATCTACGCCCGGCAAGTAACTGAAGTTTATCCTGATCAATCAAGTCACCTCCTTTGTAAAAGTTGCTCCAAGTAAAATCAATCATAAACTTCTCAGGAGCTTTCCATGTACCGGATAACGTCTCATAAAACTTTTCGGCCTTTGAATCATAACCTGTTCGGGATAAAAACCACAGTTTTTTATTCCAATTGAAGTTTAACCATGCCTGAGGGATTACATTATCGGCGCCAATATTATACTGGATAACCGGAGTGATAGTAAACCAACTACTGACATCAATCCTATATCCAATGAATGGAGTTGCGTTTACCGTTCTTCCTGCTACATCTACATTGAATGAGATCGGGGTCCTGAATCGCCACGTTGTAGGTTGGGTTATTCCATCATAACACTGGGAAAAAACGCTGTTTGACGTGCCTATAAGCAGCACCATCAGGGAAAATATTAATACTATCTTTTTCATGATCTTAATAATTAGTTATTTTGTTTTTGCCGAATAATGAAATGATACCGGAAGCAAATACGGCGATTAAGCTACCGATAATGATTAACGTCAAATTACCTGTGAGCTTACCATAAGCGAATACAGGCAACCCTACTACAATACTGGTAAGTATTCCATAGAATAAACCTTTCTCACTCATAGCCCACCCCTTAACAGCACAGATCGTTGGTAACAATACGGATGATCGTAAAATACCGTAAATAAGAAACAGGTACAGAATCGTAATGCCTGAGTTGGCAACAATAATTGCAAGAACAGTTACTACAACCATGGCAAGCCTACTTACTTTTACGCTATCTAATTTGTTCCCTGTACGGATAATCAAATCATGTCCGGCAATACTTGATACAGCGCATATGATACTATCTGCCGTACTGATCAACCCGGATAAGATCATAAACATGAACAGCCATAAAAACCATCTTGGAGCGAATGCAATAGCTGATTGTACATTCGTTAACTGTGGATCAACATTCACCAATCCACTGCCGGCAAAAGCAAAACCAAATATGGCCAAACTGATAGGCACAATGGCGAAGATAATCGCTGATCTGAACATAGCTTTTTTAACCTCATTCTCCTTGATGGAGAATACCCTTTGCCAAAACATTTGATCACCAAACGGACCAGATAACAAGCCAATGGTTACCGGAATACCAAAAGACAGGAAAACATCAAATGATTTCCCTCCGAAAAGAGAACCATACTCTCCCGTTGCCCCCGATAATCCTTTTAAAATAGTATCGGTTCCTGCATTGGAAAATACGAATGGTAAACCAATAAGAAGAACAATTGCAATCCAGATCATCTGCCAGTAGTCTGTCATGATACTTGCCTTTATACCCTTCAGATAGGTATAAACAAATGGTATCACGGCCATACATACAGTTATCCAGAAGAATGGAATACCTGTCAGCTTATGAAGGATCGCTCCCCCGGCCAATAGCTGAACTGCAAAACTCATGATCTGTAAACCGAATGATTCAGTCAAGTACAGATTATGCGTTCTGTTAGAGAATTTTTCCCTGATAAAATCTGAGAAGGTAAAGCCCTCCGGTAACTTCTTTCGCATCCAAGTAGCGAAATAACCAAAAATTACCAAAGTCAAAACATTGGGGACTGTAAACCAAAACACCCCTGCAATCCCTTGCGTAAACGCCTTTTCTGACGCAATGAACAAAGCGGGTGCCCATATCCAAGTGGCTGCAATTGAAAAGGCAGCATGCCATCCTGAAATGGTACGATTGGCTACCAAGAAGCTTAACTTAGTTCGCTTCTTGTCATGGCGACCATAGAAATACGCTAACGTCATTATCATGGCGAAATAAGCGATAATCATGATCTACCCTTCATTTTGTGATAAAACTTACATATCGGAACATTTTTAGTGAATAAATAATTAATAAAAGTGAATACAAAACTAATCCTTTTTTTACAATCGTAAAAGAATTATTCCGTAATAAAATTAACCTCTCCCGAAAGATCAACTCCAAATTGTTTTCCGGCATTATCCCTGATCTTCTCAGGGTTAATATTTTACTGCTTCGCTGTGCCAATGAGACATGAAAAAGAGAAGCTACTCATGTCCATCCTGTCACCCTGCATGAGCAATAAACATGCATATATAGACATCTCCAATAGATCACGGCCGGAATATCGGTATATGTTTTTAATGAACATATTCTCTTTATGCTGCCATCCCATGTTTGAATGATCAATCGTTATGATATTCTTTTCTTCACTATCCGGTATATCAACCTCAACATCAACTGCCCATTCGTAATGCTTTACGAATAATCTTAATTGATTATCGTCTAAATTTGAGTAAACTTTCTCAACGTAAAACCTTAATATTCCATCAGGCATTACCGGGTTTTCCTGTTGGGATATATTCAGGGCAATCTTATTGATTATGTCCCGGTTGAATGTATTTATTGCGTTTTTTGTAGCAACCTGTTTTTCTATTTCAGCAGCTTGCTCTTCTGATCCTAGATCACTTATGTCATTAGTAAACTTTTGATATTCTAAATACTGCTTATCAGTAAATACAGGCCTTGCTTTACCAATCTTAGAGTTGTCATAAGAATCAATTGCAATAGCAACCTTTTTTACCGGGAATAGGGTTTCTGTATCAATATCTTCCGGCATGAAGTTTTGTCTGAATGATAATGAAATACCATTGTCATTCAATGTTTTTTCATCTGTCCATTTATCTGTTATCAATACAACCTCAACTCCTTTACTCTCCCATTCCTTTTTCTGGTTCTGGATGAATGTATTAAGCTTTTCCCGATAACAAGTAGGATCGAAACACAAATCTTCCTGATCAACGTCAGGGAAAAGAGATCTGTTTGCACCACTTCTTTTTGGGCAAACCAAACAAGACCCAGGACCGGGAAATGATTTCGAATCATCCATTGGGAAAGGAGCGTTTGCAAGCTGAACACGTATGGTATTATCAATCTTATGCCTGAGTTCCTTTACGGGTTCCAATCCAATGATCTCCTTCTGGTTGTTTTTAATTGCTACAACCGAAAGTAGCCTTCCCTGATCAACTGAGGTTAATTTCACAAACTCAAATGCATGAGAAAGAGAACAGATACCATCATTTACCAACAACTGTATTTCCGGTATAAGTAAGCTCAGGTTTAATCGACCCCTTACATAGGTTTCAGATTTGCCAATACTGTCAGATATTTGTTTGACAGACCACTTTGCATTGATCAACTCCTGAAGGAATATTGTTCATCAATAGGCGAAATATCTTGTCTTTGAATATTCTCAACCAACTGAGCGGATATAATACCTTCCTCGGTTAATACGGTGGTGATACAGGGCACTTTCTTCCATTCAAGTGTTTGGATAGCTGAAAACCTTCGGTGTCCAAATATGAGACGGTAACCATCCTCCTGTTTCATTACGGTTATTGGCTGAAGCAACCCGTTTTCACGGATTGAATCAGCCAATTCTTTTATTGAGTTTTCATTCTCCACCCTTCTTGTATTGTTTACAATACGAATGTAATCTACTGGTATGTTAATAATTTTTTCCATGATCTACAATTCAAAAGGTTCTTCGGGAAAATCATTGTCAGATAAACCAACCGCTTTCCTGTTTTCATCTGAGTAACTTAATTGGATATTATCCTCTAAAGCATCAACCCATCTCATTGTGTCTCTGGTAAAGTTCTTGTTTTGCATCCAGTTTAACATTCCAATGTTGTTATACACAGGTTGACCTTTATGTGGTCCAAAGTTGAAACATATCTCACCGATATCATTCCTGATAAATTTACCTGCAAAATCAACCATTTTTGTCCGATCCCAATTAAACTTTTCCCACTCTTCAACCGTGTTTCCGATCTCCGGGATGGTTCTTACCATAGCATTAAATACCTTCTCTGTTTTCTGAGCATCTGCAAGAGCGTCATGAGCGTTCGGATCAACCTCGTGGAAAAACTCAAAGTATGCAGCCGCATTGCTTTGTGGACGGTGTTTCTTATACCAAGTAAACACGTCAATTATTTTGGTGTTTTCGATGGAGAAGTTAATTCCGACCCGCAAAAATTCTTCCATCAGTAACGGTATGTCAAAGCGTATGATATTGTACCCGGCCAGATCACAGTTTGCAATGAATGAGAACAACTCAGGAGCGAATTCTGCAAACTTTGGGGCATCTTCCAGATCATGCATACTGATACCATGAACCTCATATGCTTCTGTCGAAATTGGCACTGAAGGTTTGATCAACTGAACGAATGAATCTTTTGTTCCATCAGGGAATATCTTTACGCATCCTACCTGAATGATTTGATCTTGCACAATATCCAACCCGGTTGATTCCAGATCAAAGAACACAATAGGCCTTGAAAACGCTGGCATAACCCGTTTGATTTCCCGGAACAACAAACCTCCATCTTTGACATGTTGAATAAGTTGAAATTCTTTATTGTTCTCCAATTGAATCATTTCCTCTTCATTGGGAGAATACCATTCATGTGTTGGTTTAATGTTTTGGTTTACATCAAACATTCGGCTACTTGCTCTGTCAGAACAAATAGGGCAAGGTATAAACATTGGAGTAGCCCCAACATCATTGACTACCGTAATAGTTGCATGCAACTGTGGACAAACGTAAGCATTGATTTTTTTTTCCATGTGATTAGTTTTATAATTAGACAATAATTTTAACACCAAAACAGATTAACCCCACCCAGATCATATATACGCTTGGTGATCTTCTCAATGTAGGTCATAATACCATCGCCAAATTTAAGCGTTTCGTAATACTTCAACATTTCGATAATTTCAGAATCATTTACCGGGATCACTGCCGTATATTCAAAATTATAAATATCCTGACCCGTATATTCAACCAAATAAGGTTTTTCGGTTTCGTCTTTGTAACGGTTGATCTTTAGCAACCATGCTTGTCCTTTTTCGGCTTTCATAGCTTCAATTGTTTGCCGGGAATAGTCATTGATACGCTTGTCAAACTCAGTGGTGCCACCCTCATTTTTATGGAGTGTTAAGTAAGCATTTACCATCGTTCTGAGTGTTTTCAGAGATCGCTTTCCAACGGTATTAAAAACTGGTTGGTTTTGAGTAGCCGAAATTTGCGGGTTCTCTTCTCTTGCGTAGCGTTCGATCTCTTCTTTCGCTTCGGGTGAAAGTTTGCGTTTACGATA
>Ga0172380_10005318_pt1 | contig 15705 bp, 14 predicted proteins | sample Leawe162metaG_FD_119747 | JGI IMG/M metagenome (GOLD analysis project Ga0172380, IMG submission 119747) | Leachate microbial communities from a municipal landfill in Southern Ontario, Canada - Leachate well 162 metaG | ecosystem: Engineered > Solid waste > Landfill > Unclassified | place...
GAAGGCAATGGAACGACCATTGCGCGTCGTTGCGCCTCTTGTGCCCAGGCCGTAAGGCCGTCGGGTATGCCCTGCACCCGGAAAACCGCACACTCCAGCCCGTTCAACGGAGGTTTCTAGGTTCAATAATTTCAGAAATGCATGCTGATTGCTCTCGACCATCAAATTGAATCGGTGTAAGCGAGCGATTAGCAAACATCACAGGAGAATTCCGCAGCTTCGCAACTTCCGGCACATTTGCAAATCAGCACAAATGTTGTGCATCCAGTTCTTGCCCGAAATCAACTACGTATTGCGGGCGCCTTATTTGACACCCCACAAAATCTGGACGCTCCAGGCGGCATAAGCGGTCAGCGCGAGTATCGCCAGCACTTGCGCCGCAAGCCGGACGATCACATGGCCGAGGTAATCCATGCAGACATCGCGCACGCCGACCCAAGCATGTAAGTATAGGCTTAGCAGGAACAGGAGAGTTGCCAGACGCACCGCCTGGCAACCGAAGAAATCGTGCCAATCGGCATAGCGTAGCGGCAGGTGCGTGAGCAGGAAAAATGCGAAAACCAACAGATATAGCGCCATCACCACAGCGGTGATGCGTTGCATCAGCCAATCACGCAAGCCGTAATGGGCGCCGGTGATAACGCGCTTTACCATAGCCATACCCCCAGCAGTAGCGTCAAACCCAGGCTGGTCGCCATTATCGCCATGCAGGCGCGGCGCGTTTGCGACAGGTCTATGCAAAAGTGCAGATCCATCGCCAGATAGCGCAGGCCGGCGAAGAAGTGATGGAGCAAAGCCCACGCCAGCCCGAGCAGGACAAGCTTTGCAAAGCCGCCGCTCAACACCCGTTTGGCCGCCTCGAAGCCTTCCTCCGACGCCAGCGAGAGTTGCAGCAGATAGAGCGCGAACGGGATAAACAGGAACAGCAATACCCCGCTGATGCGGTGCAAAATGGAAACCACCCCCGGCAGGGGCAGCTTGATGGTGAACAGGTTGAGATATTTGGGGCGGTGTTTAGGCATATTTTGAGGGCTGGAGGCCAGGGGCTTTGTCGGCGCGTAGCATCGATTTTACTAGTTTCCAGCCTCTGTTTTTCAAAAAAATAATAGCGTCCGGCGCGGTGCTGGCTAACTTACGGTTTCACCAATTTATCGCCGCAAGTATAGGCGATACGACGTACAGTACAAACAGGAAGCGACAATTGTTAAAAACCCGATTCACCGGAAGAAAACATATTTGTATCGGAAGAAAGCTGTACATAACGATACAAAACCGCCCGCTGTCCTGTAAAATAGCCGGAAAACTCCCTTCCATTTTTCAGAGGTGGCTATGTCAGAAGCGAAAAAATTCCGGCTGGTGACGCGCAGCGATTTCGACGGGCTGGTGTGCGCGGTGTTGTTGAAGCACCTGAATATGATAGACGACATCAAGTTCGTCCATCCCAAGGACATGCAGGACGGCAAGATAGATATCTGCGACAACGACATTACCACCAACCTGCCCTTTGTGCCGGGCGTACATTTGGCGCTTGACCACCACGAATCGGAAACCATACGCAATATCGGCGAACGTCCCAACCATATCATCCACCCGGAAGCGCCGTCGGCGGCGCGCGTGGTGTTCGACCACTTCGGCGGCAGCAAGGCGTTCCCCGCCGAGTGGGACGAAATGATGGCGGCAGTGGACAAGGGCGATGCCGCCCAGTTCAACCGCGAGGAAATCATCCACCCCAGCGGCTGGGTGCTGCTTAATTTTCTAATGGATGCGCGCACCGGCCTGGGGCGCTTCCGCGATTTCCGCGTTTCCAACTACCAGTTGATGATGGATTTGATCGATTACTGCAAGAACCACACCATCGACCAGATCATGCATCTGCCGGACGTGAAAGAGCGTGTGGACCTGTATTTCGAGCACGAGGAAAAATTTAAGGATCAGCTCAAGCGCTGTTCGACGATACACAACAACCTGGTGGTGCTGGACCTGCGCAACGAGAACATCATCTACGCTGGCAACCGCTTCATGATCTATGCGCTGTTCCCGGACACCAACATTTCCATCCATGTGCTGTGGGGGCTGAAAAACCAGAACACAGTGTTCGCCACCGGCAAATCGATCCTGAACCGCAGCTCGAAAACCAATATCGGCGAACTGATGCTGGAATACAGCGGCGGCGGCCATGCCAACGCCGGCACTTGCCAGGTGAGCAACGAATATGCGGCGCAGGTGTTGCAGGCGCTGATCACCAAGATTAACGCCGACGGCTGATGCAGGAGCGGTTTACATTCATAATAAAAAATCTACCATTTGTAGAGCAGCTTGGCAGCAATATTGAAACTGCCGTAAAGTATTTCGCAACGAATAAACCATTACGCTCTCGTTCCCACGCGCTGCGCTCAGCGTTACACACAAGTCGGAGCGGGAAGCCCCTCCCCATTCAAGGGGGAGAGCGTAGCGAGGGGGCAACTGGGAGCTTACAAGGGTAGGTTTTTGATAAAAGCTCAGTTGACCGCTTGTCATGATGTATAACATGGTGGTTTTAAACAGCTTTGTCATGCATTTTGTGTTCATGTGGGAAGAATTTCTCACGCGAAGACGCGAAAAAAACCAAACCTGTATTGGTTTTTCTTCGCGTCTTCGCGGCTTCGCGTGAGTATATTTTTTGGTTCGCAATTGTCCGGTTTAGGATAATGAGCTTTTATCAAAAACCTACCCTTGTAAGGCAACTGGGAGGGGGATGGGGTAGAACGACACAGGCTAAACAATATCTTACATTGTTGCCTGCGTCTTCCACCCCATCCCCACCCTAACCCTCCCGCTTTCCGGGGAGAGAACGCTGCACCCCATCTTTTCTGCCTGTAATCAAATGATTGAAAAGATGTGTGTAACGATGAGCGCGGCGCGTGGGAACGAGGTAACGAGGTAAGCATATGGAAAAACTGAAGGAAGAATAGGGTGGAAATCTTTCTGGTGCTGATTATCCCTCTCCTTGGCGGCATCGTGCTGGCGCTGTTCGGGCATCGCCGTTATGCGGCGGGGTTGAACACATGGATGAGCTTCGCCACTTTCCTCGCCTCGGCTTGGCTGACCGTGCGCGTAATCAACGGCGGTCCCATGCTGGCGCTGGACGAGCAGTTTTTCGTCGATCCGTTCAATGTGTTCCTGGTGGCGTTGACCGCGTTCGTCGCCTTCACCACGGCGATGTTCTCGCGCCCCTACATGCTGATCGAGCAGCATCACGGCAAGCTCACTATTCCCCGCTTGCGCCTGTATTACAGCATGTACCAACTATTCACCTGCACCATGCTGGTGGCCTTGCTGACCAATAACCTCGGCATCCTGTGGGTGGCGATGGAGGCCGCGACGCTCACCACCGTGCTGCTGGTGTCGCTATACCGCACCCCGGCCAGCCTGGAAGCGGCGTGGAAATATTTCATCCTGTGCGGCGTGGGCATCGCCCAGGCGCTGTTCGGCACAATACTCTTGTATTTCGCGGCGGAAAAAGTGCTCGGCGCCGGCGGCACGGCGCTGCTGTGGACGCACCTCGCCGATGTCAAGGGCGATCTGGAGCCAACCGTGCTGTCGCTTGCCTTCGTCTTCCTGCTGGTCGGATACGGCACCAAAATCGGCTTGGCGCCGCTGCACAACTGGCTGCCGGACGCCCATGCGGAAGGCCCGACGCCGGTGTCGGCGGTGCTCTCCGGCCTGCTGCTGAATGTCGCGCTGTATGCCGTGGTGCGCACCAAGGTACTGGTGGACGGCGCGCTGGAGAGCCATTTCGCCGGCAACCTGATGATGGGCTTTGGCCTGCTATCGGTGGTGATGGCCGCCTTTTTCCTGTCGCGCCAGAAAGACGTGAAGCGCATGTTCGCCTATTCCTCCATCGAACACATGGGGCTGATGACTTTCGCGTTCGGCATGGGCGGGCCGGTGGCGACCTTTGCCGGGATGTTGCACATGACCGTGCATTCGCTCACCAAGTCGGCGATATTCTTCGCCGTCGGCCACGCCGCGCAGAACGCCGGCACCCAGGTCATGAGCGAGATCCGCGGGCTGATCCGTCACACGCCGCCGGTCGGCTGGGGGCTGACCATAGGCGCGTTGGCGATACTCGGCATGCCGCCGTTCGGCGTGTTCGCCAGCGAATTCCTGATTATTACCACCGCGATGCACGCTTATCCCTGGACCACGCCATTCCTGCTGGTTGCGCTGGGCGTGGCTTTTTCCGCGATTTTCAGCAAAGTGCAGCCCATGGTGTTCGGCGAATCGGATAGCCCCAAGCTGCCGCACCCACCCGCGCTGATTCCGGTGTTCGTGCATCTGGGGCTGGTGCTGATGCTGGGGCTGTATATTCCGCCTTATTTGGCGGACTGGTATCGACAGGCGGCGAAATTGATAGGATGAATGTTGTGAGGGGTGAGGCGTAAGGGGGATGTGTCTTAACGCCTCACCCCTCACCCTCTTACCCCTTACGTTCAAGGCGTCACTCTGCAAGCACTGCACAGTACGCCTCACCCCTCACCCTCTCACCCCTCACGTTCAAAAGTAAATCTATGACCATCGAATTCAACGACATAGGCGTCACCCTGCAAGCGCTGCACAGCGCGATGCCGATCTGGCGCGGCACGGTTGCGGCGCAGCAGTACCGCAAACTGTGCGAGCGCGTACATAATCAGGGTGGGCGGCTGATGGCGCTGTGGGGGAGCGACGAGCGCATGCGCGGCGGGCATTTTGCGCTGCATGTCGCGCTTGCCGCCCAGCCCGGCTTGTATGCACTGCAACTGAATCTTCCCGACGGGCACTTAAGCTTTCCCGACATCAGCGACCTGTTTCCCGCCGCCAACCGTATGCAGCGCGCCGTCCATGACCTGCTCGGCATTCAGGCGGCAGGCGCAATTGATAGTCGCAAATGGCTGCGTCACGGCGCATGGCGCGAGGGTTGCTATCCACTGCGCAAGGATTTCGACGGCCAACACCTCAGCCCGGCGGAACCCGACGCCTATCCGTTCGTCCTGGTGGAAGGCGATGGCGTCCACGAAATACCGGTCGGCCCGGTGCATGCCGGCACTATAGAACCCGGCCACTTTCGCTTTTCCATCATCGGCGAACGCGTGTTGCGCCTGGAGCAGCGTTTCGGCTACAAGCACAAGGGCATCGAAAAACGCTTCGAGAGCCTGACGCCACTGGAGGGCGCCGCACTGGCCGGACGCCTGAGCGGCGACAGCACGGTGGCCAACAGTTGGGCCTACGCAATGGCGCTGGAAAGCCTGGTCGGATTCACCCCGCCGTCGCGCGCGCTGTGGTTGCGCGCGCTGTTCCTGGAATTGGAACGCATCCACAACCACCTCGGCGATCTCGGCTATCTCGGCAACGATGTTGCGCTGGCGTTCGGCTTCGCCCAGTTTTGGCGTCTTAAGGAAGACATGCTGCGGCTCCACCAGGATATGTTCGGCCACCGTTACCTGATGGACAAGATCGTCCCCGGCGGCGTCGCCTGCAACATAGGCAGCAACCGCGCGCGCCGTTTGGCGCAACAGTTGGCGACGCTGAAAGACGAAGTGCATATCCTGAAAAACATTTACGACGAACATGCCGGCGTGCAGGATCGCTTTCTCACCACCGGTCGGGTTAAACCGGCGCTTGCCGCCAAGCTGGGACTGACCGGGCTGCCCGGTCGCGCCAGCGGGCAGGCGTGGGATTTGCGCGCCCAGTATCCGTGCGCGCCCTACGACCAGCTCGACGTGCATATGGCGACCCATCGCAACGGCGATGTGGCGGCGCGCGTCACCGTGCGCTTCGAGGAAGTATTTGAATCAATCCGTCTGATCGGCCTGATACTCGACCGCATGCCGCCGGGCGAAGTGTGCGCCAACCTGCCGCCCATCCCCGATAATGCCTTCGCAATCGGCTGGGTGGAAGGCTGGCGCGGCGAAATCCTGATCGCGCTGCACACCGGCAGCGGCAACACCCTGCACCGCGTCCATCCCCACGACCCGTCATGGCAAAACTGGCCGGTGCTGGAACACGCGATCATCGGCAACATCGTGCCGGATTTCCCGCTAATCAATAAATCGTTCAATCTGAGCTATGCCGGGCAGGATTTGTAATTTATTTTCACCGCAGAGACGCAGAGACGCAGAGGCGCAGAGTAAAAACAATTGATTTCTCCGCGCCTCAGCGTCTCTGCGGTTAAAGGATTTTAACTATGCATCAAATTCTCAAACAAATCCTCAAAACCGGCATCAAAACCGAAGCGCCGCCGCAACCGGACGAGGCGCTACGCACCGGCGAGCAGCGGATACACGAAGGCATCCTCAAGTACTTTGGCAAGGCGCTGGCCATCCGCCATGTAGACGCCGGCTCGTGCAACGGCTGCGAACTGGAAATCCACTGCGTCAACAACCCCTATTACAACATCGAAGGGCTGGGCATGCACTTTGTCGCCGGCCCGCGCCACGCCGACATGCTGCTGGTGACCGGCCCGGTTTCCCGCCACATGGAGGTGGCGCTCAAGCGCACCTTCGACGCGACGCCCGAGCCTAAGCTGGTCGTTGCCATCGGCGACTGCGGCTGCGACGGCGGAATATTCGGCGAAAGCTATGCCAGTTGCGGAAAAATAGCCAACGTGATCCCGGTGGATGTGGCCGTACCCGGCTGCCCGCCGACGCCCACTGCGATTTTACAAGGCATCCTGACGGCGGTGTCGAGCCGGAAAACTGTGTAGGGCAGCGGGTTTTCATTATCCTAAGCCGGAGCCAAACAGACGTTTGAGAGAGGATTGACAGGGTGAACAGGATAGAAAACCCATCCTGTCAATCCTGTTCATCCGGTCATTGTTTTTTTGCGGAAAACCGCTCCAGTGTTTGATCTACGATATGTTCTTGTCACCAATTGCTTGTGACTTGACCGGTAAGTGACTAGTACCATGTAACGACTATAGTTTCGGATAAAGGCGAGTCAACTTAATCCGTGCATCCGAAGTTGTAAATTGCCAGTCAACCTTCTTCAAATTGTTGTTTCGCTCTTGTTCCCATGCAGCCACTTCAGCCTTCATGCTTTCTAGGTTAAAAGGGGAATAACCTATTTTCGGATTGCCGCCATCAGGCTATGCAATGACTTCGCAACAGTTGTCCCACACCTCGCGCAACACCTCTCGTAGCGCCGCCAGTGGCGGTTCTTCGTTGCGTTGCGTCAGGCAGATGAAGTCGAGGCGGGTTTCTTCACGGAAGCCGGGAATCAGCATCACTGCGCCGGCCTGTGCCGCTTTCAGCGCCTGTTCTTCGTGCAGCAGGCCGATGCCGGCGCCGGCGGCGATCAGGCTCAGTACGGTGGCGTTGCGGTCGGCCTCAATCAAGCTGCGCGGGGCGCTGCCTTGGCGGTGAAACACGGCTTCCGCCAGGCGTGCGCAGAAGGATAGCGGCGGCATGCCGATCCACGGCAATGCAGCCAGCGTATCCCAATCCGCCCCTTCGACCTGCTCGCGCCATGCCGCCGGAGCAGCCAGATGCAGCGCAAAGGTCATCAGCCCGATGCGCGCCAGCGCGCCGCTCTTGGGTTCGTCGGTGAATACGGTGAAACCGGCGTCAAGACGGTTGTTGAGCACGTCGTCAATCACCGTGGCGGAATAACCGCCGCGCAACTGTATACTGACCTGGGGATGGCGCTTGGCCATTTTGGCGAGGATGGGTCCAAGGCGCAGCAATTCGGCATCGCCCACCGTGCCGAGGCGCAACCGCCCATGCGCCGCACCCTTGAGGCGTCCCGCCTCGTGCAGCAGATACTGGCGCGCCGCCAGCACTTTGTCGGCGTAATCGAGCAGGCGTTCACCGGCTGCGGTGAGCGCCATGCCCCGCGCGTTGCGTTCGAACAGCGCGAGACCAAGCTCGTCTTCCAGCGCTTTGATGTGCGCGCTGACCGCCGGCTGGCTGAGGCAGAGCTGTTCGGCGGCGCGGGTCAAATGGCCTTCGCGCCCGACGGTGACGAAAGTGCGCAGGTGATGGAATTCCATGGCAAGACCGGCAAAAGCAATGCGCCATCTTCGCCGAAATGGCCGCGGCAAGCAATCGGCGGCGCTGATGACGGGCATCCGGAAATACGATTGGATTGGCCGGCGCGCCGCTACGACAATGGCGGTGCGCACCATCGCGTTACGGAGGAAAACATGAACGCCATTTTCGACGATCCCATCAAACAGCAAATCTGGGACGCCCTGCGCGCCCTTAACGATGCATGGACCCAAGGCGCTCCCGACGCGCTTGAAGACTATTTCCACGAAAATATGGTGGCGATCACCGCCACCGACCGCGACCGCCGACTTGGGCGCGCGGCCTGCATCGCCGGCTGGAAAAGCTTTGCCCAAGCGGCGAGTATCCATTTTTGGCACGAGATCGACCCGGACATCCGCGTCTACGGTGACGCTGCCGTCGTCACCTACTATTACGACATGGCCTTCGACATGAGCGGGCAGACCATCGCCGGCAGCGGGCGCGACATGTTTTTTTTCGTCAAGGAGAACGGGCGCTGGTGGGCGGTTGCCGACCAGTTTTCCGCTTATCCGGCATAGACGTTTTATCCATCTAAGGAGCCTTCCATGCACAAACTCATCCTGCTAATCGCCCTGCTGTTGTTCCATCCCTGCGCCGGCTATGCCGCCGAAACCGCCAGGGCGCCCCGCACCCTGATGCAAATCGCCGGCGTCCAGCTTCCGACCGCGAAATTTTCCGACAGTGTGCTGCTCGTGATCGACGCCCAACGCGAATATACCGACGGCAAACTGCCGCTGGCCGGCATTGGCGCGGCTGTTGCGGAAACCGCCCTGCTTCTCAAGCTGGCGCGTCAGGCCGACGCCCCGGTAATTCATGTGATCCATAAGTCTAAACCGGGCGCCATGCTGTTCGACCCCAACGGCCCGTTCGTGGATTTCATCCCGCAACTCGCGCCTGCACCGGGCGAAACGGTGATCGTCAAAGGGTTGCCCAATGCTTTCGCCGCCACCAATCTCGACCGGCATCTGGCCGTTCTCGGACGGAAAAACCTGATCGTCGCCGGCTTTGCCACCCACATGTGCGTCAGCGCCACAGTGCGCGCCGCGCTCGACCACGGCTACCGCACTACCTTGGTGGCAAGCGCCACGGCCACCCGCGATCTGCCCGACGGCATGGGCGGCAGCGTCCCGGCAGCAGTGCTGCAACAGGCCGGCATCGCTGCATTGAATGACCGCTTTGCCACAATAGTAGCCGGCGCCGCTAATATTCCTTTGCGTTAGCCCAAGTTCGTCATGAAACAATTTAGTTTGTAACTGCTCAGGGGGCAGGGGCTAGGGGCTACGCGAGAACGTCCGTCGGTGAAGACAGCCCTGTCTTTCGCGTCCCAACGCTTCTTGAGCCGGTTGCAAACGCGGAGTCCATGCTTGTATTTTCGTGTTCCCGTCCCCGCGTAGCCCCTGATCCCTAGCCCTCTGAGTAGTTATTTTAGTTTTATGCATCCCGCTGGGAACAATCCAAGCCCAATCCGGACAATTTCCCCCGCGAGAAGGCATAGCCCCGATCAGCGGTAACGCGTATATTGACAGTCGCGGTTTTTGCGCCTCTTGGGTAGAATCACGCTTTCCCAAGGCATGATCCTAGAAAGCTCAGTTGACCGCTTGCCAAGATGTATAACACAGTGGTTCTAAACAACTTTGTCATATATTTCGCGTGTACCCGTATGGTGAAAGCGCTTTGAGCTGGATTGCACGGTTTTCCGGGCGCATGGCGGCGTTGCAACTCCTTGAGAAGGGAATGGAACGACCATGCAGCAAAGTTGCGCCTCTTGTGCCTAGGCCGTCAGGCCGTCGGGTATGCCCTGCACCCGGAAAACCGTACACTCCAGCCCGTTCAACTGAGCTTTCTAGGATGACTGTTTTTCTCCGCGTCTCTGCGGTTTAATCAAATTTTCAGGTAATGGTTTATTTTTTCAGCTAAAGGAAAAACAATGGAAAACCGTATTGCATGGGCGTTAGCGACCATTTCCAGTCTGGTGGCAATGACTGCGACGGCGGACGTTGCGCTTTCCGGCTTCGGCACGGCAGGTTATGCGTTGTCGGATCAGTCCTACAATTATCAGCGCTTTGTGAACAGGCAGGGCACCTTCAAGCGCGATTCCGTGCTGGGCGTGCAAATGGATGCCAAGCTTAACAATGAATTCGGCTTTACCCTGCAAGGCAAGCTGGCGCCATCCATCGACAGCGACAAGGAAATGGACGCCACAGTTTCATGGGCTTTTCTCTCTTGGCGCCCGACCAACGATTGGCTGGTGCGTGTCGGCAGGGTGCGCGTGCCGCTGTATTTGAACAGTGAAAATATGGAAGTCGGCGCCACCTTCAATTTCGCTCGGCTTCCGGCGGAGGTGTACACCACCTCGCAGGCGACGGAAGGGGACGGCATCTTTGTGGGCAAAACCTGGAATATGGACATTGGCGAACTGACGCTCAACGGCTACTCGGCAACAGCCAGAACGAACTACCGTTTTTTCCGGCGCGACGATGTGCCGCCGCTGTTGTCGTCCGGTTCGTATTTCGTCCCCGTCAAGGTGACCGCCAACGGCTTGGCGCTGACCTTGCAGCGCGACGACGACACCTTCCGTGTCGGCGCACACGACACCTACACCAGAATTACCGACGATCAAGTCATGCCGGTGACATTTCCCTACGTCGGCATCATGCCTGGGATAGGCTATTATCAAACCTCCAACCTGCTGCCCGGCCCCGGCATGCGCAACGAAAATGACATTCATGCCGTGGTTTACACGCTGGGCGCGGACATGGCGGTGGGCAACGGTTTCCGGCTGATGGGCGAATATGTGCGCCGCGACGTGCCCGATATTTCAACCGGACCGGACTCGCAGGGCGCCTACCTTGCCGTGCTCAAACCGATAGGCGCCTGGACGCCTTATGTCAGCGTGGCGCATTTGCAATCCATGCCGCGCACGCGCGATCTTTACAACAAGGTGAACGGCAACACCTTTCCCGGCTCCACCGCGCTTAATGCGACCCAGCGCGCGGGCGCCGACGGCATTATCGCCTACGACCAGACTACCTGGGCGCTGGGAACTTCCTACCGGATAACCCCGCAAGCCAAGGCCAAGGCCGAATGGGCGCACACCCGGAGCGGCGACATGTCGAGCCTCATCGACGCCCCGCCCGGTGGCGAGTCCGGACACAAAGCGATCAATATATTTTCATTTTCCTACAACGTAGTATTTTGAGGGAGATGACCATGAAAACGACGATTAAAGTGGTATCGCTGGCTGCCTCCCTGATATTCGTCCCGGCACGGGCGGGCGAGATAGTGGTGATCGGGAACAGCAATGTGCCCAAGATGGACGCGACAACGGTGCAGAAAGTTTATACCGGGAAATTCGTCTCGGTTGCCGGCGTCAACGTCACGCCGGTTGGGGTCAAGCCCGGTGCAGCCGCGCGCAATCGCTTCCTGCAGGAATTCCTCAATCAGGATGAGGAAAAATACACCGCCTATTGGACAGTGCGCCGCTATATCGGCAAAGGCGCGCCGCCGGTCGAGCTGGCCAGCGCCGCAGATGTGATCAGCTACGTGCAAACCACGCCGGGCGCAGTCGGCTACATCGACGAAGCCGAACTGAGGCCGGGGGTGAATGTGATTGCGCGCAGGTAAATCAAGTTGCCTGTATGCCTTGCGCGGGGGAAATTGTGTTCCTGTCGGGTATGGGCGCGAGAGGCGCAAATTGCGCTGCTTGGGTCTTCTTACGCAAGCAATTTGCAACACGGTAAGTAGCGCCCGCCGGGGCAATTCAACCGGACAATTTCCCCCGCGCAAGGCATATACAGCGTTTTCAATCAAGAATAGTTACAAAAAGCCTCGAGCCAATGGCGGTGGATAAGCGCAATACATCAACCAATAGTCGGTGAAACCGCTGTAGCTCAATGTGGAATTGCGTGGGTAAAATCACCCGTGCTTGCCATCTTGCTCCGTTCGTCCTGAGCCTGTCGAAGGATGAATGGAGCAAGATGGCAAGCACGCCGTAAGCCGAGCCACTTGCGCTGTATAAATTTTCATCTGCATCATCGTAGAATCAATGGGTTACAGCGCAAACAATGCCAATAAAAAATATATTATTGTTAAGCCATTGATGTTTATACCAGGGTGGAAACTTTGGCATGATTTTTGAAGCTCCATCAAAAGCACCCCAATAGGGTAAAAAACGTCATTTCTTGGGGTAAAGTGTTTTTTGATGCCGTATTTTAATATTAAAAATCAACTGGTTGTAAACAGCGCAAATGGCTCAAGCCAGCCTGATGAAAGAAAATCCGTTCATCCTTCGACAGGCTCAGGACGAACGGATTTTCTTTCATCAGGCTGTCTGGTGGCTGTCTGTGTTGGCTCGTGCAATGTTTGGGTTTGCATCATTAAACCTAGAAAGCTCAGTTGAACGGGCTGGAGTGTGCGGTTTTCCGGGTGCAGGGCAAGGCGCAACGACGCGCAATGGTCGTTCCATTGCAAGGAGTTGCAACGCAGCCATGCGCCCGGAAAACCGTGCAATCCAGCCCGTAGCGCTCTCACCAAACGGGTGAACGTTAAATACATGACAAAGTTGTTTAGAACCACTGCGTTACACATCTTGGCAAGCGGTCAACTGAGCTTTCTAGGTTAAATACAGTATTTTCAATCAAGAATAGTTACAAAAAACCTCAAGCCAATGGCGGTGGATAAGTGCAATACATCAACCAATACTCGGTGAAAACACTGCATACAAGATCAACTATTCAACTTCTTTCTAACGCCGCTATAATCATCGCTTACTCCTATCCTCGCGAGTTTATGCTCAATGCATCGGAGCCGTTATGCGTCCCTCACACCTGACCACCATCCTGGAGCGCGAATTCTTAAGCGTGCGCGACGGTCACCATACCCCGGTGATGTTGTGGGGGCCGCCGGGCGTGGGCAAGTCGCAAATGGTGGCGCAGGTCGGTGCGCGCCATGGCGCGCCGGTGGTGGATATTCGGCTATCGCAGATGGAGCCTTCCGATTTGCGCGGCATTCCTTACCGGGTGGAGGAGCGCGTCGAGTGGGCGCCGCCGTCGATGTTGCCCGATGCCCGGCGCGATCCGCCGCAGGGCATCTTGTTTCTCGACGAGATCAATGCCGCGCCGCCCAGCGTTTCCGCAGCCGCTTACCAGTTGATTCTCGACCGTCGCCTGGGCGATTACCGCGTGCCGGAGGGCTGGGCGATTTTCGCCGCCGGCAACCGCCAGGGCGACCGGGGCGTGACCTACACGATGCCGGCGCCGCTCGCGAACCGCTTTTCCCATTTCGAGCTGGAAACGCATCTCGACGATTGGGTGGCCTGGGCTTATCGTTCGCGCATCGACGAGCGGCTGATCGGCTTTTTGCGCTTTCGCCCCGAGTTATTGTTCGATTTCAACCCGGCGCACAACCCGGTGGCTTTCCCCAGCCCGCGCTCGTGGGAATTTGCCCACCGCGCGCTACAAAAATTCGGCGACCAGCCGTTGCTGCTGCTCGATACGCTGCAAGCCTGCGTGGGCGCGGCTGCCGGGATAGAGCTGCATGCCTTCATCGCAAACCTGGAGCGTATGCCCGACCTGGACGCTATCGTTAGAGGCGACGAGGTCGCCGCACCGCAGGGGATCGATCTGCAATACGCCGTGGCCTCCGCGCTGGTGGGGCGCGCGTTGCGCGCCAAGGGTGGCGCCGGGGCGCAGGCGGTCTATGGCCATATCCTGGATTACGCCGCCCGGCTGCCGCTCAAGGAAATGGGCATCATGCTGGTGTCCGACATGCATCGCGCCGTCGGCCAAGAGCTTTTCAACGTGCCGCAGTTTGGCCATTGGGCGAACGCGGTGGCGGATTTGATGTTGTATGAAATGTAAGACGTCCATGGAAACCACATTGCTCAACGGGCTAGGCAGGTTTTCCGTCGGGCTGGCGTTATTGGCTATGTTGGGCGTTATTGTCGATCCGATCTTGCTGATGGTTTCCTTCGTGGCGCTGATCCTGGGCGGATTTTTCGCGATTGCCGGCAAGCTGCGTTATGTCGCGATAGTCGGCGGCATTGTCGCCGCAAGCATCCTGATCGCATTTATGGCTTTTCCATCGGCATCGGCAGCCTCGTTATCCGGCTTGTTGTGGCCGGGGCTGCGGATGATGGCGCCGCCTTATTTGGTCGCTGTCGCATTGGCGGCATTCGGCAGGTGGCGCTTGTGCCGCGCTGCGCCATCGGGCGCGGAGTGATTCATATGTCCAACACCGAAACCAAGCTCGCCGCCGCGCGCACCCGCTTGATCCTCGACAAGCCCTTTCTCGGCGCGCTGGTGCTGCGCTTGCCGCTGACCGCAGCCGATCCCAAGTGGTGCCCGACCACGGCGACCGATGCGCGCCGTTTTTACTACAACCCCGCGTACATCGATACGTTAAACCTGGCGCAAACCCAGTTCATGCTTGCGCACGAAGCGCTGCACTGCGCGCTGTCGCATTTCGCGCGGCGCAACCACCGCATCAAGCAGCGCTGGGACGTGGCCTGCGATTTCGCGATTAATCCGCTGCTGGTCAAGGACGGCCTGAAACCACCGCCGGGCGCGCTGCTGTTGGAAGTTTTCGACGGCCTCAGCGCGGAGGAGATATACTCCGCGCTGAACGACAACAATACCGACGAACCGCTGGATAAGCACCTCTACGACGGTGATGAGGGCGACGGCGGCAGCGGGCAAAGCAATGAGCTGCCGGCAGGCGGCGGTTCCGGGCTGGAATCCGGTAAAACGGATGCCGGGCATGGCGCGGGCGACCCGAAGCACAGCCAGGGAAACGCGCCGCCCCCGCTGTCCGCGCGCGAGCGCAATGAACTGTCCAGCCGCTGGCGACAATATCTCGCATCAGCAGCGCAGGCGGCGCTCCAGGCGGGCAAGCTGTCCGGCGCGATGGCGCGGCTGGTGGAACATCTGCTCCAGCCGCAATTGCCGTGGCGCATGTTGCTGGCGCGCTACATGACGCTTTCCGCGCGCGACGACTATACTTACCTGCGCCCGTCGCGGCGCGAAGGCGCGATGATCTTCCCGGCGCTACGCAGCGCCCAGCTTGAAGTGACGGTGGCGCTGGATGTCAGCGGTTCCGTGTCCGACCGGGACATAGGCGAATTCCTGGCGGAAATCGATGCGCTGAAAAGCCAGATTCGGGCGCGAATCACCCTGCTGGCCTGCGACGCCACGTTAAGCGCGGATAGCCCGTGGCTGTTCGAACCATGGGATACGCTGCAAGCGCCGCGCCAATTCACCGGCGGAGGCGGCACCCGCTTCGCGCCGGTGTTCGAGTGGATCAAGAACCAGTCCACCCGCCCGGATTTGTTGCTCTATTTCACCGACGCTAAAGGCGATTTCCCGCCCGTCGAACCGGACTACTCGGTGATCTGGCTGGTCAAGGGAAATGCCCCTTCGCCGTGGGGGCAACGGATACAGTTGAATTAACCTAGAAACCTCCGTTGAACGGGCTGGAGTGTGCGGTTTTCCGGGTGCAGGGCAAGGCGCAACGACGCGCAATGGTCGTTCCATTGCCTTCTTTTGTAGTTGCAACGCCGCCATGCGCCCGGAAAACCGTGCAATCCAGCCCGTAGCGCTCTCACCATACGGGTGAACGCGAAATATATGACAAAGCTGTTTGGAACCACTATGTTACACATCTTGGC
>Ga0172380_10005319_pt1 | contig 15702 bp, 10 predicted proteins | sample Leawe162metaG_FD_119747 | JGI IMG/M metagenome (GOLD analysis project Ga0172380, IMG submission 119747) | Leachate microbial communities from a municipal landfill in Southern Ontario, Canada - Leachate well 162 metaG | ecosystem: Engineered > Solid waste > Landfill > Unclassified | place...
AGCGAACAAGACCTAAGGGTACTCCTTAGGAGAGAGGTCTAGTGGAAACAAAAGCTGTTTGCTGCCGAATTGCACGACACCACCCTGCCAACACCCAAAAACGGGCAACTCTCACTCCTTTCTACTCTCATTTCACTCGCCACGAGACACACAAAACACCCCCTGACTTTCAAACCATAATTGAACCATCAACTATCCTATTACGGTTCAAACCCAAGTTCGCGTTGAAGGGGGCGCTGCCGGACGGGAACGGGCAATTCCCGCGCCGGTTTCGGCTGTTGGCCCAAGTGCGAGCGAATGGGCGGCGGGGACCATCCGACCGCCTCGGCTCGTCGCTGGGCTTGTGCCAGTTCTTCCGCATGGTCTAAGGGGTGGGTGGGCGGGGGTTCTTCCCTGTTGGCGATGTCCATCGCCGCTAATCGCTGGCGGGGCTTCTGAACGACCGCCAGAAGTTTCTCCTTGTCGTCGGTCGTGAGAACCATCTTCTCGACGCCCCGACTCACCGAAACATAAAACTGTTCCCGACCGGCGGCGGGAAAGCTCTCGGCACTCTCGGCAATGTAAATGTCCTGTACGGTTCGGCTTTGGGCGGCGTAGGAGGTGGAGACATAACCGTAGGTCAGGTGTCCGTAATGACGGGGGACGGTTTGGCCGGTATCGAGGCGCAAATCGCCGCCCTTGGTAAAACCCTCGACGGTCGCTGTAAGACCAGCGTCGAGCCGGTGGCGGCCATCTGCCGCCTTGCCGCTGCGGGTCAGCCGGATGTGTTCCCCGATGCCGATGTCGTAGGTAACGTGTTCATAAACATCGAAGCGGTTGGCGAACGGCACGGGGTTGAAAACGTGGGTGTGGCCGTCGGCATGACGAACAAACAAGCCCTGTTCGTCCTTGTTCGCAATCACCATGCGTTCGCCGTTGCGACAGCCGGGGGCGGCTTTGGACATTTCCACAATCCAGCCGGAACGGTAGAGCCGGAGGTCTTTTTTCTCGGCGGGGGTCAGTTCAATCTTTCGCAAAACGGGGATGGGCTGCTCGTCGGCCAGCTTGCCGTCGGCTTTCAACCCCTCCCGAATCAGGGCGGTCGCTTTTCGGCCCTCGGCGTGGGTCGGCGAGATAACCGCCGCCGTCCGTCCCGCCCTGACCGATTGGAGATAGCCGTTGGCAAGATATTCGTGCCCCAAGCCGTCGGGGTATTCGAGGATGCCGCCCATTGCGTCGAGTTTTTGGAACCCCTCGACGATGCGCCCCTCGGCAAGGTCATCCACACCCGCGCGGTAGGCGGCATCTTTCTGGCGGCGGATGGTGTTGAGTTCGGCCATTTCCAGCCCCGCGTGTTCACGTAGGATGCGGAGGGCGTCGCCGCGCTCCACCGAACCGTGCTGGCGGGTGTCGCCCGAAAAAATGATTCGTGCGTCGATTTCTTCCGCAAGGTCGGCCAGCCGCTTCATGGCGGGCACGGACATCAAGCCCGCCTCGTCCACCCAAAGGACGCCGCCCGCCGCCTGCCGTTGCATCATCGGATTGTGCAAAAGTTTCTCAACCGTGTCGGCATCGGGGAAGCCCGATTTGCGGAGCGTCCGGCGGGAAGCGTCGGTCGTCGGGGCCAAAACGGTGACATGGTGGCCCTGTGCAACGATAGCGGGAACGGCTTCTTTCATCAGCGTGGTCTTGCCCGCGCCCGATTTGCCGTGAACGCCGGTCACGCGGTCGCGGGATTCCAAGACGTGCCGCAAGGCATTCCGCAATTCGTCATCGAGTTGCGGATTGGCGGGTGTGTAGCCGTGGGCCAGCGGCGGGCGGCTCGCCACTCCCCGCCGAACCCACCCGACAAGATGCTCCTCCTGAAGCAAAACTTCGGGCGTCGTTACGACGGTGCGGCTGTCAATGGTGTGATGCAAGAGGGTGATATTGTCGGCGACGGCCTGACGCATCCGCCCGACATTCGTCGCCCCTACGCTGAACTTCAAAGCGGCGGCCACAAATTGCCGTTCCTCGACAACCGAGTTGTTGTAAAAGCAATGTTCGCGGGCGAGCGATATGGCATTGGCATAAGCGTTGCCTTCGGCGTCGGGGTCGATGTTGAAATCGGGCGTCGGCGCGGGATGCTCCGCCGATGGTTGAAGCAGCGCAGTAAAGGCCGGTTGCTGTGCGGCTGGGATGCGGGCGAGTCGGATGCCGCAAAACTCCTTGAGTGCTGACGGTGAAAGTTCATGGCCCTTGGCCTCGCGGGTCAAAACCCCCAAGCGGGCTTTGACCTTCGGGTCGGTGATACCCTTGTCTTTCGCATGTTTTTCGATGTGGGCCTTGCGCTTGGAAAACTCGTCGATGACCGCTTGCGGCACGCCTTCGATTTCAAAGGCGTGCTTCGTGGGCCGGATGCCGTAGCCGATGGCACGCAGATTTTCCGCAAGGCGGGAATGAAACTCCGCCTGATAGTTGGGCATGTCGGCCTTGGTCTGGCCCAACTCAATCGCCTTCCATTGCCCCTCCGCCTCGTCATACGTCGCGTTGATGACAAAGACGTGCCGGTGTAGCTGCGGGTCGGGAGCGCCGCCCTGGGGGCGCGCGGTGAAATGCGTGAACTCGGCGGCAATCAAATTGCCGGTCGTGCGGTTTTCATTCCGACCGCTGCCCCGGACGCGGACTTGCACGCTCGCCTCTATCTCGGCCATCGTGTCATCAACGGCCTTGTTGAAAGCGTCGAGGATGCGAGAGTCTTTCGAGAACGCCTGTAAAACCGAAACGCTCTTCGGAGCGTCGAACGTAATGTCATACCCCTCGCGGCGATTGGCCTTCGTTCGGGCGGTCAGGCGCTCGCCGGTGCGCGGGTGGGTGTTGTCGCACAGAGCCGAAAGCGTTTCAAAAGTAACATCGCCGGACAGCCCCAACCGCTCGGCTCCCTTGCCTGCCCATCGGCCAACAATGTCGGGATTCTTTGTGTAATAGACGGCGGATGCACTCGAACGGGAAGTAACGCAAATCATGGACGGTGTGTCCGCAAAACATGAAGGCAATCACAGTCTATCAACGGGTGCGACGGCGACAAGCGATTATTGCAAAACAAACAAATCAAAAATGCGGCATTAACAGTCGCCTCGGTATGATTCCCACTTCGACAACCACCCCGGGTTTGTCCGTGGGATAAATCAATGCCATCGAAAGCCGAACTTCTGCGGGCGAATCACGAGCGAATTATCGCGTGGAAATCTCAAGGGCTGGACCTGCGGGCCATCGCTGACCGTTTGCAGGTGGAAGGGTTGAAGGTCGATTTCAATGCCGTCTGGCGATACTGCAAACGGGCGGGCATCCCGACGGAGCGGACGGCGGCAAACAAAGACAATACGCCGGAACCGGCAGAACCCAGCCCAACGCTCACCACGCTCCCCGCTCGTGTCGAACCGCCGCCCCAGCCGCCGCCGGAACATTTCCCCCGCCTTGACCGCTACCGTCAAAACGTGATTAACGCATTGCAACAGGGTTGTCGGTTTAACGAGATGTGGGCGATATTTTATGGTGGATTAAGTATGCCCGATGTGGGCGAACAAGAGGCGGCGGAATATGCAAAATCCGTGTTTCGTTATCTTCATCCGCCTGGCCCTATTCAGTCGCACCTTTTTGAAATCAACCCGCACGACCAAGTGTGGCCGGACGACAAGGGTTTGGTCGCGTTTGGCGATGCCCAAAACACCGCAAACCATTGGACGATTGGCGATGCCTGTCAGGGCACAATCATTCTCGGTGCCACTGGCAGCGGAAAAACATCGGGAAGCGGACGGTTGCTGGCCGACGAATTTGTTGCGGCGGGATTTGGCGGGCTGGTTCTTACCACCAAGCAAGGCGAAGCCGATGATTGGTTGAAACTGCTGATGCGGCGGGACCGTGGCCGCGACATTTCCATCATCCGGCCCGACGGCGCCCTTCGGCTCAACATCCTTCAATACGAATCCAGCCACCCCGGAGAGTCCGCCGCCTTCACCGAAAGTTTCATCGCCTTTTTCAAGAATCTGGTATCGGCGGTTAGCAACGGGCAACCGCAATCCATCGGCGCGACCTTCTGGCGACAAACGGGCGACCAGTTGCTCCGCAATCTCGTCGGGTGTTTTCTGATGGCGGGCGAAACGCTCACGCTCGACGGGCTGTGTGAGTTTGTCGCCAACGCGCCCCTGCACCCCGACGCGGCCAAAGACGGCTATTGGCAAACCCTGCCACACTTCGGCGCGATTTTGGGCAAGGCCAAAGCCGCCGCAACCGGTCCCGATGGCATCGCGGCCTTCCGCGGCATCGAACGCTACTGGCTGGGGTCTTTTCCGAAACTCGTTCCCGAAACCCGCAGTTGCATCACCATCGCGTTCGAGGCGATGGTCGATGCCCTGCTAGACCGCAATATCTACAACCTGATTTCCGCCGAAACCACCCTCACACCCGAAAGCATTTTCAACGGTCGCATCGTGATTGTGGACCTGCCCATCAACGAATACCACGAAGCGGGGCTGCTCGTGCAAGCCGCCTGGAAATATCTTTTCCAGCGGGCGGTATTGCGGCGCACCGACAAAAAGTGGGGGCCGCGATGCCGCCCCGTGTTCCTGTGGGAGGATGAGGCGCAAAACTTCCTCATCGACTTCGATGCGGAGTTCCAACGGGTCGCCCGCGAATACCGCGTGGCCCACGTCATGCTCACGCAAAACATCAACAATCTCTTCGACCGCTACGGCGGCGACGGACACGCGCATTCCAAAATCAATTCGCTCATCGGAACCCTCAACACGCGCATCTTCCACGCCAACGGCGATCTGGCGACAAACAAATGGGCGTCGGAAAGTATCGGCACGGCGGACCAAACCAAGGTGGACACGTCCGCCACGCCGCCAACGTATCACGGCATCAATCCGTTCAAGCGGGCGCTCTTCAAGATGATGAATCCGCCCGTCATCACCGTTGGCCGTAAGACCGTCCGCGAACCGCTCGTCCACCCGCACGATTTCAACAACCTGCGGACGGGCGGCAAGCGAAACAATTTCATCATCGACGCGATTATCACACAGGTCGGCAGAAACTTTGAAAGTGGCTATCCGTTCGCGGTGGCTCCCATCAATCAAATCATCCTGCCGGAAAAATTCATGCCAGACGAGGAAATCAATGGGTGTCTTCTCCGATAATTCAAACGGCAGGTACGAGGACCCCGCTGGCGGCATCTTTGATGGCGTCGTTGCGGGACTCAAAATCGGTCGCATACTCGGTATGCTGGTCTATGGGTTGATAATCGTTGCGGGCTTCCTGATTCTGTGGCTCTTGCGCCTGGTCGTGGCCTTCATTGCGTGGCTGTGGCGGTTGGTATTCAGCAACCGCAACGACCCCAATTCCAACGACCCCGATATCGGTTAGACTATTCCAAGGCCAGCATGACCCGCCGCTGACCTGCCAAGCCAATTTCGGGCGGGGGATGTGCTTCTCTTCTTTCGGAGGTTTTCATGTCGCAGTTTGAATACAAGGTCGTACCGTTCATTGGCAAGATTGGTGCGGGTGAAAACGCGGGCAAGGTTAGCGCCCAGCTTCAATCGCTCATCGACACCCACGCCAGCGATGGGTGGGAGTTGCACCTGATGGGCGATGTGAACATTCAGGTAAGCCCCGGATGCCTCGGCGCACTTTTCGGGGCAAAGGCGGCTTACGTCCGATTTGACCAAATCATCTTCCGCAAAGCGGTGGCGTGACCGGCGCAAAATGAACATAGCGATAAATCCGGGCTAATCAACAAGGCGTATATGAACCAGCCCTCGTTGCGCGGCCATCTCCACCATTCGGCGGAGGACATCTTGAAGTTCATAACGACCTTCAAGAATCTGCGTTAGATGCTCACCATCCATGAGGATAATGTTTGCCCCTTCGCCACAAAATTTTTCGATAACTTCCTGCCGATACCCCGGAATAGAAACAAACAGGCCGCGAGTGCTATCAAATTTTGTCCGTACTTTGCGTTGAAACGCCCCAATTTCAGATTCATTTGGTTGATCTTTTCGCCACTTCGCTTCGACTAAGTAATCAAATGCTTGGAAATTAAAATGGCCATCAATCTGTTGTGTGGACGTGCGATAGGATTTTTTGTATTCGATATCGGAAAGAGAAAATAGCTCTCTCAAAATGTCTTCCAGAGTGTACCCGGCCTCTTGCCGGTCGGGATTCATCACCGCTTGCACAAACTGCTCCCGAAGTTTTGCCAATCGAGTCGCACGTTCTTGGACAATTTTTTCGCGTTCTGCGGCAATCTTTGCGCGGTCAACTTGCGTCTTTTTTTGTTTTCGAGCGATCAAATCTTGCTCTAGCGCGAGTGTTTTTAGGTTTCGCAGAGCCTCTAATCCTGCATCACGATTTTCGACACCCGCATCGGGAAGATTGCGAAGGTTGCACAGTTCCCCCAAGATACGCCGCTGAACCAGACACCCCTCCTCCGTTTCCCCCAGCGTATTCAACACTCGTCGGCTCCAAACGAATTTTGCTTCGGGTTTGTGCTGCAACATCAATGAACGCTTAACCCCTGCATTTGTCAAAAACGCATCCATGACGTCTTTGTAGTGAAAGCATTTGCCAAAGCACTGTACCATTGCTTCAGAAACGTCGTAAGGAAGTGGTTGCATTACACTCATTCTCCGACTTGCAAAGCGGCATGTCCAGCGCAGAACCGCTGACGGTGACCTAGCGAGGATACGATTTTGGTGGATAATTCGGGCTATGACTCTGAAATATCCCATCTCACCGCGAGTGATTTCGGCTTGTCGGGTGGGCGGGGTTGTGCCATCCTGATAGAGTATGGGCGGATTTACTGAACCGGCGGAAAACACATGAGCAATAACGCAAGCGACCCCATCTTCGGCCCCCACAACCCGCACCCGCTTTCCACGATGAAAACGGAACTCGTCTGGGAAGGAAAATACGATGAGTACGGCAACCGGCGGGAGGTCGATGTCGCGGGGCTGGCGATGCCCATGCAGCGCATCGAAACGATTGACCAGCCGCGCAGCGAAGCGGCGGCGCTCGGCCAGTTGGAAATGTTCAACAAGAAATCGAAACGGCTTGACGATTTCCGCAACCGGCTCATCTGGGGCGACAACAAACTCGTGATGGCGAGTCTGCTCAAAGAGTTCAAAGGCAAAATCGACCTCATCTACATCGACCCGCCGTTCGATGTCGGCGCGGATTTCACGATGGATGTTCCGATTGGGGATGGTAAAGAGACCATCGACAAAGACCAGTCCACGCTCGAAATGGTTGCATACCGCGATATGTGGGGCAAGGGAACGGATTCGTACATTCACATGATGTATGAACGACTGTCCTTAGTAAAAGAGTTGCTGTCGGAGAAGGGAAGTCTCTTCGTTCATTGTGATTGGCATATGTCGCATCTTCTGCGTGTGGTGCTGGCCAATGTGTTTGGGCAAGAAACTTTTCGCAATGAAATCATTTGGTATTACTACAACAAGATGCAGGGAAATATAAATCGCTTTGCATCAAACCATGATGTGATTTTGTGGCACACAAAATCAGGCCGCTACACGTTCAATCGTATCAGGGAAAACCGTGGCGAAACAGTTCGTCAGCTTAAACGTGTGTGGAGCAAAGAAGAGCAAAGACTTGTGAATGCGAAAGACGCAAATGGCAATGTCATATACATTGAAACTGATGAAAAAACCATAGATGATGTATGGCGCGTATCAATGCTTCAACCCGCCGACAAGTCCGAAAACTTGGGGTATTCGACTCAAAAACCCGAGGAGATTGTTGATCGTGTCATTAAAGCAAGCAGCAATGAAGGCGATTTGGTCGCCGACTTCTTTTGTGGTAGCGGGACAACTGGCGCAGTGGCGGAACGCCTTGGTCGTCGTTGGATCATGGCCGATCTCGGGCGTTTCGCAATTCATACCTCGCGGAAGCGGCTCATCGACTTGCAGCGTACCTTGCACAGCGGGGACAAATCCTATCGCGCATTCGATGTGTACAACCTCGGACGATATGAGCGGCAATGGTGGCAGAAGGAACAATTGCATAATGCGGACGATGAACACCGCCGCGTGGTGTTGGAGTTTTTCAAAGCGGAGATTTTGACCGCTTCGCCTTCGCCGCTTTTGCACGGTCGCAAATCTGGCGCATTTTGTTCTGTGGACAGCATCGACTCGATATTCACACGCGATGAGGCCAAGGCCCTCGCGCGAGCCGTACAACAAGCGGGCGGGCGCGAATGCTACTGTCTGGCGTGGGAGTTTGAAATGGATTTGCGGCTGACGACGGCGGCGCTCGAACAGGAATTGGGCGTCAAACTCAAGCTGGTGCAAATCCCCCGCGAAATCATGGAGAAAAACCGCAAGAGTCCGCCGCCGTTTTTAGAGGTGGCCGTGTTGGATGCCGAAGCGGTGATTCGCAAGCCGGACAAGAAAAGCGATTTGCCTGCGGTCGATGTGAAGCTGACGAAGTTTTTGCCGTCCTTATTCGAGGTGCCAGAAAAAGAGCGGAATGCAATGATGGAACGGGCGGTGAAGAGCGGCATGGACTTTATCGACTTTTGGGCAGTTGATTTCGATTGGAAGCCGGGTATGCCCTTTAATCATCATTGGCAGGATTACCGCACGCGCAAAGACCGCTCGCTCAAGACGGTGAGCGATGCGGGGCACGTTTATCCGGGCAAGGGCAAATACACCATCTGCGTCAAGGTCGTGGATACGTTCGGCTGCGACACAAGCACAACGCTGGAGGTGAAGCTGTGAAAGAGGAAACCCCAGCGAACGCCACCGGGTTGCTTGCGCCTGCCGCGTTGGAGCCGCTGTTTGAGCCGTGGGAGGAACCCCGCGCCCATCGCATCCGCAATCCGAAGGCGGGCGGACCGGCAGTGGTGATTACCAAGCGGCGGTCTTCGCCGATAGCGATTGTGCAAAATCTTCGGGCGGAAGTGAAGCAATGGCGGGATAATTTCTACGCGGGGGCCAGCGATACCACGCGGCAGTTGCTTTCGCATTGGTTTGAGCGACCGCACAGGATGCAAACACCGGCTGGGGAGGATTACGAGTTTCGATATTACTTCTGTCAGCGGGAGGCCATAGAATCGCTGATTTACCTTAAAGAGGTGCGGGGACTGGACTGCCTTTCGCAACTGGTGGCGGAGTTCGGCGGGGCAGACCGCGAGATTGCGGCGTTGGGCATCACCGAAGAGGAAGATGCCTGGACGCGCTACGCTTTCAAACTCGCCACGGGTGCGGGCAAAACCAAGTGCATGAGTCTGGCGATGGTGTGGAGCTATTTTCACGCCCTGCGCGAATCCGATTCGCCGATGGCGCGGCATTTCGTGGTGATTGCCCCGAACCTCACCGTGTATGAGCGGCTGAAAGAAGATTTCGGAAACGGCAAGATATTCGATACCGACCCGCTCATTCCCTCTGAATGGCGCGGCGATTGGAACATGAGCGTTGTATTGCAGGATGAGGCCAGCGGCGCGGCAACGGGCGGTGTGCTGTACCTGACCAACATTCACCGGCTGTATGACAAAGACCCCAACAAAAAGAAAGATGCCGACACTTACAGTTTCATGGGGCCTGCGGTGTCCAAGAGCAAAGCGTTGGACACGGGCGCGGCATTGCGCGACCGCATCACCGCCCATAAGCGGCTGATGGTTTTGAACGATGAAGCGCATCATGTTTGGGACCCGGATTCAGCGTGGAATGAGGCGATTGCGTTTTTGCATGAAACGGTGAAAGCCCGCACCGGCGGCGGCTTGGTGGGGCAGTTGGATTTTTCCGCTACTCCGAAAGACAACAAGGGCCAACTATTCAAGCATATCGTCTGCGACACGCCGCTGGGCGAAGCGGTGGACGGCGGGATTGTCAAAACGCCGATCATCGGGCGGGCGGATTTGTCAACGGACGGCGACCCCAGCGATAACGCCGCGTATCGGTATGACCGGCATTTGCGGCTGGGGTATGCCCGCTGGCAGAAGAGCAAGGAAGAGTGGGAAAAGAGCAAAAAGAAAGCATTGCTCTTTGTGATGTGCGAAAACACCGATGCCGCCGACGAGATTACGACACGGCTCAATACGGATTCCGCGTTCGCCGACCTCAATGGCAAGACGATTAACCTGCACACCAACCTCAAAGGCAAAGTCAAAAAGGTTGGCAAGGGGCCAGCGGCGCGATTGGAGTTCGCGGAAAGCGACAAGGAAATCACCGACGACGACCTGAAAGCCCTGCGCGAATTGAGCCGCAACCTCGACAACAACACGACGCCTTATGCTTGCATTGTTTCGGTGCTGATGCTGCGTGAAGGTTGGGACGTTCGCAACGTCACGACGATTGTGCCGCTGCGCCCGTTCTCGTCCAAGGCACAAATCCTCCCGGAGCAAACGCTGGGACGCGGCTTGCGGCGCATGACGCCACCCGGCAAACAGGGGGCCGCCGAGTTGGTAACGGTGGTCGAGCATCCCGCGTTTGCATCGCTTTATGAAGAACAGTTGGCACAAGAGGGTTTGCCGATTGAAATAACGGCGATTGACCAAGTACCCGCCACGACTATTTCAATTTACCCCGATGAGGCAAGGAAAGATTTCAAGTCGCTCGAAATCCAGATTCCCGTGCTGTCGCAGGAATACCGCACCCTCCCCAAGCTGGACGAATTGAAGATTGAGGATGTGCGCACCGCCTTCGCCAAGTACAAGAAACTGCCGTTGGGCGGCATTGCGAAGGATGTCATTGATTACGAAGGCAGGCAGTTGTTCACCGGCGAAGTTGTCGAACGGATGAAAATTCATTTGCCTCTGCTGGAAAGCGGCGTTGGCGCGATTAGCTATTACGTCCAGCAAATCGAACAGATTTGCAAGATTCGCGGAATTCATGCCGTGCTTGCGCCGCACCTGCAAACCTTTCTTGAGGAAATACTGTTTGAGTCAAAGACGACGCTTTTCGACCAGCGCCTAATTTCGCGGCTGGGCAATTCGGATGTCGCCGAACATATCCGCGCGGTGTTCGTTCCGCTGGTGCGGGCACGAATCACGAAACAGGAAAAGCGGACGCCTGCCGGACAGACAACGGCGTTGTCGCAATGGAAGCCGTATCAAGTCACGCACAGCGAGCGGCGTCCCGCGTTGGAAGCCAAACGCACGCTATTCAATCTCGTGCCGTGCAACCGCGAATTGGAGGTTGCGTTCACGAAATTCGCCGACCAGCCCACTTCGGGCGTGGAAGCGTTCGCAAAGAACGCGGGACCGCAATGCTTGCGGATTGATTACCTGTCGCTCACCGGCAATCTTGCTTTCTACACGCCGGACTTTTTCGTTCGGACGAAAGATAATCACTACTATCTGGTCGAAACCAAAGGGCGTGAGGACAGGGATGTACCTCGCAAGGCAAAGGCGGCGATGGCGTGGTGTGCCGCCGCCAGTAGCAAAACTTGCCGGTGGGAATACCTCTATATCTCGCAAGGGGTATTCGAGCGGTTGCAAAGCGCAACGCTCGATGAATTGGTGAATGCCTGTCGGCCATCGCTCGTCAATCTGCTTGAAAGCGATGAGGGCATTCCGCAATTGACGTTCTTCTCCGCGTTCGCTGCGGAAGAGGAAAAGAAGCCCGAAGTCGCCGCGCTCGTATCCGCCGATGTATTGGCGGCTCTTCCGCCTCGTTATCAAAACGCGGTGGAACAGGCCACCGTGCTTTTCCGCTTCATGGAGAATAAGGAAGGCATCAATTACGCGCCGGTGTTCACCTCGCTCATGGGCGTCATGGATGAAGCCGCCAAAGGCGTGATTGTCCGCAGACTGTCAAAGGATATGCCGCCGGATGCCGCCACGCAAAAAGCGTGGTTTGGCGTCTATATCCCGCAGACGGCGGAACAGCGAAAGCGTCAGCAATACGAGCAACTTGCCAACAATCTCAAGCGTACACTTGTTTTCAATAACGGCATAATGCCCATCGGCCTGTTGCGAAGCTGCATGGACTACGCCCTCAACGACAACACCAAACTCGGCGGCGTGTTCGATGCCGTCCGCACCCATTTCAAAGTCGCGGGCGGTCGCAAGATGCTTGAACAGGTGCAAGAGGTGTACGATTTTCGCAACAATTACATCGCCCACCAAGGGGGCGGCGAACTGGCCGATGGCAAATTGGCGGAAAAGTATCTCCTAAAGTGGGTTGAACTTCTGAAAATGTTGACGACGCAAATCTAACGTGATACAGGTTGGTTTGTCTTCAAGATAAGGAAATGGTGATGCCAACAACTAATTTACCGCTGAAGGTTGACCTTCGAGGGCGCGTTCGGAATATGCGGTTGCCGCAATCGAACGCAATGTTGGCATTATATGAAGCGGTTGTGAATTCAATTCATGCTATTCTTGACGGGCCTGAACCAAACGCCGGCAAGATTACGATAGGTATTTTGAGAGGGGGCGAACAATTAACGATGGACGATAAACCTGAACGCGGTCCCATCGTAGGATTTTATGTTCAAGACAACGGGGTTGGATTCAATGACAGGAATTTTGAATCTTTCTGTTGTTCTGATTCGACGACAAAGGCAAAATACGGCGGAAAAGGAGTTGGTCGTTTCCTTTGGCTAAAAGTGTTTTCGGACGTGGCCATTTCGAGCGTGTATGAGGACGACACGGGCAATAAAAACCGCGCCTTCAGCTTTTCGGTTGATGGCATCAGCAGTTCTGATCTTGCTGATACTACGGATAAACGCAGTACCAAAGTCACGGTGAAATTGCCACAGTCAACTTATGAGAAAGCAATTCAACACGAACCGGATACAATTGCCGTTGGCATCATACAGCATTGCCTGGAATTTTTTGTTTCCAACGGGGTTCCGACTATCCTGCTGGTGGATGCGAAGTTGGATATTAATTTAGACCTTGGTAAGTTGTTTCGGGATGACCTCCAGTCCGAAATTAAACGAAATGATTTTCATATCAACGGGGCAACTTTCCAAATTACACATTTACTTGTCAAAGGCCGGAAAAATGCAAAACATTCTCTTCATTTCTGTGCCCATTCACGACGTGTAAAAGATGAGGGGCTTAGCGGCAAGATACCCGCGCTGATGGGTGCTCTGCGGCTCCCTGATAAAACTGAAGAACTCATATACCAAGGATATGTTTCTGGTGAATTGCTAAACGAAATTGTTGGAGTCGAGCGGTCAAGTTTTGATTTTGATGGATTGTTTGCCTATGACCCCAATAACCCACCGGAGGGATATGTTAGTTTTGAAACGCTCCTTGGAAACGCAATTGAAGAATCCAAAAAGTTTCTTGAACCTGTTTTGAATCCGATTATCGAAGAAAGTCAAAGAATTATTCGTACCAAGATTGAAACGCATTATCCGCAGTATCGCTACTTATTAAAACATCGCTCAGCGGACATATCAACAATTGCGCCAGGAACTGAAGGGAAAGACCTCGACATTGCCCTTTATAAAATTGAGCAGAAACTTGATATTGAGAGCCGAGAGTCTTTGGCTAACGAGCTCTCGAAAACAAACGACCCCGACGAAACACCGGATGACCGAAAAACCCGCCTTGATACGCTGCTCGCTCAAATCAATGATTCGGGAACGGCGAAGCTTGCAAGGCATGTTGCATATCGTCGCGCAGTTATTGAATTTCTTGACGACCAAATTGGCTTGCAACATACGGGGAAATACACGCTCGAAGAAGCAGTACATGCGGCTGTTTGTCCGACAAAAACCACTTCAGACGATACACCGTTAGCGCAAATGAATTTGTGGTTGCTGGATGACAGATTATATTTTCACTACTACCTTGCTTCGGACATGCCTTTCAAGGAAATGAAGGATACCGTTCAACAGGACAGCCAGGACAGGCCCGATTTGGCGATATTTCATAGACCAATGGCATTTAGTGATTCGCTCGACCAAATAGGTTCCGTCGTGTTGGTAGAGTTTAAGCGGCCTGTTCGGGACGACTATAATGCAGATGACCCAAAGAAAAACCCTGTTAGCCAAGTGCTTAAATATATCACGACGCTAAAAGCGGGAGAAGGGCGGAAAGCTAAGGGGCAGGCAATCCATATTCAGGAAACCACTCCATTCTACGCCTATATTGTCGCAGATTTTACAAAATCTCTGCGTGACTTGGCGACCAGAGAGGATTTTATGCCTACTCCTGATGGGGATGGATATTTTCGATTTTTCCAAAATTTCAATTGCTATGTTGAGATGCTGTCGTATCAGAAGATGATCCGAGATGCCAAAAAGCGCAATCAAGCGTTCTTTGATAAATTGGGCATTCCAATTCACTCGTGATTTTGTAACATTGCGTTAAGTCCGTGCCTTCAACAATTCCCGAAACGCTGTTGTCGGCTCGACGCCGCAAGCGATGCACCATTCGATGAACTCGGTGATGTCCACCCGCCGCTCCAGCGTCTCGGACTTGTGAACCCATACATGCGTCTGGCGCAGCTTGGCGGCTAGCTCGCGTTGTGTGAGGCCGCTTTCTTCCCGCAACCGCCGCAATAGCTTGGGCATGGGACGGTATCGAAGGGCGTGTTGTCCTTTTGCTGGCATCCCATCACTATCCAACGCGGCCCTCTTGCTTCCGAATCGCTAACAGCTATAATGCTTCTAATTGGATAACAGAAGTTGTGGTTTTCGCGGTGGTTGATTCGCATTGACACAATCCAGTAGCTGGGCAACATGGGAACCGCAAGGTTTTCCGTGCCCTGCGGGAGTACGTCCTTGCTGACGCATGACCGAAACAACCAGCCGACAGTTTGGCCTTATCGTGGCCTACCTTTTACCCGGCTTCATCGCCCTTGCTGGGGTAGCTCCGCTTGTGCCGATGGTGGCCGACTGGCTACGGCCTGCGAATCTCGGTCAGTTGGATATTGCAGCGCCGGTGTACGCAATCATGGCGGCGACGGCGATGGGCATGATTGTCAGTTGCTTTCGCTGGCTCATCATCGACCGGATTCACGAGCGGACGGGGCTAGCGGCCCCCGCCTGGCGGCTCGATCGACTCGGCGAGTGCCTGACCGCGTTCAACTACATCGTGGAGGGCAATTACCGCTATTACCAATTCTATAGCAACACCATTGTCGCAATCGCGTGGTCGTACTTGGTCAATCGGTTTTTGGAAACGTCGTCGCTCCTAAGCTGGGGCACGGACTTGGGAGTGTTGATTTTGTGTGCCGTACTCTTCGCTGGTTCCCGTGATGCGCTGGCGAAGTATTACACCCGCACCGGCCAACTGGTCGGGCTGGTGGAAAACGAGGATAACACCATGACAAACGGATTTCACCCTGAAAGCGAAACGAAGCCCTCCAAGAAAACGGAGGCAACGAACAAGGCCCAACTTAAACCGGCGTCCGCAACCAAGCCCGCCGGTGCCGAAGTGAAACAGGGCCAGCAAGCGAAGTGAACCCATTGAACCGGCGCGGGCCGAAATGCCCTCGCCGGTCTTGTGCTTCCGGGGGGTAGGAGCGCGAGGAGGGGTCTCGTCCTCGCACCATTTCTGAGGGCGGTGGGTGGGGGCTGGAGGGAGCGCGAAGCGCGTTGGTCATCAAGGGCTTGGCGTCTCGTGGCGAGTGAAATGAGAGGAGAAAGGAGTGAGAGTTGCCCGTTTTTGGGTGTTGGCAGGGTGGTGTCGTGCAATTCGGCAGCAAACAGCTTTTGTTTCCACTAGACCTCTCTCCTAAGGAGTACCCTTAGGTCTTGTTCGCT
>Ga0172380_10005320_pt1 | contig 15702 bp, 28 predicted proteins | sample Leawe162metaG_FD_119747 | JGI IMG/M metagenome (GOLD analysis project Ga0172380, IMG submission 119747) | Leachate microbial communities from a municipal landfill in Southern Ontario, Canada - Leachate well 162 metaG | ecosystem: Engineered > Solid waste > Landfill > Unclassified | place...
ACCGGGTCGCATGTTCACGGTCTTGGCCCCGCCACCGAGCACCCCGTCGTCGTGGAGCAGGATGGGCGGGTCGATGAGCTTGTGCGCCGCGCGGATGTCCGTCTTGGCCATCTCGTTGAGCATTTTGATGTCGGGTAGCGCACACATCGCCGGGCCACGGCCATACACCTCATCGGGTGCGGTGACGTAGCGGCTGATCGAGTAGGGGAACGTGTTGTAGCCACCGGGCTCGGCCACGAACACCTTCTCGCGCAGCGCGATGTAGTAGGAGCCGAACGGCTTGCCCCGGGCGTCGGCGCGCGAGGGATCGAAGTCCGAACGGGGTTTCACCACATGCAGGAAGTCGTGCTTCTCGTGGATGCGGTTCGGGTTCTCCAGGCACTTCTTCACCGACTCGGGCAGGTTGTTCTCGCCCCAACGTTGCGCGGCCTGGCGCGCGGTGAACTTGAACTGGCGGTACACCGTGTCGATGGCGCCCTGGTGGTTCTCCAGCAGGAACAGGTCGCGCAGGTTCACGCAGCGGTAGCGCAGGCCCACACCGGGCTCGAAGTCGATGAACAGGGCGCCGGTGCCGAACGCGCCGGTGGAGGTCCAGCGCTCCGAGTTCTGCCCGGAGAAGTTGGCGCGCGGGCTGTACCGGGCGTCGTACAGGATGTTGTTGACCTTGTAGAACCAGTCCTGCACCTCGAAGTCGGCGTTCAGGTTGTCGTCGGTGGTGCGCAGGTTGTGCCAGCGCGACTGGCGCGGCGTGAGCATCGAGTCCATGACGGCCGCAAACCGCTCCAGCGCGATCATGGGCTTGGAGTCGAATATCTTTTGGGTGCGTTTCTCGCCGTCGGTGCGGTCGCCCACGAACCCCATCTGGCGGGGCAGGATGCGCTCGGCGATCTCTTCCCAATGGGATTCCCACGTGCCGCGCAGCCCCTTGAGGTTGGCGAATACCCGGCACAGTTCGGCGGCGTCACTCATGGTAAACCCTTATCGCTTTCCGGCGAGGTATTCTTCGAGGGTGACGGGCTTGTGCCCATCGCTCATCTTCTGTTGCTGGTAATCGCGGTACGCGGGGAGCACGCGGGTCTTGGTCTGCGCGTCGCCGGCCATGCCACCCATCTTCGGGGGAGGGGGCGCGGGTTTCTTGTCCTTGTCGGCCATGTCAGCCGCCCAACAGCTTGGTGGTGCCGATGTTCGGCGCGCTGTAGCTCTCCTGGTTCGTGAGCATCGTCGCTGCACGACCTGACGCGGTGCGCTGGCGCTTGCGCTCGGCGTCGGCCGCAGCCTCGACCGCAGGCGTGGCGACACTGGGTGTGGGCGCAGGCGCCATTGGGGTCTTGGGTTTGCTACCGAAACTCATTGGGGCACCTCCGTCAATTGGACGCGAATATATCACAGGGTGCTGCTGAAGATATCATAGTCGCTCTGCGCCACCTGTCCAGCGAGCCGCGCGCGGTGGCGCATGAGGCCAGAGTCCAGCCGGGCCACTGGCTCGCTGAACGTGAGCGCCAGGGCGTCGCCGTCGTCGGGGGATGCCAGCCCGCGTTTCTTCATGGAGTCCTTGGTCTCCAGCTTGATCTGCCCCTTGAGAGCCAGCGCGTACTCAGGGCCGGTGATGTCGTCGATCAGGCCGGGCTCGTCGTCAATGCAGCCGTACACGAGCCAGTCGCGCATCTCGCCCCACATCTCGGCGCGGCGGTTCAGGTACTTCTCGTCGTCGCGCGCCTTCTCGCCCGACTGCACCTCGATGACCCGGTAGCCCAACTGCTTGAGCCGGTCCACGACACCCCCACCCACGCCACCGCCGTCCACGAACACAGCGTCGGGCTTGTGGTGCTCGATCAACCCAGCGGCCTCGTTGGCCAGGTCCATGGTGCTGAGACCCCGGAACCGCGAGGGCTTCAGGGTGCGCGCGTCGCGCCCGCGCCGCCAGCGGATCACCGACTCGTCGTCGCCGAAGCGCGCCACGTCGATGCCCATGAGCAGTGGTGCGCCGTCGTCGGGCACCATCTCGCGCGTGGCGGCGGTGTAGGCTACCTCGCGCCCGATGAACTGGTTCGACCCGGTACGAGGGAACTCACCCTTCACCTCGATGCGGGTCACGTCGTGGTCCTCGCCGTACTTGCTCGCGATGCGGTCGTACACGGCGCGGTCAACGCCCTCCACGGTGCGCGAGTCCACGTACTTGGTCTGCCAGAACGCGCGGTCCTTGTGGAAGCACTCGAAGAACCGCCCGGTGTTGCGCCGGGGGTTGCTGATCGCGAGCCACAGGCGCAGGGGGGCCAGGTCGGTGAAGAACCCCTCGGTCACCTGCCAGATGGGGTCGGGGATACCGGACGCCTCGTCGAACTGCACCATCATGCCGATCTGGCTGTGGGCACCGGCAAAGGCGTCGGGGTTCTCTTCCGACCACGACTGGGCGTCCACGTAGTAGTACTGCGTGTCCATCTTCAGTTGCGTCTCAACGAGGTCGGCGAACCAGCGGGCCGGGCGCAGCGACATCGACGACTTCTCGAACCAGTGCCGGTTGATCGCCATCGTGTGCCACTTGCCCAACTCGGCCATGGTGCGCGAGCGCAACTGCGTCTCGGTGTTCGCGGTCACGATCGTCGTGCTCCCGATCCAGCACGAGGCGACGAACATATCGAGCATGGCGAGGAACGCGGACTTGCCGATCCCCCGGCCCGACGAGATCGCCAGGTACACGGGCGACGGTGGCAGCCCGACCTTCTGCTTCTCCAGGTCGAGCAGCAGGTGGTCGCGCAGCCGCTCGAACTCACCGATCTGCCAGGAGCGCGGACCCTTCACCTTGGCCAGCGGTGTGCCCTCCACGCCCCAGGGGAACGCGTAGCGTACGAACGCCAGTGGGTCGTATCGGAAGGACAGGAGCTGGGTCATCAGCTCCTGCTCGTTGTTCGACGGTCCCTGGGCGGTGGTTCTCATCGGGCGTGCTTCAGCCCGAGTTCGTACCAGTGCTTCGCGTGAGAGTCGATGGTTCCACCGCACGCGGTGCAGACATACTTTTGAGCGTAGGTCTTGGTCTCACCATCGACCTGCTCCCACGAGTGACGGGGGCACGAGTCGAGCCTCGCGTGGTTCGCCTTCACATCGGCCCATATTTTATGGAGGTCGGTCTTTCTGATTCCGACGGCTTTCGACAGTGTGTCGAGTGAGTCTGTCATGTGTTCCTCGCTTCCACGTCAATGATGTCACCGCTCGACCGGCTGGCCAGCACGCGCTGCTGCGCTGCTGCCATGGCCTCGCCGATGTCGATGGTGACGTTCTGCTCGATCTGCTTGGTCTCACCGAACCGTTTCCTGTTCCACACGCCGAGCAGCCACTTGCGTGTGCTGATGCGCAGGGCCGATCGGTTCACATCTTCAAGCGTTTTGTCCTCACCGTCGGCGATGCGCAGCATGTCCTGCGCCACGCCTTCAGCGGCGATGGCCTGCGCCTCGTAGTAGCGCATCTTGCGAGCCTCATCCTTGTGGACCCACGCGAGCATGTGCTTGGGGTCCAGTCCCCGTGGGTCATCGCGCACGGCGTCGTAGAACGAATAGTTGTGCTCGACCATCCGATCGAACACAGCGTCGAGGGTGTTCTCGTACAGGGTGTACAGGTTCTCCCGCTTCAGTGCGAGGGTGGTCGCACGATCAGGGACCAGCCAGGTGGGCAGGGCAGGGGTGTCCATCGGGGCACTGTATCACGGGTGGGGGAAGGGCTGTCAATCGCTGGATCAATGGTGCAGTGCATCAATGGCCCATTGGGTTTTTATTTTGAAAAATTTATTCAGGGTGTCTGCGTGACCACCTGCCACCCGCACCGCGGCCCGGCTGGGGGCCCTACCCCCCTGCCCCGCGCCCCAGCGCACCACCGAGCCACCCACATACGGCACCGCGCCCCCCTCGCTCCATGGACCAGCGCACCCCTGTCACCACCGAGCCAGTGGGTCAGTGATTCACCCAGTGGGGCATCGTTGACCCGTTGGACCGTGGTGCAATGGGTCAGTGAGACAATGGGTGCGAGTGACACAGTGGGTCAGTGAATCGTGAGCCAATGGGTCAAAGGTGCGGTCTTGCTTGCTTGCCTTTGACTTAATGACTCCGCGCGGCAGGCATAGATAGACCTTCATTCATACGAAATGTGTTTATCCGATACCCCGACACTGATTAACCTTGTCACTGGCAAGCAAGCAAGGTTATGATGCAAGCCCTTGACACACCGGAGCATTGAACCATGCGCTACACACACCCTGGCCACGCTCACTCATTCACTCACTATGACGAGCACGAGCTGCGCGGCAAGACCTTCGAGCAGTTGAATCACCTGATGTACGTAGACCGCGTGCTCAGTGATCCACGTCACAACCTGATCGATCCCATGGACCTCGAAGGCATGAGTGACGATGAATTGCGCACCATGCTCGTAGACTCGACACCTGTTCGAGTTGCACCTGTGACGCCTGCACCAGTGACCAAACCCCTGCGCGTCAGGATCGATCCCACGATCCCGCGCTATCGCGCCGCAGTGTGGGTGAATGGTCAGTCTGTGCACCTGGGCTATTACTACACCGAAGAACTGCGCGACCATGCTGTGAGCGAGGCCAAAGCACGCCGCGACATGGGCTTGCCTGTGAGGCTGACCAAGTGACCCATTGGGGCGACAAACGGTAGTTGCCAGCGTTGCACAGTGTGCTACATTAGGGGCTCGTAATCAACAACCCCACTGGAGTAAATAATGTCCTTCCTTCAAATCATGTTGACAGCACAGGCGCAACAACTGCCAGCCATCGAGTCGGCCTACCGTGAGGGTCGCGCTTACACACTCATTACCATCACCGAATCGCTGGTGATGGGTCGCAATGCCGAGGGGCAGATGGTTTACAACGGTCGGGTGATCTGATGGACGCTGAAACTCTCATCAAGTACTTAGGGGATGCTGTCCCACAAGGGCCTCACCCCCATCCTCACGCGGAGTGGATAAGTGTTCGGCTCGATGTGGTGCAAAACGCCATCGACCATATCGAATGGTTAGAGAAGGGCAATGCTGAGTGGCGCGATGTTGCAATTGTCGCAATGCGCCACATCCGCAACCTCATTTCTTCTAGAACCGATGCCAGCGACAGGACCGCAGCTGAAGTCTGGTTGTCCATGTTTTCACCACGTTAAGGAGCACCGAACCATGACCACATCCGCCTATCACGCAGTCCACGCAGCCCGCCATATCAACTCATGGGGTCTGTTCGCAGCCAGGCGCTACTGCGAGCGCCGCGCCGTCCACCCGCGCCTGTTCATGCTGGCCCGCCAGCTGCAGGCAGTCGCATCGCTGGAGGGCTGAGACCATGACACACTTTTACTTCATCGAAGTGACTGACACCTTTGGAGGTGACGCGAACTATTCATGGGCCACGCGCCACCTTATCAAGGGCAAAACTGCGCGCGGTGCTGTCAACCGTTTCTCTCGTTTGTCGGGTATGTCTTGGCGCAACGTGGGTTGCGACCGCTATGACTCGAAAAGCGGTGCCACCTGTTTCTTTATCGAACATTGGGACGGTGACGCCGACCGACTGCCCCGACTCGAAACCGACGACCGTGAAGGATCCTGAACCATGCAACAACAACCCATTGACCAATTCACCCAGTCTCAACTCGACCTGGCAGCGCGCAACGCGCCGCAGTGGACCCTGGAGAACATGGAGCAGGCCGAAGGCCGTGTGGTGCGCAGGCCAGCACGCAAGCCTGAGCCCGTTGTCCACTCCCCATGGGCACACCGCGCCGTGTGGTGCGCCCTGGTGCTCGGTGCGCTTGTCGCGCTCGCTGTTCGCTGACCCCCTTCTGTAACCCTGTTAGGAGTAATTCACCATGGCCTCATTCACTGCTTTTGATGACATCATCGACGTGCGAGACATCATCGCGCGCATCGAAGAACTGCGCGAAGAAAGGGATTCGCATGTGCTGGGCGCACCAGACGGCACCGAAACCCCATACCCTGAAGGGTGGATCGAAGATTACCCTGATGATGTTGCCGAACTCAAATCACTCGAAGCCCTGATGAAAGACCTTGAAGGCATGGGCGGCGATGAAAAGTGGGAGGGCGTTTGGTATCCCGTCACACTGATCCGCGATTCCTACTTTAGGGACTACGCGGAAGAACTCGCTGCCGACATTGGGATGATCGCCGTTGATGTGTCATGGCCAAACAACTGCATCGACTGGGACCGCGCAGCGCGTGAGTTGCGGATGGATTATTCCAGCGTCGAATTCGACAACGTGACCTACTGGACCCGTTGACATGACTTACTTCGATTCCCGACTCACTGACGCCGAGCTACTGCGAGCCGCTAGCGTCATGCAGTCCACACCCATTCGCACCCTGGCGCAGCGACTGCAGGATCGCGGTGCCACTGCCGGCCGGGTCCAGCGCCAGATCCTGCAGTCGCTGGCCCTGATTGACGCGGGCCAGAATGCGCAGGCCTGGGCCGACCTCACGCGATGCGCTGCCGCGCTGGAATGGCAGACCCACGTACCGTTTTATTCACCTGACCCATTGGAGAATTGACCATGTTGACATTTGACGAACTGGAGCGCGCTGCTTATATCAACGGCGACATGCACACCATCAAACTGATCGAGAAAATCGAGACCGAAGTAATCGACGGTCTGCTGGAGGACACCCAGCAAAAGATCGAAAAAGAGCACGAGGTGGCCGACGAACAAAGCGAATTCAGGCGCGCGCTGCTGGAGGAGATCGTTGAGATTTGCGCGCGTGCCAGCAGGTACTCTCGTTTCAAAGAAACGAAAGAACTCGCCGCATCGATCCTCACTGCGCTGTCCGATTCCTACGTGGAGCTTTGAACCATGAAACTGCGAGACCTTAACCCGCTGGCACAGCCTCCTGGTGTGCAGACCCTGGCCAGCGAAGAACTCGAAGAGCTGAAGCGCCTGTGCTACCTGGAGGACAAGCGCGCCGACCACCACCGCGAACAAGCTGACGCGCTGGCGCGCAGGATCGCGAAACTCGAAACGATGTTGCGCGGCTGACCCGGCACACCCATTGCCCCTGAACCGCCCGGCCACTGCGCCGGGTTAACCATTGGAGAATCAGACCATGACACCCTGGCGTTATGACCATGACGAGCAAAACATTTATTTGCTTGACGAACGGGTGCTGACAGTGGGAGAGGTCACAAGCAACGACCACTGTCGAAGACTAGACGCTGTGGCCCATGAAGTCGTGCACCGACTCAACGCATACGATGCCCTGCTGAATGCGTTGCAGAACATCGTGAGCGACATTGAACCCACCGACCCCAGCGACCCGCTGTGGTTTGAAGCGCGTGCTGCGCTTTCCGCAGCAACCAAGGAGTAAACCAAATGACCCCCGAAACCCTGAAAGCCTGGCGCGCGCGCCTCTCGCTCGGTGAGGCCGGTATGGCCGCTTACCTGGGCGTGCCTGTCACGACCTATCGTAAGTGGGAAAACGGAACCCGAAACCCCGATGCCGCTCCCCTGCGCCTGTTCGCGGTGTTGGGGGAGGTGGAGGGCTGCGCGCCTGAGTTGCACACCCGACTGCTCGCTGAAATCGCGCCAGTGGCTGAGAGGCCCTCCAAGGGCCGCAAGCCGCGCGCCACTACCCTGGCACCCACCCCGGTCGAATCGCAGCCTGTGCCCCCTTGGATTCACGCTGTAGATGCCCTACCATCATGGATGAAAGGGGAATCCCATGCTTGAACTACTCGGATGGTTCTTTTTGGTGCTGCTGGCGCTCGATGTCGTGGCCTGGACGTTCGTGCTCACCGTGGCTGGCCTGTGCCGCCTCGTGAAACGCTTTTTCCTGGCCCTGATCCCCTATAGGGAAAACCCTACCCTATAAGGGTTTACCCGACCGAATCACTTTTTCGGTTGGACGCGGCGCAGCGGAAAGAGCCACCCCCACCCTCCGATGGGGATTGTTGGCGCTGGAATCTCATTGCACTCACCAGGCACGAAGTCCGGTGGGAGTTCGTGCATCTTGACCGGCAGGCAGGTGCCTGGGCAGTCACCCTCGGGGTAGTTGCAGCCTGACTGGGTGTAGCGACAGGGTTTCATGACTTGCCTTTCAACTTGCGGATCTTGTTTTCCAGCGTGGCGACCATCCGTTCCGACCGCCTCTCGTACCGCTGGACCCCCTTGTGCAGGGTCGCCAGCGCGGCGCGCAGGTCTGCGATCTCGGTGAGCATCGCGGTCTGAATCATCTTGTTCGATGTCCCGTGTGAGTGGTCCATGGCAGCGAGTCGTGCCTTCCAGGTGGGGCGTTTCATTTATGCTTCTCTTTCAACATGGCGTCAGCCATCCGATAGCACTGGTGAGCCATCACTGACAAATCTTCTTCAAATTCACCATCGGGGTCTAGCTCCCGACTCTCGCGCCAGTCCCTCATAACTTCGGGCATTGCCTTCGCTGCAAAGTAGTCACGCAGGGTCATGTCGTTCACGGTTCTTCTCCTTCAATGGTGCCCTCGAACCAGTGCACCTTGGGCTTTTCCTTGGTAGACAGTTTGTAGGTCTCGTCCATGCGCCTCTGTTTCGCTTCGATCACGGCCTTGCGATGCGCGTCGAACGTCGTCGTGAGTGCAGGGTTGATGAACCACTCGGCCCGACCGGTGCGCTCGTCCTCACCGTTGTCGGCTCGCGCGACCCAGCCCGCCTGTTCGAGGATGTACATGCCTGCGAAAATCATGTCGGTGACAGCATGCTGATTCATCTTCTCCACCCATCGCCTCGCGCTGCGTCGAATCTGGGTCATGGTGAGCTTGGGCTGGTCGGCGTACTGGACCACGTAGTCAGCGACCCAGGTGTCGAAGGTCTCAGCGCCGGCCATGTCGCCGTTGTGAGCGAAGCGCATGACAGGGACCACGTAGCTCTTGATGAACGCAATGGCGCGCGCCACGGTGTCCACAGGCACCTCGATGGTGTACGGGTTCTGCATGGCGTGCATCACGAGGATGACCCGCCCGCACAGGCCCACGATCTTGCCCATGGCCTGCAGGCACTGCTCCCGGGTGCGCAGCAGCTGCTCATCGCGCATCATGGCCTGGTGCCACCGCTCGAACTCACGGAACAGCGAATAGGCCGGGCCACTGAGGTTGTAGGTCACGGCAGGCATGCCGAAGATGGCGCGGATCATCTGCTCGTACTGCGCGGTGTTCGACTCGGCTTTCTTGATCGGCTTGCTCAGGCGCGTGTACCGCTGGCGCAGCACCACCGGGATGAACCGCTGCAGAAACCCATCCTCGGCCAGCGCCTCGTATTTGTTGCGAAACACCTGGGGCTGCATGTTGCCGTAGATGCTGACGGCGAAGTTGTCCGCCTCGATGGTGCCTGCCCCCACCCGGTCGATGACGTGTCGTCGCGACTCATACGATTCGGTCCAGGTGGACTTGTGCTCGCCGCTGTGCTTGTCGGTGAGCCGGTTGACCCACGAGAACATCTCATCGAGGTAGCACAGCAGCCCCCGGGGCATGTCGGCCCCGTGGCGCACGAGCTTCTGCGAGGTGATGTCCTGCACCACGATGCGCAGCTTCACGGGGGGCTGTGGCGCCTCCCCGTAGCCTTGGGGTATCTCACCGGCCAGCATGCCGTGCACGTCCTTGGCCTGGTCGAGAAATGCCTTTTTCGATGCCTCGTGGCGTGCCTCCAGGGCCTCGTAAGCCTGCAGCGCCTGCTTGTATCGGGGGATGTCCTCGCGCTCCAGTTGATCGAGTACGCCGAACATGGGCGAGCTACCCGGGGTTTTCTTGTCCGCCGGCGAGCCGATGGTGCAGACCCACAGCACCGGGGGCACCTCGAATCCGTCGTTGATCCGCAGCCGCGTGCGCGCGTCCATGGCACCGGACACGGCAGCGAGCCCCGCGAACAGGGGCACCAGTGGGTCGCAGCCCACCGAGTCGCTGACCTCCAGCGCGCGCTTTCGCAGCACCTCGGGGAACAGGTCGATGTCCAGATCCGGTGGCGGGGGGCGCAGGTCCGTCGTCACCTGCACCGGGGTCTTTGCGTCGGTCGAGGCGAACAACGTGGTCACGTCGGGCATGGGTCGGGTCCAGCCGCCCCGGTGGGCCAGTCGGAACAGGGTGCCGAGCTTGACGCTGTTGGTCTTGTCGGGCCTGAAGCTGTTCCACTGCACCAGGATCGCCCGGTCCCCGGGGTACTTGGTGCTGGGCTGGCTCCACTCGTCCCACAGGTGCAGCGCGGCGTCGACCTGCTGGGTCTGCGTGCCGGCGTAGTGCAGGGCCATGCCGACCTGCACCCATTCATCCCGCGAGCAGTCGGGGCTGATGTGGGTCAGTGCGTCGCGAATCTCGTCCCACGATGCGTTGACTGCGGTTCCGCTGGGCAATGTGCGTGTTCGATCGGCGTCGAGCAGGTTGTTCCAGAACTTGAGCAGTTCGGTCGGGATCACCGGCAGGCGGGTCCAGTGGCCACGACCGGCCCAACGGTACGGCTGCTGCGTGTCTGGGTGAATCGACGGGGGCAGAACGTCCTGCACCGTGAGCCCGTTCGACGTGCCGCAACGCAGGTCGAGGTAGTTGTATCGCTTGCCCTCGGGGTCGGTGTCGATGAGCTTTTTGCTCTGCAGGGACATGCCGAAGGGCATCGCGTAGAGCAGCTTGCCGTGCCCCGCTCGGCCTGAGTCCACCACCACCGCGTCAGGGGCGTCGTAGAGGGCCTGCAGGTCGATGCCGTGGAGCTTGAGTTCCTGGGCGGCGCGGTCCCACACGTCCACGTCCACCGCCATCGTGCCGCTGTAGGCGTGGGCGAGCCCAATGCCCCAGCCCGGGGGCAACTGGTGCTGTGACTTGAGCGTGTTCTCGCGGTGCTGCCAGCCCTTGGTCTGAGGGCCTTTCGTGCCTGGCGGGATCGGAACGAGGGACCACCCGTGCCGCAAATAAGCATCCACCGACGCCGGGTGTTGCGCAACTTGAAAAGCTGTCATACACTGGACTCGTTTTTCGTGGTTGTCTCCTTGATCTCCCCCCCTTGGCCCCTGTCCTCACCGGCAGGGGCCTTTTTCATGGCGTGGGGGTTGTGGAGGTGGTGTTTGCGTGCACCTTCTGCGTAGGCCAGAGCAGCTTGTTCGATCGTGTCGAAGTACCCAAGATGGAAATTTCGACTGTTGACCGCGATGCACGCTCGGTACTTCCCGCGCCGCCGATCAAGGCTCACGCCTTTGACACCTGTTGTCACGTTGTTCGTCTGAGGGCGGTGCCTGTTTTCAGCGTTGATCTTGTAGGTGGCGACCCGTAAATTCGCGATCTTGTTGTTGCTCGGGTTTCCGTCCTCATGGTCAACAAGTCGGTCCCCCAGTGTCTCGCCGTGGTGGTGTTCCCAAACGACGCGGTGCAACCCCACCATTGATGCACCCACTCGGATGAAGACATACCCGTCAGGGTCCGTGTAGCCTACGTTTCGCACGGCGCCGTTCTTGAACACACGGGTGGCAGTGCCTTCCACTGGGTCGATGATGAGTTTTGCCATGGTTGTAAAATATTTTTAGTGCGGTGTCCCACATTGTACCTTAACGGTGGTACACTGGCGCATCGACGGAGAAAATATATGGCAAACAAACCTACCAAGTCAAAGTTCCTGACCATTCGGCTTACGCCACAGGAACACAAAGCATTCACTGTCAAGACAAAGGTGTACGGAGGGCCGACCTTTGTGTTGCGTGAATTGGTGAACGCGTTCACAGATGAGCGCGTAACTGTAACCCCCAACCCCGAAAAACGGAGCCTTTACCATGTCAATTGAACAAGCCATCATCGACAATACCGCAGCCCTGAACCGCCTGATCGCGGTGTACACCGGCATGTCCCAGCAACCCGCTGCCCCAGTGGCCGCGCCTGCACCGGTCATCAACCCGGCGATTCCCGCAGTTGCGCAGATGCCTGCTCCCCCGACCTTCACGATGCCGCCGGCCGCTGCACCCGTGCAGCAGAGCCAGAGTGTCCCGTTCACCGACCCAAAGGGTCTGATGGACTACACCATGGAAGCCTATCAAGCGATGGGTGCGGCCAAGGGCGCCGCGATCCAGCAGGTGCTCGCATCGCTGGGTCACGCCAACATGAACGATGTCAAGCCCGAGCAGTACGCGCAGTTCTACGCTGGCGTTGAAGCTCTGAAGCGGGGTTGAGATGACCGTCGCAGAACTCATCGCCGCACTTGGCACAATCGACCCAACACTCCGTGTCGCGATTAACGATGCCGACACCGGGTGGTGTGCACCAGCGGTTTCCGTTGATGTCAAGGATCACCCTTCCGGTGAGCGGTTCGCGGTCATCCACCCGTGCAGCTACGTGGACATGATGGAGGCTTTCACGTCATGAGCACCCACTCCACCCTCTCCCCGAGCAGCGCGTACCGCTGGATGCGGTGTCCTGGCTCGGTGCGAGAGCAGGCCAAGTACCCCGAGCCCCCATCGGGTCCGGGCGCCATCGACGGCACCCACAGTCACACGTTGCTGGAGCACTGTGTCAAGGCTGACCTGGCCGACCCTATGGGCATGGTCGGCGTCAAGATGAAGGACCACGAGGGTGAGTTCGTCATCGACGCCGAGCGCGCCAAGCGGGTCAAGGTCGTCATCGACTACGTGAAGCAGAAGGTCGAGGCCCTGTCATTCATGTTCGGCCAGCCGGCCACCGTGATGCCCGAGCGTCGGGTAAACCCTGAGCACCTGCTGGGCCGGCCCGACATGGCAGGCACCGCCGACGTCACGATCCGCTGCGGCACGTTCACCGAGATCATCGACCTCAAGGACGGCATGAACGGGGTCGAGGCCAAGGACAACGAGCAACTGGAGTTGTACGGGCTCGGTGGGATCGCTGACTACAAGCTGCCCGTGAACGTCGAGTACCCGGTCAAGATGGTCAAGCTCACGATCATTCAGCCCAAGCTCGCGCTCAAGGGTCTGCCGGTCACCACCTCGCACGACATGACGACGCAGGAGGTGCTGGACCTGATCCCCAAGTACGTGGCAGGCGCAGCGGCTACAGACCGCCCTGACGCCCCCCTGGTGCCCGGCGACAAGCAGTGCCGGTACTGCCGGGCCACCGGGTGCTCGGCGCGCGCTGCAGCGGGCCTTGCAGCGGCTGGTGTGAGCTTCCCGGTGCTGACCCCTGTGACGCCGATCGTGGCCGACGCATCGACTCAGGTGGCCGAGCAAGACCCGGGCAGCATGACCAACGAGCGACTGGTGCAGATCATCGAAGCGGCCCCCCTGATGCGCCAGATGATCGAGAACGCCGAAGCAGAGGCGCAGCGTCGCCTGGAGGCTGGCCAGTCGATCAAGGGGCTCAAGCTGGTCAACGGTCGTGGGTCGCAGGCATGGGCGCTGCCCGAGGATCAGATCGCCGAGAAGTTGAAAGGCATGGGCCTGCCCAAGGACGCCATCTGGACCACGAAACTCATCTCGCCGGCTCAGGCCAAAAAGGTGACGTGGGCCAACCGCAAGGGTGAGCAGAAGCAACTCACCGAGCGCCAACTCAAGACGATGGAGCAGGAGTACATTGCCAAGATGGGTGGCAAGCTCACCGTCGCCCCCGAGTCCGATCCACGGCCCGCCGTGGTCAGGGACGCCGCGCCCCTTTTCAGCGCGGTGGAAGCTGCCCCGACACTCCCGTCGTGGCTCATGTAACTCAACGAGGTAATTCAAATGTCAGATGTCATTTTTCTCAGCAACGCCCGCCTGTCCTTCCCCAACATCGTGGAGCCGCAGAAGCAGCGCAACGAGACCACCGGGGTCGAGCGCATCAGCTACAACTGCGAGGCCATCGTGCCGCGTGACCATCCCGGGTTCGCGCAGTTCATGCAGCAGTACGCCGCGCTGATGCAGGACGTGTTCAAAGAGCACGCCCAGAACGTGATGCAGATGATCCAGGCGGATCGCAAGTCTCGCTGCTTCGGCATGGGTGAGGAAAAGGTCAACAAAAAGACCTTCCAACCCTACGACGGCTACGCCGGCAACTACTTCATCACGGCCGGCAACAAGAATCGGCCGCAGATGATCGGACCCGATGGCAAGGCCGTGAACCCCGATGACCTGATGGCTTACCAGATGCTCGCGCGCAAGCTGTACGGTGGCTGCCGGGTCAACGTGGCCGTGAAGCCGTGGGTGCAGAAGAACCAGCACGGCAACGGCATCCGATGCGACCTGATCGCGATTCAGTTTGCCGGCGACGACAAGCCCTTCGGTGAAGGTCACGTCGATGCGTCGGGCCTGTTCGGCGCGGCTCAGGCTCCTGCTGGTGCTGCCCCCGCAGTGGCCGGCAACCCGTGGGCACCGCAGGCGCAGATGCCCGCGCCTCCCACGTTCGGTGCCCCCGTGGTGCCGCCGAACAACCTGCCGCCAGGCTTCGGTGCGCCACAGGTGCCGAGCTTCTTTGGCACCAAGTAAGTAAGTTTCGCCGGGGCTTCTGTAGAGCTACGAGACCGCAAGGCCCATCGGGCTATGACTGCGGTACGCCATCAGTGGTCCCGGCACCCCTATTTGTAACTGTAATTTTTGGAGACTGTGATGGCAAAACCAACAGTACATTTTCGCCATGTATTTCGTGACGTGAATGAGGGCAATGGTCCATTGCGTGTCCTCGCGATACAGCAGTGGTGGCAGTCGGATGATGACGACAACTCCACTGTTCTGAGCAACGGTGGGTACTGGGAAGACCTTGAGATTAGCTACACCGGTGAGATGTTCGACCACCGGCCCGAGGCTTCTCAATGACCAACGACTTCATTTGGGACTTGGAGACATACCCCAACGTCTTCACCATGGCCGTCGAACACGCCGCATCACCGATGCGCTGGGCCTTCGAGATCAGTGACTGGCGCAACGACTCCCGAGCCATCATCGAGTTCGTGCAGTGGCTTGCGGGTCGCGGTGCCAGGATGGTGGGGTTCAACTCCATCGGCTTCGACTACCCGATCCTGCACACCCTCGTGCGCATGGGCTACAGCGACGCACTGACCCTGTACCAGAAGGCGCAGGCGATCATCGGCGCCCAGGAGGACGAGGACCGCTGGATTCACTCGGTCAAGCCGACCGACCGACTCGTGAGGCAGGTGGACCTGTACAAGATCTACCACTTCGACAACAAGGCCAAGGCCACGGGTCTCAAGGTGCTGGAGTTCAACATGCGCTCGCCCAACGTGAGCGACCTGCCCTACCCCATCGGTGCGGTGCTCACGCCTGAGCAGTTGCCGTTGCTGCGCGAGTACAACGCGCACGACGTGAGCAAGACCAAGGACTTCATGCTCAAGTCGCTGGACATGATCCACTTCCGCGAGGAACTTGAGACCAAGTACCCCGGGCGCGACTGGATCAACTTCAACGACACCAAGATCGGCAAGGAATACTTCACGATGCAGCTTGAGGCATCGGGGGTGCAGTGCTACACCTACGGCCCCAACGGTCGCGAGCCACGGCAGACCCGGCGCCCGAGCCTCGCGCTCAACGACGCGATCCTGCCGTGGATCAGGTTCGAGAACCCCGAGTTCCAGCGCGTGCTCGACTGGCTCAAGGGTCAGACGATCACCGAGACCAAGGGCGTGTTCACCGACGTGATCGCGCGGGTCGGTGGCATCGACTTTGTGTTCGGACTGGGCGGGCTCCACGGGTCGCTGGAGAACGAGGTGGTGGAGGCCAAGGACGGTGCGATCGTGGACATCGACGTGGAGTCCTA
>Ga0172380_10005321_pt1 | contig 15699 bp, 13 predicted proteins | sample Leawe162metaG_FD_119747 | JGI IMG/M metagenome (GOLD analysis project Ga0172380, IMG submission 119747) | Leachate microbial communities from a municipal landfill in Southern Ontario, Canada - Leachate well 162 metaG | ecosystem: Engineered > Solid waste > Landfill > Unclassified | place...
ATGAAGTTTTTAATCGGCGCTGTGGAAAGAACTGCCAAGGGTCCTGAAATTCGGGTTTCTCGCGCTAATCCGGAATTGGTTAAAAGATTATTTGAAAACGAAGTGCCAGAAATCGCTTCCGGCGCCGTGGAAATAAAAGAAATCGCCCGTGAAGCAGGTTCTCGTACCAAGATTGCCGTAACTTCCAACGAAGACAATATTGATCCAGTTGGTTCTTGCGTTGGTCAACGTGGTAATCGTGTGCAAACAGTTATTAGCGAGCTTAATGGTGAGAAGATAGATATTATTGAATGGTCAAAAAATCCAGAAAGATTTATTGCCAATTCTTTATCACCGGCGAAAGTTGAAAGTTTGAAATTAGATAAAGATAACAATACCGCTTCCATCAGAGTTAAGTCCGATCAATTGTCACTCGCTATTGGTCGTGATGGTCAAAATGTTCGCTTGGCTTCAAAATTAACCGGTTGGAAAATAAATATTGAAGGATTTAATGAACCAGTTGAAGGTGAAGCTGTTGAAGCTGTTGTTGAACCAGAAGTTGTTTCCGAAGTAAAGGAAGAAACCCCAGCTAAAGTTGTTAAAGAAAAGAAAGTTAAGAAGACAAAGAAAACCGCAAAAAAAGAATAAATAAAATAATTTATAATTAATTAACAAACGAGAAAAAATTATGTCTCTAACCATTATCCTAATTTTGCTCTCTGCTGTTGTCGCTCTGGTCTATGGCGCGGTGCTCATTAGACAGGTGCTCAAGCAGGAAGCGGGCTCGGAAAAAATGCAGGAAATTGCTTTGGCCATTCAAACTGGCGCTAAAGCTTACCTCAATCGCCAATATAGAACTATTGGTATGATTGCTGTTGTTTTATTTTTACTTTTAGGTTTTGTCTTGTCTTGGAAAATTGCAATCGGTTTTGTAATTGGCGCTTTACTTTCTGCTGTTGCCGGTTATATTGGTATGAATATTTCTATTCGCGCCAATGTCCGTACAGCCGAAGCTGCTAAAAGTGGTTTAATCCCTGCTTTAAATTTGGCTGTCAAAGGTGGAGCAGTCACCGGCTTTTTGGTTGTTGGTTTAGGTTTACTTGGTGTTGCCGGCGCTTATGCTTTTGGCGGCGGGATTGATAATATAAAAATGTTAATTGGTTTATCTTTTGGTGGCAGTTTAATTTCTATTTTCGCACGACTCGGTGGCGGTATTTTTACCAAAGCAGCGGACGTAGGAGCTGACTTGGTTGGAAAAGTTGAAGCCGGTATTCCGGAAGATGATCCAAGAAATCCTGCAGTCATTGCTGATAACGTCGGTGATAATGTCGGCGACTGCGCCGGTATGGCTGCCGATTTATTTGAAACTTACGCTGTAACGAGCGTTGCCGCTATGCTTCTTGGTTCACTCGTTTTTGGTCATAATGAAAATGCTGTTTTATATCCTTTGGCGATTGGCGCTGTTGCCATCATCGCTTCCATTGTCGGCAGTTGGTTTATAAAATTGACCAAAGGTTCCGACAATATCATGGGCGCTTTATACAAAGGTTTAATCGCTTCCGGCGTGATCGCTGCGATTTTACTTTATCCTTTGACAAAATACATGATGTCATCGGTAGTTGATTATTCTTTCTTGCGTTTATATTTTGCTTCGTTAATTGGTTTAATCGTTACTGGTTTAATGGTAGTGATTACCGAATATTACACTGCTACAAAATATAAACCGGTACAAGATATAGCGAGCGCCTCACAGACAGGTCATGGTACTAATGTGATTGCGGGTCTTGCTGTTTCCATGAAATCAACTTTATTACCAATTTTGGTAATTGTCGGTGCTATTTTGGGCAGTTATTATTTAGCGGGTTTGTATGGTATCGCGATTGCCGCTATGAGCATGTTGTCTCTTGCTGGTATCATTGTCGCGATTGACGCTTATGGTCCGATTACCGATAACGCTGGCGGAATTGCTGAGATGGCTGGTCTTGATGAAGAAACCAGAAAAATCACCGATGCTTTGGATGCTGTCGGAAATACCACCAAAGCTGTGACTAAAGGTTACGCAATTGCTTCTGCTGGTCTTGCTGCTCTTGTTTTATTTTCTTCTTACGTTCAAGAGTTTGCTGACCGTGGTTTGAATTTAAATTTTTCTTTAAACGATCCTTTAACAATCGTCGGTTTATTTATCGGCGGTGTTCTACCATATTTATTCGGCGCGTTGGCTATGCAAGCGGTCGGCCGAGCAGCTGGTGGAGTTGTTGAGGAAGTTCGTGAACAATTTAAAAATAATCCGGGGATTATGACTGGTGAGACAAAACCTGATTATTCCAGAACTGTTGACTTGGTTACCAAAGCTGCTTTGAAAGAAATGATTGTGCCAGCTTTGATTCCGGTAATCGTTCCGATTTTGGTTGGCTTTATTTTAGGCCCGGTCGCTCTCGGTGGTGTTTTAGTCGGCAGTATTGTTACCGGTTTATTCGTCGCTATCTCCATGACTTCCGGCGGTGGCGCTTGGGACAATGCCAAGAAATACATTGAGTCCGGCAAATTCGGCGGTAAAGGTTCTGACGCTCACAAAGCGGCCGTTACCGGAGACACCGTTGGTGATCCTTACAAAGACACAGCCGGTCCTGCCATCAACCCAATGATTAAAATCTTAAACGTCGTCGCTTTATTATTGGTTGCCTTGTTGATTTAAGATAAAGTTCAGATATAAAAATAGAGGCGGTTTAAAAGCCGTCTCTATTTGTTTTTCGGTAAAATATTTTTTATATTTCTTTGCGCAAATCTAGAACCTGATTCTTTAATTTTCCTCGATCGTTTTTTGGTAAAGAAGCGTGTTTTACCAAATTAACTTTAATAATAAATTTTCCCTCATTTATCCCCTGTTTATTGGTGATTGATAAATTTTCTAAATTTTTATTGGTTATATCTACATCATTGATTATTTCTGCCTTATAATTTAAAATATTCTTTTTACCTTTTTTTGTTACTCGTAAATTATAATTTGTAGATACGCCTTTTATATTTTGTATGACCGTTTCTATTTGAAAATCATATATTTTATGGCTACCTAAAAATATTGTATTACCGGTTCGGCCTTTAAACCAGATTCTTGGTGAAATACGGCCGTAGGAATGATTTGATTAATTACAATTTTCTGGAGAAACAGGATTCAATTTGGTTGGGCAAATATAATGGTGATGCTGTTGGCAAAAGCATAAGTAATTGCATAATTACGCCAATTAATAAGAGTTTTTTACCCCTGAAAGAGTATGACAATACTGAATAGGACACAGCCGTATATATGGCCTTAACCCCCTAAATTCTGATTCGTTTATTATTGATATTTTGTCCTCGTTTGAAACATAACGAGGTTTTTTATTGCAAAAATTAGCTACATTCACTACCTTGCAATGCATAGTATTATGTGCTATACTGTAAGCAGGTTATTATTTATTGTGGATAACTATGGTTACACAACATCAAATAGATGCTGAAAATACTCAAGCTCAAATGCGCAAAGGCATTTTAGAGTTTTGCATATTACTAGTCATTTCCAGAGGCAAAGTTTATTGCTCCGATATATTGAGTGAACTTAGGGAGGCCGATTTATTAGTGGTTGAAGGCACTGTTTATCCCTTGTTAACACGTTTAAAGAATTCCGGACTTTTGTCTTACGACTGGGAGGAGTCGCCTATCGGGCCGCCAAGAAAATATTATTCTTTGACCCAGAAAGGCAAAGAAACCCTGAAACAGCTGACAAAAACCTGGGGATCGCTCGATAAGTCTATTAATTCATTAGTTAAAAAGTTTAAATAGTAAATTGGTATATGAAAAAAAGCATAAACATAACTTTAAATGGTCTAGTCTTTAGCCTTGAAGAAGATGCTTACGAAATGCTAAAAAATTATCTAGACTCAATTAAAAATTACTACGAAGGTCCGGAAGAAGAAAAAGAAATACTATCTGATATCGAATCGAGTATCGCCGAAAAGTTTTCTGAAAAATTAAAATTGGCTAAGCAGGCGATAACTTTGGCTGATGTCGAAGAAATAATAAAAATAATGGGTACGGTCGAAGAAATTACCGAGTTAGAGGAAACCAACGAGAAAAAAGAAAATGTTAAAGAAGAAACACAGGCTTCCAAGAAAAGATTATATCGTGATACGGATGATGTAATAATTGCCGGTGTTGCCTCTGGGATTGCTGCTTATTTCGGTATTGACCCGGTATTTGTGCGCATAATATTTGTGATATTGGCCTTTGCCAATGGTATCGGCATCTTAGTTTATTTAGTGTTTTGGATAGCTATGCCTAAAGCGACAACTAATACGCAAAAATTAGAAATGCGTGGCAAGCCGGTAAATTTGGCAGAAATTCAGCAAGCAGTAAAAGAAAAATCAAAAATGATCGGAGAAGAAGGCCGTGATGTTCTTGGACGTTTGCGAAAAGATAATACTTTTCGCAAAATATTAAATTTTCCGGTTAGAGTAGTTGAAATTATTTTTCTATTTATAAAAAATGTTTTTCGAATATTTTTACCAATGGCAAGTATTTTCTTTGGCATTCTTGCTCTTATTGGTTCGGTTTTCACCATTATCGGTTTAAGTATTGCGTCAGCATTGATGGTTTTTAATATTAATTCTCCTTATTTAATTTCTGATCTGCCTTTGAATGAAATAGCAAGTACGCCTTTTTATTACATTGGCGTGATTTCTCTATATGCAGTTTGTGTTATACCAATGTTTTTTCTTTCGGCTTTAGGCATAACCATGATCAGAAGGAGAAATTCTTTTAATCTAATAGGTTCTAGTATTTTAATCGGAGTCTGGATGATTGTGACTGTAATTTTTGTAGTGGCGGCAGTTGATTTGGTGCCGATGGTAAAGGCTAGAGTTGATGAAATTAACAAGCAGGAAACAGTAACTAAAAATTTTGATTATAAAGATTTTAGTGAGCTAGCAATCGGCGGCGAAGAAAAAATTAAGATAACCAAAGGCGATAATTATTCTATAAAATTATCTGGCCGTCAAGCTGATCTAGATCGTTTAGAATTTAAAAATGAAAAAGGATTATTGGAAATTAATCAAAAACCACGAGAGAATAAGGGTATTTGCATATTTTGTTTTAATAAAGATGTAAATGGCGAAATTACGATGCCACAACTCAATGCCTTTAACGGCGCTGATTATTCTAATGCAGATATTTCCGGGTTTGAGAAAGACATAAACATAAGCTTGCGTGATTACGCGTATGCTAAATTTAAAGCCAAGGGTGGAAATCTAAAGGCTGATTTAAGAAGTATGGGCCGATCACTTGAACTTTCGGGGAATGTTAAAAATCTGGAAGCGAACATGAGTAGTTATTCACGTTTAACAGCCGAAGAATTAACAGCGCAGAAAATTATATTAACAATGGACGATTATTGCAGGGCTGATCTTGATGGTCAAGCTAAAGAATTTGAAGCGAATATGAAAAGCTACTCTGAGCTAACCGCAAGAAATTTGCAAGCAGACAGCATAAAAATTGAAGCAAAAGGCTATGCTAACGCTGAAGTTTGGGCGAAGAATAAGTTAACTGCTACGAGCAGCGATTATGTACAAATAACTTACAAAGGCGAACCAAAAGAATTAACGGACAATGCAACCGAATATAGTTCAATAAAAAAATCAGATGAGGAGGGCGAGGTAAGCGCTGATGATAATAAAATATTTATCAAAACCGACGTAGAATAATACAGCTCAATTTTTGCGCATTTTTAGACAAAAAAATAGTTAGGTTTAGCTTATGGATTATAAACCTACGCCTAACTCCGCATTATTGTTTCAATCCTGCTTTATCCCGTTAGATAACCTTGAATTAAAATAAAACATTACACATCCTGAATTATTTGGTGCTTCCAAAATATTATTGTAAGGACACTATCTAACGGGATAAATATTTTTCCGCTTCTAGCGCTGCCATACAACCGAACGCTGATGAGGTGATAGCTTGGCGATATTTTTGATCAGCTACATCCCCTGCTACGAAAATTCCCGGTTTCTCGGTTAGAACGTTATCGGTTGGCACGAGATAATTATTTTTTGCCAAAGTAAGTTGGCCGACAAAAAGATCGGTATTGGGAATATGGCCGATAGCGAAAAATAAACCGTCAGCGGTTACCTCACTTGTTTCTTGGTTGACGGAATTTTTTATTTTGACGCCGGTTAATTTTTCTGCGCCAAGATATTCCACGACTTCAGAATTTAAAATAATTTCTACCTTTGGATTATTTTTAGTGCGCTCTTGCATAGTTACCGAAGCGTTAAAAATTTCCGCTCGGTGAATCAAAATTACTTTTTCAGCAAACTTGCTTAAGAAATTTGCTTCTTCCATTGCCGAGTCGCCACCACCAATCACGATCACGATTTTTCCGCGGTAAAATGCTCCATCACAAGTAGCGCAAGTATGAACGCCATGACCCAATAATTTATCTTCATTTGCCAAACCCAATCTTCTCGGTCTGGCGCCGGTGGCGATGATTACACTTTCGGTTTCGTAAACGTCTTTGTCAGTAAAAATTTTGTAAGGAGAATTGGAAAAATCAACTTTGGTAATAATTTCGGTATTTAAACGAGCGCCGAATTTTTCAGCTTGTTTCATCATATCCATGACGAGTTTTGGTCCCATAACGCCCTCAGGAGCTCCTGGCCAGTTCTCTACGAGCGAGGTAGTAGTAATCTGGCCTCCAGGCTGATTTCCGCCAAAAACCAAAGGCGCGAGGTTAGCTCGGGAAGCATAAATAGCCGCTGTCAGACCTGACGGCCCTGAACCGATGATAATTAATTTTTCCATAAGAGTTTGCTTTTATTTATAACCCCTTCATTTTAAGGCAAAACCCGAACTTATACAACTTAGATTTTTAAGCTCAAAACCAGCTTGCCCCTTGATTTTTTAAAGCAGGTATGATATTTTGATATAGTTAAAAATTCACGGGCTTGTAGCTCAGTTTCCGCCAGAGGCGGACCAGCCTGTGGCTGGGGTTAGAGAGTTGTGTTAAAAAAGAGATTATAGAGTTTAAATAAATTATGGGCTTGTAGCTCAGTTGGTTAGAGCGCCTGCATGGCATGCAGGAGGTCAAGGGTTCGACTCCCTTCAAGTCCACCATTAAAACAGGGTAAATTAACCTTGTTTTTTATTTGCAATATTTAATTGCTTTTTAACCTATTTTTGAGCCGATCAATAAAATAACAAAAATACCGGCGGTATTTAAGAGAAAGGATAAAATCGTGAAAGTTTTGGTTGAGATCGAAGATGAGCTAGCTATCAAGGAAACACCTATTTCATCAGGTAGGGGCAAAGCAATGATAATGCAGGCTATAATTGGGATTAAGTATTTTTTAATAATGTATGGGGCTTTATTGTTGAAATAGACAAAGATTTTTTGTTCAGCTAATTTTTTTAATTCATCTTTTAGAGAATACCTAATGGATTTAAAAATAATCAAATCTCCGGTAAGCGCGCCTAGACCGGCTATTAATCCAGCTAGTAAAATATTTTGGTCAGGGGCAATAATTAATAAAATTGCTGTACCGAAAGCAGCTGTAAAACCATAAACAAAAAATAGTCCCGCCAGAAATGTCCCAAAGTAACCCAGGGATAATAAAATTTTATTTAAGCCAGTTAGGTCAGCTTCTTTAAATAACAAATAAGCCAAAACAAATGTTATGATAAGTAACAAAAATTTAGGATACTTTAGCTTGGCTAGGACTGTTTGTAGCATAAGTGGTTATATTTTAACAGTAATTAGTATAAATCGCAATTTTTGGGGTTATTTTAGTAAAAAATAATTATACACAAATGCCTGCTTGTAAAAAAAAGAGAATGGGTTTAGAATAATAAACAATATGACTTATCATCCACTCAATCTTAATTCCTTTCAATAAACGACTACCCGTCAATGGGTAGTTTTTTTTAAATTTAAAAATATGGCCATAAATTTCAAGGGCAAAGACATCATCTCCATTAAAGATCTCTCCAAACTGGAGATTTTGGAGATTTTAAAACAAGCGGTTTTACTGAAGAAAACACCCCAACCGAAGCTATTAAGCGGTTTGGTAATGGGTAGTTGTTTTTTTGAGCCATCTACCAGAACGCGTCTATCTTTTGAAAGCGCTATGGAACGGTTAGGTGGTAAAGTTATCGGTTTTGCCGATCCAGGGGTTACTTCGGCAAAAAAGGGCGAAACACTTTATGATTCCATAAAAATCATTGGGCAATATGTAGATGTGATTGCTATGCGTCATCCATTGGACGGGTCTGCTAGAAGAGCGGCGGAAGCGACCGACAAACCGATTTTAAATGGTGGAGATGGAGCCAATCAGCATCCGACACAAACCTTACTTGATTTATTTACCATCAAAGAATGTCAAAAGAAATTAACGGGTTTAAAAATCGCCTTGGTTGGTGATTTAAAATATGGTCGCACCACCCACTCTCTAGCTCAGGCCTTGGCGAATTTTGACGCCAAGCTTTATTTTGTGGCGCCGGAGTCATTGCAAATGCCGGAATATATTTGTAACGAATTAAAAACGAGCAAAGTAAAATTTAGTTTGCATCAGAAGATTGAAGAAGTGATTAATAAAGTTGATGTCTTATACATGACACGAATTCAAGGTGAAAGATTTCCTGATCCGATAGAATATGAAAGAGTAAAAAATATTTATGTGTTAAACGCCAAAATGTTGGAAAAGGCCTTGCCGAATATGCGAGTGCTCCATCCGTTACCGCGAGTAAATGAAATTGCTTTTGATGTTGATAGCACTAAACACGCTTATTATTTTGAACAAGCAGAAAATGGTTTATATGTCAGACAGGCGCTTTTGGGCTTGGTAACCGGTAAACTTAAATAATTTTTAATTTAATCAATATGAAAAAAGATATTCGCGCTTTCAAAGTTTTCGCCATTGCTGATGGCACGGTCATTGATCATATTCCGGCAGGGCTTGCGCTTAAAATTATCAATTTGCTCAATCTGGCAAAATATAAAAAAGTTGTGACAGTCGGTTTGAATTTTAGCAGTAAAAAAATCGGCACTAAGGATATTGTGAAGGTGGAAAATAGAGAGCTTGTGGAAGAGGAAGCTAATCTACTCGCCATCTTTGCGCCACAAGCATCGGTTAATATTATCAAAAATTATGAGGTGGTAAAAAAGTTTAAACTTTCTCTACCAAGCAAAGTAAAAAATTTATTGGTTTGCCCAAATCCAAAATGTATTACTAATCATGAAAGTATGAGTAGTTGTTTTAGCGTGCAACAGGAGGACTCCCAAGTAAAATTAAAATGTGATTATTGCGAGCGGACTTTTTTGCAGGAAGACATCAAGGAATACAATATTAAAAATTAAAAGCAGATGAAAGTTAAGGCCTACAATGGAGCGGAAATTGATTTTCCGGACTTAAATTTGGATAACAATGATCTTTTGGCGTTGCCGGCGGTTATTGATCCGCACGTTCATTTTCGCACTCCAGGCGCGGAAAATAAGGAAAATTGGATAAGTGGAGCGCAGGCTGCCCTTGCCGGCGGAGTGACGACAGTTTTTGATATGCCAAATAATAATCCTGCTGTTACTAGTTTAGAAACTTTGGTTAATAAAGAAAAGTTGGTTGCAGAACAATTACAAACAGCCGGTATTCCTTTGCGACCTTATTTTTATTTTGGCGCGACCAATGACAATTTGGATGAGTTTGAAAAAGTAAAAGATAAAATTATCGGGGTGAAAATTTTTTTCGGTTCCAGCACTGGCAATTTATTAGTTACTGATTCGGAAATCCAAGAGCAAATTTTTAAAAAGTGCGCTGAGTTGAATTTAATCGTAGCGGTTCACGCCGAAGATGAAGAATTGTTACTCCAAGAAAAAGCAAAATATCCTAATCCGACAATTTTTGATCACAGTAAGATTCGTTCAAAGGAAGTTGCGATTAAAGCCGTCAAACAAGCTTTATTGCTCGCTAAAAAAACCGGAGCTAAGTTATATCTTTTACATATCAGCACAAGAGCGGAATTAGAATTGATTCGGCAGGCAAAATCTGATGGCGTTAAAGTGTTTGCGGAAACAGCTCCGCATTATTTATTTTTAGATGAATCTTATTATGATTTGCTTGGCTCCAAAGCCCAGATGAATCCGCCTTTACGGGAAGCAAGTGACGTTCATGCTTTATGGCAAGCTTTAGTTGACGGCATGATTGATACGATTGGCACTGACCATGCTCCGCACACCTTGCAAGAAAAATCATTACCTTATCCGCAATCTCCTTCCGGAGTTCCGGGGATAGAAACTTCTTTGCCATTATTATTGAACGCTTATAATGAAGGTAAAATTTCTTTGGCAAAAATCGTGGAGCTGACCAGTCTCAATCAACAACGGATTTTTAATTTGCCAAATGTTAATGATTGGGTGATTGTTGATTTGAAAAAAGAAAAAGTTATTAAGGATAATGAGTTGAAAACCAAATGCGGTTGGTCGCCTTACAGTGGTAGAAAATTAACAGGCGCGATTGTGGCCACAATTATTGACGGCCAAGTATTCGTAGTATAATAAAGGAAGATTATTTTAAAAATAATATGCTGGAAACGGTTTTTTTAAACAAACAATTTACAAATCCGATTGTTTTGGCTTCGGGGATTTTGGGTGTGACTGCTGCCAGTTTAAATAATGCCATTAAAAACGGTTGCAGTGGTGTAACTACCAAATCAATTTCTCTTATTGCTCGCCCAGGTCATCCAAATCCGACCATGATCGGTTCAGAACATTTTTTCTTGAACGCCGTCGGCTTGTCCAATCCGGGAGTGGACGAAGCGATCAAGGAAGTTATTGAATTTAAAAAAGATAATCAAGCGCCATTAATTGGCAGTATTTTTGCAGGTTCGCCCGATGAATTTGCCGAGGTCGCTTTGAGATTATGCGAAGCGCCGTTGGATTTTTTGGAAATCAATATTTCCTGCCCAAATGTCAGTAAGGAATTTGGCGATCCTTTTGCTTATTCGGTGGCTGCGGTAGAGAAAATTACGGCCAAAGTGAAGGCAGTCGCTACTGTGCCGATTATTATCAAACTCTCACCAATGGCTTGGAATATTGATGAAATAGCGCTTGTCGCGGAAGCCAGTGGCGCTGATGCTATTACTGCCGTGAATACCTTAAGTGGGATGAGTATTGATATTTCCAGTCGCCGGCCGATTTTAGCCAATAAGCAGGGTGGTGTTTCTGGTCCGGCTTTATTCCCGACCGCTTTGAAATGTGTTTTTGATATTTATAAAAAAGTAAAAATTCCGATTATTGGCACCGGCGGAATTACAACCGGCGAAGACGCCATTGCCATGATTATGGCGGGCGCTACCCTCTTGGGCGTTGGTTCAGCGGTTTATTTTAGAGGTCAAAACGCTTTCCAACAGATTCAAGAAGAAATGGAAAAAATTATGGTAGCGGAAAATATTAAATCCTTAGCTGAGATTCGTGGTTGCGCGCACTTAAATTAATTTTTTATGAAAAATACAATTCCTAGATTTTGTCAGATTGTAAAAATTGAGGAAGAAAATTCCAACATCAAAACTTTTTATATTAAAGTCGGTAGTGACGATAATTTTTTTCCGGGACAATTTGTAATGTTATGGATTCAAGGTGTTGATCAAAAGCCATTTTCTATTTCCGGCTTTGATGGCGAAACAATCGCTTTAACGGTTTTTAAGCGTGGAGCTTTAACGGAAAAACTTTTTGCATTTAAGGTTGGAGATAAGGTTGGTATTACCGGACCGTTTGGGACTTTTTTTAGCCAAAATGAAAACACTCACTATTTATTGGTAGCTGGCGGTTATGGAGCAGCGCCTTTATATTTTTTAGCATCTAGTTTAGCCAAAACTAATTCCACGATTGATTTTTTTCTTGGCGCTAGAACGCTTGAGCAATTATTATTCATTGATAAAATAAAATCATTAACCAAAACCAATTTATTTATCGCGACTGATGATGGTAGTGAGGGCGCAAAAGGTTTTGTGACTGATGAGTTTTTAAAACAATTACAAAAAATAGAAAACAAAGAGAATGTTTTGGTTTGCGTTTGCGGACCGGAATTGATGGAGAAAAAAGTTTTGGATATTTGTAATGCCGAAAAAGTATCAGCGGAAATTAGCATTGAACGTTATATGAAATGTGGTTTCGGAGTTTGTGGGCAATGTGCAGTTGATCCGCTCGGAATTTGTATGTGTAAAAGTGGGCCGGTGGTGAAAAAAGAATTAGCTAATCAGATTACCGAATTTGGCGTCTATCATAGGGACAAAACCGGTACAAAAATATATTTTAATAAATAAAATTTATCCGCACTACTTTACTTTCTTTTTGTGTTTTTAAAATTAAAGTTAAGAGCGATAGTAAATAATAAGTTTAAATTTAATTTGTAGATAAAAATTAATTGACACACTAGCGAATAAAGAAAGTTAGTGTGCGGATGTATGGAAAAAGAACTATTGGTCAATAAATTGTTTGAAATTGGGGTGGTAAAATTTGGCGAATTTAAGCTAAAAAGCGGGATAATGTCGCCGATTTACATTGATTTGCGGTTGATTGTTTCTTATCCTGATGTTTTGAAAATGGTGGCAGAAGCGATGTGGGAAAAAGTTTCGGGGTTGGAATTTGATTTGGTTTGCGGTGTGCCTTACACTGCCCTACCGATTGCGACTGCTATGTCTTTGGAACATAATTTGCCGATGATTATGCGTCGGAAAGAAGTAAAAGATTATGGTACTAGAAAAGCGATTGAAGGTGTTTTTAGCGCGAATCAAAAAGTTTTAGTGGTTGAAGATTTAGTCACCAGCGGAAGCTCGGTTTTTGAAACAATTGAGCCATTAGAATTAGAGGGCTTAATCGTCCGCGATATTATTGTTTTACTTGACCGTGAACAAGGAGGCAAGAAAAATATCTCTGTTCGTAATTATAATCTACATTCGGTTTTTACCATTACTGAGTTATTGAATATTTTATTTGAGAATAACAAGATTGATCAAGTGACGGTTACTAATACTTTGGATTTTATAAATAGTAATCAAGTTTAAATTATGACCATTTTAGAAAAGATAAATAAAATTGTCGCGCAAAATAATTCTTTGGTTTGCGTAGGTTTAGATAGCGAGCTTACCAAATTGCCGGATTGTGTAAAAAATAAACCTAATCCACAATTTGAATTTAATAAAGCAATTATAGATGCCACTCATGATTTGGTTTCAGCTTACAAACCGAACAGCGCTTTTTATGAAGCAAACGGCGAACAAGGAATCAAGGAATTAAAAATGACTTGCGATTATTTAGCTGAAAATTATCCAGAGATCGTGATTATTTTAGATGCCAAACGCGCCGATATCGGCAACACCAATAATGGTTATGTTAATTTTGCTTACAATTATTTACGAGCCGACGCCATTACTCTTCATCCTTATCTTGGCGAAGAGGCCTTAAAACCGTTTTTGGATAATCCGGAAAAAGGTTGTATTATTTTGTGTCGCACTTCTAACCAGAGTGCTGGAGAATTTCAGGATTTAGAAACGAATGGTGAGAAATTATTTATAACCGTCGCTAAAAGAGTAAATGAAGTTTGGAATAAAAATAATAATTGTTTGATGGTAATTGGCGCAACTTATCCAGAAGAACTAGCTGAAGTTAGAAAAATTGTTCCAACTATGTATTTCTTGGTTCCAGGAATTGGCGCTCAAGGTGGAGATGTAGAAAAAACAGTTACCGCTGGTTTAAATGCTGATAAAAACGGTTTATTAGTAAACTCTTCCAGAGGAATAATTTTCGCTTCAGCAGGCGACGATTTTGCTACAGTAGCCCGAGCAGAAGCTATGAAATTAAGAGACGAGATCAATAAATATCGTCTCTAAAACTTCATTTTATCCCATAATTATTGGGGTTTTCTCAAAAAAATGTCTTGACTGGAATAATTCAAGGGGGTATAATGTTTAAATGTAATTTAGATATTATATTAAATGTTATGCCAAAAAGAATTGTTTTAGCAGTCGGCGGAAATGCTTTAATCGTCGATAAAAATCATCAAAGCGAAGCTGATCAATATGAGCAAGTTCGTCTGACTTGCGAGCATATTGTCCCTCTAATTGTTGCCGGTCATCAAGTAGTGGTCACTCATGGTAATGGTCCGCAAGTCGGATTTATTTTGGAAAGGTCAGAACTTGGTTTTCAACAAAAACAGCTTGATCGTGTGCCGATAGATACTGCCGATGCCCAAACTCAAGGAGCGATCGGTTTTTATTTAGCCCAAAATCTCAAAAATCTTTTACACAAAAGTGGTTTGAATAATGAAGTGGTCGCTTTAGTAACTCAAGTGATTGTTAGCTTAAATGATCCTGCTTTTAATAATCCAACCAAACCAATTGGTTCTTTTTATAGTAAGGAAGAAGCTTATGAATTGCATGATAAGAATGGTTGGGCGATTGCGGAAGACGCTGGTCGTGGTTGGCGCAGAGTAATTCCTTCACCAGAACCAATTGATATTATTGAAAAAGAAACAATCAATTATTTATTAAAACAAAACACCATTATTATTGCTGGCGGTGGTGGCGGTGTGCCGGTTGCTGAAAAGGACGGTCAATTAATTGGTGTAGAAGCGGTGATTGATAAAGATTTTGCTTCTGGTTTGCTTGCTAATCAAATTTCAGCTGACGAATTAATTATTGCGACAGCCGTAGAACATGTTTATATTAATTTTAATAAACCAGATCAGAAAAAGTTAGAAAAAGTGACGGTTGCTGAAATGAGAAAATATATTTCCGAAGGACATTTTGCTAAAGGTTCAATGTTGCCGAAGATAGAAGCCGCCTTGAAATTTTTAGAAGCTGGCGGTAAGGAAGCAATCATTACCACACCTGACAAACTTTCCGAAGCAGTCGCCGGAATAACAGGTACGCATATCGTAAATTAATTTATAATTTAAAATTTATAATTTAAAATTAATCAACTATGAGACACTTAACTTCCTTAAAGGAACAATCAAAAGAAGATTTGCTGACGATTTTAAAGTTGGCGCAAAAAATCAAGGCCAAAAGAAATGCCGGTGAAAGCATTGATTTGTTACACAATAAAACCTTGGTCATGCTTTTTCAAAAAACTTCCACCCGCACTCGCCTCTCATTTGAAGCCGGTATGACCGAGCTTGGTGGGCATGGTATTTTTTTGGATGCCAAAGTTTCCCAATTTTCTCTTACTGATTTTAGAGACGAGATTCAAGCGGTTATGCGTTATGGCGCCGTTTTAATGTTTCGCGCCATCAAAGCTGCCGATGTTTTATTAGCCGGTAGCTTGAATAAAATTCCGGTCATTGATGCCTGTAGCGAGAAATATCATCCATCACAAGCCCTTGGTGATATTTTGACCATGATAGAACATTCCGGTGGTTTGGAAAATATCAAGAAAATTACTTGGCTCGGGATTGAAAATAATGTTTCCAACACTTTAAAACTTGCTTGCGCGAAACTCGGGATTGAAGTGGCTTTAGCTGCTCCGGAAGTTAATCCGCCGAGTGTTGATGAAGAATTAAATAAACAAGCCGAAGCGACCGGTTTGGTAAAGAAAACTTTGTATTTGGCTGAAGCGATGAAAGGCACTGATTATGTTCACACTGACACTTGGATTGATATGGAATTTTTCAGTGGTGGTAAGGTTTTGCCTGATTTTCAAGC
>Ga0172380_10005322_pt1 | contig 15695 bp, 15 predicted proteins | sample Leawe162metaG_FD_119747 | JGI IMG/M metagenome (GOLD analysis project Ga0172380, IMG submission 119747) | Leachate microbial communities from a municipal landfill in Southern Ontario, Canada - Leachate well 162 metaG | ecosystem: Engineered > Solid waste > Landfill > Unclassified | place...
GAGCACGCCTATGATTACTACAACGATAATCAGCTCCATTAAGGTAAAAGCTTTATTTTTGTACTTCATCTTTTTTTATTTTAATATTTACCGTCGGAAATTACAAGTTATTTTAAAGAGTGGGGCTGGAATTATTTATAGCTGGATAAAAACGCGAAATTCTCTAAAGTCAAGTCTTCCGGCCTTATATTCTTATCTAACCCGAATCGAGCAAAAAATTCATTGAGGGTATCCGGTGAAACTATCTCTTCAAGGCTGTTCCTTAAGGTCTTCCTTCTCTGGTTAAAAGCTCCCCTTATTATCTTAAAGAATAACTCTTCATCTTTTACGCAAACCGCGGGCTCCTTGCGGATCTTTAATTCCAGAAAAGAAGAATCCACCTTTGGCGCAGGCTTAAAACAATTCCGGCTGATATTAAAAATTATCCTGGGACAGGTATAATATTGCGTAAAACAGCTGAATGATCCGTAAGCCTTACTTCCCGGAACAGCCTCCACTCTTGCGGCAAATTCTTTCTGCACGGTAATGAATATAGCTTCAATTCTATCCCGGAATTTTAAAAGATGCTCAATTATCGGGCTGGATATGTAGTAGGGAATATTACCGAAAACCTTGATCCTCCCCTTGATTTTATTTTCCTTGAGGAATTTGGCGATATCGAGTTTTAGGATATCCTTATTAATTATCTCGGTATTCCTGCCGGTATCGGCAAATGCTGAGGTTAAGAAATTATGCAAACGCTTATCTATTTCTAGGCCGAAAACTTTACTTGCCCGTTGAGCAATTGCCTGCGTTAGTTCCCCCTTCCCAGAGCCTATCTCCAGGACAACATCATTCTCTTTTAATTCCAGGGAAGCGATGATCTTATTCCGGATATTCTGGTCAGCGAGAAAATTCTGGCCTAGGCTTTTTTTAGGTTGGATGCGCATTTTATGGCCAGCTTAATCGCGGCGATCATAGAAGCAGGATTGGCTAAAGCAGGAGTCTTGGCAATATCAAAAGCTGTCCCGTGCAAAGGAGAGGTTCGGATAAAAGGAAGCCCTAAAGTCATATTTACGCCGGAATCACTGCCGGTGAGTTTTAAGGGAATGAGCGCCTGGTCATGGTACATAGCAATCACGCAATCATAATTACCTATTTTTGCGCGGGTTACCGCTACATCAGCAGCCAGCGGCCCGTCAATATCCAGTTTTATTTTATCTTTAAGTTTTTTTAAAACCGGTTTAATAATCCTATTTTCTTCCGTGCCGATTACGCCATTATCTGAAGCGTGCGGATTAAGTCCGCAAACCACCAGGCGCGGTTTCTTTATTCCAAAGAGATACTTAAGCGATTTATAAGTAATAAGAATACTACTATATAATTTTTCTTTAGTCAGCGCCTTGGGTACTTTTCCTATTGGTATATGCCGCGTAACCAGGCTGAATTTCAGTTTATTATTCAGAAGCAACATCACAGCTTCTTTCACTCGGGTTTTCTTCCAGAAATACTCCGTGTGCCCGCTATACTTAAAACCGGCTTTATTGATTGCTTCTTTTGATATGGGTGCGGTCACCAGGCAGTCAATCTCTTTATCTTTTAGTAATTCCAGGGCTTTATCCAGATACTCAACCGAGGCCCTTCCGTATTCCGCTTTTACTTGCCCAATGGAAAAATCCCGCAGATTTAAATTATTCATGTCAATAATGCTTGCGCCCGGTATTTGTTTTAAAACGCCTGCGTCGCCGATAATTACAAAATCCGCTTGCACCTTTTTTAGTTCTTTGAGCGCCTTTAAGGTTATTGCCGGGCCAATCCCCGAAGGATCTCCGATGGTCAAGCCAACCCTGACTCTATTTGATTTTAATATAGGATTTCTTTTTGAGCTCATTTAACCACTTGGTAAACTCTTCCTGCATCTTCTTATCAAATAAAAAACTGTGAATTCTGCCCTGGACCTGAACGAGAGTAAGCTCTTTAGCGGGGATTATATTAATCAGCTTGAATACATAGTATTTGTCCTCAATTTTTACCGGCCCGGAGACCTCGTTAATCCCGAGCTTAAATACCACTTCTCCTATTCCGCCCTTTAGCTCCTCGCCTTTATATACATTAAACTCGCTTACCGTAAAAGGATAACGCGTTACTAAATCTTGCGGCTTCTTACCTACCCTGAGGTTATAAGAAAACGACCCTGCCTGGTCTTCATTCTCCAAAGAATAGGCTTCCAGCTCCCTTCCTTCCCCTGAAATAAAATCTTTTTTATGCGTTTCATAGAATTCGGTCACTTCTTCAGGTTTTACGGTAATCTTGCTGCGCACCTTACGCCCTACAACACTAAACATAAGAAACTGCTCCCGGATCTTATTTTCGATATCCGCCTGAGTAAGGCCCTGGGTCATCAATTCCGCATGGAAATCGCTATCCGAACGGTATTGTTTTTTTATCTCGCTGATCTTGGCATTTACCCTGTTTTCATCCATTCCTATTTTTTCCTTCTTTGCCTCCTGCAGGATCAAGCGGTCCTCGATCAACCGGTTCAATAAATCGGGTTTAATGGAACTTATTTTATCTTCCAACTCCTTATCTTTATACTCCCGGGATAATTGCATGCTCATGAAGTGCAGGAAATCATTCAAGTCTTTCTGCGTGATTACTTCATTATTTACGATAGCCACTATTTGATCCTGCGCGTAGAGAAGAGGGGCTCTGCCTTCCGGAAACCAGGTATTCAGCAAGCAGTAAATAGGTAAGAAAAAAACTACCAGAAAAAACCTTAAGTTAATTATGCGCCTCATTAAATACTCCTGTCTTTTTAAAAGTATCGATTGCTTCTCTTAATAACCGGCAATAAAGGTCAAAACCGACCGTAGCGATAAAGCCATGCTGCTGCATCCCCAGTAAGTTGCCCGCACCCCGGATCTCCAAATCCTCCATCGCAATATTAAATCCGGCGCCAAGCGAGGCATAATCCTGAATAGCGCTTAATCTCTTGCGGCTGTCTTTTTCCAAAACTAAATTTTTGGGGACCATAAAATAAGCGTAGGCAGCCCGGTTAAACCGGCCTACCCTCCCACGCAGCTGATGTAAATCCGATAAACCGAAGGTATGCGCGTTATCCACGATTATGGTATTGGCATTGGGTATATCAATCCCGGATTCAATAATCATCGTGGAAATCAGGCAATCAACCTCACCTTCCAGGAACCCGGACATAACAGCTTCTAATTCCTGGGGGTGCATCTGTCCATGCCCTATGGCCAGGCGTACGCCTTGAGGCAAAACTTTTCCCAGCCTCTCCCTTACTTTTTCAATATCCTCTATACGATTATGCAGAAAGAACACCTGGCCGCCTCTCTCCACCTCTCTTAAAATAGCCTGGCGGATCAGGTCTTGGTCATATTCTACCACAATCGTCTTGATAGGCAACCTATTTTGCGGCGGGGTATTAATCACCGATAAGTCGCGGGCGCCCATTAAACTCATATACAAAGTCCTGGGGATAGGCGTTGCCGTCAGGGTAAGCACGTTGGTTAAGAGGCGGATTTTCTTTAGCTTCTCTTTATGCTTTACTCCGAAACGCTGTTCCTCATCAATAATGACCAGGCCTAAGTCCTTAAAAGACACGTCATCCGAGAGCATTCTATGCGTCCCGATAACCAGGTCAACCGAACCCTGGCTTAATCCTCCGACCACTTTTTTCTGTTCAGCTTGCGTCTTAAAGCGGCAAAGGAGTTGAATATTGATTGGAAAACCCTTAAGCCGGGAACTGAAATTATGGTAGTGCTGCTCGGCTAAAATTGTTGTCGGCACCAGGTAAGCAACCTGTTTATTATCCATCAGGCATTTAAAAGCCGCGCGCATGGCAACTTCAGTCTTGCCATAACCTACGTCCCCGCAGAGCAGCCGGTCCATTAGTTTTCCGGATTCCATATCCTGCTTTACCTCTAAGGTAACTTTTACCTGGTCAGGAGTCTCTTCATAAGGGAAACTCTCTTCAAACTGAGCCTGCCAATCCGTATCCTTAGCATAAGTAAAACCCTTAGCACTGGCACGCATTGCCTGTAAACTCAACAGGTCCCAAGCCATCTTCTGGATCCCCCTGCGCGCCCGTTCCTTAGCCCTGGACCACTCTTTACCTCCCAGCTTATAGAGCTTTGGCCGCCGGATGTGAAAAGCGATATACTTCTGCACCAGGTGCATAGATTCAACCGGCACGTAAAGTTTTTCCTGACGGTCATACTCGATAACCAGATGGTCTCTATATTTGTCCTGGACCCGGATTTTATCCAGGCCGAGGAACCTACCTATGCCATGCTGGTTATGCACGACATAATCGCCGATATTTAAATCCAGGAAATTAGAAAGCGGGAAATCTTCGGTAATAGGCGTGGTCTTTAGCCTGCCGGTTTTCCTGATCGGCAAGATAATAACTATCCGGTGAGCCCAGAGCGGTTCGCCCGTAGAAGGATTAAAAGTCCTGATTGCAGATATTAGATTATCGTTTAGCTCTACACGGATGGGTAATTCAAAGGAATTCGGAAAGATATCGATTAAACCGCCGCGCCGGGAAAAATCGCCTTCGGCTAAAACAGCATCCTGCCTTTTATAGCCAAAACCAACCAGTTCGCCCAACAGTTGTTCCAGCTCAACCTTTAACCCTGAGTATAGTTTCAGGGATTTAAACATAATTGTTTATCTTGATTTTTTGCGGCCCCAGGCAAGGACTAAAGGCGAAGCAATATAAACCGTAGAATATACGCCTGAAATAAAACCTACTAAGAGGGCAAAGGCGAAGTTATGCAATACTTCTCCGCCGAAGAAGAAAATAGCAAGAACGACTAACAAGGTTACCGCTGAAGTAAGTATGGTTCTTGAAAGCGTCTGGTTTACACTCAGGTTAATCAACTCATAAAGGCTGTATTTCTGATAAAGGCGCATATTCTCCCTGACCCGGTCGTAAATAACAATTGTATCATTAATGGAAAAACCGGCGATAGTCAAAAAAGCGGTAATAGTCAAGAGGTCAATCGGCCGGCCGGTAATAACCAGAAACCCCAGTGTTACCAATACATCATGCAGAAGCGCGACTACGCCGGCAATAGCGAAATTCACATGCTTAAACCTAAAAGCCACATAAATCAGTATAATAATCAATGACCAGGCTAAAGCCCAGAAGGCTTTCGCTTTTAAATGCTCCCCGGCTACAGGGCCGACGCGCTCAATCCTTAAGATTTGGATATCCTGTTCAGGGAAAACCTCTTTTAATTTACCGGTCAAAATCTCGCTCTTATCTTCAATAGTGCGGATTAAAACCGCTTTAGGATTATCCTTAAACTGCTGGATAGAAGCATCGCCTAAACCTATGTTTCTTAATACATCGCGTATTTTATCCACGTCCGGAGTTTCTCTAAAGCTATACTCCTGCATTGAGCCGCCGGCAAAATCTATGCCGTAGGCGCTGCTGCCTTTTTTAAAATAAACTGAAAGGCCGATGATGATGACAATAAGCGAAATAGCGTAAAAAATCCGGCGCTTGCCGATAAAATCAAATTTAGTCTGGCCGATTAATTTAAGCATAGGCAGCGAATTCTTAAGCCACCCTAAGCTCAGCAGGATCTCAAATATGGTGCGCGTCACCACTATCGCGGTAAACATACTCGCCATTAAACCTATGGTCAGGGTCACCCCAAAACCCTTTATTGAGCCTGTCCCCAGCCAGATTAAAATAAGCGCCGCAAAAAGAGTGGTTAAATTAGAGTCAAAAATCGCGCTGAAGGCCTTGGAATAACCGTTAGCTATGGCAGCGCGTAAATTTCTTCCCAGAGACAGTTCTTCCCGGATACGTTCGTCAATTAAAATATTGGCATCTACCGCCATACCTAAAGATAAGACCATACCGGCTATACCCGGTAAAGTCAAAGTAGCTGCAAATTCCGGCAATAAATAAGGCAAAGCCCCTAATACTCCCAGAATCACAAATAAGTTGAATAATAAGGCGACATTAGCGACCAGGCCCGCCAAAAGATAATAAGCCGCCATAAAGATAAAGACAAATGCTCCGCCGATGAGCGTAGCCCGGATCCCCTTATTGATAGAATCCTGGCCTAAGAGCGGCCCGATAGTCCGTTCTTCTTCAATGTAAAGCGGGGCAGGCAGAGCGCCTGACCTTAACACGTTTGCCAGATCCTGGGCATTCTCAACACTAAACCTGCCGCTGATTACCGCCTCGCCTGAAGGAATGGCTTCCCGGATATTCGGGGCAGACTGAACTTTACCGTCTAAAACAATAGCCAGCCTTTTTCCAACATTAGCGGCAGTGACCGCGGCAAATTTTTTGGCGCCTTGTGCGTTAAAACGTAAAGAGACTACCGGTTCATTAAACTGGCTCTGGCTAAACTGCACGCTGGCGTCAGTTAATGCCTCTCCTATTAAAGACGCATTCTTCTCTACTAACAAAGGTGTACTATCATCCTGCGTATATTTTAATTCATAGCCTTCGGGGATCTTGCCGGCTAAGGCCTCTTTTAAGCCCTCCGGGTCGGAAGAAACCAGCTTGAATTCCAGCAAAGCGACTTTACCGATCAGCTCCCGGGCGCGCTCCCTATCCGTAAAACCCGGCAGTTCCACTACTATCTCGTCAATCCCATGCTTTTGAATCAGGGGTTCGCGCACACCGTAGTTATCTATCCTCTTTCGGATAACCTCCATGGCGCGGTCAGCCGCATCCTCCCTGGCGTTCTCCGGAATTTTGCTGGTATCAACCTTAAGTAAAAGGTGCATTCCTCCTTTTAAATCCAAACCAAGGTTTATCCTTTTATCTAAAGGAAAGGTAAAATATACACACAATCCCAGGATTGCCAGTATGAAAATAGATTTATAAATAAGCCTCTTCTCCACTCTTTCTATTTCTCCTTAGACTAGGCTGCCGGATGAATCGCTTTTTTAACGAATGCTACGCAGTTCCTTTCCAGCTCAATCTTCACATTATCGTCTATTCTCAAAATTATTGTCTTCTCCTTGACATTGACGATGGTACCATGTATGCCGCTAGAAGTAACCACCTCGTCATTTTTATTCAGGTTACTCAAAGTCTTCTGGTGCTCTTTTTCTTTCTTCCTTTGCGGACGGATAAGCATAAAATAAAAAATTACAAATATGAGAACCAGGGGAACGAGGTTTATTATGGGATTAGCTGCCTGTGGTTGCATTTTTCTTCTCCTTTTTAAGTAAGCTCTTAACGGTCTGGGAAGCCTGAGCGCCGTTTTTAATCCAATATTGGATGCGCTCTGCCTTTAACTTTACCTCGCCGGTTGTGGGAACGTAGAACCCGAGCTCTTCCAAGGCCCTGCCGTCCCTTCCGGCGCGTTCATCATAAGCGGCAAGGCGAAAATGCGGCTTGCCTTTGGGGTTTTTACCGATTCTCCTTAAACGAATATGCACAGCCATTAGCGTTTCCTCCTTTTTATTTTACAATTGCTTCCATCAAGGCCTTAGCCTTGTTCACTGTCTCAAAATATTCTTTTTCCGGCACGGAATCCGCTACGACTCCCCCGCCTGCCTGAATGTAGGCAAACTTACCCTTAATAAGAATAGTCCTTATATTAATACAGGTATCCATATTATGCGAAAAGCTAAAATACCCCACGCATCCGGCATAAGGGCCGCGCCGGGTATTCTCCAGCTCGTCGATAATCTCCATTGCGCGGATCTTGGGGCTGCCGGAAACCGTGCCCGCGGGGAAGGTAGCTTTCAACACATCATAAATATCATAACGTTTATTGTCAAGCTTTCCTTTTACTTCGCTCACCAGGTGCATAACATGCGAATATTTTTCTACGTTCATGAACTCGGTTACTTCCACTGTGCCGGTCGAACTTACCCTGCCTAAATCATTCCTGCCCAAATCAACGAGCATCAGGTGTTCGGAACGCTCTTTCTTATCGTTGATTAATTCCCGCGCCAGCCTGGCATCTTCTTCTTCATTTTTCCCGCGCGGCCGGGTCCCGGCAATCGGCCGGGTCTGGATCAGGCCGTCTTCGCAGCGCACCAGCATTTCCGGAGAAGCGCCCACCAGGTGCATATCTTTTAAACGCAGAAAATACATATAAGGAGAAGGATTGAGGCTGCGCAGCTTTCGGTAAACCATAAACGGGTCTTTAGCGGTAGCAACCTTAAAACGCTGGGAAGGAACAACCTGGATAATATCCCCTTTTTTAATGTAACTCTTAGCTTGCCTGACTACGTTTTCAAATTCTCTTTTTTTAAAATTGGAACTGAATTTAATTTTTTGCGCTGGCCCGGCGATTTCATTTTCATTAAGCAGACGGTTAAAATCAACCTGAATCTCCTCAATCCTCCTAACGGCTTTGTTATAAAAGGCCTTAATTTTAGGTATGGTGAGTTTTCCTTTAGGCAAAATTACATTGCTGACGATTTTTATATTGTGGTTCACGTGATCAAAAACCAATAATGTATCCGCCAGCATAAGGAGGGCATCCGGAGTTTTTAAATCATCGGGATTTTTATCCGGCAGCTCCTCAAAAAACCTCACTGTGTCATAACCGATGAAGCCAACCAGCCCCCCGCAGAAACGCGGCAGGCCTTTAACTGCCACTGCCTTAAAATCCCGCATTATTTTCTTTACTTCATCAATAGGATTAGCCCGGGAGGTAAACTTTTTAACGCCTTTCTTAGCTGGTTTGCTGATTTCAATGTTCCGGCCCTTGGCTTTAAACACCAGGCTGGGAGAGGCGCCTAAAAAAGAAAAGCGGGCGATCTTCTCCTGTCCTTCTACGGACTCCAGTAGAAAAGCGTAGTCGCCTTTAGCTACTTTAAGAAAAGCAGAAACCGGAGTTTCCAGGTCAGCGTTGATTTCCTTATAGACCGGGATTACATTGCCTTTCCGGATTAACTTTATGAATTCTTTTAACGGAGGATGGATCATTTTATCTTTCTAAAAAAACAACTCCTTTTGCCTGTGTGGCAGGCTACGCCCACCTGGCGCACTTTAAGTAAGAGCGCGTCCATATCGCAATCATAAGCAATGGATTTGACAAATTGAAAATGGCCGCTGGTTAATCCCTTAACCCAATATTCCTTACGCGAACGCGACCAAAAACAAGTCTTGGGGCCTTTTATAGTCCGGCGCAAAGCTTCCTTATTCATATACCCCAGCATCAACACTTCGCCATTCCGGTAATCCTGAATTATAGCCGGAAGCAAACCATTCTTATCAAATTTAAAATCATTTAAACTTACTTTTATTTTCTTGCTCATAATCTGACCGGTATCCCCTTCTCCTTTAAATAACCCTTTACCTGTTTTACGGTGCACTCACCGTAATGAAAAAGCGAGGCAGCCAGAGCCGCCTGCGCGCCTGTCCGGGCAAAACAATCATAAAAATGTTCTAGTTTTCCTGCACCTCCGGAAGCGATAACCGGAATATTCACGGCCTTACAAATTGCATCGGTTAAATCCAGATCATAGCCGTCTTTGGTGCCGTCGTAATCCATACTCGTCAAAAGAATCTCACCTGCGCCGGCTTGAGCGCCTTTTTTCGCCCACTCAAGAGCATCCAAACCTGTCGGTGTCCTGCCTCCGTTAATAAAAACTTCCCAGGTCTTTGGCGTTTTTTTGGCGTCGATGGCCAAAACAATGCACTGGCTCCCGAATTTTCTGGAGGCGTCTTGAATTAATTCCGGAAATTTTACCGCCTGGGTATTTACAGAGACTTTTTCGGCGCCGGCATTTAAAAGATTCCTTATATCGGTTAAATCAGCTATCCCTCCTCCGACAGTAAAAGGCATAAATATATTCTGGGCTATCCTCTCTACCAACTCCAACAGAATTTTGCGTTTCTCAATACTGGCCGTAATATCCAAAAAGGCCAGTTCATCCGCAGACTGAGCGTCATAGAGTTTGGCTACACTAACCGGATCGCCGGCGTCCTTAAGCCCTAAGAATTTTACACCCTTTACCACCCTGCCATCCTTAATATCCAGGCAGGGAATAATGCGTTTAGTAAGCATAAATATTATTTAGTTTTCAGGGACAGGTACTCGCTTAATACAGCCCAGGTTCTTCTGTCCGCCTTACCGTTAACTTTTAAATTATGCGCTTTCTGAAATGCCTTAAGTGCCTGGCGCGTCTTTTTACCCAGGCGGCCATCAATCTTTCCGGGATCAAAACCGGCTTTGGCCAAAGCATTCTGGATATCTCTTGCCGAAGGCCGTTTTTCTTCAAATCTTGCCTGCTCAACCTGCTTAAAACTTAAAGCATCTTTTAAACCGTTAATCTCCTGCTCCTTATCTTGAATTTCAACTTCTAAAACCGAAATCTGATTTCTTAATCCCTGGATCTCCCGGTCTTTCTGTTTAACCGTGCCCATGGAAGCGCATCCGGCTAAAGACACCGCGAATACCACTAGCAGCACTAAAACGAAAGCTTTTCTAAACATATCCCCCCCCCTTTTTTTCTGATTAAGAAAATTTCAAAGCCTGGGGCAAAGTAAATTTCCCCTCATATAAAGCCTTGCCCACGATTATTCCGCTTACCCCGTCTTTCTCCAGAGTTTTTAGTTTATGTAAATCCTCCAAACTGGAAATCCCTCCTGAGGCAATAATTTTTAATCCCGTTAATTTTAAAAGTTTCTTGATTTCTTTTATATTCGGCCCGGAGAGGGTCCCGTCTTTTAAGGTATCCGTATAAATTAATTCTTTAAACCCGAGTTTTTTTAGGTAAAGGCAAAAATGCACGGCATCCGTATTGTTATGCCCGGTTTTCCAGCCCCGGACCATAACCTTGCCGTTTTTGGCGTCAACTCCCACGATAACCTTATCTTTAAATTTACTCAGGGCTTTCTTCAGAAAATCTTTATCTTCAACAGCCTTAGTGCCTAAAATGACTCTGGCTACTCCGGCGCTAAGCACGGCATTAACAGTCTTAAGTTTTCTTAAACCGCCGCCGAATTCAACCGGCACCTTGATTTTCCCGGCAATCTCTTTAACTATTTCAAGGTTCTTCGGTATCCCGGTAAATGCTCCGTCCAAATCCACAATGTGCAGGAATTTCGCGCCCTGCTTGACCCAATACTTAGCGGCCTTAAGCGGGTCCCGGGAGTAAATTTTCTTATTCGACCTGCCCTGGACAAACCTTACTACGCAACCGTCCTGCAAATCTATAGCCGGAATGATTAACATAAATTAACGAAGTTTTCGAGCATTTTTAAGCCCACGCTCTGGCTTTTTTCAGGGTGAAATTGCGCGCCGTACACATTACCCTGCCAGACTATTGAGGCAAAATTCATCCCATAGCCGGTAGTAGCGGCAATCACATCTGCCTCTTTTGGCTGCGGATAATACGAATGACAAAAATAAACATAAGAATCATCCGCTATACCTTTTAATAAAGGACAGCTATCTATTTCCTGTTTTAATTGGTTCCAGCCCATATGGGGAACTTTTAAATCAGAAACCGGGAATTTCTTAATCTCACCCCTGATAATTCCCAAGCCCTTGCATTTATCCGCTTCTTCGCTTTTTTCAAATAAAAGCTGCAAGCCAAGGCAAATTCCCAAAAAAGGTTTCTTATTTTTTATCTCATCTTTGATTAAAGCAGCTAAGCCCTGATTTTCTAATTCCTGCATCGCATCTCCAAACGCGCCTACTCCGGGTAAAACTATTTTCCGGCAGGAGGAAATTTCCCTGGGCCTATTACTAACCTTGATTTTAGCGCCGTAAAGCTCCAGTGCCTTTTTTACGCTATGAATATTACCCATACCGTAATCAATTATGGCAATCATCTAATCAATTACCCCTTTTGTAGAAGGAATTCCCTTTCTGCGAGGGTCTATTTGCGTAGCTATATCCAAAGCCTTGCCCAGGGCCTTAAAAACAGGCTCTAAGGTAGCATGTAAATCCGGATTAGGATTATCTATTTTTATGTTCAGGTTCATCCCTAACTGCTTAGCAAAGGCCTCAAAAAAATGCTCCGCGTACTCCATTTTATATTTTTCTTCGCCTTGGGCAAGAGGATAAGCCACTGCTTTACCCAATAAATCCAGCTTAAACGACCCCCTGCCGCTGATATCAACGGCAACATTAGCAGTTACATCCTCCATTGGCACGGACATAGAGCCAAGCCGGTTAATCCCGGCCTTATCTCCCAGCGCCTCTTTAAAAACCTGGCCTAACACAATACCCAGGTCTTCATTGGTGTGATGAATATCTACCTTCAAATCCGCTTCACTAGTTGTAACCTCTAAATCAAAATGTCCCCAGAAAGCGAATAGCTCCAGCATATGGTCCAAAAAACCTATCCCAGAATTAATCTTTGATTCTCCTGAACCGTCAATATTCAATTTTACTGTTATATCGGTCTCTTTACTCTTACGGTTCTTACTTGCTTCTCTCATTTTTCTCCTTGCCCACAAGGGCATACTCGCGCAATTTTCGCCACGTGGCGAACACTGGTCCAATACCTATTTGGGCCAAGTGCATTTATAAGCGCGGGGTATCATTCGAATCTCGCCTTTACCGAATCCAAATGCTTGGTTAATCCTTCAATCCCGGCAATTTTTTCCAAAGGCTCGCGCATTTTTTCCAGGGCTTTTTTGGAATAACTGATTATATGATTGCTCTTCATAAAATCACAGACGGATAACCCTGAGAAAAATCTGGCAGTGCCGGCTGTGGGTAAAACATGGCTTGGCCCGGCAACATAATCTCCGACCGCCGTCGGGCTGTATGGCCCCAAGAATATTGCTCCGGCATTTTTTATCCCTTTAAGCAGGCGCTTAGGGTTCTGCACCAAAATTTCAAGGTGCTCCGGTGCAATTCTATTACTGGCTTCAACTGCCTGATCTAAATTTTTGGTTAGAATAATAAAACCATCCTGGTCACCGCTTTGAGACTTTACCTGTTGAGCCAGGGCTTTAGAATTGGTAATTAACACCGCTAAACCTTTAGCGTGCTCTTTCTGCGCGGCTAAATCCGCGATGATAAACTTCGGGTCGCTAAAGCGGTTAGCAATAACCACCAGCTCCGTAGGCCCGGCAATCATATCAATATCCACCTGGCCAAAGACCTGCCTTTTTGCTTCACTCACATAAATATTCCCCGGGCCGATGATCTTATCAACCGCGGGAATTGTTTTTGTCCCATAAGCCAGGGCTGCTATGCCTTGAGCGCCGCCAACGCGATACACCTCATCCACCTTTAATAAATCCGCCATTACCAATATGTGCGGATTGATGCGGCCATTTTTGTCTGGCGGGCTGATTAGGGCGATTCTTTTAACTCCGGCTATCTTTGCCGGGAGCACGCTCATATAAACCGTAGAGACCAAAGGCGCGGTTCCGGCAGGGATATAAATTCCCACGCGTTCTAAAGGTGTATAGTTTTCTCCCAGTACCACTCCATCACTATCTTTCATTCTCCACGATTTTTTCAGGGTCTTACGGTAAAAACGGTTCACATTTTCAATTACAGTCTTGAGGCTGGCTACAAAATTCGGGCTGATATTCTGGTAGGCCCCGCTAATCTCGATTTCCGCTACCTTTAGCTGCCTGGATATCAATTTAACACCGTCAAACTTCCTGGTATATTTCAATAAAGCATCATCGCCGAATAAACGCACATCATCGATAATCTTTTTTACTTTATCTTCGACCCGGGGCTTTTTAAATGCGCCGCGATTGTAAATTTTCTCTAATTGTTTACTGCCATAACGGATTATTTTCATAGGTTAATTACCTTTCTTAGCTCCTCAAAGGCTTGCGCTAAATTTTCCGGTTTACTCCCGCCGGCCTGCGCGAAATCCGGCCTTCCCCCTCCTGAACCTCCGATAAGCGGAGCAACCTGACGGATCAATGCCCCTGCGTTCAGGCCTTTGGATAATAAATCCTGCGTAACCGCAATAACGAGGTACGCCTTCTTTTGCGCATTATCCTGCGAACCTAAAGCAATCACTCCCTGCTTTAACTCCACCTTTACCTTATCCGCCAGAAGCCTTAAAGCATTCATATCTAAACCAATCTCAAGCGAAGAAACGACATTTACGCCATTTATCTTTATACTCTTACTTATAAGCCTGGGTATTGCATCCTTCAAGCTGTGATTTACTTCTAAGTTGCGCTTCTTCTCTTGCTCCTTTAACTCTTTTATTTTATCTCTCTTCCTAGATTCTGCAATAGCTCTCTGTTCTTCATCCTTAATAAACTGTTCGGCAAAACCACTAGTTACACCTTCAATCCTTCTTATGCCGCTAGCTACTGACCCTTCGCTAGTTATTTTTATCAGGCCGATTTTGCTGATATTATCCAGATGTGTTCCTCCGCATAGCTCTCTGGAGATATCTCCGATACTCACCACGCGCACATTTTCACCATACTTTTCCTCAAAAAAAGCTAAGGCCCCGGCTTTCTTGGCCTCCTTTAAAGCCATCTCCTTGCAGTTCACTGCCTGACTTTTAGAAATATAGCTATTAGCTACTTCCTCAACCCTGGCAATCTCTTCCTTAGACAGACCTTTAAAATGGGTAAAATCAAAACGAAATTTATCTTCCGCAACCAAAGAACCCTGCTGCTGAACATGGGTTCCCAAAACTTTTCTTAAAGCTGCCTGTAATATATGAGTAGCTGTATGATTCTTAGCGATAGACATTCTGCGTTCAAAATCAATTTCTACTTTTACCTCATCAGCAATTTTAAAAGTTCCTACCGTTACTTTACCCCAATGAAAATGTACCTTATCATGAATATCAGTATTCTCAACTCTAAAGATACTCTCACCTTTAATTATCTTACCAGTATCGCCAACCTGTCCACCTGATTCAGGATAAAAAACAGTTTTATCTAATATTATTTCGACTGTCTCCCCAACACTTGCCATTTCTACCAACTTATTATTTTTAATAATCTTTAAGATTTTTGCTTCGCATTTAAATTCTTTATAACCTAAGAATTCTGTTTCTTTTACTTTCAAGTTTAAGTCTTTAACGCTAAAAACATCCCCTTTCATCGCGCTACCCAACTTTGAACGCGCCCTTTGCTCTTCCATGGCTTGTTCAAATGCCTTCTTCGAGAAACTTACCTTATGTTTTTCCAACCACTGGCAAGTCAACTCAAAAGGAATTCCATAAGTATCGTGTAACAAAAAAGCCATATTGCCTACAGTTTCAGCATTTGGCTTATCTATAAATTCGGTAAACTTACTTTTGAATAATTCCTCACTAGAACCAAGCCCATGAATAAAGTTTTTTTCTTCAGCTAAGACTATCTGAGCGATCTCCTCCCGTTGATTAATTAATTCCGGATAAGGCTTACGCATTATTTCAGCCACTATCGGCACCAAGCGATCAAAAAAATGATCTTTAATCCCCAAACTCTTTAAATGTAGGCTAGCCTTACGTATTATTTTTCTTACTATATACCCTCTTCCTTCATTAGAAGGCATTATCCCATCATAGATAGAAAACACAACTGCCCGGATATGATCAGCTATGGCATAAACTATTTTTAAATTAGGACTACGCGGAACAGCATTACAAACTTCTTTTACTATCGGCTGGAATAATTCCGTCTCAAAATTATTCTGCTTACCCTGCATAACCGCAGCCAGCCTCTCAAGGCCCATACCCGTATCAATATTTTTATTCGGAAGCGGTTCTAAAGAACCGTCTTCTTTACGGTTAAACTGGGTAAAAACCAGGTTCCA
>Ga0172380_10005323_pt1 | contig 15691 bp, 21 predicted proteins | sample Leawe162metaG_FD_119747 | JGI IMG/M metagenome (GOLD analysis project Ga0172380, IMG submission 119747) | Leachate microbial communities from a municipal landfill in Southern Ontario, Canada - Leachate well 162 metaG | ecosystem: Engineered > Solid waste > Landfill > Unclassified | place...
GCGGATTATATAACCGCTCGGTGATACCGACCTGTTTTCGATGTATGTATATTGCGGCACGTACCCAGTATTTACCAGTATATTTTCCGCCAGCCTTTGACACGGTAAACGATTTCATTGTTTGCCCGAAGAACCTTAAAGTCTGGCGATTAAAGAAATGCGGGGCAGTGCTCGCCGTTTCTCGCTTAATGTCGTATATAGTCATATTGTTACCCTTCCAAGTTTAGTTGTGCGTATAATTGATTCCATAGTCTAACATCAAGATACAATAAGGATTTTAAAAAGTCAATAGGTGTGCATAACTATTTTAACGTTTTGTAAAGATTATAAAAATGAACCAAGAAGCAAAAACAATACCAGAAAAGGAAAAAGACAAAGCCGAGAAGATCACTAGTCCCCAGATCGTCGATTGTTCAACCCCGGAAGGTAGAGAGCGATTCAAGGCTATGATGATTTCCAAGGGCTGGCGCACAGGAAAAGACAGGGAGATCAAGCCCGGCCAAGGATAGCTGGGGCGAAAAAGTGCCCGGCGGAAAAAGCGACCCCAGATTTCAATAGGTTTCGGGGTTTACTTGGCTTATAGGGTTACACACCCCGACCCCGAATAAATTTAAAATTTTTTATTTTTTTTGAAAACTGGAAAACAGGAGAAAGTCAAAGTGGATAGTGCTATTAGTGGTGAAGTTAATGAAGAAATTCAAAAGTTGAAGAAGCGGATAGAAGAGTTGGAGAGAATCAAGGGCGCTCCTGTGCCGTATTATCCGTGTCCTCCTTGGTACCCTTCGCCCTATACTCAACCTTGGTACCCGGGTACTCAAATGCCCCCATTTATACCTTGGCTTCCACAGATATGGTGTTAAGATTTTAGAAATTCTCAAAAATAGGAAATCCTGTAACTCTGAGCGGAGAGATGGTGATGGGAACACAAGACCGAGCGCCGAAGGCGTTTTGACCGCTATCTTCGGTAAGATCATCTGCCCCCATGCCAATACCTAAGTTCCTGTCGTGGGTTTGTTATATTTAAAAATATAGCAAGTAATTTGGCTTACAGGATTCTCCTTTTTTCTTAAAAATAGGAATTGTGCCATGGGGCAATTACAATGGATAAAAGGCTGGGGCTGGTTTGACGATGAGAGCGTGATTGACGGTATTAAGTACCATAATTACTGCGAGCGCTGTAAACGTTTATTCTGGACTAAACATGCATATCAGACTATGCACAGCAAGTACAATCTTTTGTGTTGGATGGTTACATTCTGGGGACACATATGGAAATAACGGCGGTGAAACATTCTGCAACGATAGAAATGAACAGATTCTCAGGCTTGGATGCGAGAATGAGATATAACCGGCTTTTCTTTCCGGTCTCCTGTAAAAGCAAAAGATCGAAAATAACGGGTTGTTCACTTATGGCCTTATTAAACGAAAAATATGAGCAGGCAAAAGAAAGCCTCAGACTTGCTCTTGATGAAGACCTTTACAGTTAGGGGTAGAGAAGTTGGTATCTCGCCATCCTCATAAGTTGGAGATCATGGGTTCGAATCCCATCCCCTGAACATGAACATAAATACAAATGCGCTGATAGCTCAATTTGGTAGAGCAGTGGTCTCCAAAACCAAAGATCGAGGGTTCGAGTCCTTCTCGGTGCGCTAAATTGGATTTATTTAAAGGACGAAAACACGGTTATTTATCCTTTTAAGAAGGACAAAAATGACGTTTATTGAGCTTAAAGAAGAGATTTCGAGACTTAAAGCCGAACTTGCGCTTAGAGCTGACTATGCCCAAATGGCAAGAGATTTGCTTATCGAGAACAATAGGCTTAACAACGAATTACAATCTATTAAGACCGCGACATCGAGATAGGTGGTCATAGTTGTATAGGGATATAAAAACATATTCTGGTATACATATATATACTTTTGTATATGAATCAAATTTACTGCACCTTTGAACTACATGCAGTAAAAAAGAATCATTCGTAATTTGACATTTGATTAACACTGGTAATTATAGCTATGGAAATCTTTGATGGTATTAGGCTGAATGGAAAACTGGTTTATGAACCCCAGCCAAAACAGAAGGTTTTTCATAATTCTATATTGAATCGTGGCGAAAATGGATTAAGAGATTTTCTATATGGAGGTTCAGCCAAGAGCGCTAAGAGTCATGCTCTACGCTGGGAAGCCCATCGTAATTGTTTGCAGTATTCAGGTATAAGGGGACTGCTTATACGTTCTTCTTTTCCTGAGCTTGAAAGAACACATATTGCACGATTATCAACAGATTTGCCGGAAAGCGTAGCAAGATATAATAGCCAAACGCATACTTATAAATATAATAACAGCAGTGTCCTTGAGCTTGGCTACGGAGATAGAAAGTCTGACTTTGACCAATATTTAAGTGCGGAATATGACTTTATTCTTATTGACGAATTAACCACTATTCCGTTCAATTTTTCTTACTTGTTAAGATCGAGATTAGCTTCAAGCAGAAAAGACTTTATTACTTTTTGGGCATGTGCGACTAACCCCGGCTCTGTTGCTCATGCTGATGTCAAGAAATATTTCATAACTAAAAGCGGATTATCTTCTGAGGATTTCCCCGAATATAATCCGAAAGAAGTTTGCTTCATCCCTGCTACGGTTTATGATAATAAGATTTTACTGGAAAGAGACCCGTCTGTTTTAACTAAGCTTAAACAGATGTCCAAAAGAGACCAGCAAAAGTTCTTATTCGGAAACTGGGATATATTTGAAGGTCAGTTCTTTGACGAGTTCTTCTATGATGTTCATGTGGTTAAACCCGACAGATATTTATCATACGAAGATTTATTGAAATTCCAATGCTGTGCCGGTATGGACTATGGAAACTATACGGCAGTTGAATATCAGTCGATGGACTATAACGGCAACGTAATAGTCTGGGATGAATGGTCTGATATTAGAAGCGTAAGAACAAAGAAAGTCAAGAGCTTAAAGAAGTTTGCCGTTGAAAGAGGAATACAGAAAGTAAGAATCGAAGCCGACACCAATATGTGGGTACCGGATCAGTTCGATGCAAGCTATAAAAATGATCCTGCAACTGATTTTATTAAAGCCGGATTACAGTTGGTTAAGGTTTCAAAATCCGCAGGTAAGGCAAGTTCACATAGAGGTTATAGAATCGCCTGTAACGACGCTATAAGAGATTATTTACACTGGGAAGCCGGTGAAGAAGGTGAATTAGCCGTAAGGCCTAAGTTGATTATTTATGAGCGTTGCAGTAAATTAATTGAGACTTTGCCGCAATTAAGAGTAGCGGAAAATAACATAGAAGACATCGCTGACGATGGAGATTTAGATACTTGGTACGATGCTTTAAAGATGGGCTTTATGGTTTTATATCAGAAAAAAGCACCAAAAGAAGAGACTAAATATAAAAGTGAGCTTGAGAAAATTCAAGCTACTATTTTCGATAAGATTAAAAAAAGATTCAAGAATCCAAAAACAAATGGGCAAGCAATTTAATTAATATGTATAGCTATATATATTCAAAGGAGGAGTAAAAAAAATGAAAAGATTTCTTTCAGTTGTTCTGTGCTTAGTTGTAATATCGGGCTTTGCACTTAGCCAAAAACCCGTTAATACCTATCACATTAACCTTCGCGGAGACATTGCCGGTCAAAACGATGCTTTACGGCAATATCCATTGCTATTAACAAATTCAAGGGGAACGACTTTCTTCAGGGTTGATAGTGCCGGTCAGGTTTATATCGGTGCGTCAAGACTGCTTACAGCCCCCACGGGTTCAGGCGATAATCCAGAAAACTTTTTATATGTAACGGGGTATATGACCGGATTGGGAACTACGAGTTATAGCTCTAATACAAGATTTATCTGTGTTTCTGGTACTCGTGCCGCTGGATATAATACGGTTAGAGGAGACCTTCAAGACAACGGAATAAAGGTTAGTGTTACCAACAGGGCTACTGCAAATGCGACAGGATATTCTTTACGTGGTTTTGATGTCCTTGCTAAAAGTAGGGCAAATGGAAATACTACGTCTCTTTACGGCGGATATGTCTGCGGTGAAAACGCCGATGACGGCGGCGCGGCAGGAGATGTTTATGGATTAGAGGCCACATGCAAAAACGGTGGTGTAGCATCTGGGACTGTTGTGGCTTTATATGCCTTGAATCAGTCTCCGTCTGCGACAGGAACAAACTATGGAATATTGGTTGACTTAGCCTCAGAAGGAACTACGGTTGCTAAAGATGCCGCAATTAAAGTTGATGCTACGGATGGTAGTTGGGGTTATGGTTTGGATTTGTACGGCTCAACTATCGGCACCGGAGACATTAGATTTAGTTTCGGCAGTGGATGCATATTAACAAGTTATGCTGGAAGTCCAAATACACATGTAACAGCCCCGAAAGGTTCTTTATGCGTAGATACGACTAACGGCGATTTGTATGTAAACACAGATGCTTCTACTGGTTGGACGGCTTGTAAAAACTAATAAATTCAAAGGAAATAAAAAAAATGAAGATAATCAAAAACGTAATTGCCACTTTGATTCTTTTTTCTGTTATATGTTTTGCCCAACAGCAAACATCGGAAGACATTCAAAGAATTAAAGATGCTTTGATAATTTCTACGATCCAAGTGCAAGACTTGGCAAAAAAGAACCAAGAACTTGCTTTAACAATTCAAAGAATAGCCGATGATTTAAGGGCAACAAAAACAATCGAACAGTTAGATTCTTTGAAACAGGTTTATGGAATACCGGTTGAAACAAAGGAACAGAATAAAAAATAAGGAATTATTATGGAAAACTTTTTTGCTAAAATAAAAATTGGCGGTGCGACGGTAAAGCGGATGGCCGTAACCACGAGAGCCGGAGTTAGAGCCGATGACGGTGATAATATGAAAATAGGTTCTTTGGTTGTATCTTCTACTGACGGCAGAGCGTATCTTAAAATAGCAGATAATAACGCCGATGCGGATTGGCAGAAAATCACGGTATCAAACGCAGACTAATAAAAACCTATGAAAATAACCGAGACATATAATAATTTAAAGACACGGTTGAAGTCTGTGTTTATAGACACAGAGGACTTTTCAGGTAAACCTCCAAAAGCAGGCGACCCTAAAGTAGCCAATTATGTGTCTTTGTTATGGACAGATGGGCAAAAAGCGTTTGAGAACGCTTTTTCCTATTTTAAAGATGTAAAGAATTTCGGATTCACTTCTCCTGAAGACTTCTATAATGCCTGTCTAAAGCTTGAAGGCGGCAGGCATTATGAGGTCTATCCAAGTAGAACGGCAACAGACGGAACTATTGATAACTCTTGGAAACAGGAACTAGTTGATAATGAAATTCAGAAACAGATTAGGGCTAAGAAAAGCCATATCACTGCTAATTGGCACGATATTGTTATTAGTCCAAACGAGCTTCACCTTAACGAAGTCTTTGACCAAGAACGTAAAATTACAGATTGGTCTGAGCATGTGCGCGAATGGGTGGCTTATGCACAGACATTCGGAGATGTTTACGTAAGGTCTATTCTTAACAAGACAGAAAATCCGTTTGGAATAGCCGATGAAATAATCTGTGCTCCGGGCAGTGTGTTCAGGACACCAAAAGCCAAGTCTATTAAAAAAATAGACGGCTGTTGGTATGTGGTTCATGGTCATGAGGTTAATGATAACTGGGTAAGTGAAAATTATCCTAAGTTTGAAATGACAGCCAGCGATGTAGGTCAAAAACCGAGATTCTGGCAGATTGACAAAGAATACAAAGATACGAATTATTCAACAACCAAGATATTAAACATGGTTGAGGTTTTCTGTGATGATTCGTCTCTCGAAGAAATACCGTTTGACCAATCCGATTTCGACCAGAGAATCGGACAGATAATGGCTGATGTGAAAAACAATGTTGATCCCTATATTAACGGTCAACCATTGGCGGAAATAAGTGTAGCCCCAAAAGACACGGATAACCATAAAAAATTCATTAAGGCGTATCTTAATTGGCTTGAAGAGAAAACAGGGTTTTATGAGAAAGCCGCCACAGAAGCATTTAACAACGGCGGACAATTCTTGCCAGAAGATAGGGTTGTAATGGATTTGGTTGCAGACGCAATCGAAGAACAGGTAAACATGCATGAGGGCATGAAAAACCCCGATCCTAAAATACCCGATGGCAAGAGAAAGAAATATCCGTTCGGCAGATACATTGTTACTATTGACGGTCGGATAGCGGAAGATGTGCCGAGTTATTATGAGTTTGACTGGCGCAAACTATTCCACTATCTTCCTAATGAAAAAGTGCCGTTAAGAATAGATGGCAGAGGCGATGTAGAAATACTCTGGCAGGATAACAAAGTTATTGATACTATGCTTTCAAGATTCGCCGACGATGCTTTATTGGCGACTTATAGAAAGCCGTGGTTTAAGCCAGAGGACAAAGGACAAATTGAAGAGGATGGTTATTCTACTAATCCTCTAAAGCCCGGATTTGCACATAGTAAGCCTGAGTTTGCAAATAACCAACCGAACACCGAATATCTGAAGTGTTATGATATTTATAAGCAAGGCGTTAAAGAACCTCTTGCGATTAATAACGTAACACGCGGAGAATCGAGTTTCAGCGGTGAATCTGGCGCACATGCAGAAGCATTGATAAACCAGAACACTGTAATGGTTACAGGCGAACTTAATCAGAATCTTAATGACTTTATAGAAAGAGTGGTTGAGACTCGTATTGAACTTTGGAAACAATTCTATACTGAGCCAAGAGCATTTGTAATTGACGGTCAACAGGTAGAGCTTGTATTGGCAGAATATTTACGGCAGATGCCGGTAACAGATAAAGATGGGAATGTAACCTACAAAGAAATAAAATCATTCCAAGTTTCGGTAAGACCCGATTCTAATTTCCCTAACCGCACGGAAGCCGAGGTAAACACGCTGATAAGTTTGTCTAAGGTAATGAATGAAGATGGTACTCCCATTGTTCCTTCTAATATGATTTTGGATTATTTATCCGCAAGATTTCCATCGTTAAAGGTAGACGGCAAATACAGAAAAGAATTACAGTTAATTGCTATCGGCAAACAGGCATTACAGCAACAGCAAATAGCGGAACAGCAAGCGCAAATCGAAGCCGAAAAAGCGAATAAGCCGCTTGAGGACACAAAAAGAAAAGTGCAGAATTTCTTAACAACACAAGCCGCAAACAAAATAACAGGACAAGGACAAGGAGAATAAAATGGGCAAGAATAAAAAAACCGCACCAGCGGTAGATGTAATTCAAAACGAAGTTCCAGCACCCGCTGAAACTCCAAAAGAACAAACACAAGAAGTGGAGGCACCAAAATCAGTTGATGCTGTCGAAACAGAAAAACCAGCCGACACGGTGGTCGGAACATCACAACCCGATGAAAATCCGGCAGAGATTGAAAAAGAGCCAGAAGTCGTAGAGGAAATTAAAGATATAGTTTCGGAGCAATTATCTCCGCCAACCGCCCAAGATGCGCCAGTTGAAACACCTGACCCTATTCCTGCCGCAGAGGAGATACCAGATGATAAGATTCTTGTTGATAAACCACTTTTCTATAAAATGATGGCAACATGCATTAAGGGAAGCGGTTATACGGGTTTTGCGGCAATGGCGAGATTCGGCGCTATACTTGGAGCTAAAACTCTCGAAGAACAAAGAGCCGCATGGAAATCGGTGCAAGCATATCTGAAGGAGAAAAAAGAAAATGGCAGACCTCGGTAAAAAAGAACCAACCGTTTCTAAGGTTGCAGAAACCCCACAAAAATCTGTTACAAGGTTTCCCGATGTTCGCCTTGATACATCGCAGATAAAAAGCGTCAAAGAATGTATGATCGGCGAAAAATATGTTTTAACGTTTATAGCCGAAGTCAAGGGAACACGCAAACCTGAAACATACGACAATCTTAATAAGGATGGTGTTATAGTTGACTTTAATTTAACCGAAGGCACTATCCGCCCTTATCGTAGGGATAAAAAAGGAAAGGAAATATAATGAACTATATTGATTTTTCTCTTGGCAAGATCAGGGAGTCTGTCGCCAAAGATAAAATAAACGCAGATTTAAGAATAAAGGCAATCGCCCACAATGCAGACCCGGAAAATATCGGCAATCTTTCGGTAGTTCCAGAAGAAGCTGTAACGGTTATTTTAATTGAAACTACATCAGGCGGAGATTCTCGCAGGGTCAAGATTGTGGATATTGGCGATGATTATATTATTGCCCGCGGTAGAAACTCAAGGGCTGATGAAATTTTTAGTTTCAACCATGTAGCATCGTGGCAATTTGTAAAATACGATGCGAAGGAGTGGAAGTAAAGGAGATTTAACATGCCGAAGGAAATGGAAGAAAAACTAAAAAAGATAGCCGCAAAATACGCACGACAGGGTAAGCTAAAACGAAGACCAGATGACAGTTTAGAAGAAGCTAAAAACCGTTTTATTTACGGTACCATGCGAAAGACTGGGTGGGTACCCCGGAGTCAGAAATAATGAGTAATGTCATAATTAAAGAATCAAAGCGTAAAATAACCCATCCTACCGATGACCCGATGTGGGAGAAAAAGCAGAAGTTGGCTGAAAGGCGCATCAAAGAAGGCAAAATGACCTTTGCCAGCGAGGCGGAAGAAAGGGATTATAATAAGCGTGTAAGTGCATCGAAATTCAATATCAAAGGGTTGCCCGCACTTTATCCGCCAGACAAAATAAAACCATTGTGCATAGGAGATATACCCGATATGACCGATGAAGATTGTAAAAAAATTGAGGAAGAAGAAAAGCGGATTGCGTCAATTAAAGACATAGACTTAGAATGTTCAAGGTGTGGAAAAATAACATCGCACAGCATTTCACCCGTACAGGTTTTTTGTCATGACTGCGGGATGCAAAGACCCGATTATCTTAACCGATATGAAGAACTGATAAAACTAATACCAAAAGAGGAAAAATCATGATTTATATTTTAGTTGAGAATCACGCGCATAGATTGTTACAAAACGGAGTTGTAGAAAGTGCATCCATAGAAAGCAGATTTGGTGTTACAGCTATACATAATAATTGGAAGGTAGTTAATCCTGTTGAAGATTTAGATATGGAGCCATCTGATTTTAATTATATTCGCCAGCAACTTGAAATCTTACACAGTATGCTTCCAGCCGGACGACCCGGAGTTCCGAAGTCAGAAAAGGTCGAGAATGTGGCACAAAATTATAACACAGAAAAATTATGACCGAGATAAAAGCCGATAAAATACTTGAGAAAATCAAAGAGAAACTACTCAAAGACGAAGTCCCTGAGACTGCCACTGGTAAGATTATTGTTAATTTACAAAGCGGAGGTGTATCTGGACAAATCAAACTGGAATTGACGTTGTAAAATAAAAATTAATGTAATTTATTTCGACTTATTAAAATAGCGAAAGCTCAATTTTAAAGCCGAGTATTAAGGCCACAAGTCTTAGTATTCGGCTTTTTTGTTTTTAGTTTTAATCAACGAGATTACCAAGTCTCACAATATCAAACCTTACCAAAGGAGCGAGCCATGTCTATAGAATTAGACGAAAAAGAGGTAGCAGTAGAAACAAAAGAAACAGAAGTAGGGAAAAAAGAAGTAACACCAGCAGAGAAAAAGACAGATGAATCTGCGTCCGCACCAGCGGAGGAGAAGAAGGAAACTACCAAAGAGACCGAGGAAACTCCAAAGACTGTCAAAGAAGCCACAGACGAATATCTTGATGATATACAACCGCTTGAAAACGATGAACGTGGTAAGTTCTCGTTAAAAGTTGGAGATTCAACTTATTATGGAGAAACCAAAAAAGAGGTTATCCAGAATCTTATTAGGGGTAAAGTTGAATCTGACGGCTACATCAGGAAAATAAAAGCATCTGAAAAGGTCAAAGTACCTGCCTCGATAAAAGAGGAATCTTTTGCAGAGGTAACGCTTCCAAATGAAGAGGAATTGTTCGATAAACATATTTCAACTTTAACCAAAAAGAATGGAATTGAACCGGCAATGCTTCGTTATGGAAGAGAAGATTGGAATAAATACCAAGACGATAATTCACTGAGGGATTATGAAATTGCCGAGCTTAGACAGACGGTAAGAGAAACTATTAATAAGGCGAACGAATTAACTGCCAGCGATATGCGTGTAGCTAACGTTGCTTTTGTTAATAATCATATCCTTGACGAAGAAACGCAGGCTGTAAGAGAAATGCTCGTGGTTTCTGGTATTGACCAAGAAAAGTTTGACTACGAAAAAGTGCTTGAGATTGCCATAAAAAAACGTGATAAAAATGGAATACTTTCGTCCGGCGCTGTTACAGCAGAAGCGACCAAAGAAATTATCCGTATCATGAAGCAGTCAACGCCTGTGAAAAAAGACCTTGAAGCCGCAATCAAAAAAGGAGAAGAGGCCAAGAAAAAGGTTACTGCTCCGCCTGCGGCAGATAAATTAAACACCAAAAAAGATGACGGAAAAAACCTGTCCTACGAAGAAATTGCCAGAGAGGTTAAAAAGTCTCTGGGAAGGAGCGGCAGGGACATATAAAAACTTTAAACACTATGAGGTAACACAATGGAAATCAGCGAATTATTGAGCGAGTCTACGATAACAAAATATCTAAAGACACTCAAAAACAACATTTATAATAAAACACGATTTTTGACGATTATGGAAAAAGCCGGACGCGTACAAGATGCGTCTGGGGTTTCCACAACGTGGAAGATCGTGAAATCAAAACACAGCGCGCGTGGACGCTTCTTGGGCTTTTCAAACATTCCCAGCCAGCAACAGAACATTCTCGGTACGGCAGTATTAGAGCCGGGGCAGTATGTAGCTACGGTCGGGTTTGCGAAAGACGAGCTTATTAAAAACGCAAACGCACCAGAAAAAATTGTGGACTTATTCTCCACGGTTATGAAAAACGCCGAATCAAGTCTGAAGTTCGACATAGCAACAGACTTTTACAGCGATGGTTCGCTTGTTGGCGGACTGCGCGGTATCACGGGGTTAGAGGCGATTATAACTGCCGCAACTGGAACATATGCCGGTATTAATCGTGCAACAGCGGGCAATGAGTTTTGGCGTTCCAATGTTGACACGACCGGATATGTATTGGCTGATCTTGAAGACCCAACAGATGCGGGATATTTCCCTCGTCTGCTTGACACTCAGATTCTTAATGCTACACATGACGAATCACCTAATACTATCGTGATGACAAAAATTCTTTATGCAATTTATAAGAATATTGCCCGCGATAAACTGGTTATTGATTCTGGTAAGGCAGGTGATCTTGGATTCCCCGGATTAGCAATGGACGGCGTTACAATCACATTTGACGATTTCTGCACAGCAGGAAAAGTCTACGGAGTAAACACAAACGATTTCGATATGTTTGTATATCCCGGTGCGAACTATGACTTCGATAAGGAAGAAGGTTCAATGTGGTTACGTCCTACGGATCAACTTGCAAAATTGGCACATCTTATCTGGATGGGTCAGTTCCGTTGCAATGCTCCGTGGCAACAATTCAAAATAGAAGATTTGCCCACAAGCTAATCTTATATATATTTTTTTAAATTAAGAAAGGAAACACAAGATGTTAGCGAATTATGATAATGAAGCCTTCCGCGGGATTCCGTACCAAGAGGGCGATCAAGACAAGGTTCAGGTCAGAATTTACAATAATTCTGGTGGAGACCTTACCAATGGGGCAGTTAAATTACTGTCTACAATGGTAGATATTACGGATTCTGATAACCCTATTCTTAGGGGTATTCCTATTGCACCAGCGACAAACGCCGCAGTAAAGAATCAGGTCATTGTTATTGATGACCCTTCCGGCGGTATTGCAAACGGCGCTTGGGGATATGCAACTAAACGCGGCATGGTTCAGGCGCTATGCTATGGTGATACCGACATAGTAAAAGGCGACCAGCTTGAAATTCTTAATGCTGGCACTGCATTCACCATGCTTACTTCTGCAACAGTAACATCGGCAACCGTTGGTACAAACGGTATTGTTGCTGGTAACGGATGTGCGATAGCGATGGAATCATATGCCACAGCCACAAATGCCCTGAAATGGGTATACTTGCTTGGCTTGCAAACAGCCATAACATAAGGCTGAAAGTTACACAACTTATCTGGGTGGAGAGTCTTTGTCTCGACTCTCCACTCTCTTATATTTTCAGGAGCAAATATGAAACGAATTATTTTATTAACTATATGGTTGGTATTTTTAGCTTGGAGTATTGGATTTGCACAGGCATCATTCATTGATACAGTGCTTTTTGTGCGCCCGTCTGCTGTTGCCGCTTACGCTTCGGGAGACTTAGTAGCTGACAGTGGCGATCATTGCAGATATTTCTCTTTTTTAAAAGTTGGGAGCAGGGCAGGTTCGCGGGGAAAAATTCTTACTGTTTCGATTATGGCCGATACGTCAAACGGCACTACTGCATCTTTTAAAGTAAGATTCTTTACTGCAAGCGATACAACCGGTTTATGGGCAAAGTTTTGTGCTGATAACGCAGTATTTCAATCTTTCTTCCAAACGAGCGCAGGTCAATTTATCTGGCTTGGCGATGTGTCTGTTACATTATCGGCTTATGGAACTGTCGGGGGTGGTGCTACCTGTGCAGAGGGGACTGGAACTGCGGACTTACCCTATGTTTTAATTGATAGTAATGGGACTCTATATTGTGCTATTATTGCTACTGGTGCTTATACACCTAAACTATACGGAAGAATAAGGGTCATAGTAGGTGTGGAAAGAGATTACTAATGTCAACTTATAACGAAATTCGTGCCGATGTCTTAGATGAAATAGACGAGACTGAGAAGGTTGCCAACATTTCGCCGGAAAGTATTCAAGGATTTATCCTTAGTGCATGTCAGCAAATCACACAGAGAATAAGGATAAAAGACGAAACAGACTTACGGCTTATTTACGGAACTACGAAATACAACTTCGCAGACTCTACTACTCCGGTTACAGGCACAGGAACTATAAACACATCTGCAAACCTTGTAACAGGTGTTACCGCCACGGGCACAGGAACGATTTCTACCGATGGTAAGGATGTTACAGGTGTAGGTACATTGTTTCTTACCGAGCTTGCGGTAGGTAAAATGATTATTGTTGGCACGGAAAAGAAATATGTTACCAAAATAACATCTAATCTTGCCTGTGAAATAAGCGGTAACTTCGATACAGATTTGTCTGCATCCGCTTATGATTATTCAACTACTATGTTTACCAAAGAAATAAATATAGGAAGCACTATAATTAGCGACAGTGTGTCTAAAGTGGTTGAGTCTATTACAGACGCATATAATCTCGTTGTAACTATTCCATATTCGGCAGACCAAACAGGCGAAGCATTTACCGTTAATACTAAGGTAACAGAAATACCTACTAAATTTGACAGAATTAGTAGTTATTCAAGACAAGAGGATGACGTTGAAATTGCGGTTGGCAAAACTCCCCATGACAAGTTTTTACGGCAGAAACAATGTGATTTTGGCGCAAGTAATTTTTCAAATTATGGGCAACCATTTATGATAACCCAGTGGCAAAAGGGTTCGACAAGGTATCTTGAAATTTATCCCTCTGTTGAAGATGATAAACAAATCACACTTTATGGGTATATTAAAATCAATCCGAGAACATACACCGGTGATGCCCTTACAGCGTCCATACCTTTATCCGAAGATTATGACCCAATAATCAAGGAATATGTAAGATACCGCATTTATTTAAGACTCAAAGATAAAAAATCTGCAAACGAAGCATTGTTTATGTTTGAGAATTATATTAAACAAACGATTTCAAATCTTCCATCGTTGCGAGAAGTAAGCGTAGATTATCAGTAAAGGAATAGTTATGAGTCTTGTACAGGGAAATTTATTAAAATTAGCGATGAAGATTGACCCGACCACAAAGAGCGGGAAAAAGTTTTGCGATACCACAAACAATGGCATCTCAATAGCATCTTCAACAAACGCTACACCGATAGAAATAACTACCGATGTTGCGCATGGCAGAGCAACGGGAGACAAGGTTTCTATTTATGGTCATTTGGTTAATACTGCCGCAAACAATACTGCCGCAAATCCAGCATGGACTGTTACCTATGTAAGCCCTACAAAACTTACACTCGATGATTCTATCGGTAACGGTGTAGGTATAGATACCGGAACGGTTACTCCGTTTATGGTCGGCTCTATTGATGCCGCAAGAATCCCAAGACAGAGACTTCTTGATATTTATAATGAAGCAAGATTTGTTTTATTTAATGCGCTTTACGAAACGAAGCCTCCGACAGAAATAGATGATTTTGTTTATGGAAACGTTTTAACTACAAGTGTAGCAATATCGTATAGTGCGCCCTACAATAGTATTGCCAAACCAAGCGGATGTATTCGTAAAATAAGTATGTTCGATAGTGCGGCAACCCCACAAGAAATTCATATACTGCCAATCACTTTATTACCGGATGTAAAACGTGGGTTAGTTGACTCCGTAAAAGTTACAGCGACTAATTTACTTGCCTTTGAAATCGGGTCAAATTGGAGTATAGTTGGCAACTACGGAACATCGCCCGCGATTATAACTTATTATGGAATAACCGCATGGACATGGGCAACGGATGTTCTTCCTAATAGCACATTGGAAACATTTAATCCGAGTATTGAGGCTATTTTAATTGAAATAGCGGAAGCAATAGCAGACGAACAATCAGGCACAGACCCACTTGCGCTTGCAAAAATGTTATTAAACAAGAAGGGATAAAGGTGTCGCCTTGCAATCACGAGATTACACGGTAGCTGATTTTTGGTTTAAAGCCAAGAGAGATTTAGGAGACATACGAAAAGACGTTGAGTTTGAAAGATTCGACTTGGTTAATCGTACTGTTTCCGTTATAGGTGGACAGTTTTACGACTTATTTGCTCCAAGCTATATGACCGATGCTTATCTTAACAATTCGACCGGCGGTAAATATGATGCTGGTACCGGCGGAACATACACATCGGCTACACATCTTATAGCTTTAAACTCTCCTTCGGAAGACCTAACAAATGCAGACTTAGAAAAATTAGTTGTATTCAGGATAGGAACTACAAATTATGTTGGTAAAGTTTTATCTGTAGCTTCAACAAGTTCGTTTGTTTTCGATGGAGATATATATCCATCAACAGACGGAACAATCGTTGATGACAGTCTTGCAATTTGCGATACTACTCCGCTTAATGATACTATATCATTATCGGCTTTAAGAATAATGAAAACATCGGTAGTCAAAATAAGCCTATCAACAACGGCAAGTGCGACTATCAGAGGCGTAACCCAAAGAGAACTTGATACATTTTTAACCGGAAACAGAAACGCAAATACGATTGTATGGTGTTTAAACGGGGATAATATTGATTTACGCAAAGGAAGTGGATTAGCTTCTTATGGTACGCTTGAAATTCATTATCCAAGAGTTCCTTATTTGGTCGGTGCTGACACCGATAACTTAGACTTACCAGATGGAACAGCAATAGAACTTGGTATTATTTATTTGCGCGGACTTATACAGCGTAGAGTAGGACTACCAATAGAAAACAATCTATCGTTAATACAGCAACTCGTCGAAAA
>Ga0172380_10005324_pt1 | contig 15690 bp, 11 predicted proteins | sample Leawe162metaG_FD_119747 | JGI IMG/M metagenome (GOLD analysis project Ga0172380, IMG submission 119747) | Leachate microbial communities from a municipal landfill in Southern Ontario, Canada - Leachate well 162 metaG | ecosystem: Engineered > Solid waste > Landfill > Unclassified | place...
CAAGACCACCTGTACTGGCGTTGAAATGTTCCGCAAGCTGCTCGACCAGGGGCAAGCGGGCGACAACGTTGGCGTGCTGCTGCGCGGCACCAAGCGCGAAGATGTCGAGCGCGGCCAAGTGCTGGCCAAGCCGGGATCGATCACTCCGCATACCCACTTCTCGGCCGAGATCTATGTGCTGTCGAAGGACGAGGGCGGGCGTCACACCCCGTTCTTCAACGGCTATCGCCCCCAGTTCTACTTCCGTACGACGGACGTGACGGGAAGTATCGAGCTGCCGGCGGGGACCGAAATGGTGATGCCGGGCGACAACATCTCGATCACGGTCAAGCTGATCGCTCCGATCGCCATGGAGGAAGGCTTGCGCTTCGCCATTCGCGAAGGTGGCCGTACTGTCGGCGCCGGCGTTGTTGCTAAGGTCATCGAGTAAGCGGGGTTTTGCAGTGTAGTGGGGCGGCGCTTTTCGGGGTGCCGCCTTTGTAGTCTCTGCCGCAGGGGTATAGCTCAATTGGCAGAGCGGCGGTCTCCAAAACCGCAGGTTGGGGGTTCGATTCCCTCTGCCCCTGCCAAACCCTTTTCGCGATTGCCCGACATGGCTGACAAGATTAAATTTGCACTGGCGCTTTTGCTGGTTATTGCTGGGGTGGTGGGTTTCTACCTGCTATCCGAGCAGCCGACGATTCTGCGCGTTTTGTGCGTGCTCGCCGGCGTTGGCGCTGGGGGAGCGGTTGCGTGGTTTACGGAACCAGGGCAGCGGTTTTTTGTCTTTGGTCAGGAGTCGGTGGTTGAGGCCAAGAAGGTCGTGTGGCCCAGTCGCAAGGAAACCTTGCAGATGACGGCCGCTGTGTTCGCGTTTGTCGTGGCTATGGCCATCATGCTCTGGGTCACCGACAAGACTCTCGAATGGGTGCTTTACGACCTCGTGCTGGGCTGGAAATAAATAACTATGACAAAACGCTGGTACGTTGTGCATGCCTACTCCGGTTTTGAAAAGAGCGTGAAGAAAGCGCTTGTCGAGCGCATTGCGCGTGCCGGAATGGAAGGCAAGTTCGGTCAGATTCTGGTGCCGGTGGAAGAGGTTGTCGAGATGAAGGGTGGCCAGAAGAGCATTTCTGAGCGCAAGTTCTTTCCTGGCTATGTGCTGGTGGAAATGGATATGGACGACGACTCCTGGCATCTGGTCAAGAGTACGCCCAAGGTGACCGGTTTCGTCGGCGGTACGGCGACGAAACCAACTCCGATTTCCGAGAAGGAAGTCGAGAAGATCATGCAGCAGATGCAGGAGGGCGTGGAGAAGCCGCGCCCCAAGGTCTTGTTCGAACCGGGCGAGATGGTGCGTGTCAAGGAAGGTCCGTTCACCGATTTCAACGGTACGGTGGAAGAGGTGAATTACGAAAAGAGCCGCCTGCGCGTCTCGGTTACGATTTTCGGTCGCGCAACCCCGGTCGAACTGGAATTTTCCCAGATCGAGAAGAGTTGAGTTTTCAGGGTTGGCCCGGAACCCCGATCCGGACAAAGAGGAGCGTCAGTAGATCATCGGCGATGAACGAAAGCGCGTTACGACTCATTTATATCAGGAGCCAACATGGCTAAGAAGATAGTCGGCTACATCAAGTTGCAAGTGCCGGCGGGTAAGGCGAATCCGTCGCCCCCGATCGGCCCCGCGCTGGGTCAGCGCGGTCTCAACATCATGGAATTCTGCAAGGCCTTCAATGCCCAGACGCAGGGTGTGGAACCGGGCCTGCCGATCCCTGTGGTGATTACCGCGTTTGCGGACAAATCCTTCACCTTCGTGATGAAGACTCCGCCTGCCACCATCCTGATCAAGAAGGCGGCAGGCATCCAGAAGGGTTCGCCGAAGCCAAATTCCGACAAGGTTGGCAAGATCACCCGCGCTCAGGCCGAGGAAATTGCTAAGACCAAAATGAAGGATTTGACGGCCGCCGATATGGACGCCGCCGTTCGCACCATTGCGGGTTCTGCTCGCAGCATGGGCATTACCGTGGAGGGCGTGTGATATGGCCAAATTGTCCAAGCGTGTTCAGGCGCTGCGTGCCAAAGTTGACCGCAATAAGGTTTACCCGATCGCCGAGGCTCTCGGCTTGGTGAAGGAAATCGCCACCGCCAAATTTGACGAATCGATTGACGTTGCCGTCAATTTGGGGGTGGATGCAAAGAAATCCGATCAGGTTGTGCGTGGCTCCGTCGTGCTCCCTGCCGGTACCGGTAAGAGCGTGCGCGTTGCCGTGTTTGCACAGGGCGACAAGGCCGAAGCCGCCAAAGCGGCCGGCGCGGATGTCGTCGGCTTCGACGATCTGGCTGCCGAAGTCAAGGGCGGGCGCATGGATTTCGACGTGGTGATCGCCACGCCGGACGCAATGAAGGTCGTCGGTGCTCTTGGCCAAGTGCTCGGCCCTCGCGGCCTGATGCCGAATCCCAAGGTTGGCACGGTGACTATGGACGTGACCACGGCGGTCAAGAACGCCAAGGCCGGCCAGGTTCAGTACCGTACCGACAAGGGCGGCATCGTTCATGCCACCATCGGCCGCGCGTCGTTCCCGGTGGAAGCGTTGCAAAAGAATTTCAACGCGCTGATTGATGCCCTGCAAAAAGCCAAGCCGGCCGCATCGAAGGGGCAGTACCTGAAGAAGATTTCCGTCACGACCACCATGGGTGCGGGCGTGCGGGTCGATCAGGCCAATCTGTCGGCGTAAGTACTTTGGGCCGTCGCGCTGCCCGCTCGGGGCGCGGCGGGTTATCAAAGACCGTAGGTGCCCGCGAGGGCTTAATTGTCGGCGAAGCGATTCGCCAGCCTACGCAGATGGCGCTCCCGAACACAGGAATAGAAGTTCTCCTGATTGAAGGTCGCCGTGGGTGCGGTGGATTTCCACCGTGTGTTGACTTTAAAGGAGGCAAGACTTCATGAGTCTGAATCTGGACGACAAGAAGGCTGTAGTGGCCGAAGTGGCAGCGCAAGTAGCGACCGCCCAGACCATCGTCGTCGCTGAATACCGTGGCATCGAGGTGGGCGACCTCACCGAGCTGCGGAAGAAGGCGCGCGAGTCTGGCGTGTATCTGCGCGTGCTGAAGAACACCTTGGCCCGTCGTGCCGTGACAGGTACCCCGTTCGAGGGGCTGTCCGATGCGTTTACCGGCCCGCTGATTTACAGCATCTCTCCCGATGCTGTGGCGCCGGCAAAGGTGTTGCACGACTTCGCCAAGACCAACGACAAGCTGGTGCTGCGGGCAGGTTGTTATTCCGGCAAGGTGCTCGACAAAGCAGGCGTTCAAGCGTTGGCCAGCATCCCCAGCCGCGAAGAACTGCTCGCCAAACTGCTCGGTGTCATGCAGGCCCCGCTTTCCGGGTTTGTTGGTGCCGTGGCGGCGCTCGCCAAGAAGCGCGAAGCCGAAGCGACCGCTTGATCGTATTCACTCGACATTCGAATTAGGAGTTATTTAGCATGGCAATTACCAAAGAAGAAATTCTGGACGCCGTAGGCAACATGACCGTTCTCGAACTGAACGAGATGGTCAAGGCTTTTGAAGAGAAGTTCGGCGTGTCCGCTGCTTCGATGGCTGTGGCTGCTCCGGGCGCTGGCGGCGGTGCCGCTGCGGTTGAAGAACAAACCGAGTTCACCGTAATGCTGCTCGCCGCCGGCGACAAGAAAGTGGAAGTCATCAAGGTCGTTCGTGCAGCCACCGGTCTGGGCCTCAAGGAGGCCAAGGATCTGGTCGACGGCGCACCGAAGGCTGTCAAGGAAGCGATTGCCAAGGCTGATGCCGAGGCTCTCAAGAAGCAATTGGAAGACGCAGGAGCCAAGGTCGAGGTCAAGTAATTTCCTCGGCCCTGACGGGCTGGCGGCACAGGGTTGAAACCGTGAGGTTTGAGCCCGTTTGCCGCCAGCCCTTTTCTGCTTTGTAGTTGTTGTTGGAGTTGTAGCTGTTGCTGGAATGTTGGGTAGTCAATCGAGAGTGCGGACGGAATTCCTGCCCTGTCGTTTGACTTTCCGACGTCTGAATCGAACGGAGCGACCATGACGTATTCGTACACCGAGAAAAAGCGGATTCGCAAAAGTTTCGCCAAGCGCGCCAATGTGCTTGACGTACCTTTCCTGCTGGCTACCCAGCTCGAGTCTTATACCCAGTTCCTGCAAGTCGATGTGTCTCCGCCGGTGCGGCGAGGCCAGGGCTTGCAGGCCGCCTTTGGCTCGATCTTTCCGATCGTGGCCCATTCCGGCGCCGCCCGCCTCGAGTTTGTCGAATATCGCCTGGGCGAACCCGCCTTTGACGTCAAGGAATGTCAGCAGCGCGGATTGACTTTCGCGTCTCCGCTGCGTGCCAAGGTGCGCCTGGTGATTCTCGACCGCGAAAGCAGCAGCGAGAAAATCAAGGAAGTGAAGGAGCAGGAAGTCTATATGGGCGAAATCCCGCTCATGACCACCACCGGCTCCTTTGTCATCAACGGCACTGAGCGCGTGATCGTGTCGCAGCTGCATCGCTCCCCCGGCGTGTTCTTCGAGCACGATAGGGGCAAGACCCACAGTTCGGGCAAGCTGCTGTTCTCGGCGCGCATCATCCCCTACCGCGGTTCTTGGCTGGATTTCGAGTTTGACCCGAAGGATTTTCTCTACTTCCGTGTTGACCGTCGCCGGAAGATGCCGGCAACCATCCTGCTCAAGGCCATCGGCATGACGCAGGAGCAGATTCTCGCTACCTTCTACGAGTTCGACACGTTCCTGCTTTCGAAGAAGGGCGTCAGCTTCGAGATCGTTCCCGAACGCCTGCGTGGCGAAGTAGCGAAGTTCGATATCCTGGATCGGGCCGGCAAAGTCATCGTACCCAAGGACAAGCGGATCACCGCCAAGCACATTCGCGATTTGGCCGAAGCCAGCGTGAAAAAGATTGCCGTGCCCGACGATTTCCTCGTAGGCCGCATTCTCGCTACCAACATTGTCGATGGCGAGACCGGCGAGATTCTCGCCCCGGCCAACGAAGAGATTACCGAAAGCATCCTTGCCAAGTTGCAAGAGGCCGGGATCGCCGAGGTCAAGACGCTGTACGTCAACGATCTGGATCGCGGGGCCTACATATCCTCCACACTGCGCATCGATGAAACCGCCGACGAGTGGGCTTCGCGCGTTGCCATCTATCGCATGATGCGCCCGGGCGAACCGCCTACCGAAGAGGCTGTGCAAACCCTGTTCCACGGTTTGTTCTATTCCGAGGATCGTTACGATCTGTCGGCCGTCGGTCGGATGAAGTTCAACCGTCGAGTCGGGCGCGAGGAAATTCTCGGCTCCGGAACGCTGTCCAACGAAGATATCGTCGACGTCGTGCGCATTCTGGTGGAATTGCGCAACGGCCGCGGCGAGATCGACGATATCGATCACCTTGGCAACCGCCGTGTGCGTTCCGTTGGCGAACTCGCCGAGAACCAATTCCGCGCCGGCTTGGTGCGCGTGGAGCGTGCCGTCAAGGAGCGGTTGAACCAGGCTGAATCCGACAACCTGATGCCGCACGACCTGATCAACGCGAAGCCCATCTCCGCCGCAATCAAGGAGTTCTTCGGTTCCAGCCAGTTGTCGCAGTTCATGGACCAGACCAATCCATTGTCCGAAATCACCCACAAGCGCCGCGTTTCGGCGCTGGGCCCGGGCGGTCTGACCCGCGAACGCGCCGGTTTCGAAGTGCGCGACGTGCATCCGACCCACTACGGGCGCGTCTGCCCGATCGAAACCCCGGAAGGTCCGAATATCGGCCTGATCAATTCGCTGGCACTGTATGCGCGCACCAACGAATACGGTTTCATGGAAACGCCTTACCGTAAGGTGGAAAACGGCCACGTCACCGATCAGATCGAATACCTCTCGGCGATTGAAGAAGGCAAGTACATCATCGCCCAGGCCAATGCCGAACTGGATAAAAAGGGCAAGCTGACCGACGAACTGGTGTCCTGCCGCTTCAAGGGCGAATTCGAGCTCAAGGAGCCGGCGGAAGTTCAATACATGGACGTGGCTCCGGGGCAGATTGTCTCCGTTGCTGCTTCGCTGATTCCTTTCCTTGAGCACGATGATGCCAACCGTGCGCTGATGGGCGCCAACATGCAGCGTCAGGCAGTGCCTTGCCTGCGCCCCGAGAAAGCGCTGGTCGGTACCGGTATCGAACGCACGGTAGCTGTCGACTCGGGCACGGCGGTGCAGGCGTTGCGCGGCGGCGTGGTCGACTACATCGATGCCAACCGTATCGTGGTCCGCGTCAATGACGCGGAAACCGTGCAGGGTGAAGTCGGCGTCGACATCTACAACCTGATTAAGTACACCCGTTCGAACCAGAACACCAACATCAATCAGCGCCCGATCGTTCGCGTGGGTGACATCATCGCCAAGGGCGATGTGGTGGCTGACGGCGCATCCACCGACCTTGGCGAACTGGCTCTGGGCCAGAACATGCTGGTGGCGTTCATGCCTTGGAACGGCTACAACTTCGAGGATTCAATTCTCATCTCCGAGCGCGTGGTGGCCGAGGATCGCTTCACCTCGATTCATATCGAGGAACTCACCGTCGTCGCCCGCGATACCAAGCTCGGTGCCGAGGAAATTACTCGCGATATCGCAACTCTGGGCGAAGCGCAGCTCGGTCGGCTAGACGAATCGGGGATTGTGCACATTGGCGCCGAAGTCGAGGCTGGCGACGTGTTGGTCGGTAAGGTCACCCCCAAGGGCGAGACCCAGTTGACGCCGGAAGAGAAATTGCTGCGTGCGATCTTTGGCGAGAAGGCTTCCGACGTCAAAGACACGTCATTGCGCGTCCCCTCGGGGATGACCGGCACCGTCATTGATGTCCAGGTGTTCACCCGCGAGGGAATCGAGCGCGACAAGCGCGCCCAGTCGATCATCGACGATATGCTGAAAGGCTACAAGCTAGATCTGGCAGACCAGATGCGGATCGTCGAACGCGACACCTTCGCCCGGATCGAAAAGCTGCTGTCCGGTAAAGTCGCCAGCAAGGGCCCGAAGAAGCTGATCAAGGGAACCAAGATCACCAAAGCGTATCTGGAGTCCATCGAACACTATCACTGGTTTGATATCAGCCTGGAAAACGAAGAGGCACAACAGCAACTGGAAAGCCTGCGCGACAGTCTGGAACAGACCCGCAAAGACTTCGATGTGGCCTTCGAAGCCAAAAAGAAGAAGCTTACCCAGGGCGACGAGTTGCCGCCGGGCGTGCAAAAGATGGTTAAGGTCTATCTAGCGGTCAAGCGTCGCTTGCAGCCGGGTGACAAGATGGCCGGTCGTCACGGGAACAAGGGGGTGGTCTCCAAGATCGTTCCGATCGAGGATATGCCGCACATGGAAGATGGCACTCCGGTCGATATCGTGCTCAACCCGCTCGGCGTGCCGTCGCGGATGAACATCGGGCAGATTCTGGAAACTCATCTGGGTTGGGCGGCAAAGGGCATCGGCCACCGCATTGACGAAATGCTGCGCCAGCAGGCGAGCGTGGCCGAATTGCGCAAGTTCGTCGGCAAGGCCTATAACAGCGCCGGCCACGGCGCCGATATCGACAGCTTGAGCGACACTGAGCTATCGGAGATGGCAAGCAATTTGCGTAGCGGGCTGCCCTTTGCTACCCCGGTTTTCGATGGCGCCAAGGAAGAAGAAATTCGTACCATGCTTGATTTGGCCTACCCGGCCGACGTCACCAAGCGCATGGGGTTGACCGATTCGAAAACCCAAGCCGTGCTTTTCGACGGCCGTACTGGCGAGGCCTTTGATCGTCCGGTGACCATCGGTTATATGCATGTGCTGAAGCTACACCACTTGGTCGACGACAAGATGCATGCTCGTTCAACCGGTCCCTACAGCTTGGTTACCCAGCAGCCGTTGGGCGGCAAGGCGCAGTTCGGAGGACAGCGCTTCGGCGAAATGGAAGTATGGGCACTCGAGGCGTATGGAGCGGCCTACACGCTACAGGAAATGCTGACCGTCAAGTCTGATGACGTCAACGGCCGAACCAAGGTCTATGAAAGCATCGTCAAGGGCGAGCACAAGATCGACGCCGGCATGCCCGAATCCTTCAATGTCCTGGTCAAGGAAATTCGTTCCTTGGCCATTGACATCGACTTGGAACGTTATTGATTGAACCTCGACCCGCGACAGGAGTGAAACCATGAAAGCATTGCTCGATCTATTCAAGCAAGTCACGCAGGAAGAGGAATTCGACGCGATCACCATCGGGCTCGCCTCGCCCGATAAGATTCGTTCGTGGTCCTACGGCGAAGTAAAAAAGCCGGAAACAATCAACTATCGAACCTTCAAGCCTGAACGGGACGGCTTGTTCTGCGCGAAGATTTTCGGGCCGGTAAAGGATTATGAGTGCCTTTGCGGCAAGTACAAGCGACTCAAGCATCGCGGCGTGATCTGCGAGAAATGTGGCGTTGAAGTTACCCAGGCCAAGGTGCGCCGTGAGCGCATGGGGCATATCGAACTAGCCAGCGTGGTCGCCCACATCTGGTTCCTCAAGAGCCTGCCCAGTCGTCTTGGCATGGTGCTGGACATGACCCTGCGCGATATCGAACGGGTTTTGTACTTCGAAGCCTTCGTCGTCGTCGAACCCGGGATGACGCCGCTGAGCCGCGGACAGTTGCTGACCGAGGACGACTTTCTCGCCAAGGTTGAAGAATACGGTGACGATTTCACCGCCATCATGGGCGCCGAGGGCGTGCGCGAACTGCTGCGCACCATCGATATCGCCCACGAAGTCGGTGTCCTGCGCAAGGAACTGGAAACCACCGGTTCAGAAGCCAAGAGCAAGAAGATCGCCAAGCGACTGAAGGTGCTTGAAGCATTCCAGTCGTCCGGCATCAAGCCGGAATGGATGGTGCTTGAAGTCCTGCCGGTACTGCCGCCCGACCTGCGCCCGCTGGTGCCGCTGGATGGCGGTCGTTTCGCCACCTCCGACCTGAACGACCTGTATCGCCGGGTCATCAACCGTAACAACCGTCTGAAGCGCCTGCTCGAACTGAAGGCACCGGACATCATCGTGCGCAACGAAAAGCGCATGCTACAGGAGTCGGTCGATTCCCTACTCGACAACGGTCGCCGCGGCAAGGCTATGACGGGCGCCAACAAGCGCCCGCTGAAGTCGTTGGCGGACATGATCAAAGGCAAATCCGGCCGCTTCCGTCAGAACCTGCTCGGTAAGCGCGTCGACTACTCGGGCCGTTCGGTGATCGTGGTGGGCCCGCAGCTCAAGCTCCACCAGTGTGGGTTGCCAAAGAAAATGGCGCTGGAGTTGTTCAAGCCGTTCATCTTCGAGCGCCTGGAAAAAATGGGCATCGCCAGCACCATCAAGGCGGCGAAAAAGGAAGTCGAAGCTGAAACCGCCGTGGTCTGGGATATTCTCGAAGAGGTTATCCGCGAACACCCGGTATTGCTCAATCGTGCGCCGACACTGCACCGTCTTGGCATCCAGGCTTTCGAGCCGACGTTGATCGAAGGCAAGGCCATCCAATTGCATCCGTTGGTGTGTACAGCGTTTAACGCCGACTTCGACGGCGACCAAATGGCGGTTCACGTCCCGCTGTCGCTCGAAGCGCAGATGGAAGCCCGCACGCTGATGTTGGCTTCCAACAATGTGCTGTCGCCCGCTAACGGTGCGCCAATCATCGTTCCGTCGCAGGACGTTGTGCTTGGTTTGTACTACGCTACCCGCGAGAACGCGGCGGCGCGCGGTACAGGCATGATGTTTACCGGCGTCTCCGAGGTACTGCGCGCCGTGGAGTCGCGCCAGATTGATCTGCATGCCCGGATCACGGTGCGCCTCAAAGAATACGAACGCGACGGCGAAGGCTGGAAGGAAATGCTGGTCCGTCATTCGACCACCGCTGGCCGTGCCATTCTGTCGGAGATCCTGCCCAAGGGGCTGCCGTTCAAGGTAATCGACAAGCCACTGAAAAAGAAGGAGATATCGAAGCTTATCGATGAGAGTTTCCGGCGTTGCGGCCTAAAGGACACTGTGATCTTTGCCGACCAGTTGATGCAGGCGGGTTTCCGCTTGGCAACCCGTGGCGGTATTTCCATCGCTGTCGGCGACATGCTGGTGCCGAAGCAGAAGCACGCGCTGATCGACGCGGCCGAAGCTGAAGTTAAGGAAATTGAAAAGCAGTACACCTCGGGTCTGGTTACCGTCGGCGAGCGCTACAACAAGGTGGTTGATATCTGGGGCCGTGCCGGAGATCAGGTGGCGAAGGCGATGATGGACCAATTGGCCCATCAGCAGGTCACTAATCACGAAGGCAAGGTCGTCACTCAGGAGTCTTTCAATTCCATCTATATGATGGCCGACTCCGGCGCGCGCGGCTCCGCCGCGCAGATTCGTCAGTTGGCTGGTATGCGCGGTTTGATGGCAAAGCCCGATGGCTCGATTATCGAAACTCCGATCACGACTAATTTCCGCGAAGGCCTGAACGTTTTACAGTACTTCATTTCCACCCACGGTGCTCGTAAAGGGCTGGCGGATACGGCGTTGAAGACGGCCAACTCTGGCTATCTGACGCGTCGTCTGGTGGACGTGACCCAGGATTTGGTGGTGACCGAAGACGATTGCGGCACCCAGAACGGCTTTGCCATGAAGGCACTGGTCGAGGGCGGTGAGGTGATTGAGCCGTTGCGCGAGCGCATCCTCGGCCGCGTTGTCGTTACCGAGGTACTGAATCCAGAGACGCAAGACGTATTGTTCGAATCCGGCGCCCTGCTCGACGAAGATGCGGTGGATCTGATCGAAGCGCTTAGCATCGACGAAGTGCGCGTACGTACGCCTCTGTCATGCGAAACGCGTTACGGTTTGTGCGCTAAATGCTACGGCCGCGATCTCGGTCGCGGCTCGTTGGTCAGCGCTGGCGAAGCGGTGGGCGTGATTGCGGCTCAGTCGATCGGCGAGCCCGGCACGCAGCTGACCATGCGTACCTTCCACGTCGGCGGTGCGGCTTCCCGTGCTGCGGCGCAAAGCCAGATCGAAGCCAAGAGCTCGGGCGTGGTGCGCTACACGGCGACCATGCGTTACGTCACCAGTCCGAAGGGCGAGAAGGTGGTGATTTCCCGCTCCGGTGAGGTGCTGATTACGGATGATGCAGGTCGCGAACGCGAGCGTCACAAGGTTCCGTACGGTGCGACGCTTTTGGGCGAGGATGGCAAACAGGTCAAGGCCGGCGTCCAACTCGCTACCTGGGATCCGCATACCCGCCCGATCGTGACTGAATACGCCGGTACGGTGAAGTTCGAACACATCGAAGAAGGGGTTACCGTTGCAAAGCAGATCGATGACGTAACCGGGCTGTCCACGTTGGTCGTGATCGACTCCAAGCGTGGTGGCAAGGCGACGGCCAAGGGCCTGCGCCCTCAGGTGAAGCTGCTTGACGAAGCCGGGCAAGATGTAAAAATCCACGGGACGGATCACGTGGTGACCATTACCTTCCAAGTCGGCTCGATTATCACCGTCAAGGATGGCCAGCCCGTTTCCGTCGGTGAAATTCTGGCGCGCATTCCTCAGGAATCTGCCAAGACGCGCGACATCACCGGTGGTTTGCCGCGTGTCGCCGAATTGTTCGAAGCTCGTTCACCGAAGGATGCTGGTGTCTTGGCCGAAGTGACCGGTACGGTTTCCTTCGGGAAGGACACTAAGGGGAAGCAGCGTCTGGTCATTACCGAGCCCGACGGTACCGCTCACGAGTACTTGATCCCGAAGGACAAGCACGTCATGGCGCACGATGGCCAAGTGGTGAACAAGGGCGAAGTCATTGTGGATGGCCCCGCCGATCCGCACGACATCCTGCGTCTCAAGGGTGTCGAGGAACTGGCGCGCTACATCATCGACGAAGTGCAGGACGTCTATCGTCTGCAAGGCGTGAAAATCAACGACAAGCACATTGAGGTGATCGTTCGCCAAATGCTGCGCCGCGTAGTGATTTCCGACTCAGGCGACTCTCGCTTCATCAAAGAAGAGGGAGTCGAGCGTGCTGAAGTGCTGGATGAGAACGACAAGCTGATCGCGGAGGGGAAGCGCCCAGCCGAATATCAGTTCGTATTGTTGGGTATCACCAAAGCTTCGTTGTCGACGGATTCTTTCATCTCTGCGGCATCGTTCCAAGAAACCACGCGCGTGCTCACCGAGGCTGCCATCATGGGCAAGCGCGACGAGTTGCGCGGACTCAAGGAAAACGTCATTGTCGGTCGACTTATTCCGGCGGGTACGGGTCTGGCCTATCACCGCACCCGGCGGATGCAGTCGTCCGGACTGGATGCGGCGGAAGGCGCGTTCGATTTACCGTCCGCAAAAGAAGAGGAAGCTCCGCAAGGAACCCAAGTCGCTTGACTGGCTAGAGAAGCATCAATATAATCCCGCCTCTTTGCCTCGGCACGCAGTCGGGATAATCTGGCTCAACGCTTATTTAGGTATTAGGAACAAAGACTTATGCCAACCATTAACCAACTGGTACGGAAGGGCCGGCAGGCTCCGCAGTCCAAGAGCAAAGTGCCTGCCCTGGAAAATTGCCCTGCCAAGCGCGGTGTTTGCACTCGCGTCTATACAACGACGCCGAAGAAGCCTAACTCCGCGCTGCGGAAAGTGGCTAAAGTGCGCCTGACCAACGGCTTCGAGGTGATCTCGTACATCGGTGGTGAGGGGCACAACCTGCAAGAGCACTCGGTAGTGCTGATTCGCGGTGGCCGGGTGAAGGATTTGCCTGGCGTGCGTTACCACATCGTCCGTGGCAGTCTTGATACTCAGGGCGTCAAGGATCGTAAACAGGCCCGTTCCAAGTACGGCGCCAAGCGGCCCAAAGCTGCGTAAGTCGATTAGGAGTCCGTTATGCCCCGTCGTCGTGAAGTACCTAAGCGCGAGATTCTCCCTGACCCCAAGTTCGGTAATGTGGATGTCTCCAAGTTCGTTAATGTGCTGATGTCGGCCGGCAAGAAGTCGGTCGCCGAGCGCATTATTTACGGTGCCTTCGAGCAGATCAAGCAAAAGTCCGGCAAGGATCCGCTTGAGGTCTTCGGTCAGGCAATCAGTAATGTAAAGCCTATCGTCGAAGTCAAGAGTCGTCGCGTTGGTGGTGCCAACTATCAAGTGCCTGTGGAGGTTCGCCCTTCGCGCCGCTTGGCTTTGTCCATGCGCTGGTTGCGCGAGGCTGCGCGCAAGCGTTCGGAGAAATCCATGGGTCAGCGTTTGGCTGGCGAGTTGCTTGAGGCATCGGAAGGCCGTGGCGCGGCGATGAAGAAGCGCGAGGAAGTTCATCGTATGGCTGAGGCTAATAAGGCATTCTCGCATTTCCGCTTTTGATGTTTTGAGTGCGGTCCTGTAGCGACGGGGCCGCTTTTCGCAGGTTCGTCATCAGCCGCCCTGGCGTTCGCATTGAGCGGAGCCAAGGCGGTTTGGCTTAGATAAGGCAGGTAATTCAAGTGGCCCGCAAGACTCCCATCGAGCGCTATCGCAATATAGGCATCTCGGCGCATATCGACGCCGGCAAAACCACGACCACCGAGCGCATCCTCTTCTACACCGGCGTCAATCACAAGATCGGCGAGGTGCATGACGGTGCTGCCACGATGGACTGGATGGAGCAGGAGCAAGAGCGTGGAATTACCATCACGTCCGCTGCTACCACCTGTTTCTGGAAGGGGATGGCCAATAATTTCCCCGAGCATCGGATCAATATCATCGATACTCCGGGGCACGTGGACTTCACCATTGAGGTGGAGCGCTCAATGCGTGTGTTGGATGGCGCCTGTATGGTGTATTGCGCGGTAGGTGGTGTGCAGCCTCAGTCTGAGACGGTGTGGCGTCAGGCGACCAAGTATCGTGTTCCGCGTCTTGCCTTTGTTAACAAGATGGATCGTCAGGGAGCGGACTTTTTTAAAGTCCACGACCAGATGCGTCTGCGCCTCAAGGCCAATCCGATTCCCCTGCAAGTGCCGATCGGTGCTGAAGACAAGTTCGAGGGAGTGGTTGATCTCATCAAGATGAAAGCGATCATCTGGGATGATGATAGCCAGGGCACCAAGTTTGAGTACGGTGAAATCCCCGCTGATTTGCAGGGGGTTGCCGCCGAGTGGCATGAAAAGATGGTTGAGGCCGCTGCCGAAGCGTCCGAAGACCTGATGAACAAATATCTGGAGAATGGTGCTCTGAGCGAGGAGGAAATCAAGCTCGGTTTGCGCACGCGTACCATTAATGCCGAGATCGTTCCGATGTTGTGCGGCTCCGCCTTCAAGAACAAGGGTGTGCAGGCCATGCTCGACGCGGTTATCGAGTTCTTGCCGGCGCCGACGGATATTCCGCCGGTTACGGGCATTCTGGAAAACGAACAGCAGGGCGAGCGCCGGGCCGCGGATGACGAGCCTTTCTCCGCGTTGGCGTTTAAGATCATGACTGACCCGTTCGTTGGTCAGTTAACGTTCTTCCGCGTTTACTCCGGTGTGATTAATTCAGGCGATACCGTTTACAACCCGATCAAGGGGCGCAAAGAGCGGATCGGCCGCATTCTGCAGATGCACGCCAACCAGCGTGAAGAAATCAAGGAAGTCTGCGCGGGTGACATCGCTGCGGCTGTCGGCCTTAAGGAGGCGACTACGGGCGAAACGCTATGTGATCCCGCCAACGTAATTACGCTGGAACGCATGGTGTTCCCTGAGCCGGTGATCCATGTTGCGGTTGAGCCGAAGACCAAGGCCGACCAGGAAAAAATGGGGATCGCTCTTAACCGCCTTGCGCAAGAAGATCCGTCCTTCCGCGTCCGTACCGACGAGGAGTCCGGGCAGACCATCATTTCCGGTATGGGTGAATTGCACCTGGAAATTCTCGTCGATCGCATGAAGCGTGAGTTCAGCGTTGATGCCAATGTCGGCGCTCCGCAAGTGGCCTACCGCGAAGCGGTTCGCAAGGCGGTTGAACAGGAGGGTAAGTTTGTCAAGCAATCCGGTGGCCGTGGTCAATACGGGCACGTATGGATCAAGTTGGAACCGAATGAAGCTGGCAAGGGTTACGAGTTTGTCGACGCCATCAAGGGAGGTACGGTGCCCCGTGAATTTATCCCGGCCGTAGACAAGGGGCTTCGCGAAACTCTGCCGAATGGTGTTCTCGCCGGCTTCCCAGTGGTGGATGTCAAAGTCACCCTGTTCGACGGTTCCTACCATGACGTCGACTCCAACGAGAATGCATTCAAGATGGCCGCATCCATGGCGTTCAAGGATGCCATGCGCAAGGCCAGCCCGGTTCTTTTGGAGCCGATGATGGCTGTCGAAGTGGAGACCCCGGAAGATTACATGGGTAACGTGATGGGGGATCTTTCCAGTCGTCGCGGCATTGTCCAGGGAATGGAAGATCAGGTCGGTGGCATTAAGTTGGTGAAGGCGGAAGTGCCGCTAGCCGAGATGTTCGGCTATTCGACGACGCTGCGTTCTCTGTCACAGGGGCGCGCGACCTACTCCATGGAATTCAAGCACTACTCCGAAGCGCCGAAGAACGTCGCTGAGGCCGTTATCAACAAGAAATAACTGTTCTTTAGAAGGAAGCGATCATGGCAAAAGGCAAGTTTGAGCGTACGAAGCCGCACGTGAATGTGGGGACGATTGGACACGTTGACCACGGCAAGACGACCTTGACGGCGGCGATCACGACGGTGTTGTCGCAGAA
>Ga0172380_10005325_pt1 | contig 15677 bp, 11 predicted proteins | sample Leawe162metaG_FD_119747 | JGI IMG/M metagenome (GOLD analysis project Ga0172380, IMG submission 119747) | Leachate microbial communities from a municipal landfill in Southern Ontario, Canada - Leachate well 162 metaG | ecosystem: Engineered > Solid waste > Landfill > Unclassified | place...
CTTGCCATATCCGTCATGGCCAGCGTGTAGCCGGGCTTTATCCGCAACGCCTCGCGATATTCCCGGATTGCCCCATCGTAATTCTCTTCATGGGCATAGGCCGCCCCCAGGTTGATATGCGCATTGGCCGATTGCGGCCAGACCCGCAACGCCTCCCGGTACTGGGCAACGGCCGCTGCCAGGTCGCCTTGCTCGGCCAGGGCAATGCCGTAATTGTTGAGGATCAGATAATTGCCGCTGGTCACATCCAGGGTGTGGCGATAAAGGGTGATGCTGTCCTTCCAGTAGCCGAGCTGTTGCCAGGTCACAAACGCCAGCGAGCAAATCACCGCTCCCGACAACAGGGCTAGGGCGGCTTCGCGCTGTTGCCAGCCATGCAGCAGGTCGTTGACTCCCCAGGCCGCCATGATGAAGAGCCCGGTCAACGGTATGTAGGTGTAGCGATCCGCCATTGATTGCCCACCCACCTGGATCAGGCCGATTACCGGCAGCAAAGTCACCAGGTACCAGAACCAGCCGGTCAACAAATAGGGGCAGCGTTGCCGAAAGCCGATCACGACAAGGGATAGTATCACCAGCAGGAGAAAGGCCCCTACCGACTGCCAGACAGGGATTGAGGCCGGGAAAGGATAGAGCAGGGCCAGATCGCTCGGCCAGAAGGTCTTGAAAATATATTGGATATAGGAGACAAAGGCATTCCCCAAACGGAGTCCGAGGGGCGCTGCATCGAGGTTTTTCATGGCGCCGCCCTGGTGTTGGGCAATAATGGTGATTACCGATGACAGGGCCGATAACAGGAAGAAGGGCAGTTTCTCAATAACCAGGGCCGTTGTTGTTGGACGGTCGTTCGGCGGCCTGAAGCGGTTGAGCGGCCAGTAATCCAGGAGGAGGAGTACCACCGGCAGGGTCACGAGCATCGGCTTGGCCATCAGTCCGGCGGCAAAACAGGCCAGGGCCGCCAGGTAGCGCCCGGCGCCCGGTTTTCGCACATAACGGCTATACAGCAGGAGCGTCAACAACCAGAACAGACAGCTCAGGACATCTTTGCGCTCGGCCACCCAGGCAACGGATTCCACGTGCAGGGGATGAAGCGCAAACAGGGCGGCCACGAACAGGCTCTGCCAGGGAGCACCAGTCATCTTGGCCAGCAGCAGGAACAACAGCAGGACCGCGGCAACATGCAGGACCGCACTGGTCATGTGGTGCCCCCGGGGATCAAGGCCGAACATCTGCACATCGGCCATGTGTGACAACCAGGTCAGGGGATGCCAGTTCGATGCCGTTGTCGCGGTAAAGGCCCATGCCACGTTGGCGCCGGTAATGCCGGCCTTGACGTGCGGATTGGCAGTGACATAGAGCGTGTCGTCAAAATTGATGAACTGGTGGCTGCCTGTCTGGGCGTAGACCGCCAGGGTAAGCACGAGCAGTACGAGGCAAAACAGATTGGGAGCGCTGATGATTTTTTTCCCCACGATAGTTAACCCGAAAAGATTGCTGACGCCCGCAGACCCCATTTCTGGAGGCGGAACTGTATGGAGGTCTTCAACACGCCCAGGCCGTAGATCACACTGCGGCGGAAATTGATCGAAGAGGCATCCGTGAAATATTTGGTCGGGCAGGAAAGCTCGCCGATGCGGTAGCCGAACCAGATGATCTGGGCCAGCATCTGATTGTCAAAGACGAAATCGTCGGAGTTTTCCTCCAGCGGCAACCGTTCCAGGATCTCGCGGGAAAAGGCGCGGTAGCCGGTATGGTATTCCGACAGCTTGTGGCCGAGCATCAGGTTTTCAAACAGGGTCAGAAAGCGGTTGGCAACATACTTGTAGAGCGGCATCCCCCCCTCCAGGGCGCCGATCCCCAGAATGCGGGAGGCAAGCACGGCGTCGAATTCGCCATAGGCAATCATCGAGGCCATGGCAGGAATCAACTTGGGGGTGTACTGGTAATCGGGGTGAACCATGATAACAATGTCGGCCCCCAAGCCCAGCGCGGCCCGGTAACAGCTCTTCTGGTTGCCGCCATAGCCCAGGTTGTTTTCGTGGACAATGGTGTGAATGCCGATACTGCTGGCAATCTCGGAAGTCCGGTCGCGGCTGGCATCGTCAACCAGGACAACGTCGTCTACGATCTCCATGGGGATCTCGCCATAGGTCTTTTCCAGGGTCTTTTCGGCGTTATAGGCCGGCATGACCACAACTATCTTTTTGCCATTGAGCATCTATCAGGCTTCCTTTGCAGCAAAGCTGTCTTGTACGTAACCTAATTTAACAGGGATGAAAGGGATACAAGGGATAACGGCAAAATCTTTCTTCCGGTTCAAATAAAGAAAATATTTTTTGTTTCGGGGTGTTATCCCTTTAGGCCCCTTGGGTCCTTCATCCTTTAGGCCCTTTGGGTCCTTTTATCCCTGTAAAATGCCTTTGTGTTTTATTGTGTTAAGTTTTTGGTTCTGAATTGATTCTTTTTGTCTCGGGTCGGGGTCATGGCAGCCTCTCCAGGCGTTTCCTGGCATCGGCAATATATTCGTCATAACCCAGGGGGACATTTTCCAGGAACGATTCGTACTGAAGGCGGGCCTGGCCAGGCTGCTGTTGTTTTTCAAAAATCTTGCCAAGGTTGTAATGGGCCATGGCCTTGCCGGGATCGACCTTGCCGGGCGGCGCGTTCAAGGCGGCGTTATAATACTGTTGAGCAAGCGACAGATTGCCCTCCATGGCAAAACAGGTCCCCACCTGGATCAAGGCATCGGAATTGACAGGGTCCAGCTTCAGGGCGGTTTCCCACTCCTGGCGCGCCGCAACAAGGTTCCCCCTTTCCTGCCAGGCGGTACCAAGATTGTAGTGGGCCTCGGCCGAGGCCGGATTGTTCCTGACTCCGCTCGCGAACAGCGAAAATTCGTCCTTCCACTCCAGATTGCGCTTGACCGTCAGGACCGCACAGGCCAGTGCCAGGCCCGAAGCGGCCAGCCATACGAAGCGTTTTGTCTTTTCCATGGCAAAGAGCCGTTCCACCCCTACCCCGAGAATGATGAACATCCCGACACCAGGCAGATAGAGAAAGCGCTCGGTGATCGGGTCGCTGGGAATCGGGATGATATTGGAGATCGGCAGGTAGTTTACGGCGCACCAGACCAGACCAAAGAGTGCTGCCCTGTTGCGTCGGCGTACAATCAGCAGGATTAGCGCCAGAAACGCCGCAAAGACCGGGAAATGCCAGAAAGGCGTAAACAGCCCCCCTTGCTGAATGGTGTGAAAGAGCGTCAGATCCGCCGGAAACAGCAACAGGCCAAGGTACTGAGGGATTACGTGGTAGTTTGCCGCCAGCCGGTCGAGCATCCCGGCCATGGGGACTTTGATGCCCACCACGCCCTGCAGCGAGTAGGACCGCATGGCAAGATAGGCGGCTGCGGCAACCAGGAAAGGGACCAGGGAGAGCATCCGCACTCTGAACTTTTCGTGATCGGGCAGGAAGCTGGGAAACAGGGCATAAAGGCCGATTATCGCGATCAGCATGAGGCCGGTTTCCTTGCTGAGCAGGCCGCAGAAAAACAGCAGGGCAGCCAGTATCGGCCAACGCCCGCCCCTCTCCTTCGCCCTATAGAACGCAAGCAGGGATGCCAGGCTGAAGAACAGGGCCAGGAGCGTGTTTCGGGCCGAGATGAAATTGACCGCCTCGGCATTGGCGGGATGCACGGCAAACAGCAACGCCGCGATGAGCGCCGCCCTCTTGTCGGACAGAAGCCGGCACCCGACCAGGTAGAGCAGGCAAACATTCAGCAGATGGATGATTATGTTGACCGCGTGGTACCAGACCGGGCTCATACCGAAGAGCTGATAGTCCAACAGGTAGCTGGCCCGATTGAGCGGCCGGTAATAGGGCTTGATGACATCGGGGGCAAACAGCAGCTTGCCGATATTGCCCACATGCAAGGTATCCGGGTTTTTAACAATGATGACGCTGTCATCCAGGACAAAGCCGTTGGCGAAACTGACGGCGTACACCAGCAGGGTGGCTGTTGCAAGGAGCAGTAGGGCGGACCTTACTGACCTGAAATCGCGGTGAAGCAAACCATTCATGACTGTTTTCCGGATACCTTTCTTTTCCCTGCGACAACGATCAGCGTGCCGCCGCGCCCCAGCAGCGAGCCCAGCGGAAGCAGCGGCAGACAGACCAGGGACAGCAGCACCCCGAGCACCAGGGCGGTGCCCCTGGCAAGGACGCCGGCTGTGCTCTGTTTGCCGGTCAAAATATCGAAAAAGACATTTGGTTCGGGCAGGATGAAATTGAGTGCGCTCTGTGACCAGCCAAGCAGGTCATATTCAAATTCCTGGTGCCAGCGGCGCAAAACGGAAAGGCCGGCCGCGCCAAGGCAGTACTGCAGCGAGCCGCCGTCAAAGTGATAAAGATGCCTGGGGACATCGATATGCAGCCACCGTTTCCTGAAAAGACGTGCCTGGAGGCCACCGGAATCGGGCACGGCAATGATCAGGCGGCCCTCGGGTTTGAGCAGCCTGGTGAGCAGCACCATCATGGCCGGTATATCGCGCATGTGTTCCAGGGTATGCCACATGGTGATGCAATCGAACCCTTCCGCCGTCTCGACCCGTTCGACTGACTCTTTCACGTCCAGGCCGAGACTTTGTGCCGGCCCCGGGTTGAGTTCCGTTCCCATTACCTCCCAGCCGGCGCTTTGGGCAGAGAGCAGAAACGAACCATCGCCGCAGCCGATGTCGAGCAGCCGCCCTGTTTCCCCCGCCGGCATTGCCGCGGCAACGAAACCAAGCCGCCGTTTGATGCAGCGCCGCAGGGTGAAGCCGTGGCGATTGCCGTAGTAGCGCTCCCCGTAGTAGCGCCCCAGGTCAACGGGCCGAGGCAGGGTGTAGCCCAAACCGCAATGCCGGCATCTGGAGATGCGGAACTGCTCGCCGGTCAACGGATCACGCACCTCGGCAAACAAGGGCTCCAGTTCGCCGTCACATGCGGTGCATGCCATTTGATTAATTTCATGTTCCATGGGGTTGTTGCGTCCGGTCCCTGCTCACAGCTGCGACTAGGTAGTTGCCTGCTTGGAGTAAATAGTGTACTTGATCTTATGATCTCTCAAGTAATAATTAGAAACTACTTACCATTTTTGGGAGTAGATAGGGTTAGTATATTTATTTCAGCAAAACACATCAAGCACATTATCGAATCTATTGACAATGTCTATGACAAATAGATAAAATAAATCTGTTTTCGACAAAGAGAGATCGGTTAACATTGTATACAAACCCAGACCGATCGGCACTAATCCATAAAAACAGGAGAACAGATAATGAAACGAAAACGTCTTGTTGTTTTGCTCTGCATGTGCTGCCTGCCGGCGCTTTCCGGCCTGGCCCGCGCCAGCTACTTTGATGGCATGGAAGCCCAGCGCCAGAACGATTATCAAACAGCCCTGCGGGAATTCAAATCCGCTGAAGACGATCCCAGGGCTTTGTATATGGTGGGAGTCATATACGAGAAGGGCGATGGGGTAAAACAAGACTATGCGGAAGCGGCAAAATGGTATCTCAAGGCGGCTGACAAGGGAGACCCGGCGGCCCAGTACAGGCTGGGACGACTGTACGAACGCGGCGAAGGCGTTGGGCAAAGCATGGACGAGGCCATAAAGTTGTACAAGAAGGCCGCCAAATTGGGGCATGTGGATGCCCGGCAGGCGTTGAAAAGAATCACTACGGAGTAGATCCGATCAGCACTTCTAAAACAACAGTCGAAAACCGAAAGGGTTACTCATGCAGTAACCCTTTCTTTGTGCCTGCAACTCCACAGCCGGATCAGTCGGCATCCTTCCTGCTGTAGACTTCGATACCAACATTGCTTTCTATGTTCAGATTCTTGCCATCCAGCTTGCCGGTCAGGATCCTCTTGCTGCCCATGTAATTCACGTCAATGGAATAGCTGTTGTCAGCGGTTTTTTTCCAGCTGAAGATGAGCGGTGGATTTTGATTGTTGGAGTACGAAAACGAACCGGTTCCATCCTGTTTGAACTCCGCGATTTCAGGAACCTTCACGTTGTACCATTTGCCTGTCAGGTTAGAGCCTGACTTGCTGCAGCTGAAAACGAGCAGCAGGAGCATGATGCCGATTGCCGCGGTCAATACTCTGGCGGGTTTCCTCAAGACTTGATTTGTCATTTTTTTGTTTCCTTCCTTAACCCTGAATTCGGCAAACCTCAGCCATCTTTTAATTCCTCTGTGTTCTTGTGACTATGTGGTGGAAGCGTCGTTATTAATCAAACCGATTAGCGTCGATCTTCCGCCGACAATCCAAGTCCCCCTTTGTAAAGGACCCAAAGGGCCTAAAGGGGATTTGCCTTTGAGCTTGAAAACCAAATCCCCCCTGCCCCCCCTTTTTCAAAGGGGGGAACTTTCAATTGGTTTAGTCTTTTGCATGGCATTTGCTGCACAACCCCCGCTGGTACAATGCAAACGAGTCAACCGGCCGGTCATAATAGGCCTTCTGGGTTTCGAGCGAAGTCCGGCCCTGCGCGATATGCGCAGGGGTACTATTGTCGATGCCCGGATACTTGCCATTATACACCATCAACTCTGTCTTCGTATTCCACCGCGTCACCGCATCCCACCCCGAGGCATGGGCACGGTGACACGTCAGGCACATAACATTGTCGCCGGGTTTCAGGCCGTTCAAATCAGCGCCCTTGCCCCCGGTGCCGGCCAGGCTTTTGAGTTCCGCATAATCGTTTGAACCAACCTCGAATGGGACCAGAGACGAGAAGGCGGTATTCTTCGTACCGGTCATGTCCCCGGAGGCCACATAGGAATTATACTGCTTCACCACAGTTGAACTGAATTTCGCCGTGTTGCCGGTCGGGTGATTGTGGGGCTTGTGGCAGTTCCCACACCACTCCGACATGCCGCTGCCGTAAGCTACCCGCGTATCCCCCAGCTTCGGCTCGGCCCTGTTGTATATGTCGGGAGAAACCGCGACCGGAGGGTCGGCGGTAAAAACCACGGAACTGTCGGTGATCCTGGGCGAATAGCCTTTTCCCGCCAACAAGCGGTAAGCGCCGACAGCATGGGATGCGTCGGGATTGGGACTGCTCTTGTATGATCCTGATGAGGTGATCGGCACTGCCGTACCGGTGGTGACACTGCCGTCAACAAGCCTGCGGTAGCTGCCATGCGGATCGTGGCAACTGGTACAGGACAGTTTTTCCGACGGGTAACTTCCGCCAGGCGCCATGATATTGCTGAAGTCGGGATTATAACCGAACTGGGCGGCCACGATATTGTGCCCATGGTGGTCGCCCGGGCTGAGCCCGTCCTTCAGGGTGCTGCCGTCATGGGATGACCAGCGGTAGGTCCTTCTCAGCCAACTGAAGTCACCACCAGGGGTCATCTGTGATGGCGGAATCCCGCCGGCCAGGTCTTCGTTGTCGGTTGCCACATAATATCCCCACGGCTGTTTCTGCCCTTTCTTTGCCGTGTGGCAGAGCAGGCAGGTCGAGCTGGGGTCCTGGCCGTTGAACATGCCCCGGTTCGTGTCCAGGGTCTGGACAGTCGTCGAACCGTTCCTGAATGAGGCCGTAGATCCGGAGGCGGCCGCGTTGGTCGTCTTGGAGTGGCAACCGTCACACGCCCCGATGCCGCCGTTGTGAAAGCCGTTGGGAAACTGTGCATCCTGGATACCGGTTGTACCGCCGCCTTCCGAGCCTTGAACATCGTTCTCCGCCCCATGGCACGGCAGTGCCAGCAAAACACAACTCAGCAGTATGAATGCCGTTGAATTTTTATACATATCCCTCTCACTGGCATTAGATTTTAATGCAGCCAGGCCGGGCAGGCGCCTGGCAACAAATAATTACCTGATTAGCACTATCCTTCCTCCTAGAGTTCCCCCCTTTGAAAAAGGGGGGCCAGGGGGGATTTGGTTTTCAAGCTCAAAGGCAAATCCCCCCTAGCCTGATCCCTACTGAATCTTGAAAAGCTGGATGCGGCTGTTGTTGCGGTCCGCAATAACCATCGTGCCGTTTCCGGTAAAGCACGATTGCGTCGGGTGGTTGAGCTGGCCCCCCTTCCACCCGAACGAAAGATAACGCCCCTGGAACGAACCATCCGGCCCCAGCAGGATAACGGCGCTGTCGTTCTGGTCGAGCAGGTAGACCCGCCCTTGGCTGTCAACATCAACGGCCACTGCAAAGGAAAGGTAGGATTGCAGCCCTGACGCGAACAGCTGGAAGGCCTCGGCGCCCGGAGCGGCTTTGTACACAGTTGCCTTCAGGCTGTCTGCTATGTAGACCACGCCCCTCTGATCAACGGCCACATCGGAAAAGAAGCCAAAGTCCTTGGGAAACGGGATCTGGCGGAGATATTTGCCGGCCGAATCAACTACCAGCACCCGCTCCCCATACACATCAAGCACATAGATGTTGTCCTTGTCGTCCACGGCCATGCTGCGCGGCGTCACCTCCACCGGAGCCGGCACGTTCTGGTAGTCGAGATAGCCGGCAAAGCTCCCGTCGGCCGCCAGGCGGCTGATTTTTCGGGTCTTACCGTCCAGGACCAGCACCCGACCGTTCTGGGCCGCCTTGACCCGCAAGGGGTAGGATATCTCGGCGACCTTGAACTCTACGCCGTCCTTCAGGTCGTCGTTGGCCAGTGAATAGCGGACAAAACGGCCGTTGCCGGTATCGGCGACGATCACGTTCGACTTGGAGCAGGCAACCCCCTCGGGGTTTTTGAGGGGAATGTTCTTGGCATCTTTATAAGCCACCCCGGTTGGTTTGAATTTCACGGAATCAGCTGCATGGGCAGGCAGCGCACACGCAACCGACAGGAGACAGACGAGCGTAAGTTTAGTTCGTATCATTGATCACCTCTTTAGCTGCTCATGGCACTGGAGACACATCTCAGTGGTTGTCGGGTAATAAAGCATCTTCTTGTACTCTGTTCCGTGGGCGTTGTGGCAGCTCGCACAACCCAGCGAAAGGTTTTTGTTGCGCGGGTCGCGCACCTTGTCGCCGATGGGGTGCGTGGAATGCTGGCCCCAGTCATGGCAGGTAGTACACAGATCATAATCCGAGGCCTTTTTGGTCAGCGCCAGATTGTCGGAAGAGTGGGGATCGTGACATTCGGTGCAACGCCCCTCGACCACCGGTTCATGTTTGGAGAGATTTTTCTTGATCCGCTTCATGCTGTCTTTGTGGCAGCTGCCGCACAATTGGGCCATGGGCTTTCTGAGCAATCCCTTGTCATTGGAGGCATGGGGGTTGTGGCATCCCAGGCAGCCTTCCTTGGTCACAAGCGGCCAGTGCATGCGGTTCTTGTCGAAGGTCTTGTTGAACATGTCGTTGTGGCAACCGCGGCACAGGGTCATCCCCTCTTTCCTGGTTTTAAGAGGCGTGGCGGAGTTGGCATCTTCGTGGCACTGGTTGCACATGCGCTTGCTGACCGGCGAATGGACGTTCTTGAGCAGCAGCCCCATATTGTCGGAACCGTGTGGATCGTGACAACCGGTGCAGCGTGCCGAGGCCACCGGGTAGCCCATGTGCTTCTTGATAAAGATCGGCTTGTCGGTCTTGTGGCAACCGATGCAGAGCTTGGTGACATCGTTCTTGAGCAGGAAAGGCCCATCATCCGAGGCATGGGGCTGATGGCAGATGAGACAGTCCTTTTCCACCGGGGAATGGCGGAACTTCACCTTGGCAAGCTTCTCCCCCAGCGGCTTGTGACAGGAGAAGCAAAGCTCCTTGCCCTCCTTGACCAGATTGCCCTTGTATGCCGATGAATGGGGGTCGTGGCACTTCAGACACCCCCCCTCCGCGACCACCTTGTGGACGCTTTTCGCCTTGCTGGATATCATCGACTGGTGGCAGGTGGCGCAGACCGCATTGGCGTCGGCGGTCAGCAGCTTGCCATGGGCCGAGGTATGGGCATTATGGCAACCGGTGCACTCATTGTTCTTCAGCGGGGTATGCACATATTTGCGCGTCATCTTTTCCTGAAACGAGTTGTGGCACTTCAGGCAGAGCTTGCCGTCGGCCCCGGGCTTCAGCTTGAACTGCTGTTCATTACCGGCGGCAAACAGGGACTGTGCCCAGGCAATCAGTATGACCCCCGCCAGCAGTAGCGAAATACTTCGTACTCTCATGTATCTTCTCCTTATTAGTTAGTCACAAATTGTTTTCTGCGCGTTTTTTGCAGAAAACAATTTGATAACTTACTTATCCTGTTTAGCAGGGTCACGGTTTGGCGACAATATGGCACTCATCGCACGAACGGGCGGCAAAGGGTGCATGAATAGTGCTTTTGAAAAACTTCGGGTCCTTGGAGGCATGGGGATCATGACAACTCATGCAGGTCATGGCCGAGGCCTGGATACCAAGGTGTGCCGTGGTAAAAGGCGGCTTGGTCAATTCGTGACATTGCTCGCACAGTGGAGTCACGGGTGTGGCAATCAGTTTTTTATTCTCCGCGTAATGGGGTTTGTGGCAGTTGAGGCAATCCTCCTGGGCCGGTTTGTGGGCTTTCTCCTTGCCGATTTTCTCCTTGATATCCTTGTGGCAGGAATAACAGAGATCATTGCCCTGCGCCAACAACAGGTTCTTCAGCTTGGCTTTGTGCGGACTATGGCACTTCGTGCATGATCCCTCGCTGAAGGGGGCGTGTTGCGATTTGGATTCCTTCATCCCCTTGAAGGGTGCATGGCAGGAACCGCACACCTCACCCTCGGGCTTGGAAAGGATTCCGGCTACGTTGCTGCCGTGGGCGTCATGACAGTTCAGGCAGATCCCGCGCTTGAAGGGCTCGTGGGTCGAACCGCCCGACTCGGATTTCATCATGTCGGCGTGACAATTGCTGCAGAGCTTGGGCGGGGCCGCCGTGAGCAGATTCGGTTCCGAGGAGCCATGGCCGTGGTGGCAGGCGGTACAGTCACCCGTCAGAACCGGTTTGTGGGTGAATGTTTTCATGAACTTCGCTTCCGAGTCGGAATGGCAGGAGAAGCAGAGCTTGTCGCTGCGATCCTTGGTCATGGCAATATAATTGGACCCGTGCGGATTGTGGCAGGATGTGCATTCGCCTGCCTTGAACGGATCATGGACCGACTTGCTTTTCAGGGCATCCATGGTCTTGGCATGGCAGGTGGTGCAGAAATCGCTCCCCTTTTTGTCAACCAGCCCCTTGAACTGGGCCGCGTGGGGCTTATGGCAGGAAAGGCAGCCCTTGCCGCTGTCCATGGGGGCATGCTTGAAGGCGACCTGCTGCTCTTTGCCTTTATGGCAGCCGATGCAGAGCTGATTGCCGTCCTTGACGAGCAGTTTGGCAAACTCCGACGAATGGGGATTGTGGCAGCCCAGGCAATCGCCCTTTTTGAATGGTGCGTGTTCAACCGTGCCGCCGGCTTTCAGCGTCTTCATATCGTGGCACTGCAGGCAAAGCTCGGCGCCCTTCTGGCTGACGGAAAACGGTTGCTGTGAGTTCGGAGCGGCATGGCACGAGGAGCACTCCAGCGAGGCAACCGGCGGGTGGACACTGGTTTTAAGGAGCTTGGCCTGGGTGGAGCTGTGCGGATTGTGGCAGGTCGTACAGACCTTGCCTTCCACCGGGTAATTGCCATGGGCCTTTTTGAACGAGCTGCTCCCCTTGTCGTGGCATTCCAGGCACAGGGCAGGTTCGGGCTTGGTCAGGATGTATTTCTCGTTTGAACTGTGCGCGTCATGGCATGCCCGGCACCCTTGCTTGAGCAGGACCTGATGCACGACCTTCTTCTCGAACAGCTCTTTCTTGTGGCAGCTGTAACAGACGCCATTGCCTTCGGACATCAACAACGCCTTGGAGTTCGAACCATGGGCATTGTGGCACTGGCCGCAGTTACCGGCCTTGAGCGGCGTATGCACATAAGCCTTGGAAAGGCCGATCTTGTCCCTGGTATGGCAGTCCAGGCAAATCTGGTTGCCCTCCTTCTTCAGCAGGAGTTTCGGCACGCGTCCATGACGGATGTGGCAATCCTCGCATTTTTTCTCTTTGACAATGGTATGCAGATATTTCATGGACATATATTTATCCGCAAACTTGGTGTGACAGTCGAGACATTCCTTGGAGGCGAATTTCCTGACCGCGGCATGCCCGTCAAGGACTGCCCAGGGCAGGATTCCAAGGCACAGCAGCAATACGATCCCAGCCACAACTCCGATTCGTGTGTTTTTAGACATACTCATGGCATCTCCTAATGTGCAAAATCAGCATAAATGGTTACGTCTGACGATTTTCCGAGTTTATCGGCCCAGGTTTCGATGCCCTTGTTCAGCTTTTCGTAGAACATCGCTTCCTTGACCACCTCTTCCACTTCCGGGTAGGTCTTGGTCCTGGCGCCTTGCACTTCCAGGACGGCAATGGCATAGCCGTGGGTACCGCTGACCAGAACGCGGTAATCACCGGTCGCAGCCCCGGTCAGGGCCTTTTGCAAAGGTTCCGGAAGGTTCGGCTTGGCAATGGCATCGCCACCGAACAGGCCGAAGTAGGAGTTGTCTATGTCCACCTTGCCGTCGGCATTGGTCCTGAGCCACTTGAAATCCATCCCCTTGCGCAGCTTTTCGACCGCATCCTCGGCTTTCTTGGGGGTGTCGAAGGCAATTGCGTCCAGTTTGTAGGAATCCACCGTGGTGTACTCCTTGGAATGCTCCTTGTAATAGGCCTGCAATTCATCATTGGTTACCGTGATGTCCGGCCGTACAACCTTGTTGATAAAGGTGCCGAAAAGCAGGGAGTTGGTATAGGTTCTCACTTTATTGCGGTAGTCGTCGGATTTGTCGATCCTGCGCGCCTTGGCTTCCTTGTCAAAGACGATAGTGCCCAGGAGTTCATCCATGATGGACCTCTTGTCCTTGTTGACCTTCTTGCCTTCAATGGCCCGTTGGACACCATGGTAGAACTTGGAAGCGATCGCGTCGGCAAACATGGCCACGGTCACGGGCTTTTCTCCCTTGATGTCGGCGATCACCCTCTTGTCCTTGAGAAAGGTCTCGAATTTAACCTTTTTGTTCTCGAAGTCGAGTTTGTCGTAGAGTTTCTTCTGGGTGACGTACTTCTTGATCAGGGCTTTCTGGAAAGCTTCCAGGGCATTTACCCGGTCCTTGGCATCCAGTTCCTGCTGCACCTGCTCCTTTATGGCCGGGTCTTCCTTGTGGCGCTTTTCCTCCAGGCGATAGATCAGGTAGCCCTTCTCCAGCGGCAACGGCTTGCTGACATCGCCGACCTTCATCTTTTGCAGCACAACCAGCATGGTAGGCGCTATGACATCCCGGGACAGGAAGACATCCGATTTCCCGCCTGACTTGGCATGGCCGTCCTTGATCGCCTTGTCGTACAACACATCGAATTTCTTGCCGCTCTTCAAGTCTGCTTCCAATGCCTTGACATCATCGAGTTTGTCGACGATCAGGGATTTCAGGCGCCATTCCGCGGTCCGCTCCTTGTAGGACTTTTCCACCTCTTTCGCATCGGCCTTGACGTCTTTGATCTCTTCCTTGAGGAGCATTTCCCTCAGAGTTTTTTTGGAATAGTCGTCTACCGCATTTTTGATCTCATCCAGTTTATCCAACTCCATGTTGCGGGCTTCCTGGATGATCAGGAGCGAGTTCACCAGACGCTTGAGCAGTTCCTGGTAATTCTGCTTGGGAGCCGCCTTGCCATCGGCCATCCCCTCGTGGATAGTGCCGAGGGTCTTTTTGAGGTCTTCGACGGTGATCGGCTCGTCGTTCACCATTGCCAACGGCACCTTGGCAAAGGCCGGCAAAAAAATAGGCGCGTCCAAACGGATGGTAATTTCACTGGCCTTGGGCGCCTTTTCAGCCTTGGCAGCCGTTTGCGGGCTTTGCGGGGCCGCCGCTTTCGCGGGAGTTGCGCTGTTGGTTGCAACCGGCGGCGTAGCGGCACCGACGGCCAGGGCCGCGGCGCAGACAATTCCCGTAATGGTGAGGGGGACAATCGTTCTCAGTTTCATGCTTGCTCTCTTTCGTAATGGTTTTAGTAAGGGTTATCGGAATCAGTCTTCCTTGGTGTTATCGACAATCTTCAGGACCAGGGCCCGGCACATCCTGTCAGCCAGGGCACTGGCCGTGGCCAGGCGGCCATACTCAAAAAAATAGACTCCATCGTCTCCTTTGTTGTGACTGTGGGAACTCCACAATATCTTTTTATTGCCGCGATCGAACATCTGCATGGAAAAATCTATCTTTGGCGAGGAGCCGTAGCCGACTGTATCCAGATAATCAAAGACCACCCCATTGAGAAGCAGATCCACACCCAGTGAGATGGTTATCAGGTCAACGCTTGGAAGCGAAATGCCGTCATCCATGACAACATGCATGTTAAGCATTTTATCACGGATGACCCCCAGCTCAAGGACACGGAAACTGCCGTCCTTCACCAACTGTTTGGCCAGGTGCAGCACCTGCAACTCGGCGGCATGCTTCCGCGTGCTCCGGTCGAAAAACGGGATGATGGCAATGGTCCGTTCCTGATCGACCAGCACGTCCTGCGAGCTGTACCACAGCAACGGGTTGTAGCGGGACAGGAACATGCCGCCATTGGCCTTTGTTTCCTCAAGCATGTCCTCCACGGAATAGGGCTTGTCCGGCGGGTTTTTCATATACCAGGGCTTTGTGCGCGAATACGACGGATCGGTCAATAGCCGTTTTTCACTCTGGATACCTCGGATCAGATCGGTTAGCGTAAATGTTTGCTGCTCCCGCTTTGCCTTGGCAGAGACCCGTTTCTTGCGGACCGGTGGATTAGCGATGTAATTCTTGATGGATGCCACGATCGATTTGAGCCCCTTGGCGCTCAGTACCTTCGTATCGTTGATCAGGCCCAAACCCAGGATACCGGGTGCATCGTCACCGGCAATACCGACGCTGTCCATCCAGTTGATATCAGGGGTTCCCTTTAGATTCACCAGCCTGGAAACCAGGGAGAATTTCGGGGGAAAGACCTCGCTGTACAGCTCCAGATTGGAAATCAGCACCTGATCGGCGCCGGTTTCCTTTCCCAGGGCCGCAGCGGTTTTTTCGTCGATCCCTCCCAGATACCGCACCCAGTGGCGCTCGATGAAACTATCCACCGTGGCGGGGTCTACGATTCGGACTCCGGTCCCCTTCAGGGAGGCGGCCAATTCAGCGGTAAGCTCCTTGAGCGGAGCCGGTGTGCCGCTCAGATTCTCGATCGGGAACACGGCTATGAGTGGCCCTTTCCCGCCGCCACCCTCGACAGCCGTGCCCGCTTCTGCAACCCCAACGCCAAGCACCAGGCAGCAAAACAGGATGCAGAGGATTTTATTCAAACAGCTTGTTAATGAGATCATTGACTGCCTTCTCGGTCACATCATTGAGCGGCCTGCCGCCGCCACCGAACAGCCGGTCCGTCATGCCGATACCGCCCTGGGTCGTACTGGCGGACCAGACTACCCTTCCGGTCTGCCCTTCCATCATCTGCAGACTGACCGATATGACATCGGCGCTGGACGTGCCCGAGCGGACATCGCCATACTCCCGCACTACCCCGGAGATGATCGCATCCACCTTGACGCTCTTGGCCAGCTTCACGACATCGTCCGCCGACGGGGCCGCCGGATTGGCTATCCCTGCCGCGGCGATACCCCTGGCAACCTCGCCGGTC
>Ga0172380_10005326_pt1 | contig 15677 bp, 19 predicted proteins | sample Leawe162metaG_FD_119747 | JGI IMG/M metagenome (GOLD analysis project Ga0172380, IMG submission 119747) | Leachate microbial communities from a municipal landfill in Southern Ontario, Canada - Leachate well 162 metaG | ecosystem: Engineered > Solid waste > Landfill > Unclassified | place...
CTCGACAACGGTTTTATATTCTTCACTGACAAAGAAGTTTTCGATAAATTTTGCTTGCTGTTTGATATTAAAATTGAAAAGTAAATTAAAATGAAAAAAATACAAAATAAAAAACATACAAAAATTAAACCATTATTGCAAAATTTATTTCTTTATAGATTCAACGATGGTAAATTTCTAAAAACAAAAGTAAAATTATATCCAGATAATTATTTATTAGTTCCACCCAATAAAGAACTAATTCCTACCGAAGATTTCGGTGATTATTTATTATCTACAAAAGATATGACAGTAGATGAAGCTTTTGAAACGTGGAATTTAAGAAACGCATCTATTTAGGTTTAATACCATATTTTATATGGTCAAAAAGCTTAAAATAAACCAAAATTCTATTGACAATTGGCGTAATTTTGTGTATATTTATATATTGAATATTGCACAATAAAACAGAAAGTAATTAATGGCAAATCAAGCTAATCAAAAAACTCCAATTGTATACTCAGATTTTTGGTATGATCGTTCTTCTAAAAATATTAAAGACACTGACATTCAAAAGTTGTTGGCGATGTCTGAGATTCAGCGCGCTATCGGAAATTTTGTTCAGATTATTTCTCCGAAGCGCGTTCCAGTTTTATTTCGTGGAAAACAATCTTACACAGATGGCGAAAGTGTTGTTATAGCTTCAGTTAAAGATACAAACTTCGACTCAACTTGTGGTTTAGCTTTGCATGAAGCAAGTCACATCAAATATTCAAATAAAATGTCAGACACGGTTAAAGTTATACAAGATTACGTGAATAGGTCAACTACAATCGGAATTAATAATCCAAGAAGCTTTAATGATTATGGAATTAGTATATACACTCATGCAAGTAATATTCAAGATCTTCAAAATTGGATAGAAGATCGTCGCATTGATGCTCTAGTAAAAACAGAATCTCCTGGTTATGCTGGTTATTACGAAGCAATGTATAATTTTTATTTTCGTTCTGAAAACGTGAACAAAGCGATTGCTTCATCGAAGTATCGCAAAGCTGACAATTTAGATCATTACTTTAGACGTATAATAAATTTCTTGAGTCCTGCTACTGACCTTGACGCACTCCCCGGGCTGCGTCTTATTTGGAATACTATAGATTACGCAAACATATTAAGACTGAAAAGTTCTTACGATTCGCTTGTTCTAGCTGCAGCAGTTTACGATATCATACTTTCTTACTTTTCAAAAGCAGTGAAGTTAAGACAGAATCCTAAACCGAAAAAACAAGAAAAAGAAAAACAACCTAAACAGAAAAAAGAAAAAGAATCTGAAGAGAAAGATGATTCAGAAGATTCTGATGAAGAAGATTCTGATGACAACGATTCAGAAGATTCTGATGATAACGATTCAGAAGATTCAGATGAAGAAGATTCAGAAGACACTGCAACTGGAAATGAAAATAATTCTGAAGAATCAGACGAAGAGACTGAATTCGACGAAAGCAAAGTAGACGATGATAAAGATACTCGCGGTGATTCTGAAGTTCAAGAAGAAAGCCACAACGGAGAACATATTCCAGAAAAAGATGAAGAGGAATCTGAAGAAGAATCAGAAAAAGAAACTACAGTTCCAACCGATGAAGAAATGGAAGATGAGATTCAGAAAGCGCTTGATGAAGAAGATGAAGATGAAACTCCGTTAACCAAGAAAGCAGAACGTGAAGCTGAAAAAGATTTTGCACATCAAAAAGAATTCTTAAATGGAGAAATCGAAAAAGAATTAGTGTCAGAACGAGACAACGCACAATTAGAATTGTTAGAAAAATCAAAAGCAAAATTCATTCCGGTAGAATGCAGAGATACTTTAGGAAATTTGATTAAGATTGACGTTCTGTCAATCGAACATATTCCAATTGAATTATTTACTGCAGATCCGGCATCGAAAGATTCGGAGCAAGTTCAGATAATAAATAAGATTGGAAGTAATCAACTTTTCAATTGTATATTCTCAAGATATCTTGGTAACTCAAAACATAAAATAATTGAAGATGGAATTAAGCTTGGAAAGTTGCTTGGAAGTAAATTAAAAATTCGTACTGAAGAACGTATTCTAAAAACTACCAGACAATCTGGTGGTAAACTTGACAAAAGAATAATTCATTTGGCGTCTGCTGAAGTAGAAAATATATTTTGCTCAATGCGAACTTCACAGTTCAACAAAGTTATCATGCACATCAGCATAGACGGAAGTGGATCGATGTGTGGTAACAAATTTGAAAAAGCTTTACAAACAGCTGCAGCAATTTGTGCAGCAGCAGACGTAGTTAAAAACATTGAAATAACAGTTTCTATAAGAACAACTACTGGAGCGTATAATGTGGAAACGAAAACATATCGCCAAAGAGCTAAACAATCTAGGCGTTACGGTTATTCTCCATCGAAAATAGTTACTAAGTCAACTAATGTTGATAGGATACAATGGCCAACAGTTGTTACTATATACAATTCTAAAAAAGATAAGTTAAATAAGATTATGAAAGTTTGGCCATGGTTATCAGCTGCTGGTTCTACTCCAGAATCAATAACGTACGAAGCTGAAAGAAAATTGATGTCGCGACCAGCTCTTGGAACTGACGCGTATTTCATAACGATAACTGACGGAGCTCCAGAAGATGGTGGAACTGGAAAGAACGAAAAAGGAGAACCAATTTCGTGGAGTTTTGGTGAATTGCGAGAATCAGCTTATTCTGGCAGAATAGATGCAGTAGCTCACACAAAATTTCAAGTGAATCAAATGAATAAAGACGGCGTTGCAACCATGGCGTTTTTTGTTTCTGAATTATCTCAAGAACAAATTAATTTGGTAAATTCCATGCCTGAAGAGGATGTTGTTGAACTTCAAAGAGGATATGCATCATCCAGGCGTACAGAATTGATTGAAAAGTATGGATATGGATCTTCTGAAATAATAGTTTTTAAAAAATGTTATGGAAAAGACGGAGTAACAATTGACTCGACAAATATTATTCAATTAGCACGAACAATGAATTCATTATTCTTAAAAGGAAATCCGTTTCAATCGTAAACGAAAATTTATAATAAGGAAAAATCATAATGATAAAAACAATAGTAATATTCACACTTATCAAAGGAAAGGAAGTGATTGAGAAAGAATTGCAAATTGTGAACGATAGTTCAGAATCTAGAAACGATACTATTGCTCATATGTGTAATAAAGGATTTTGGGATAAAGATGGTATGTATCAATCACCGTATTTTATTTATTCAGCTAAGATTAAGTAATCCATTGACATTAACTTTAATAATAGTTATATTACAAAACAATAAGAAAGCACAGCAATGAACGTATTAAAAACATCTTTAATGTATTTATTAAATTGTATGATTGTAAGTTTTGCAGCAATTGGAATATGTACATTTTATTTACTTAATGCATTTGATATTATATTCTTGACGTACTTATTAATAGTTTTTAGTATATGCATTATAGTTGCATACAGAACTAACAAATCAAAAGAAAAGAAAACTATATCTGCTCTTACACCAAATTGTTGTGTTGAAAATTATCATAAATGAAGATATCGACTACAATCGAAACTGCGTATGAATTGAAAAAATTTCTTCATAGTAATAAGAAAAAGATAATTAAGTTGATGACCACGCGGTACAAAAACAAAGTAAAGCTAGACGCTTTACTTTTGTCTGTGTTAGATATAATAATTCGTAAAGAAATATCAATATGTTTAGATAATATAAATGACGCAACATTGATATTAAATAATTTTATTAAAGTTAAGGAGAAACAAAATGAGCAGAAAAGCTTACAAAAAAACTCGAAGAAACCAACTCGCTCTCAGACTCAAGAAATGCGAGTTTGCGTTCCGCAAGATAAAAAAGTCAGCAAAAGAAATTCAGAAAATAAATAAAAATCATTCGATATCAGATAAATCGAGAGAAAGACAGATTCTTCAGATAGATGAAGAAACTCAACCGTATGTACAGTTTGTCAGAAGAAACGGAATTGCGATATGAATAAGTTACTTTTTATTCCTGCAATATGTATTATTTTAATATTAATTGTAATAGGTGCTTATTCTTTTGAATTAAAAGAAGTTCAAATTGGCGGCGCAATGGTAATACAGAAAACGTATTTTCCTACTTATTCTGTAAATGCAATCAATTCAAAAAAACAAAAAGTAATCAGAATATACCCAGAAAAGTATAGTTTAACTATATCGACTACAAGAGACACAATTGACATATTTATAACAAAAAAGCAATTTGAAAGCATTGAAATTGGAGATTATGTCACTTCTTCAATGTGACATATATTTATATCAAACACAATTTAATATTAAATAAAAGAGGTAATTTATGAACATTATTCGCATTAATGACGATCCAAATACATTTAACGAAAAAAAGAAAGTAATACTTCGACTTAACGAATTCTTAAAAAGATTCGCAGAGTGTAATAGTATTGTTCCAAAATTGATTCGTTCTGAAGTTAGGAATTTCAGCGGTGCTTTCATTCACATCATGCTGCTTAAATTAGAACCAGTAGATACAAGTTTAGTTTGGTTGCGTTTTTATAAAAACGTATACATACCAACAGTAGATTCTTTATTAGAACATAGTATCTTTCCATCTGAAACAATTATCAAATTATTCAATGATGAATGGAAAAAAATGCAACAACAAAATGATGATACTATTTCAACAGCAATTAATTCCAGCGATACAAGTAAATCATTCGTATGGTAATTTAGAAATTCAAAAAGAAAGGTTACTATGAATACAATCAAAACAATTATATTTCTAGATACAGAAACTACTGGTGTAAACTTTCTTAAAGACGAAATAGTTCAAGCGTCTGCTATAAAAGTGGATGCGCTGTCAGCCTCAGTCTTATCGGTGATGAATGTTTATATTGATGCTACTGGAAAAAACTTAGATCAAGAAGCTCTTGCTGTGAACGGTTATTACAAGGGAAAGTGGAAAACTACAAAACCAGCCTTAGTAGAATCGAAAAAGAAAGCAGCATTTACTATATATGAATTTATAAAAGATGCTGAATGTATATTTAGTCACAACGCTCCATTTGACAAAGGTTTTGTGTACGCCCACATATCGAAGCATTCAAATATTGAAATGCGAACGTTTCCACGTTATTGGTATGATACAATGTCGTTTGCATTTTTATTCAAATATAAATTACCAGATTTTAAATATGTAAGTTTAGATTATTGCCGCCACGAATTTCAAATTGCAATTCGGCGAGATAATGAACATGATGCTCTTCAAGATTGTTATATATTAAAAGATGTGTTTTTTAAGATGATAAAAAACATTAATATAAAATTACCTATATGATTATTGATGATAACTATTTATTGTTAACTAAGTCTGCTGAATTTAATATAAAGTTAACTAAGTATTTCTTTCATCGTTTGCAAATATTTTTATGTATCAACGAATCAAATATTCCTAATGTTATATTTACAAGTTCGTTGCCAAAACTTCAAAAATATTATGGCGATGAAAAAACAGATGGAGAACCATCAAGAGCTTTTTTTGATGAAGAAACTAATAGTATACTTTTTAATTCAACATTTTATCAATTAAGCACTAATAAATGTTACATTAGAAAAGAAAATGTTCAACATTTAATAGATAAGTATTCGTTTAGATATATAATCCCCCTTTCAGATATATACCACGAAATGATTCATAGTATACAATTTTATAATTCAGATTATTCCTATACTAACTTTATAGAATCTGTAGACGATATTTATACCTATTGTATTACTGGTCAATGGAATATAGATTATTTATCGGAGTCGATTGGTTTTTGGAGAGTATGCACAGAGATACTTAAAGTCAATGACAGCCAATTTTATATTATGTTACGAGATGCAATTATTGATAAGAAATTTTTTAAAAATTATTTTTATGTAAATAGTAGATTCGTAAAACTGCTTGCAAAAAATTACAACGGGAAGCTGAGTCAATTTCTTAATAACTTCAAAAAAGATTTTGGAGACACACAGTACGAAGCTGAGTTTTATGTGTTTGTTAAACGCATTCATGATTTAATTTTTTATAAGTATTAATATGGAAGATATTAAAAAAGCATTTGATGTATTTAAAGATGAATTTGCTAAACAATTGCAGGAATCTCTTGCCATTCCAATTGAGTATATTAGAGATGAAAGATTAAAAAAGATTCGTGATGCTCATTATGAAAAAACTGGAATTTTACTTAAAGATCTATATGATCTAATATCAGAACTTGAATTATTCAAAGATTGGCAATACTTATCTTTAATAATTGAAAGAATGAATACAAATTCTTCGTCTTTATTAACACAAGACGAAATGAAAAAAATGAACGAAATATACAAACGATGGAAACAAAAAATTGATTTACGGTCAAAAAGGAAAACAGCATGAAGATAATCAAACAATCTGCGACGCTTGAGTTCGTCACTCCAAATGCACTTGAATTTATCGAAAGGATAGGTCGAGTTTGTTATAAGTCAGAAAATTTAATAACACCAGAATCGTCAAAAGACTTTATTAAGATGTTGTTGAATCCTGATAAGAAACACGAATCTGTTCTCGAACATGCTGTTGCAACTATTTGGTTTATTACTGACCGCGGCGTTACTCACGAAATGGTTCGACACCGTATAGCATCTTATAGTCAAGAAAGCACTCGATATTGCAACTATAGTAAAGATAAGTTTGGAAACGAATTGACAGTGATTCTTCCAGTACGATTTTATAAAGTTCATTTAGCAACAATAACAAATGACTGGGCAGAAATAACAGAAGAAGACAGATTTAAGTTTGGAAATTGGTTTACAGGCATTGAACGTTGTCAAGAACATTATTTAAGAGCAATTGAATTTGGTGGAAAGCCACAAGAAGCAAGAGATCTCCTTCCTAATTCTCTAAAAACAGAAATTGTAATGACTGCTAATTTTCGTGAATGAAGACATTTCTTTTCCTTGAGAACCAAACCAGCTGCTCATCCTCAAATGCGCGAACTTGCTATACAAGCATTGAATCTCTTGAAAAAAGAAGTTCCAATTATTTTTGATGAATATTAATTTCTATTGACACTTACTAAATAGTTTTGTATATTTTAAAATAAAAAAAAAGAGGTTAATATGTCTTATAAAAATTTTAGAAGTAACTTATTTCAAGCGTTTGGAATTGGAGCAATTATAGGATGTATTTTTATAGTTATCGGAATGGTAATTGCAACGGTTTGGCAGCCAATATTACAATTTCAATATAATGTTACTACTTATTTGATTGCAAATGTTGGTTGGTGGATATATCCAGTTCTTTTTATTGTTGGAATGATTGTTGGGTTTATTATTTTTATTAAAGAAGAATGTCAAGATAATGAACCTAAACGATATTAGAATTTTGAATTTTGCATAATTAAGATTGTATTTATAATAAATCGCTTTATTAGTAAAGAACGACTATAAAGGAGAAAAACATGTTACATCGCGCACATCCAACTGCTGATGTCGGCATTATTGTAGGCCGATTTCAAGTACCTTATCTACACTCAGAACACATCGAACTGCTCGAAACTGTCAAAGCTAATCATAGGAAAGTTATAGTGTTTCTCGGAGTTTCTCCGTTGCTAACTACTACGAACAATCCTCTCGACTTCGAGAGTAGAAAGCAAATGATTTTAGAAAAGTTTCCATCATTCACCGTTTTGTACATCAAAGATACAGCAGACGACGGTGTTTGGTCGAAGCATCTCGACGAACAGATCTCAGATGTAGTTCCACCCACGCAAACAGTTTTGCTTTACGGTTCCAGAGACAGTTTCATTTCTAGATATTATGGAAAATACGATTGTCAAGAACTACTTCAAAAGAATTATATATCTGGAACTCAGTTGCGACAAGAAACAAAAAATGAAGCAATATCTTCTGCGGATTTTCGCAAGGGTGTCATTTGGGCTGCATACAACAGATTCGCCACAGCGTATACGACTGTAGACATAGCTATATTGAACGAACAGAAGACAAAAGTACTTCTCGCTTCAAAGTACAATAGAAAAGGAAAAATGTTCGTCGGTGGATTTAGTTCTCCAGAATCGAATTCGTTTGAAGACGACGCTAGACGAGAAGTTATGGAAGAAACCGGTCTCGAGATTGCAGATTTGAAATATATCGGAAGTTTCTCAATAGATGATTGGAGATACAGAGGAGAAGTTGACAAAATTAAAACTTTATTTTTCACAGCTCAATATGTATTTGGCAATCCAACAGCTCAAGATGATATATCTGACATTGAATGGTTTGATGTAAACGATATATTAAAAGTTATATTACCTGGGCATTTGCCATTAGCTAAACGGTTACTTGAAATAATCAAATAAAAATCACACCACTATAAGGAGTATTTGTTATGAAGAACGATACTAATACTCGCCTACAATATGGCGATCCAACACCGGACAATTTATCAAACATTTGTTTGTTAACTGATGCTTATAAGCAAACTCACTGGATGCAATATCCTAAGGGCACTCAGAGGATCTATTCTTATCTTGAAGCAAGAGGTGGAAATAGAGACGCAACTCTGTTCTTCGGCTTACAATACATCATCAAGAAACATCTCGAGGGAATTCGTGTTACTCAACAGATGATTGAGGAAGCAGACGTGTTCTGTAAGCAGATGTTTGCTCAAAACTATTTCAATCGAAAAGGTTGGGAATACATTCTGAAAACTTATGACGGTAGATTACCAATAAAAATCAAAGCAGTGCCAGAAGGAACATTGGTTCCGATTCACAACGTTTTGATGACTGTTGAAAATACGGATCCAAAAGTTCCTTTCATTACGAATTTTGTTGAAACACTTTTGATGCAGATTTGGTATCCTATTAGCGTAGCAACTAATAGTTTCTACATCAGAAAATTAATCGAAGGTTATTGCAAAAAGGCTGGAGAAGACATAAGTCCGTTTCACTTAAACGATTTTGGATATCGCGGAGTAAGTTCTGTAGAATCTGCAGCCATTGGTGGAGCCGCTCACTTAATCAATTTCTTAGGTACTGATACGTTAGCTGGAATTCAGCTTGCTATGAAATACTATGGAATGAAAGAAGTTTGCGGTTACTCAGTATTTGCAGCAGAGCATTCAACAGTAACAGCTTACGGTCGAGATGGAGAAGCGAAAGCTTACGAATCGTTCATAGATAATTCTCCAGACGACGCAATACTTTCGATAGTATGCGATAGTTACGATACTATGAACGCTGTAGACAACATCTTTGGAAAGCAGCTTAAAGAAAAGATACTGAAGCGCAAAGGAAAAGTTGTTCTTCGTCCAGATTCTGGTTATGCTCCAGATATTGCTCACGACATTCTTTGGTCGCTGTGGAAAAACTTCGGTGGTGCAGACAACGCAGCAGGTTACAAAGTTCTGAATCCAAAGGTTGGTGTAATATATGGAGACGGAATCGACATACAAATGGTAAATAACATTTTGTTCAAAGTTGTCGACATTGGAGAATTTGCTCCAAGTAATATCATATTTGGAATGGGCGGTGCACTTCTTCAGCAAGTGAACAGAGACACTCACCAATTTGCTTTCAAGTGTTCTGCAGCAAAGATAGACAACGAATGGCGAGATATTTACAAACAACCAAAAACGGATGCTGCAAAGAACTCGAAACGCGGCAGATTGACTTTGTTGAAAACTACTGATGGTTATATGACAGTCAACGACAAGATAAATAGCCCAGAAGACGAACTGGTCACTGTGTTTGAGAATGGTGTTTTACTCAAAGAATACACATTCGACGAAATTAGAGTAAGACGTAGCATTCAATGAAAGATTATTAAAATGAATTGGAAAACTGTAAATAAGATAAAAAGCACCGATTCTAATGTGTTTAAGTATGTATTTTACAACGACAACGCTGTTGCAGAATCGGTGCTATATAAATACCCGACGTACGACGAACGAACTGTTATATGCTGTTCTACACAATCGGGTTGTCCAGTTGGCTGCAGATTCTGTGGCGCTGGAGATTATTTTGTTCGGTCATTGCTGGCTGAAGAAATCGTAGAACAAGTTCGTTACATTTTGGAAGACATAAAAATTGACGCTTCTGTCATTAAGAAGTTTCAGATTATGTTCATGAGTATGGGAGAACCGATGTTGAATTTGAAGAACGTGTCGAAAGCAATACGCGAATTAAATAAGTTATATCCAAACGCTGATTTGCTAATTTCAACAATGGCTCCAGATATAGATTACGCTGATTTTGTGAATCTATCGAAAGAAATAGATAAGATTGGATTGCAAATATCTGTACACGAAAGTACAGATGAAAAACGAAACGAACTTATACCTTTCAAAGCAAAATTGAACTTGAAGAGTATCAATTGGCTTGGCGTTATTTGGTACAAAGCAACCGGAAGACATCCGTTTTTCAATTACTGCGCTAAGGAAAATAATACTGCTCCAGAGGACGTTGAGAATTTGTCTAATACGTTTCCGTCTTGGATATGGAAAGCTACAGTTTCTGTAGTGTGTGAAAGAAACGAGAATGTTTGTTCTGCAGGAGAAAGGCAGCGAGATATAGCTGTTGAATTTGCTAATAAACTATTAGAACGAAATTTTGACGTTCGAGTATTCAACCCAGCAGGACAGGATGACATCGGTGGTGGATGTGGTCAGTTATGGTTCGTTCAGGATTGGATGAAAACTCATCCAGAACTTGCTAAAAAATCAATTGGGAACGGAAGAGAAATTGTTCATTCTCCAAAGTAAATATTCTATTGACATTTGTTCTAAATATAGTTATATTATTTAGATATTACTTTTGAAAGGTTACTTATGAATATGTTATTATTTAACTGCGTCGTTGGAAGTACTGCTTACAATCTTAGAACTCCGACATCAGATATGGACTATCGTCGAGTAGTCACTCCAACAGATATGACTTACTTTTTCGGACTTGATAAATTTGAAGTTGGAAACGTAGTTACTACGAAGGAAAAAGACAATACTGATTATTCAGTATCAATGTTTGTCAATCTCGCTAGAAAATGTAATACAGTTATGTTAGAAATGTTATTTGCTCCAAGATGTTGCATGTTAGAAGTGCATCCTTTGTTCAAGCGCTATTTTGTTGATAATAGAGAACACTTTTTATCTAAGAACTTGTACCACGTTGTCAAGGGTTACGCTCACGCAGAATATAGACGAGCGCTTGGAGAAACAACTGGAACACTTGGCACGCGCAGAAAAGAAGAAGTGAAAGAACTTGGATATTCTCCGAAGAACGCGTCTCATTGTGTCAGATTACTTTGGGCAGCTGCTTCAGCGCTTAGAGAAGACGGTTTCACTGTTGCTTGGAACGGTCCTGAAAAAGAATTTCTTATGGATCTGAAGTTGGGTAAATTCACACCTAAAGAATTTAAAGAAATGTTCAATACTGGTATGGCTTTTTTAGAAGCTGCTAAGATAAAATCTAATCTTCCAGAAACAGTTAGCAGAGAATATTTTAATACACTAGTTACTAATTTTTATTTAGAATTATTCGACGTAAAATACTCAGATCGAAATTTTTGATTCTAAATTCATCGGTTTTTTGCATGCTCGATATATTTATACGTGTAACTCAAGTTTTGTTGGCCAAGAGCAAACAGCTTTGAGCAGTTAGATAAATAGCTGCAAATTGGTCAGAAAACGTATAATCAATATATCAAAGAGGAGATCTATCCTATGAAAACTTCAATGTTAAGCAATGCAAAGTATCCCGATTACTTCATTTCGGTGAATAAGAACAGAATTAAGCATTATGTTCAGGGTCAAAAAATCGTAGCATTTTTGAAATCTGGAAACGAGTTCGAGATGGAGTTCAACAACAAAACAAACTTCACTTGGCTTGCAAAAATATCCATGAATGGAAAGGAAATATCCAGTTCTGGTTTAGTTTTAATGCCAGGTGAACATATTTACTTGGATCGTTATTTCGACATTCCTAAGAAATTCAAGTTTGAGACGTTCGAAATAGACGACGTTCCAGAAACTCAGAAAGCTCTTGAGCAGAATGGAGAAATAGTAGTTCAATTTTTCAAAGAAGCGATTCCGCAAATAACGATAACTAACACTTACATTCCGCCAAGAAGAATTCATCCTTGGTGGTATGATACTAGAGAATATTATTCGTCTGACATTACTTATTGTGCTACTATGAATGCTGGAACAAAAACAAGATCTGTTGGTTCTGCGAAATCGTTTAATGCATCACCGATGTCCGTTAACTGTTGCCAGCAATTGAACGACGCAGCTCCAAAGTCTATCGAGACTGGTAGAGTTGGGGAAGGAAATCATTCTAAACAATCTTTCAATACTGTGTATAAGAATTGGGAAATTCTTCCTTCTCTGATAAGAACTATTCAGATCCTTCCGACCTCGAGAAAAGATGTGACGAGTCAAGAGATCAGTTCTGTGAGACAGTATTGTGGAGAGTGCGGAGTGAAAGTTAATCCAAAAGATAATTATTGCTATAAATGTGGAGAAAAATTATAAAAGGAGTAATTGGTTATGAAACGTTTAACAATTGAATGCAAGGGAGAAGGAAGCTTAAATGGTGTTATTAAATATGTGCCAGATGACTGGAAGAATATATCTTCAAGTGATGTTAAAGATATAATACGTATGGTATTTGATGTTATTGGTTTTTCTGAAAACATTAATATAGATGTAATAGAGCCAGATGTGCATATTTTTGAAAAGTTACATACACATCCCAAGTTAGAAGCTGAAAAGCAAATCGATCCAGAACATGTCATAGTTGATAAAGAAGCTTTTCTTGAAGCTAAAATTCTACTTGACAGGCCACAAAGTATTTTGCCACTAGATACCTGTTTTATCAAAGGAAGAACATTCGAGAAACTTATTCGTGTTTTGGAATTTTATGGCACCGAGGTTTATTATGGTGCAAAACTCCGAGCAGAAAGACTTGAAGCTAAAGCAGGAGATAATGATACATATACTATTACAGCTACAAACACAGCGCTTGGCAAAGATAAAGGTGAAGCAGCTCGCTCACTATTGAAAGAATTGACTAATAAAAAATAATCTAAAAGGTTACTATGATAACTATTAAACTTGATTTGGATGGAGTTGTTCGAGATTTTGTTGGAAGCTTTCATAGAACATATTTGAAAGTTTATCCACAACATAAAGATCTTATAAAACCAATTAATGGATGGGGTCTTGAAAAATCTTATCCGATAGGAGATAAAATTTATCAATTCATGTATGAAGATTATGTGCGTGAAGTATTTTTTGGAGCTGATGCTTATCCAGGTGCTGTAGAATTTGCGAAGTCATTGAAAAAACTTGGAATAATACATATTACTACATCCCAACCACCAGGAACAGAAATGCCAACTCTTCAATGGTTGAAAAAATATAATATACAATATGATGCAATATCTTTTATTCATGACAAAACAGTAATCCGCGGAACATTTTTAATAGATGATGCATTACACAATTTAGTTGCAGAAGCGAAAGCAGGTACTAGTATTCCAATAGCAATAAACCGTCCATGGAATGTGGAATGGGATGGATGGAAGTTTGACACATACGAACAAATTCTTAAATTTGTGTCAGAAAAATATAAGAGAAAATAAAAAATAAGATTTTTTAGATTTCTATTGACATTTTACTAAAAATGATATATATTTATATATTGAAAATTGAATCAGTAACCACTGAGGTTGTTTAGTCAAATATTTTGCTGTGATAAACGGCTGCTATATTTGATTGAATAGTATTCAAGAAACTACTGATTCTTATATGTTCGGTTGTCCGAGAGGCTAGGTGTAGGTCTGCAAAACCTATTACATCGGTTCGATTCCGATACTGAACTCGATGGTGTATAAATCAAAACAGATTATATTTGTTTTGTCTGATCTCGGTCAGACGCCACAGTATTGAAGGTGGGATAACATTGATTTAAGTTTTATTTTGATGTAAGTCCCGCCCCAGCTTTTTGTTCTTTTATATTGCGCGGATGCAGGCAATGTAAAGACCGGGCGGACTCAATCCGTCGTGTGGTGGTTCAAATCCATCTCCGTGCACCATTTTATTTTTTGGGCTCACATGTGCCGTGGGGGCGAGGCTGCCTTGCAAGCAATCTGCGAAGGGTTCGACTCCCTTTGGGTCCACAAGACGAAGACACAGGTTCGATTCCTGTTGCGTATATGCATTCGCGGTGCATACCGTTACGTATAGTGCAGAGGCCAAGCATATCGTCATTCTTTGAAATAGGCGGCAATGTGTGGTGCAACTCTCACTGTTCTTTATTTGAAGTGATATTATTTTGGTGACTGCAAACTGCCATAATAAATTCACATCGAAACAAAAGTAAATTTGTCTTTGCAGGACAATATGAAATTGTTGAACATCGTCTAATAGAAGGACACCGCCGACATTTTGAAAACCGAAAAACTTTAGCAAGCTCGTAATGCTAATTGTGTTTTAAATACAACAAGAGAGCGAGTAGGTTGAACACTCTAACCGAGGGATCGTAAAATATCCTGTAAACTTAAGTTGAGTAGGTTATTGCTCCTTTAGTTCAAAAGTAGAATGAGGGTTTCGTAAACCTTCGACATCCGAGCGTTACGGATAAGGAGCTCAAATATTAAACATAAAAAAGTAAAAGCACTTTTACTATAAATTATATTGCGTGTATAACCGAAGTGGACGACGGCTCTGGCTGTAACCCAGATACCCTAAAAAGTCATCGGAGGTTCGAATCCTTCTACACGCACATAGGCTGCCACAAATCGGGCAGGAATGAGAACTGTTCTTTTATAATGCCAAAGAGGCGAGAGGCACACGCAGGTGATATCGTACATTCACTGTTTGCCATTCAAAGTAGTTTGTATAGCAAGTATGAACTCGACTGCCAGTAGGGCTTTTGTAAAGGACGGCCGTCTGATACAGAAGTTGATTACGAAAACAGCTTAGGCAAAATCGTTGGTTCAAATCCAACTGAGGCACAAAATAATATCGCGGGATAGAGTAGACAGCCCCACTCGTCAGGCTCATAACCTGGAGACGCAAGTGCAAATCTTGCTCCCGCTACTAATTTTCTTGCAAGAACTTTATGTTGACCTAGATAATAGTAAACATATCGTATAAGTGATTATCTGACGCCGATATATTTCGGCATTTTTCGGAGTGGAGCTCGGCTGGTATGCGAGCAATCGTCTGATACACGAAAGGCCGTAGGTTCGAATCCTACCTCTCCGACAGACGGGACGTAACAGTTTTCAGTTGTCCAAGTCGTGTATAACAATACATTTGACCTAAGAAGATCCTACTACCTTGTGGGACAGTCGAGTTTTTGCAAATGAATAATATTTGTAAAATTTTGTTCTTTTACATAGAGCGTTCGCATAGTGGTCGATTGCGCTGGTCTCCAAAACCAGTGATTGAAAATCCGCATGGGTTCGAATCCTATACGCTCTGCATAATTGCTCCTTTAGTTTAATAGTAGAATTCGACTCTTGTAAAGTTGAGACATCCGAGCGTTACGGATAAGGAGCTCAAAACTTTAGTAAGTATCGCAGCAGCTGTATATGTGCAAACATTGGAAA
>Ga0172380_10005327_pt1 | contig 15674 bp, 17 predicted proteins | sample Leawe162metaG_FD_119747 | JGI IMG/M metagenome (GOLD analysis project Ga0172380, IMG submission 119747) | Leachate microbial communities from a municipal landfill in Southern Ontario, Canada - Leachate well 162 metaG | ecosystem: Engineered > Solid waste > Landfill > Unclassified | place...
AAGCCCTGTTTTAAAATATTTTTCATAGTTATTGTTTGTTCATGGCACAGTAATAATTGGCGATGGGCGTCCAAGTACATTTGGTACTAGAAGTAGACGGTGCAGCTGCATTGCCATCACCATTTTCCAGTGTAGCACAGATGCAATATTCATAATCGGCGACATTCCAACTGAGGACATAAGGAGCTGCATTTTTGGGATCGGTGGGAGCGGTCCCTCCTTCGAAAGCGAGCGCTTCGCTACCTGCAGGTGGGTAGACGCCATTTGCTGCATAATATTGTTCAAAGGCTGACTGGACGTTGCTGATAATTTCACGACGGGCGGCGTCGCGAGCTTGTTTTTGGGCAGTAATAAAATTGGTGACACCAATACTCGTGATAATAGAAATAATCGCAATCACGACTAAAAGTTCGATCAGAGTAAAGCCTTTTTTTAGCATATTTATTCTGCGCATACCAAATAATCTGTGAGCGTAGAACTGCCGCCGCTCGCTTTGTAGTCTGAGTAGGAATTTGCACAACGTGTTTGGGTGTCTGCGATATCGCTATCTGAAGCATTTTCAAGTTTTGTAATGATAAGGATTTTGTTGTCGTCGTTTGAAAAATATTTGTAGGTTGTGGGGGCAGTGGTTGACGACAAGGGATCGGTGGGAAGAGTAGACATATAGACGCTGCTGGTAGTACTAAAATTGCCCCCCCAGCTACAAACTGTAGGAGTGGCGAGCGATCCACAACCAACGATATGATAGGTAGCATCGCTGACGGGGAAACCTTTGGCATCGTTGTAATATAGGCGTAAGGATTGTTCGATAGCGCGGAGATCTGATTTGCGTCTGGTGTAGCGAGCGCGAGAACGTGCCCCCTGGAGATTGGTGGTGACAAGCGCAGTCAGAATGCCGATGATAGCAATGACGATCAAGAGTTCGATGAGAGTAAAGCCTTTTTTGAGTAGATTGATCATAAAATGTTGCTACTAGATACTTTGTAATTGCAGAGATTGGTGCCTCCACAGTAAACGACTGGATCAAAAGTGGTAATACTTGGGTCGTTGGTATTTTCTAGTCTGGCATAAAGTATAAATGAGGTTCCATTTTGCGAGTAATAATGATAGGTAAAACCGCTTGGATCGACCGGGAGCATAGTAGCATAAATTGTTTTAGGGGTAGAGCTATCAAGACCATCGGAAAATTCTTTGCCCCAATCACAAATGGAGCCATTAGTTTTGCAGATGATTTTAAAATTAGCATCGGATAACGGATAAGTATGATGATCGTTGACGTAAGCTTCGAGACTTTTGGCAATGGTTTGGAGATCTGACTTGCGGCTAATATCCTTGGCTTTGATACGGGTTGACTGAAAATTGGAAACTCCGAGCGTGGAAAGAATAGCCAGGATGGAGATGACTATTAGTAATTCGATTAACGTAAATCCCCTTCTCATAACCCTAGTATCGACCATTTGACGTAAGGGGTCAAGTTTGTCATGATGGAGGCATGCAATATAAATATCGAAATGGGCAGATAGGACTGTTGTTGTTGGTGATTATGGGGGTAGTGATTGCTTTGGCCATGTCGGTGGCATCGCGAAGTTTGTCAGATACAATGCTGTCTAGACAAGAGCGCGAAAGTAGCGCGGCTTTTGCGGTGGCTGAGACTGGTATAGAACAAGCTATGAATGCGCTTGGTCAGGGCAATGTCCCACAGGGATCCAATATTTTGCCTACTACTCTGGATATCGTAAATGGTGAATATAAAGTCTCTCCGACTACGGCGTACGGATTGTATGTGCGCGAAGGTGAGACGGCTCATCTGGATTTGTCTACCTACGTTTCTAGTTTAAATATTTTATGGACTAAAAAAACGGATAAAAATGAAAATATCACTACCTGTATAGAAGGTTCTAATCAGTCACCTGCAGCAATTGAAGTCTCGGCTATAACCTCTACCTCTGTGTTGAGGAGTTATTTTAATCCAAGCGATTGTGATCCTGGAGCCAACGGGTTTTTGGCTAGTGATGCAGGCGGCGATGAATACCGGAGCCGAGTACCAATCGCTTATACGGTCCCAGTAGGAACGATTGCAGTCCGGATTAAACCAATTTATGCGGGGGCGACGATTAGTGTCTCCTCGGCAACTGGCGTGGCACTTAAAGATCAATTATATTTAATACAATCAAAGGCCGCTGCAGGAGATGCGCAAAAAGAGATCGAGGTGAAAAGAGGACTAGATGCCCCTCCTTCGATTTTTGATTTTGCTGTCTTCTCAGCTGGAACTATAGTAAAGTAAAAATATGACGAATTATTTTGGTTTAGATATCGGTTCTTCTAGTATAAAAGCGACTCAATCAAGTTTGATGGGTACCAAAGCTTATTCGGTGGAAGCATGCGGATTGGTGATGAATCCAGCTGGGAGCGTAGATTTTTCTAATCCCCAGGTAACGCAAAAATTATCGGCAGCGGTAAAACAGCTGCTTAGCGAAGCAAAAATTCATGAAAAAAGAGTCGTAGTCTCGATTTCGGAAAGTAAGGTATATAGCCGTATTTTGACGATGCCTATGATGTCAGAGGCAGAGCTGTCGTCGGCGATTAAATGGGAAGCAGAACAATTTGTGCCAATCCCAGTAGCAGAAGTAGAACTCGATTTTTCGATAGTTCAAGAAAACGTTGGTGAACAGGGTGAAAAAAAGATGCTCGTATATTTGGTGGCTGCGCCAAAAAAATATTTACAATCAATGGTGGATTTTTTGACGGGTCTTGGTCTTGAGCCTATCGCGATAGAGAGTGAGATGGTGGCGGTGTCTCGCAGTCTGACATTTGGGTCAACTACAGGAACATCGCTCATTTTGCATATGGGGGCGATGTCTTCGGTGCTTGCGATTGTAGACGGGGCTGCACTAACATTTTCTTATGTGGCCGAATCTGGCGGTGTCTCTTTGACAAGAGCACTGTCGCAATCATTGTCACTTCCCCTACCCCAGGCCGAGGAGTACAAGCGCACATATGGTTTGGATGGCAAGCAACTAGAAGGTAAGGTCCGATCTGGTTTGCTAATTATTTTGGAAGGAATAGTGAATGAGGTCCGCAAGGCGATGGAATACCATCTGACTACGCACAAAACACGGGTCACAAGAATAGTTCTTTCTGGTGGTGGTGCTTATTTGCCTGAGTTTGGTTCTTATTTATCGCAAATTTTTGGAGGAATAGAAGTCGTAGTAGGTGATCCATTTGCAACGGCGAAACCAGGCCGAGGAGTGACATTGCCCCGAGAAAGAGCGGCCTATTCGGTGTCCGTGGGTCTTTCTCAGAGGATTTTCTAATGATAGACATCAAGGTTAATTTACTCAAGAATCGCCATACTTTAAGCGAAAAAGAATATCAGCAGGAGCGTAATTATTTAAGGTCGGCAATCGTAGGGTTGATTGTTGTAGTTGTAGCTGTCGTGGCTTTGTTTTTGTGGAATTTTGTTTTAGCCCGAAATTTATCAGGTATAGAAAAATCGATTACTTCGGAATCTAAAGAGATGCAGGGACTGGTGGAGGCAAGTGCGCAACAAGTATATTTAAAGAGTAGGCTAGGGCTTGTAACAGGGTTTTTGTCGGAAAAAACGATTACACGAGAGTCACTACAAAAGATATTTTCTACAAATATTGCAGGAGCGCATGTGACAGGAGTGGCCTTTGAGGGCGACTCAGTGCTGGTCGTACAGTACACCTCTGAATCTACCGTAGCTCTCAAAGAATTGTTGAATTATTATGAGTATGATACTGGATATTTTTTGCAGGCGGTAAGTAGAGGTTTATCGAGGAATAAGGATGGCACATATCAGATGTCAGTTGCCTTAACTCTGCCAAAAGGGAGTGCATAATTTATGTGGTACAACCGTCACAAAACTTTGATTATGGCTGGGGGAATTGTGATGACGGCGATATTGCTGGTAATGATTGCAGTTTTGCCAGTTTATCGTAACGCGCAAACTATTTTGCGCAAAATTAAAACTAAGTCTAGCGAACTAGAAAGTTTGACTAACAAGGTATCAATTTTGTCGAAATTGGATCCGGTGGTTTTGCAAGAAAGGGTTGCGGTACTCGACGCAGCCTTGCCCCCCAAAAAAGATGTGTTGCTGTATCTAACTTCAATTGATGGACTCTCTAGAGAGCTAGGGCTAACTTTTGGTGGATTGTCTTTGACTCCGGGCGAGATTTCGGAGGCGACTGGATCGGCTGTAAAATCGGTCAAAATTGGTGGTCTCCAGAGCTTGGAAACGGAAGTAAAGATGCGTGGGGGTCAGGATAGTGTGTACGCATTTCTTAGATCAATTGAGACGGTTTTGCCGCTGATGCAGATAAAAGATATTAAAGTGTCAATTTTGGGTGATAATCAATATTCCTTGGCACTTACTCTCGGGATGTTGTGGGCACAGCCTGCAACTTTGGATGTCAAAGGGCCAGTAACGTTGTTTGGGGCCGAAGAAGACAAGTATTTTGCACAATTGTCGGAGTACCGACGTTTTGAAGCCACAAGTACAAATAGCACTTCTCAAGAAGTAAAATCAGATTTGTTTATGCCTTACAGCGTTGAAAAGGTTATACCTCAACAGTAATACTGCCATCGTCAGCTGCTTCGGGCATACTGGCTGTTGTTTCGGGTGAGAGGACCTCGCCCCTACCAGATTCATCACTCTGAGGACCATTTTCGGATACAACTGAGATGCGAATGTGGACACCGCGTTGGATGGCGATGACACGCATGATGGTGCGGATAGCTTTGATAACCTTGCCTTCTTTGCCGATAATGCGGCCGACATCGGCTGGGTTTACAGTCACGATATAATTGGAGGTGCCTTCTTCGTCTTGGACTTCGATTTTGATGTCTTCAGGGACGGTGGTGATGTTTTTTAGGATAAATTGCAGTATGTCTTGCATGGGGACTCCTTCGTTTAAATTATAGATAATAGATTGTGGATCGTAGACATAAGTTATTTTGTAGCTTTAGGGGCTTTGGGAGCTGGTTTGGAGTTGCGAAGTGCTAGACTGCGGACGGTCTCGGTGGGTTGAGCACCTTTGACTAGCCAAGCATCGTATTTTTTGACGTCAAGACGGAATTCTTTGGTGGGACTAAGCGGATTGTAGTAGCCAATCTGTTCTACTGGGCGAGTTCCAGAGTTGGTTTTGTCTTCTACTACCACGACGTGGTACTGTGGTTGGCCTTTTTTACCGATGCGATCTAGTTTGATTTTTAGCATAATAGGTATTGTATCAGGAATGAGTGATCATCTCAAGGGTATTTTTGGCGGCATCTTCTTGGGAGGCTTGTTTACTCTTGCCCCGACCTTGGGCATAGGTCTGATCGCCGATGACTACTTGCATAATAAATTCTTTATCATGATCTGGACCAGACTCCGAGATAAGGTTGTAAAGTGGAGTAGCTTTGTAGCGGGACTGGGCAATTTCTTGCAAAAGAGACTTGTTGTCTTTGTAAGTTTGACCGGCAAGAACGATGGCAGCCTTGTGGAATAAGTGGTTTGTGAGGATTTTTACACAGACCTCGTAGCCCTGGTCTAAATAAACTGAACCAAGAAAAGCTTCGAAGGTGTCTGCCAGGATGGAGCGATTACTGCGACCACCGGTAGCTTCTTCGCCTTTACTCATTAATAAGAGTTTGTCAAAACCGAGTTCTAAGGCAGTTTCGCCGAGAGATTCGGTCCTGACTAGGGCGGCGCGCATGTTGGTAAGCATCCCTTCTTGGAAGTCTGGATAGGTGTTGAAGAGAAAATGCGAGGTGGCTAGTTCGAGAACAGCATCGCCTAAATATTCTAGGCGCTCGTTGGAATCGGTGAAATCCTTGGATTCGTTGAGGTATGAACGGTGAACAAAAGCGTTCTGGACGAGGTGTTCATCTACAACAGTGAGGCCAAGCGTAGTGATGAGAGTAGTTAGTTTGCTGTTCATAATTGTTCTTTGTTCTTTAATATAGTACCAAGAACACCATTGACAAAGCTAGCGGAATTTTCGGCTCCATATTTTTTGGCGATCTCTACGGCTTCGTCGATGACGACTTTGACTGGTGTATCGCTACTCATTAATTCGTCTGTAGCTACACGGAGGATGGCAAGATCGATGCGGTTGATGTTTGATAGTGGCCATTCGGGGGCAGCTTTGCTGATGTGGATGTCGAGAGGAGAAGTAAAGCCTGGGATAAAACTGGAGGCAAATAATTTGAATACTTTGAGCTCACGTTTTTTGTGTCGTGGGTCTGTAGATGTTTTCATTATTGATTGCAGTTGGTGCAGACGGTGTGAGATTTTTTCATTTGCTCACAGTTGCTGCATTTGACGAGCTTGGGAAGGGCCAGTTTGATACTAGCGCGTCTCTTGCCTTGGCGAGCAGTGGACCATTTTCTTTTTGGTAGTGGTGTCATATACGTGCTATTCTAGCAGCTTCGTACGTTTCTTTCAACAGTTGTGTATCTGCAATCGAGGCGAAGCGTAGGGTGAAGAAGCCGTGCTGTGACTCCCCAAATAGCTCACCTGGTCCCCTATTGTCCAGATCATAGAGAGCCAATTTTTCGCCATTGGTCTCAGATTTAAAATACTCAATACGCTTGTATGCGGGCGAATCATGATTCGCCCCTACAAACAACAAACAATGTCCTTGGACGGTTCCTCGTCCTACCCTACCCCTCAGTTGGTGGAGTTGAGCTAGGCCAAAGCGCTCAGCGTCTTCGATCACCATGATATTGGCATTTGGAATATCGATGCCGACCTCGACCATACTAGTTGCCACGAGGATTTGGGTGAGGCCATCGCGAAAAGCGTGGAGGTGATCGGTTTTTTCACTATCTTTCATTTTGCCATGCATGATATCTACAGCTAGACTGGGGAAACGCTTTTTGAGATCTGACTCGAGGAGTTTGAGGGATTTTTTGCTATTACCTTCGTCATCTTCGGCTTCTTCGATGAGGGGGACGACCACAAAGGCTTGGTTGTGATTGTTTTGTACCTCGGATTTGATCCAGGCGAAGGCGCGCTCCCGTTTCTCCTCGCCTACGAGATAGGTTTTGATGGGGAGGCGCGAGGCTGGGAGCTCGTCGAGCCGCGAGATGTCCATACTAGAAAAGATTGTCATGGCGAGGGTGCGAGGGATGGGGGTGGCGGTCATCATGAGCAGGTGGGGAGCGGGAGTGAGTGAACTGAGGTATTCGCGCTGCTTGACGCCAAAACGGTGCTGCTCGTCGACTATAACTAGTCCGACCTTGCCAAATTTGTGTTTGGGGGAGAGGAGGGCCTGAGTGCCAACGATCAAATCGGCTCCAGTGTCCCCTTTTGAGCTGGCGGTAACGAGAGAAGTTTTTAGTCCTTTGAGGAGGTTGGATAGTGAAGTGTGTAGCTGTTCCGCGAGGATTTGGGTAGGTGCCATGACGATGGTCTGATGACCTGAGTCGTGGGTGACTAGGGACGCGGCGGCGGCCACGAGGGTTTTGCCAGAGCCAACTTCTCCAGCTAGGAGGCGGTGCATAGCGATAGGTTTAGATAGATCGGCCAGGATTTCGCTAATGACCCGAGTTTGGGCGGAGGTAGGTGTAAATGGTAAATTGTTAATCCAGTGTTCCAGTATTCCGGTTTTCCAGTGGAGCGGGTCGGTTTTGACTTTGTTGAGCTCTGATTTTTCGAGGCTTTCTAGTTGTAAGACATAGAGCTCGTCAAATGCCAAACGGTGGATAGCACCTTCAAGGTCCGTCCTCGTAGGGGGAGCATGGATAATGCGGATGGCAGAATCTAGACTGATAAGGTTATTTTTGAGGCGGATCTTGGGGTCGAGTGGGTCCGCTATTGTGGGTGTCACTTCTAGGGCCGCTGAGATGATTTTGCGGAGATTGCCTGATTTGAGAGACCCGAGTTTCCCGTAAATGGGCATCATTTCGTCGTTTGCGGGCGGGAGGAACCCCGCCCCTACATGCTGGATTTGGGGAGCGACGATTTGGCGGGTCGGGCCAAAAATGGTGAGCTGACCGCGGACAAGGTAGGTCTCCCCCTCTCTAACCGAGCGGGTGATATAGGGCATGTTGAACCAGCGTAAGGTGAGTGAACCTCCTCCCCTTTCGGGAGACTCCCGAAAGGTGGCTAGCTGACTAGTGACGTGAGCGCCGTGTTTAGAGATGGGGCGGGTGATAGTACCAACTAGGCTGATCCACTCCCCTAGCTGTGCCTCTCTAGCTCGAGTAGACCTGTAGGTGCGATAGGCGCGCGGGAAGTAAGTAATTAGATCGTGGATTGTAGATAGTCCATGGGACTGCAGTACATCGAGAGTTTTGTCGCCGATGCCAGCAATGTCTTTGAGTTCCATAAATATAGTTTACCAGCTTAGCGGGAGAAGAATGGGGCGAAGGAGGATGCCAGGAGGGCTACTGTGGCGACAGCGGTGATTACGGTCCAGAGTTTGCGTTGGCGTCTACTTAATGTCATTTTCTTTTTCCTTTCACATATTCACGTTTACCGTATTTTATTAATACTTCATCAAGTATTGAAAAGTCGACAATATAGTTCGGGTCAGTAATAACTTTTCCATTAAATGTGACTCCGCCCTGTCCTAGCATCCGTTTTCGTTCTGCATTACTTGAGCCTAAATCTAGTTCGGTAAGAGTTGCAAGTGATGTGTATTTCGTGGGATTAAATGGCGACTTAGTTTTTACTTCTTCTGGAAGCTCTTTGTTTTGGATGGTACTTTCAAAAAAAGCTTGAGCTTGATCGGCTAATGCAGTTGAGTGGAGCTCGGTGACTATGCGGAGCGCTAATTGTTTTTTGAATTCCATCGGATTAGCGCCAGCTTTGAGTCTGGATTCAATTTCTGCGATCTCTTCTATAGGCAATGAGGTCGCAAGGGTAAAGTAGTTGATAATCAATTCATCCTTGAGCGACATGACTTTGCCGTACATTTCTTTTGGTTCATCATCAAGCCAGATACCGTTGCCCCAACTTTTGCTCATTTTGCGCCCGTCGGTCCCGGCTAAGAAACCATTGGCAATGATAAATGATTCTTTTCCCCTCAAATCTTTTTGGAGGATCCTGCCGGCTTGCATATTAAAGGTTTGGTCAGTGCCACCAAGTTGGATATCGGTATCCATAAAGTAACTGTCGTATCCCTGCATGACAGGGTATAGGAGCTCGTGGAGACCGACATGCTTGCCTGCTTCTAGACGTTTTTTGATTAGTTCACGACTGGTAAAGTCACCGGCAGAGAAATGCTGTGCCAGTTTGACGATATCTTCAAATTTGAGATCCTTGAGCCAGTCAGAGTTATGGACAACTTTGATTTTGCTAAAGTCCAAGACTTTCTCGGCTTGCTTTTTGTAAGTCTCAAAGTTAGCTTTGATAGCTTCGGTGGTCAAAACGGGACGCTCGGTATCTTTGTCAGATGTATCGCCAATGAGGGCTGTAAAGTCGCCAATGAGGAAGGTAACATTGTGGCCAAGACGCGCAAACTCGTTTAATTTGCGCAGTGGGACAGCGTGACCTATATGGATGCGGGTGGCGGTGGGGTCGATGCCGATATAGATATTGAGCTTTTTGCCACTTTCGAGTAGCGCGGCTAGTTTTTCGCGACTAGGGATAATATTTTCTACGCCACGTGTTAAGAGATCGTTTGTGTTAGTCATAAAACTATTGTACATCAAGTGATATACTCTAAGCTATGCAAGATTTTGCGAGAGCTTGGAAAATGAGGAATTTGGGGAGACATAGCCGGTTTGGGCGAATCAAATGGGACAAACAGACTATCATTAAATACCTAGGACTAACTGCACTTTTTGGGACGTTGGCAGCTATTTTTATTTTTTTGATTGTGGTTGCCTGGGTCTCTCGCTCGCTACCAGATCCAAACAAGATCGTGAGACGCGACGGGTTTTCTACCAAGATCGCTGACCGTGATGGCGGTACATTGTATGAACTGTATCAGGATTACAACCGTATCCCCGTAAAAATTGCTGATGTCCCAGATATCTTGAAGCAGGCAACAATTGCGATAGAGGATAAGGAATTTTATACCCACCAAGGATTTAGTACGATTGGAATAATTCGCGGGGTACTGCGAGGACTGACTACTGGGAGGGCGATTGGTGGATCTACATTAACCCAACAACTTGTAAAAAATGTACTCCTGTCGTCGGATAGAACACTGACACGTAAGGTAAAAGAACTCGTGTTGTCGATGCAAATCGAAAAGAAATTTAGTAAAGACGAAATTCTCCAGATGTACCTAAATGAAGCTCCCTATGGCGGCACAGCGATTGGAATTGCCGCCGCTAGTGAGAGATATTTTGGGATAGAGCCAAAGGATCTCAATCTGACACAAGCGGCAATTTTGGCGGGTATGCCACAAGCTCCCTCGCGTTATTCCCCGTATGGTAGTGACAAATTGGCGTATGTGGCGAGATCGATTGCAGTCCTACGTCGCATGAGAGAAGACGGACATATTACGAAGGAGCAGGAGGCTACTTCAGTAGCTGAATTGCCAACAGTCGTATTTCGGTCGCAGTCGGCCGCACTCAAAGCCCCTCACTTTGTTTTTTACGTCAAAGACCAATTAGTTGATCTACTTGGAGAGGCACTCGTAGAAGATGGTGGTTATACTGTGACGACAACTCTCGACTCAGAACTCCAAGATTTTGCTCAGAGTGCCGTCAAAGAAGAGATTGATAAGTTAGAGAAAGTGCATGTAACAAACGGTGCGGCGATGGTGATGAACCCGCAAAACGGCGAGATCCTCGCGATGGTCGGATCCAAAGACTATTTTGCCCCTGACTACGACGGCCAAGTGAACGTAGCCTTGGCGCTACGACAGCCTGGATCAGCGATCAAACCAGTTACTTATGCGACAGCATTTGCCAAGGGCTATTCCCCTTCATCGATGCTCCTCGACGTCCCCACTAAATTCCCTAGTGGCAAAGAGGGCGAGTTTTATGAACCCAAAAACTATGACGGCAAATTTAATGGTCCGATCCAACTGAGATTTGCACTTGGATCGTCGCTTAATATCCCGGCTGTGAAGCTACTATCGCTTGTAGGACTAAAGGATATGCTCCAGACAGCTTATGATATGGGTTTTGATACGCTGGCTCCAACTGCCAATAATATGTCTAGGTTTGGGCTCTCGGTGACACTAGGTGGGGGTGAGGTCCGACTGTTTGATTTGGTCCATGCCTACTCGGCATTTGCCAATGGTGGGGAGAAGGTAGAGCCAGTTTCTATTTTGAAAGTGGTTAAAGATGGTAAAACTCTGTATGAAGCGAAGCAAGCACAAAAGCAAAGGGTAATCAGTGAGGACGTGGCATTCCTGATCAATCATGTACTTTATGACAATAACGCCCGGCTGCTAACCTTTGGAGCCAACAGTTTCCTCAATATGAATGGTAAATCGATTGCGGTCAAAACCGGTACTACCAATGATAAGCGTGATAACTGGACGATTGGATGGAGCACCAAAGCGGTCGTTGGAGTCTGGGTCGGTAACAATGACAACTCAGCAATGAAAGAGGTGGCATCGGGTGTAACGGGTGCCTCCCCTATCTGGCGCAAGATCATCTTAAAAACATGGGAAAAGTATAAAGGCGACGATTTTAAGGCTCCAAGTGGAGTAGAAGCGAGACAAGTAGATACTGTTTCGGGTTATCCTGAGCATGATGGGTATCCTGCTAGAGCTGATTATTTTGTGCGCGGTACGGCACCAACTGAACCAGACCCAATTCATACAAAGGTAAAAGTATGTAGATCAGATAATAGTAAATTGGCTAGTGAAGTGGATGTGGCGCGAGGGGAATATGACGAGAAAGAGTTTTATGTGCTCAAACAAGAGAGTTCTGCGTGGATCAATGATGTCCGCGCCTGGATTGATGGCCAAGGCAATGATAAATTTAAAGTTCCGACTGAGTATTGTTCGAGTAACACGGATACTGTGATCGGGTTTGAGAAACCGGGTAATCATGTGACTTTGAATGATAAAAACTTTGAGGTAAGAATAAAAATTACAACTTCAAAGGACATTGACTATACAAAATTATATTACGATGGCAAAGAAGAAACTTTTAATAGCGATAAATTGCTTAGTACAAATATTTCTTTAAATAGTGGAGATAAGCCCTACGAGTTGCGAGCAGTCGTGCGACTAAAAGATGGCTCTGAGAAAGATACGAGATTGAATATCGGACTCAATGTTCCGTGGGATATGGCACCTTCTCCAACTGCCTCGGCCTCCGCTACGCCATGATTCATATCACACACCTGGTGTGTGATATTAGGATTTGGAATCTATATCTAGCTTGTCTTTGAGGGTTTTGAGGATGAGAGTTTTGTCTGAGTCGACTGACTTTGAATCATTTGTCCAAGTGAAAGTAAGTAAGTAGTTATTGATTTGATTTTCTAATTTGGTAACTTCTTTGCAGGAAATGCCTATCCAGTCCCCTTTTAATGAAGAAAGTGAGTCCACAATGTCGCCGTAGGTCACTTTAATCGGACAAAGGAGGGAGAGATCGAGTGAGGTCGAGTGGTCAAATTCGGAGATGATACCAGAGTAATTTTTGACATGTGTCATGAGCGAATCAGTAACTAGAGTATAGGTGTCAGATGATACAGTGCCTACAAGAGAGTTAGCTATTAATATTTCGTGTTTTTGGTTGATGTGATAACCGGTGATACCTAGGGATGTTAGGAGCGTGGCGAGGGAATCTGCTCCTGAGGTAACAGTGAGGAGTCTACCTTCTAAATAATTGTTGTCAGAAACGCGGAACACCTTGCCGATCTCAAAGACAGGAATGGTTTTTATTTTGTGTTTTTTGTAGGTGGATAAAACGTGAGTAAGGCCAGGGACAAGATTAGTACGGAGGGCATTCTGATCTGAGGTGAGAGCGTTGACGAGGATGACCTGATCGCTAGCACCGCTTCCGGCAGTAAGTGAGCTCGTGATATGTTCATGGGCACCTTGGGCGACCATGAGGTCTCGTAAGCGATCCTCAAACTTGTAAATAGCAGACGTGATATCCGTTGGGACTGGAGTAGAGAGTGCTTGCAGAGGTATGTTTAGGTAATTGTTGATGCGGAGGATATCGGAGACTAAATCGTCTTCGACTTCGATATCGGTGCGGAAGTATGGGACTTCGACCGTGATAGTGCCCTCACCTTCTTCCACTATGACATATTCGAGAGATTTGAGAATCTTTTTGGCAGTTGTCATGGTGATATCCATACCCGAGAGGAGTTGGAGTCGAGAAAGACGGAGGGTCATGGTCTGAGGGACTACAGGACTTGGGTAATAGTCGTCGTTCTCATAGTAGGTACCACCTGCGATCTCGAGGATTAGTTCTGTGGCACGGGCGAGGGCATGATCGATGAGACGAGGATCGAGGAATTTGTCGTCCCTAGAAACGGTTTCGTTCATGATTTTGAGCTGGCGAGATGATCGGCGGATGACGCGTGAGTCATAGTTGCCGGCATCGAGAATGATATCTTTTGTAGAGTCACTTACTCCGGTTTGTTTGCCGCCAACGACACCGAGGATCACGATAGGCTCTCCGCCAGAAGTGAGTATGTGAGTATCCTGCGTTAACTTGATTTCTGTACCAAGAAGTGTGGTAAGTCTCTCGCCAGTTTTGGCCTTACGAATAGTAATATCATGACCTGGTAGCTTGGCAATATCTTGGGCGTGCATGGGCTGGCCATACTCGATCATGCAAAAATTGGTGATGTCGACGATGTTGTTGATAGAGTCCATCCCGTAGCCAGTGAGCCTGTCTACAATCCATTTGGGAGAAGGACCGACCTTGATACCTTTGATGAGACGAGTTTGGAAGCGACGGACGACGGGAGTCTGGATATTGATTTGTATTTGATCGATTGTAGACGGTGGATGACCAGGTTTTGTATATCCTTTTGGTAGATTTAGCTTGATCCCTTCGAAAGCCGCTAGATCGCGGGCGCAGCCAATCATAGACAATAGGTCTGAACGATTGAGACGTTGCTCGAGATCCATGACGTTTGTGTCATCTAGTGGTTTGTCGAGCATGAGGCCGAGCTGGGTGAAGTCTGCGGCAAGCTCTTTGATAGATTTGTCGGTTTGAATATAGTCTTTGAGCCAAATCAGTGGGATTTTCATTTGTAAACTATTTCACCTCCGTATAATTTGCGGATATCGGCAATACTGTATTTGGACATAACGAGGCGGTCGAGACCCATGCCAAAGGCAAAGCCAGAGTATACTTCGGGATCAATGTCGCAAGCAAGGAGCGTATTGTAGTGGATCATGCCGCTACCCAAAACTTCGATAAAACCGCGACCTTTGCAGATTTTACAACCTGACCCTCCACAGAACCTACACTGCATGTCTACTCCCATTCCGGGACTGACCTCTGGATAGTATTTGTAGCGGAAGCGGAGGACGACATCGTCGCCAAAGAGGAACTGGTGGAACTTGGTCAGCGTATCTTTGAGATGACCCATGGTGATCCCCTTGTCGACCACAAATCCTTGGTATTGGTAGAAAAAAGCACTGTTGGTTATGCTGAGGGTTTCGTTGCGATAGCATTTGCCTGGTACTACTACTCGCATAGGGGGTTTGTTGTTCGATAACATGCGAGTCTCGACGGAGCTGGTGTGAGTGCGGAGGAGGAGATTTGGCTCTTCGATAAAGAGTGAATCTTGGAGATCGGTAGCAGGATGGCCATCTGGGAGATTGAGACGGCGGAAGTTGTACTCGACATCTTCGATCTCGGGGCCTTCGCCGATAGAAAATCCTTGACGGATAAAAAATTCGTTCATTTCGCGAATGATGGTGGTGGTGGGGTGGAGGCGACCAATTGGTTGAGGATGGCCAGGGATGGTCAAATCAGATTGTAGATCGTAGATTGTAGATCGTAGATAGATAGATTTTTCTTTAATTTGGGCTTCTTGGGATTTTTTGAGGTCGTTTAAGATGGGACCGTAGATCTTTTTGTCCTGCAGGGTCAGACCTTGCAGGCTCTTCATGATCTCTATAGTACTGCCCTTTTTGCCGAGGTATTTGATGTAGAGCAAATCGAGTTCGGACTGAGAATTGACTGCGTCTAGATCGGCGGCGAACTGAGATTTGAGTTTATTTATTTCATTTTCCATACGTTCTCCATTTTACAATAAAAAACCCGCTTATTATGCGGGTTGTCGTTTATTGCTTGGTAAAATTAATTATTACGCAACAAACGCCCCGCTAGTAAAGGGGGTAAATGATTTTTTGTTTTCGAGTTTAGTGACACGATCGGCAGTTTTTCCAGCCAGTAAAGTGGTTTCGGCGAGGGTTTGGATAATCTCTTTGACATTTGCGTCGATACGATTGACTGTTATTGTAAGTGATTTGAGGTTTGAGTCGAGTGTAGATACCTTGGAATCGAGTGTAGATACCTTGGAATCGAGTGTAGATACCTTGGAATCGAGTGTAGATACCTTGGAATCGAGCGTCGATACTTTCTCAAGAAGTAAATCTAGTTTCTGGTCGCTGGTAAGGTTTTTAGTGGTCATATTTTTGAGTATATACCCCTATATACGCCAAAAGCAACCTTCCTGCCAGAGAACCCGTATTAGTGGGAACCTGCGGATGGTTGCTTCTCGCAAATAGGGACTATACACTATAAGACTGAATACTGTCAATGGGTAAATTTATTGT
>Ga0172380_10005328_pt1 | contig 15672 bp, 12 predicted proteins | sample Leawe162metaG_FD_119747 | JGI IMG/M metagenome (GOLD analysis project Ga0172380, IMG submission 119747) | Leachate microbial communities from a municipal landfill in Southern Ontario, Canada - Leachate well 162 metaG | ecosystem: Engineered > Solid waste > Landfill > Unclassified | place...
GGAGACAGGAGACAGAATTCAGAATGGTTGATTTTATTACGTTTTATTCTGGCTCCTGATTTCTGGCTGCTGAATTCTCTGGAAACAAGCTGCGGTGACCATGAGGGGATCAATTGAATTTCAACATGTTACCGCAACTCGAAAGTTGAATTATTTTTTTTACAACGGCTTAACAGAATTTTTTCCCGGCAAGGAGATAGCGTTCCACTTCCAGGCCGGGCAGAGGCCTGCTGATAAAAAATCCCTGAATCTCATCGCATCCCTGTTCCTGCAGAAAGGCCAGCTGCTCGGCGGTTTCCACCCCTTCGGCGATGGTTTTCAACCCCAGGCTTTTGGCCAGGGCAATGATGGCCTTGATGATGGCGGCATCATTGGCATCCGTGGTGATATCCATGACGAAACTGCGATCTATTTTCAAGGTATCGAGAGGAAATCTCTTCAGATAACTCATGGACGAGTAGCCGGTACCGAAATCATCCACCGAGAGATTGACCCCCAGTTCCTTTAATTGAATCAGGGTATCGTTCACCAGGCTGACATTCTCCATGATGACGCTTTCCGTCAGCTCAAGTTCAAGACAGCCGGGGGCCAAACCAGTTATCTGCAAAACCTTCCTCACCAGGGCGGCCAGGCTCTGCTGTTTGAACTGCAGGCTGGAGATATTGACCCCCATGCGCAGCGGGGCAAACCCGGCCTGCCGCCACTGCACCGCCTGCCGGCAGGCCTCAACCAGCACCCACTGCCCGATATCCACGATCAATCCCGTCTCCTCGGCAATGGGAATAAACATGGATGGCGGCACCATGCCCAGGCGGGGATGCTGCCAGCGCACCAGCGCCTCCACCCCGGCCAGCCTGCCGGCCTGCAGATCTATCTGGGGCTGGTAATAAAGCAGCAGCTCGTTTCTCTCCAGCGCCTTTTTCAAATCCGTCTCGATGCTGAGTTTTTCCATGGTCCGCTGGTTCAACTGCGCGGAAAAGAACTGAAAGGAATTCCTGCCGCTCTCCTTGGCATGATACATGGCCACATCCGCATTCCTGAGCAGCATATCCACATCCTCGCCGTCACTGGGGTAGAGGGTGATGCCGATACTGCCCGAGATATAAACCTCCTGATCGCCTATCCTGTTCGGCTGGCTCAGCAGATCGAGAATCCGTTGCGCCACCCGGCCCGCGTGTTCCTCCTCGGCCAGCCGGGTCAGCAGGATGGTGAACTCATCCCCGCCCAGCCGCGACAGGGTAACCCCTGGTTTGTCGGCAGGACCGGCCTTGGCAACGATATCCGAGGAGCGGATGCTGTCCCCCAGGCAACCGGCAATCGCCTTCAGCAGTTTATCGCCGGCACTGTGGCCCAGGGTATCATTGATGCGCTTGAAGCGGTCAAGATCGAGGTAGAGCAGGGCGATTTTGCTGCCGTCCCGCTGGGCGGCAAACAGGGCCTGGTTGAAATGCTCAAGGAACAGCTGCCGGTTGGGCAGGCCGGTCAGCCGGTCATAATAGGCCAGGAAACGGATTTTTTCCTCGGTATTGATCCGCTCGGTGATATCCTGCACCGTGCCCTGCATGCTCACCGGGTTACCCTTCCCGTCATGCACCACATCCGCCTGTTCATGCACATTGCGGCAGGCCCCGTCAGGCAGGGTAATGCGATAATCGATGCTGTAGGGTTTTCTGGCCTCCAGAGCTTTGCCCACCAGATCCTTGACCGAGTCGCGTTCATCCGGATGCACCCGCTGGAGAAACACCTCATATGCTGCCGGGGATTTATCGGCCGGCAAGCCGAAAATCCTGTACATCTGGGGGGAACAGTACAGGCTGTTCTTATCAATATCCCAGTCCCAGTTGCCCAGGCTGGCGATGTTCTGGGCAATGGACAGCCGCTTCTCACTCTGGCGCAGATTACGGAAGGCGCGGCCTGCCCGCAGCAGATAACGCACCCGGTGGCTGAGCAGGGGCCAGTTGACCGGTTTGGTGATAAAGTCGGTGGCGCCGGCGTCAAAGGCCCGGCCGATGGAGGCGAAATCTTCAAGCCCGGTGACCAGCACAATGACCGCATCCTGCCCGCCGGCAAGCCCGCGCATCTTTGCGCAGGCGGTAAAGCCGTCCATCTTGGGCATTTTCACATCCATCAGCACCAGGTCGGGAGAAAACCGCGCAAAAGCGTCCAGGGCCTCCGCGCCGTTTGCCGCCTCCTGCACCACCAGGCTGCTGTCGTGCAGGCTTTCCCGCATGAGCAGCCGCTGGGCCATATCATCATCAACAATAAGAACAACGGCCCGTTCCCCGGCTGATCCGTGCTTAGTCATCGCCTGTTTTCTCCATCTCCAGGGCCAGGGAGGCTATCACCTCCTGATAGCTGGCATCCAGCCGCTCAAGCAGCTCTGCCGCCGCCTCGGCCTTGGCCCGGCCGCCCAGATCCTCCAGTTGCTTGCACAAGGAGGCCAGCCCGGTGGCCCCGAGATTGGCGCTGCTGGTCTTCAGACTGTGGGCCGCTTCCCGCAGGGACTCCGCATCACCCTGTTGCACCGCCTCACGGATGGCGCGCAGAATTTCCGGGGAACTTTCCTTATACATGACGATAATCCTGTCAAGCACCGAGGGACTGTCCGGACGCTGCATGGCCCGGATCATGTCCAGCCGTTTCTGATCAAGAAGGGACTTTGCCCGGCTCTCCCCGGCAGAGGCGGCATCCTCCGGGACGACGGACGCCGATGCCTGAGGCGCAAAGCCGCCGGCCAGCCAGCGGCCCAGTATATTCTGCAGATCATTCATATAAAAAGGCTTGCCCAGAAAGTCGTCCATGCCGACCGCCTGGCATTGCTCCCGCACCCCGGTCTGCACATCGCCGGTCAGGGCGATAATGGGCACCCTTCTCCTGCTGCCTTTTTCCGCTTCCCGGCGCCGGATTTCTGCGGCCGCGGTAAATCCGTCCATCTCCGGCATATGGCAATCCATGAGGATCAGATCAAATTGCCGCTGCGCCGCCGCATCCAGGGCCTGCCGGCCATTTTCGGCCACCTCCACCTGGCAGTTCATGTAATGCAGCATCTCCCGGGCCACATCCTGATTAACCAGATTATCTTCAACCAGCAGGATGCTGGCCCGGAAGGGCAACGACTCGGCCCGTAAAGCGCCGGCCCCCTGCTCCCGGCCATCTCCGGCACCCGCCGCAGCTTCTTCCCAGAGGGTGGTGAGGCAGCGGAACAGCAGACTCTGCCGCACCGGCTTGCTCAGGTAGAGATCAACCCCCGCCCGGGTCGCCTTGACCGATTCCTCATCAAAGGCCGCCGAACTGAGCATCACCAGCAGCAGCTCTTTCCTGCCGTATTCCCTGCGGATGAGTCCGGCAAGCTCGATGCCGTCCATCTCCGGCATATGCCAGTCCAGCAGGACGATATCATAGGGCTTGCCCGCGCCTGCCGCCTCCCGTAATTTTTCCAGGGCCTGAAAACCGTTCTCCGCCGTGTCGCAGCTCATGCCCCAGGACCTGACCTGGCTTTTCAGGATGGCGCGATTGACGGCATTGTCATCGACAATCAGCCCCCGCAGGCCCACCAGATCTTTCAAGTGCTGTTCATCATCGCCTCTTTGCTCCAGCTGCTGGCGGATAAAGGTAAGGGTAACCCAAAAAGTTGACCCCTTACCCGGCTCGCTTTCCACTCCAATTTCCCCTCCCATCAGGTCCACCAGCTTGCGGGAAATCGACAGGCCAAGGCCTGTCCCGCCATATTTGCGGGTGGTTGAGCTGTCAGCCTGGGAAAAGGCCTGAAAGATGTGTTCCTTTATCTCCGGCGCGATGCCGATACCGGTATCCTGGACCGCGAAGCGCAGGGTGACCTCATTGTTCTTTTCACCCAGCGGCTCAGCAAGCAGCATCACTTCACCGTGCTCCGTGAATTTGATGGCATTGCTGAGCAGATTGACGATAATCTGCCGCAAACGGTTTGAGTCCCCCAGCAGTACCTCGGGCAGCTGGCCGGAAAAAACAGGTATCAGTTCAAGCCCCTTGAGATGAGCCCCCTCGGCCATCATCTCCGCCGTATCCTCCAGCAGTTCGCGCAGATTGAAGGTGTGACTCTCCAGTTCCAGCTTGCCCGCTTCGATCTTGGAGAAATCGAGAATGTCATTGATGACCCCCATCAGCGAGTCGACCGCCCGCTGAATGGTCTGGATAAAGCGGAGTTGGCGATTGTTGAGCCCGGTGCCGCGCAACAGTTCCGTCATGCCGAGTATGCCGTTCATCGGTGTGCGGATCTCATGACTCATGGTGGCCAGAAATTCGCTTTTCGCCTTGCTGCCCTGCTCAGCCGCCTCTTTTGCCCTCTCAAGATCGGCAACCAGTGACGCCAGCTCTTCATTGGCCAGGGAAAGCTCCCTGGTGCGTGTCTCAACCATCCTCTCCAGTCCGGAACTGTATTCCTGCAGTTCAGCTTCCCGGCTCTGGACCTCGGTGAGCATGTCGTTAAAGCGGTCGATCAAGGTGCCGAACTCATCGTTGCTTGTCTTCCTGACCCGCACCGCATAGTTTTTCTCCCGCCTGACCATGGCCATGGACTGCATCAACTCCAGCAGGGGCTCGGTGAACAGCCTCTGCAGTCTGGCCGCCAGGGCGAGCACGACAAAAAACGTGATGACGACAATGAGGGAAAGAACCGTGTAGTAGGCATGCAGCCGGCTGTAAAATAGCTGCATGTTATCCACCAGCCCAATGGCGCCCACCAGATCATTTTCACCCGTCAGGCTATTCGCGGCGCGTACCGGCCGGATGACCTGCACATGCTTGGCGGACATGAAGGTGATCACCCCCCTGGCCTTCAGCTCAGCCAGGATCTTCTCTTTGTCCGGATACATCTTGTGCAATTCCGCCGTTAATTCTTCTTCATTCACCCCGGCTTTGCGGTAACTGCTGAAGATATTGCCCTGCCGGTCAAAGAGAACGGCCAGCACGATTTCCTGTTTCGCCGCCAGGGAATACAATATTTCCCGGGCCGCCTCCTTATCCTGAAGCGCCAGAACCGCCCCGCTGTTTAAGGCAATGATGTCCGCCATGGAAATGAGTTGCCGGGAATAAAATTTCCCCGCGTTTGTTTTTTCATAAAGGACAAGGGAGGTGGCCACCAGGGCCAGGGCCAGGAAGGCGGTAAAACCCATGAGCAGAAAAAGCTTTGTTCTGATGGAGATATCGCGCAGTCGGGGCATTTATCCGTCCTTAAGGATTTGTTCCGGTAATATTACCGCAAGCTGCGGCAGAAGGGGGAACTCCGGGTCAGCTTCTGCTGTCAGGCCGTTTCCGGATTAACTTCAGACAACTTGATCGCGGCAGATTAAACGTTGGTACCAAAATACAAGATCAATAAAAGTGCCTAAAGTAGTTAAAATACTTCAAGTGACTAAAGTTATGGTACTTTCTGGTCAGATAAAACCTTTCACTTTAAGTACTTTAGGCATTTTAGGCACCTTAAGTACTCAAACTGGTAACAGGCCAGAATTCTGGGTGCTGGCTTAACTCATTGAAATTGCATCACTACATCAGGAGTTCTGAACTTCAAAATGGAAATTTTCATCTCTGCTGATAAAATTCATCCCCGCCAATGCCGGGGAAAAGAAAAGAAATCAATCCCACAAATCAAGAAATATTATAGCAGCAGCAAAAGCGAAGTAACAAGCTGTTTGACATGAATGCAAATTGACCGGCCTGTTCAGACGTCAGGCTGGCCGGGGAAAATTGTGCCGGAAAAGCATACGATTTTCCTTGCGCGGCGTAAAATTCTCTGGCAATCAATAAAATAATTCTTTTCTCGCAGCAGACGGGATTAGAAAAAAAACGATTTGCATGATTTATTTCGCCACCAGGCTTAAACAGAGGTAACCTTTTGTTTTCCTGAATCCATGAACATTGCACGCCAATGCCATACGCGAAACGGGCCTCTCCTGACAGTATCATGCTGGCGCAGCAACAATGCCCACAGCCTGGCCCCGGCTCCCAAGGTTTCACAATTAAACAAACTGAAACACACGCCCTTATCCCAGCATGTTTCCACAATGGAAGGCGTTTCACCCGGCCGAAACACCCATCAGTGTTCATTATTGTTTCATAGTGGTTCATTTCCGCAGGAAGACAATTTATCGCGCCAAGAAAGGCAACTTGTTGTATTCACAAGACAATTATAAATATTATCTCCACGGCATATCATTTGCTTCTTTTACCAAAATGAACATCTCATTTTCGGATTTCATCTATTTAATTTTTCCAAAAAGGAGCAGCCATATGCCAGCAATCGCCCTGTTTGCCAGCACCTTCACCAACGAAACAGAAATTATATTCGAGCTGTCGACTCTCACCGGATCGCAAGTCATCAGCGACAAAGACATCATTGCCGATGCCTGTTCAAAGTACAATGCCGAGAAAAATAAACTGGAACAGGCCCTTTACACGAAAATGTCAGTATTTAACCAGTTCACCCTGGAGAAGGAAAAACATCTTGCCTTGTTGAAATCATCCCTGGCGGAAAAGCTGGGAGAAAACGAACGCTCTCTCTACTACGGCTTTATCACCCTGCTGATTCCTTCCCGGGTAAGCCATGTCTTGAAGGTACTGATTGCCGGCAGCAAAGAGCAGAGAATCCAGTGGGCTGTCGCCACCGGCATCACCGAAAAAGAGGCGAAACGTTTGATCCACAAAAGCGACGCCAGCGCCTTTGAATTGACCGATTTTCTCTATAAGAAAGAGGCCTGGAACCCTTCTCTTTATGACATTGTCATTCCGGCCGACCCGCACACCACCAAAGACATTCTGCAGGTCATCCTGGAAAATCTGCACAAAAACGCGGTGCAGAAAACCGACGCGTCGGTGCAGGCCATCAAGGACATGGCTCTCGGCGCCCAGGTGGAACTGGCCCTGCTCAACAAAGGCCACAATATTGAAGTGGCGGCGGACAACAGCAGAATCCGTCTCACCGTCAACAAGAGTGTGCTCAATTTCGGCAAACTGGAAAGTGAACTTGCCGAGATTGCCTCCGCGGTGGGCGGGGTAAAATCTGTTGAAGTGGTAAAGGGTCCGGACTACAAAACTTCCATTTACCGCAAACAGCAGTTTGAACTGCCCTCCAAGGTCTTGCTGGTGGACGATGAAAAAGAATTTGCCCAGACCTTATCGGAACGGCTGATCAGCCGCGATGTGGGTTCCCATGCAGTCTATGACGGGCAGCAGGCTCTGGACCTTATCAATGATGACCGGCCGGATGTCATGGTTCTCGATCTGAAGATGCCGGGCATTGACGGCATCGAGGTTTTGCGGCAGACCAGGAAGACCCATCCCAACATCAAGGTCATCATTCTCACCGGACACGGCACGGAAGAGGACCGGCAAATCTGCATGGAACTCGGCGCCTTTGCCTATCTGCAGAAACCGACCGACATCGAGAAGTTGTCCGCCACCATATACCAGGCATATAAAACGATAGCGGAAGCGGGCACGGTGGCTTCCCCCGGAGGCGCAAGCGGCCGCAATGGAAGATATGGCTGAAAACAAAAGATGAATTGCAACACCCCACAGGAGAGTGAAATATGGAGGAAAAACTACAGGCCAAGGTGCTGTTGGTTGATGACGAAGAGGAGTTCTGCAACATGCTTTCCGAGCGGCTTGAAACCCGGGGCCTCAAGGTGAATGCCGTGTTGAGCGGCGAGGACGCGGTAAAACGGGTGGAAGACCAGAATTTTGATGCGATCATCCTGGACCTTGCCATGCCGGGCATTGACGGGCTGGAAACGTTGCGGCGCATCAAGGAGAAACGTCCCGATCTGGAGATCCTCATGCTGACCGGCCACGGGACAATAAAAAGCAGCATCGAGGCGATGAAACTCGGGGCCGAAGACTTCCTGGAAAAACCCGTGGACATGAAGGTTCTGCTGGAAAAGATCAGCGAGGCCAAACACAAGCATATGCTGATCCTGGAAAAGAAATCCCAGGAAGAGGTAGAGAAAATCATCAGAAGTAAAAGCTGGTAACCGACCCACCCTCTTAAGCGAGGTCAGGCATGGCGGATGGCGTGAAACCAGAGGCTGATTTTTCAAAAGGAGAATTTCGGCGCAGTATTTTTGCAGCCTTTTTCCCGGTAAAAATCATGAAGTGCGGACGCTGTCCCCAGTGAAACTTCACAAATTCAGCAATATGCAGCAAGTCAGGAATTGAGTATCTTGAAAAGAGACTCGTGTAATCAATGAAATTATCATCCCTCCAGCAAATAGCCGTTTCAGAACTGTTGAATGGTTTCCCCCATGCCATTGTGCTTCTGGACACAGGGCTTCGCGTCGCGGAGATGAACTGTTACCTGGAAGCCCTTACCGGCTATACCAGCGCCCAGGCCAGGGGGGTATACGGCAGCTTTATTCTCCGCTGTAACCTGGGGCCCAAAAACCAACATTTCCGCAAGGCCCTGGAAACAGGAGAACCAATCTCCATTGAGGGGAATATTATCAACCGGAATCACAAAAAAATTCCGATCCAGTTCACCATCTCCCCGCTCAGATCCGAGAGCGACGATATTGTCGGACTGCTGGTGGTACTGGAAGACATCTCCATCCTGCAAAACAAGAGTCAACGCATCTATGACGGCACCGAGGTCATCCTGGGCCACAGCCCCAAGATGCAGGAGGTGTTCGGGCTCATGCCGGTGCTGGCTCATACCGACGCCTCGGTGCTGATCACCGGCGAAACCGGCACCGGCAAGGATATCATCGCCGAGGCCATTCACAAGGCGTCCAAAAGGGCCCGGCATCCCTTTATCAAGATTAACTGCGGCGCCCTGCCCGAATCACTGCTCGAATCGGAGCTGTTCGGTTATGTCCGGGGCGCCTTTACCGGCGCGGTCAAAGACAAACCGGGCATGTTCCGGCTGGCCCATGACGGCACGATATTTCTGACGGAGATCGGCGATCTGCCCATGCCCCTGCAGGTGAAAATCCTTTCCGTGCTTGACGACAAGGAATTCTATCCGGTGGGCGGCACCCAGAAGGTTAAAGTGGATGTGCGCGTTATTGCCGCCACCCACCGCAACCTCCGGGAACAGATTCAGCACGGCAGATTCCGTGAAGACCTTTTTTACCGGCTCAATGTACTGCGTATCCATCTCCCCCCCCTGCGGGAACGGGAGGGTGATATCCGCCTGCTGCTGGACCATTTCCTCAGGGAATTCGATTCAAAGTTGAACAAAACCATCAAGGGGTTCACCACCAATGCCCACAACAAGCTGTTGTCCTATGCCTATCCCGGCAACGTACGCGAACTCCGCAATATCATCGAGTATGCAGCCAACATCTGCCAGGGAAAAAGGATCAGATCGGAGCATCTGCCCCAATATATCTTCACCAGCCAGACCGGCAACACCCTGCCGCAGCCCAAGGCTTACGACATCGGGCAACAGGAGGAAATTTCCCGCCCGGAGACAAGCAAAGCCAGACCAGGCAACTGGAATGATATAGAAAAAGAGATGATTCTGCAGACCTTGACCAAGACAAGAGGCAACCGTTCCCAGGCCGCGGAGATACTCGGCTGGGGACGGACAACCCTGTGGCGCAAACTGAAAATGCACGGGTTTACTTAATTCCAGCAAACAACATACAGGACATCCGTGGAAAAAATTAACAAAATACTGATTACCATCCAGGGGAATTTCGTGGCCCCGAGATTTGACATGGTATCAGAGGTTCTGATCGCGTCAACCGATGGGCAGAAACTGACCGAAAAACCGAGAACCATTCTCATCTCACGACCTTCGGCAGATGAACTCTGCAGTTTTATCACCAAGGAGGATATTGCCATCGTCGTCTGCGGCGGTATTGAAGAACGGCATTACAAATACCTGTCCTGGACCAAAAAGAAGATTTTCGACTCGGTTATCGGACCCCATGCCGAGGCCCTGCAGCTGGTTCTGCAAAACCGCCTGGTCTCGGGAGCCATACTGCCCGGCGCTGTCGGCGGTGAGTCGTCTCCATGAATGTCTTCAACCGCTGGCTGGCCAGGTTTTTACCGGAAGATGAATACGGCGTTGATGATGCCTCGGGCATGAATAAACGGTACAAGAAATTTCGCCTCAGCCTCCTGACAACCATGCTCACCATCTCCATGCTGCCGGCAACCATTACCGCGGCAATAGGCTATTTCCAATACCGGGATCTTCTCCAGACCACGGAAAAGGAGCAGCTGCTGTGGAACCTGGAAGGAGCCCAGAAAACCATGCAGGCCCTGATCAATGAACTGCATTCCAGCATAGAATTCGTGGTCCGGGAAGACCGCTGTGATGAGATACTGGATCAGGACACCCTGGATACCATGCTGATCCGGCTCAAACTGAAATACAACGGTTTTGTCGACCTCGGGGTGATCGACTCCCGGGGGATCCAGCTGACCTATTCCGGCCCTTACAAGCTGCGGGGTTATAATTACCGGGTGCAGGAATGGTTTGACCAGGTGCAGTCCCATGGTTTTTACGTCAGCAATGTCTTTCTCGGCTACCGCAACATTCCCCACTTTGTCCTAGCCGTCAGCAAAAAGCGGCCGGACTCGGAGGATTACTGGGTGCTGCGGGCCACCATCAATGCCGACACCCTGCAGAATTTCATCTCAACCATCAACACCAAGGCGTCAGATGATATCTTCATCGTCAGCAGAACCGGCAAACTGCAGACCTCCTCCCACTTTTTCGGCAACGCCATGGAGTACTGTCCGATATGTGAAACCTCCTCGCCTATCCACGAAATCTTTAAGCTGGAGGGGGGAATGGGCGATGTGCTGCAGGTCAGCGCCCCGCTGGAAAATACGCCGTGGATGCTGGTGCTCGTCAAGGAAAAATACATCCACCAGGCCGCCTGGTCTTCCTTCCGCCAGAGACTGCTGTTGATCTTCCTGGGCTGCTCGGCCGCCTGTCTGGTGATTTCCTACTCGCTGTCGACAATGCTCACCAACCGCATCCGCGAAACCGACGAAAAAAGACAATCACTGCTCACCGAGGCGGAGCACTCCAACAAGCTGGCGTCCATTGGCCGGCTGGCGGCCGGCGTGGCCCATGAAATCAACAATCCCCTGGCCATCATCGACCAGAAAAGCGGCCTGATGCAGGATCTGTTGGGGCTTACGGAAGACTTCAAATACAAGGACAAATTCTACACATCCATCGCGGGCATCCAGAACGGGGTAGGCCGCTGCAAGGCCATTACCCACCGGCTGCTGGGTTTTGCCCGGCGCATGGACGTTATCCTCGAAGAGATTAAACTGAACGAACTGATCCAGGAGGTTTTGAATTTTCTGGAAAAAGAGGCTATGTATAACCGTATCCACGTGGAGCTGCACTTCCAGGAGGATCTCCCGACCATTTACTGCGACCGGGGCCAGCTGCAGCAGATTTTTTTAAATATTATCAATAACGCCATCGACGCCATCGGCAAGGACGGGCTGATAGAGATTACCACCAAACTGCAGGAGAGCGATGTCACGGTGCGGATCAAGGACAGCGGTCCGGGCATTCCCCCGAACATCCTGAAACACATTTTTGATCCTTTTTTTACAACTAAGGCGCCTGGCAAAGGTACAGGCCTGGGACTTTCAATAACTTATGGGCTGGTTAAAAAACTCGGCGGGGACATCACGGTAAACTCCGAAGTCGGCAAGGGGGCCACCTTTGAAATCCGTTTGCCGGTTAAACCCGACAAATCAGCAAAAGAGAGCTAACAATGAGTGAAATAAAAGTATTAATCGTGGACGATGAGGTGGAATTCGCCTCAACCCTGGCCGAACGCCTTGAACTCAGAGACATAACGGCGGAAACGGTCAATAACGGCAAGGATGCCCTGTCAACTATTCTTGTCCGGCCGCCGGATGTGGTCATTCTGGACCTGAAAATGCCCGACCTGAGCGGTCTGGAAGTGCTGCACGGCATCAAGGCGCATGATCCGTCCATCGAGGTGATCATGCTGACCGGCCACGGCTCCACCTCCAGCGGCATTGAGGGCATGGAGCGCGGCGCTTTCGACTACATCATGAAACCGATTGATCTTGACCTTCTCCTTGAAAAAATCAATCAGGCCTATGAACAAAGAATAACCGCCGGGAAACAGCCATGAAAGAAGACAGGGAAAACGAACTTCGCAGCCTGCAGCTTGAATTTTTTGGGCGGATGCTGGCCGGATTCACCCACGACCTGAAGAATCATCTCGCCATCATCAAGGAATCAAACGGCTTGATCAGCGATCTGATCGACATGGGCAGGATCACGGACGAGGCGCTGGCCCTCAAACTGCAGAAGATTGTCACCTCCATCCAGGGCAGAATCGGCCAGGCCACGGACATGGCCAATAGTCTCAATGGCTTTGCCCATCGCCTGGATACACCGTGCTCAACCTTCCAGATCAATGACCTGCTGAGCGAAGAGCTGACCTTTCTGCGCAGATTCGCCCGTCTCAGGGAAATTGAGCTGAAAATCGAACTGCGGGAAGGCCTGCCGGCCATCCACAACAATCCCTCGCTGGCGCAGTATGTGATTTTCAGACTCTACTCCATGGCCCTGCAGAGGCTGAAAAACCGCACCCTGCTTGAGATCGTCACCGGCGAACAGCCCGGCGGGGTACAGATAGGCTTCTGGTTAAGCGGAGAAAAGGAAGACTTTGCCAGGCTGCTTGATGAGGGCACCGCGGCGATGATCCGGCAGGCCCTCGACACCACGCAGGGCAAAGTTGCCGAATTGCCGCCGACCGGGGACGGCAAGGCAGGGATCGGTCTTTTCCTCCCCTCGCTGGCCAAGCCGTAAAAGCTGGTCTCAACCCAGGGCTTCGCATTAAAACTACAATAAAAATATAGAGGTATTCCCTCTGATATTATTGCCGATGAAGCTCCAAGAGAGGTTATGCCGGGTTGGCGCAGCGTAACCCGACGATGATTTTCTGTTTATCATGCCTGCCGTTGCCCCGGCGATGCCGAAGCAGGGGCGTCTTTTTTCTTTTTGCCCAGCCGCCATGCCCGGCCTGCAGCCAGATACCCCAGACAGGCAATCGCCACCATCCCGGCGGACAGCCGCAGCAGCGTCCCGGCAAGCCCCGCGGTTGCGCACACCGCTTTTCCCATGGCGCACGGCCGCCGTGCATTGGTTTTTTTCATTTTGCCAATACCCCCTTCCCGCGCAACACACTTGTTACGCTTCACCTTTCTGACTTCCGGCATGATGATCCCAGCTTGCATCGCCCCTGATAATAAATCAACTGAAAATTTGCTTTTTCCCAAGGGACAGCCAGAGCAATTCGCCAGAAAGCGGTCCGCCGCCAATCACCCTTGCGTTTCAGAGTGTTTCGTTCCCAGGGGAAAAATCTGCTATTTTTGGCGGTCAGGAGGCCGAAATAAACCGGCGGTAATCTCCCGGCTGTGGCTGGCTGCGGGAGTTTCTCTCTGCAACTATTGAAAAGATCTCGTATTTTTCGTGAGAGGGAATCCCCCGCGCGCCTCCTGCCTGGGGTTGACGGCCAGCCAGAGAACGGAATGGAACCTTAAGAAACTAAACGAAACGAAACGTTGCAGATAATAGCGGGCTGGCCTTGCCGGCGCCTGGAATCTCAAAAAAAATTGTCTTTAACTGCAGTATGTTATGAGCGAAATAAAGCAAATTTGCAAAATGGCATGGGGTTTGCTTCGTATGGGGTATAGTTTAAAAAAATGACGAGTTTCAGCGTATTTCACAATGAGATGCTTCGACATGCCGGATCAAGCGGAGCATTTATAGAGAATGATTAAGGGACACTGAAAAGGAGGAGTATGAGACATTTACTGAGGCTTTTAACAAGCAGTTTGGCGGGGGGGGTGACGGCCTTCCTGCTGGTACTTATGCCGGTCCTGGCCTTTGCCTCCGGGCATGGCGGGCCCGTGGACCCCAATGTGCCGACCCTGCTGGGCATCAGGGTGGAATTCATTCTCTTTGCCCTGGTGCTGCTGGGGGTGGCCCTGTTCCACGACAAGACCTTTTATGTGGCGGTCACCGGCCTGATTGTCATCACCCTGTTTAAGCTGTTTTTTGACAGCGGCTTCAATCTGGCCGAGCATCTCATCGGCCAGACCCCGATGCTGGATCAGCTCATGGACAAGACTATGCGCCAGGGAGAATGGCCCATCATCCTCAACCTGCTCGGCCTGCTGCTCGGCTTCGGCATCCTGGCCAAGATTTTCGAGGAGTCCGGCATTCCCGAACTCCTGCCGAAGTACCTGCCCACCGGCTGGATGGGACCGGCGGTGCTGCTGGTGTTCGTTGCCATCCTCTCCTCCTTTCTCGACAATATCGCCGCGGCCCTGATCGGCGGCACCGTGGCCCTGGTGGTCTTCAAGGGCAGGGTGCACATCGGCTATATCGCCGGTATCGTGGCGGCCAGTAATGCCGGCGGCGCCGGTTCGGTGGTCGGCGACACCACCACCACCATGATGTGGATCGACGGCGTCAGCCCGATCGTGGTGCTGCACGCCTTTATCGCCTCCGGCGTGGCGATTTTATTCGTCGCCTTTTTTGCCGGCCATCAGCAGTACAAGCTCCAGCCGGTGGTGCTGGCCGACACCAGCAAGGTGGTCGTCGACTGGATGAAGATCGTCATCGTGGCCATGATTCTCGCCGGGGCGATTATCACCAACTACACCCTGGACATGCCGGCCCTGGGCGTCTGGATCGCCATCCTCATCGGCGCCATGCTGCGGCCGGTCCCCTGGCAAGAGATACCTGCCTCGATCCTGGGCACCATCTTCCTGCTCAGCCTGGTGATGTGCGCCTCGCTGATGCCGGTTGAGACCCTGCCGGACGCCTCGTGGATGACCGCCTTTATCCTGGGCTTTGTCTCCGCCGTCTTTGACAACATCCCCCTGACCAAGCTCTGTCTCGATCAGGGCCACTATGACTGGGGCATGCTCGCCTACACGGTCGGCTTCGGCGGCTCGATGATCTGGTTCGGTTCCTCGGCCGGGGTCGCCATCACCAATAAATTCCCGGAAGGCCGCAATGTCATGCTCTGGCTGCGCAAGGGCTGGCATGTGACCATGGCCTATGTTCTCGGTTTCTTCACGCTCTTTGTTCTCTGGGGCTGGCATCCGGCGGATAACCGGGAGCACAAGGAGCCGGCCATCAACTGCCCGGTGGAGAACTGCAAGGCCAAGAAGGTGGCGATGTGCGTTCTGGACGGCAAAGCCCCGGCCGCGGTAGAGCAGCCGGCGCCCGGGCCCGCGCCCGAGGTTAAATAGGATTAGCAATAGGGGCGCTGCCGGTGCGGGGCGTCCTCCGGCAATATCAACTAACAAGAGGATAACGATATGGTGGAAAAATTAAAGGCCAAGGTGCTGCTGGTTGACGATGAGGCGGATTTCCTGGCCACCCTGGCCGAGCGCCTGGAGACAAGGGGACTGAAGGTCAATACCGTCACCAGGGGGGAGGATGCGGTGGCCACGGTGGAGAGTCAGAGCTTTGATCTGATCGTTCTCGATCTGGCCATGCCGGGCATCGACGGTCTGGAGACCCTGAAGCGGATCAAGGCCAAACAGCCGGATGCCGAGATCATCATGCTCTCCGGCAAGGGCTCGGTCAAGACCAGCACCGAGGCGATAAAGCTCGGGGCCGAGGATTTCATGGAGAAACCGGTGGACATCAAGGAGCTGATGGAA
>Ga0172380_10005329_pt1 | contig 15669 bp, 11 predicted proteins | sample Leawe162metaG_FD_119747 | JGI IMG/M metagenome (GOLD analysis project Ga0172380, IMG submission 119747) | Leachate microbial communities from a municipal landfill in Southern Ontario, Canada - Leachate well 162 metaG | ecosystem: Engineered > Solid waste > Landfill > Unclassified | place...
ATTGTCCCGGATGATCTTTCCCTGCTCTCCAGAAACCGGGTGGTCAATCTCAAGAAGCTCTTCCCCTATATCCCGAATGCCATGAACAATATCTTCATGCACTTTTCCCAGGGGGCAAGCGTCTGGTACGATACGGTTGATGAACTGGTTGCGGATGTCGAGCAGGTGGCCGCTTCCCGGTGAAGGCCATTCCCCGGCAAAATTCCCCCCCCTTTCCCCGTTGACCAGCCCCTGATTTTTTTTGCTGGACCAAGTCCCCCATTATCCCCTTGCCCCCCCGCCTTGCGGTTGAAATTTTCCGGCGGTATTCTGCCGGGGCCATTTAAATATTGCCCGATCAGGCCGGATGGGCTATCAAATATAAAGGGGCGGATTGATTTGCCCAGTTGTTGTAACTGCCTGACGAGAAGATAAATTTCGTCGTTTTTTCACCCGAACGCAACCGCGAGATGATTAAAGATAAAAGAGTATCCAGGTATTTTTTTGACGAGAATGACTATGTCCTGCTGAATATCGTCAATGACGTTCTCAACCGGGATGAAGCCCGCAAACACGTCAAAAATCTGCTGATTCCCTATCTCCACCCCCATGGCATCAAGGAAATGACCGCCTCCATGGGCCTGCGCATCGCCTATGCGGTCATTCATCTGCTCGGTTCCCTGGAGGCGGGCAAGGCGGCCGACCGGCAGAACGCCCTCCGCTGCCTGCGCGATGAGGTGCTGTGCAGTTCCCAGAGCATGCTGCGCCGCAATACGGCCCGGGTGCTGCTGGAGATCATGAAGGAGCTGGTGCGCTCCCAGGGGGATTATCTGCGGCAGCTGAGGCTTGCCCGGGATTTCCGCACCGCCACCTTCGGCAAGCCCCGTTTCATCCGCAGCCAGCTGAAGAAGTACCATCTGATCGAGATGCCGGAGGAATGGAACCAGATCGCCTTTGACGACCATGTGCATGACGCCAACACCAAGGGCCGCAAGTCGCCGACCCATCTGATCATGGATGCCTGGATCAAGGGCATCCGCCGCCTGACGGTGATCTACTACAACTTCATCAACGTGGAGGTGGCGGCGGAACTGCTGGAATCGGCCGAGGTGATGGGCATCGCCGTCAGGATCGGCATAGAGTTTTCCGCCAGGTTCCGCGGCCGCTACGTCAAACTCATCTGGACGCCCCGCGGTTTTGCCGACAAGCAGGATTTTCTCAAGTTCATCAAGGATGGCCCGGCCAGGGACTTCATGGACGAGGGCCGCAAGGCGTCGGAGTACCAGCAGCGCTATGTGCTTGACGTGTTCAGGGAGTTCAACGTCAGACACCGGCCGGTGATCAACGAGGCCTACGGCATCAATCTCCCCCCCTTCAACCGGGAGGACTTTTTCACCTTTGTCGGTTCCGGCCAGCCCTCGCTGCTGCATCTGGCCAAGTATATTTACAATCATATGCTGCCGGCCATGCGGGAACAGGTGGCAGGGTTCCGGCAAAGCTGGGCCGGGGCGGAACCGGAAGAGCGGCTGCGCATCACCCATGCGGTGGAGATCATGAACACCCTGGATCCGGATGCCATCATCGAGAGTTTTCTGCAGCCGGAAAAGAATCCCGGCATCTATAATCCCTTTGCGCCCCATGATGATGCCGAGGTGCCGGGCATGCTGCGCCTCTCGCCGGAGGAGCTTCTCGCCCGGCTGGAAAGTCTCCACTCCGGCTCCCGCATCACCCTGAATCTGAGCCAGCTCAGTCCGGCCGATGCCCTGGAGCTTATCTATGACTGCCGGGGCAAGATCACCCACCTGGAGATATTCAACCTCAAGGATTATACCACCGGCAAGGCGGTCAATTACGCCGAGATCAACAACCTGCAGCTGGCCATCAACCAGGGCAATGTCATCAACCTCAAACGGGTTATCCAGAAGATTATCCGCGATGTGAACGAGGCGGTGCCGCCGGTCAGCGATCTGGAGCAGAGAAGGAAAAAACTGACGGTTATCCTGCACAACATGCCGGCTTTGCAGGACTTCTACAAGAATTCCCTGCTCAAGTCCCGCATCGGCAGCGACTCCACCGGCAGCTCCCGGCACCGCTACGGCATGGGGCTGGTGATGAAGGAGACCCTGCCCCGCCGGGCGCGGCGCGACCTGGAGCGCAGACAGCAGCCCGGCCGCTGGAATATTCCGGTGCGCATTACCGCCCATCTGCAGGTGACGCTCATACCCAGGAGGCATCACCACGGGCTCTGGGACCAGAGTGTCCCCTGGGAGCAGCGGGCCAGCATTGCCACCCCGTCCTGCGCCCTGGTGCCGGTTTTTTCCGGACTGAACTTCGGCTATGAGCGGCAGAAGGACTGGGTGGTCCAGGCCTATTCCACCCACATGGTGCCCAACGGCAATGTGGCCACCCTGGGGTGGATGCAGACGGGGCAGGATAACAAACTGTCCCTGTCGGTCCGGGATGATGCGGCTGAGCAGCGGCGCATTCCCCTGGGTTACCTGAACCACTACCTGAAAAACGGGCTCAAGATCCTCATCGGCTTCATCCCGGCCTTCGCCACCTTCGCCCTGACCAAGGACTGGTGGTTGCTCGCCTATGGCGGTGCCTTCATCTGGTTCGGCATCACCGGGCTGCGCAACATCATCCAGTCGGTGCTCGGCGCCGGCGGTATCACCCGCTCGCCCCTGCTGAAATGGAAGGAGTATGTGAGCTGGGACAGACTCTCCTATTCGCTGCTGTTCACCGGTTTCTCCGTGCCGCTGCTCGATCTGCTGGTCAAGACCGTGATTCTCGACCGGATGTTCGGCATCACCGTCGGCACCAATCCGGTGGCCCTCTATTCGTTCATGGCCCTGGCCAACGGGGTCTACATCTCGGGCCATAATATTTTCCGGGGTCTGCCCAAGGCCGCGGTGTACGGGAATTTTTTCCGCAGCATCCTTTCCATTCCGCTGGCCGTCCTGTTCAACGGGGTGATCGGCTGGCTGCTCGGCGGCACCGGCGTGGCCCTGGTCAGCGACATCCTGCAGAAATGGGCTGCGGTGATTTCCAAGCTGGCCTCGGACGGCGTGGCCGGCTTCATCGAGGGGTTGGCCGACCGGTTCAACAATATCCGCTTCCGGGCCATGGATTATGCGGCCAAGATCACCCAGGTGTTTGAAACCTATGCCGCGCTCGAAACCCTGTTTCCCGAGGCGGACGTGCTGGAGATGCTCGAGTCGCCCAGGGAATTCATCCGGGCCGTGGCGGAAAAGAATCCGGATCTGGGCAAGATCGTCATCATCAACGCCCTGGATCTGCTCTATATCTGGATGTATCAGCCCAGGGCCGCCAGTACACTGGCATCCATCATGAAGACCATGTCCTCCGAGGAACGGCGGATCCTGATCGCCTCCCAGCTCATTCTCGAAGAGCAGCGGCAGATCAGCCAGCTGTTCGTCGACGGGGTGCTGGGGAAAAAGTTCTCCCGGGCCCTGTCCTTTTATCTGGACCGCTCGGAGGAGTATCTGAAGTCCCTGCAGGATCTGTCGCTGCGCTGTCCAGCCCAGGAGGAGTGAGCGCCGCCCGCCGGGCTCGCTGTGCATTTTCCGCTGATTTTCTTCTCTCTCCGCCTTGCAGTGTGATATGGTGAATCAGGTAACAATCCGATTGAGGAACTGATGCGTTTCCTGAGAGGCGGCATGGTCCGGTGAACGGCTATGGAACAGAAAGAGAATAAGCAAGATAAGCCGAACATATCGGTTCAGCTCCGGATCACGCTGATCTATGTTTTTTTCGGGGCCCTGTGGATACTTTTTTCCGACAGAATTCTCTTTGCCTTTGTTGCGGACCACCAACTTCTCACCCGCATCGCCATCTATAAAGGCTGGACCTTTATTGCCATCACCTCCATGCTGCTTTACTGGCTGATTAATCGCTCCATGCAGGAGCAGGCGCGCATCGCCGAAACACTGCGCCTGAGTGAAAAAAAATTCCGCACCCTGCTCAACCGGGCCACCGACGCCATCTTTGTCTGTGATCTGGACAGCCATTTGATTGATGTCAACAAAGAGGCCTGCAGGTCCCTGGGCTATTCCCGCGACGAACTGCTGCAGCTGAGCGTGGCGGATGTTGATCCGGAATTTTCCTTTGCCGCTGACAGCAAAAACCAGTGGGGCCAGCTGTCCTTCAACCACACCGTCCTGCGGGAAAGCACGCATCGGCGCAAGGACGGCTCGCTTTTCCCGGTGGAGATTCATATCGGCAAGCTGCTGCTTGACGACCGCCCGGTTATTCTCGGCGTCGCCCGCAACATCTCCGAGCGCCGGCAGGCGGAGCGGGCCATGGAACAATCCGCCATGGAGTGGGTGGCCGCCATGGATGCCCTGGATGACGCCATCTGCCTGCTTGACCTCAAACGCCGTCTGTTGCGCGCCAACACTACCTTTTACCATATGACCGGCAGCACGCCGCACACAGCCGTGGGCCGGCATATCAGCGAAATTCTCCACCCCCGGGGGGAATCCGCCCCCTGCCCGGTCTGTGTGGCCCAGAAGGAGATGCGTGACGCGCTTATCACCATGGAGGCTGACCATCCGGATAATCCTGCCGGCCTGCCGCTTGAGATCACGGCGAAGGTGATCCGCGATCAGGAGGGCCGGCCTCTGAGCATGCTGATGAGCCTGCATGACCTGACCAATGCCCGCAAAGACCTGGAGGAGAGGGCCAGGCTTGAATCCCAGCTCCGGCAGGCCCAGAAGATGGAGGCCATCGGCACCCTGGCTGGTGGTATTGCCCATGATTTCAATAACATACTGACAGCAGTCCTTGGCTACGCCGAGCTGGTGCGGGAGGGCATTAAAACAAACAGCGCCTCCCCGGCCGAGGATATCGAACAGGTGATCAGGGGAGCGTTGCGGGCCAGGGATCTGGTCAAGCATATTCTCACCTTCAGCCGCAAAGGCGACTATAAAATCGTGCCGCTGGCGCCGCACCTCATCATCAATGAATCCCTCAAACTGCTGCGGGCTTCCATTCCGGCGACCATCGGGATCCAACAGGACATTGACAAGGATTGCGGCACCATCCTGGCCGATCCTTCCCAGCTGCAGCAGGTGATGATCAATCTGTGCACCAACGCCCGGCAGGCCATGGATAAAGAGCAGGGGACACTGGTGATAAGTCTGAAGCGCAGAGAGCTGGGCGCAGCCGAGGTGGAGGGAGAGCTGCAGGTCAAACCCGGACCTTTTGTCGAACTCACGGTCAGCGATACCGGCCAGGGCATGGATGAAACAACCATGGCCAGGATTTTCGAGCCCTATTTCACCACCAAGGAGTTCGGCCGGGGGACCGGGCTCGGCCTGGCCGTGGTCCATGGCATTGTCCATGACTGCGGCGGCATGATCAAGGTGGAAAGCGAGGTGGGCAAGGGCTCGTCCTTCCATGTTTACTTTCCGGTGGCCACGGAAAAGGTGTGCCGGACCGCTTGCCAGACGCAGGACGATATTCCCGCAGGCCATGAGCGAATCCTTGCGGTAGATGACGAAGCGGCTATTGCCAGATATGAGAAATCCGTGCTGGAGGGCCTGGGCTATCAGGTGACGGCAATGACCAGCAGCCTGGAGGCCTGGGAGATATTGCGCTCCAGTCCGTATAGTTTTGATCTGCTGCTGACCGACCAGACCATGCCCGCCATGCCGGGTACGGTGCTTGCCGCTAAGGTTCTGGCCATCCGGCCGGACATGCCCGTCATTCTCTGCACCGGCTACAGCGCGGTGGTCAATGCGGAAAAGATCCAGGAGATGGGCATCCGGCTGTTGGCCATGAAACCCTTTGACCAGCACGAACTGGCCCGGCTGGTGAGAAAGGCGCTGGATGAAAAGTAGAAACTGAAAGGAGCAAGCCATGCAAGCAGAGGTGATCATCAGACAGACAGCCATCGGACCATACAGGGTGAACACCTATCTGCTGGCCTGCGCGCAAACCAGAAAGGCGGTGCTCATCGACCCCGGCGGGGAAGCGGAGAGGCTCATCAAGATGGTGCGGGATGAAGGGGTGGAGCCTGTGTATATTTTAAATACCCACGGCCATGCCGACCACGTGCTGGCCAATCAGCAGCTGCAAAAGGTTTTTCCCGTGCCGGTATGCATGCATGAGGCGGATGACATCTTCTTTGCCGCCGCGGAGGTCCGGGAAAAATCAGAGAAGGAACTCGGCCTGCCGGCGCCGGCCCCGGCCGATATCAGACTGACAGACGGCCAGGTGCTCACAGTGGGCAGGCTGCAGATCAAGGTGATTCACACCCCTGGCCATACTCCCGGTTCCGTCTGTTTCCTGGCCGCGGGCAATCTCTTTACCGGCGATACCCTGTTTGTCGGCGACGTGGGCCGTACCGATCTCACCGGCGGCTCCCTGGACACGCTGATTCATTCCCTGCGGGAAAAGGTCATTGTGCTGCCGGAGGAGACCATCATCCGGCCCGGCCACGATTACGGCGAGACGCCGACCTCCACGGTGGGCCGGGAAATAAAGGAAAATCTCTATATCACGGATTTCATTCTGGCCGGATAGCGGCTTTTTTTCGGGCATACAGGACGGCAGGCGTGCGTAAAACAAAAATCATCTGTACCATCGGCCCCACTACGGCCTCGTTTGATAAGCTGAAGCGGCTGGCGGAAAAGGGCATGAACGTGGCGCGCCTCAACATGTCCCACGGCTCGCTTGCCTGGCACCAGCAGGTGATTCACAGCATCAAGCGGCTCAACCGCAAGTGCGGCGCCACCATTGCCATTCTGCTGGACACCAAGGGGCCGGAGGTGCGCACCGGGGATGTGAAACGGGACCTGGTGCTGAAAAAAGGGGCGGCCCTGACGCTTACCATCAGGCGCCAGGCGGAGCTTGAGGCCAACTGCGTCGAGGTGAGTTATGACGGGTTTGTCAATGAGGTGGAATTCGGCGATACGGTGCTGATTGACGGCGGCATGATCAGCCTGCTGGTCAAGGAGGTCACCGCCACCGATGTCCGCTGCCTCTGCCTGGACAACGGGGTGCTGACCTCAAGACGCCATATCAATATCCGGGGCAAGAGTGCCGATCTGCCGTCCATTACCGACAAGGACTGGCAGGATATTAATTTCGGCATCGAAAACCAGGTGGATTTCATTGCCCTTTCCTTTGTGCGCAGCGCCTCGGCCATTGAGGAGCTGCAGCGCCATCTGCAGGAGAAAAAGGCACCCATCGATATCCTGGCCAAGATCGAAAGCGCGGAGGCCATTCCCCATCTCGATGAGATCATCAAGGTGACGGACGGCATCATGATCGCCCGGGGGGATCTGGGGGCCGAGCTGCCCTATGAAGAGGTGCCGCTGCTGCAGGATGAGATCATCGTTAAGTGCCGGGCGGCCGGCAAGCCGGTGATAGTGGCCACCCATATGCTGGAATCCATGATTGTCAATCCCACCCCGACCAGGGCCGAGGTGACGGACATCTCCCATGCCGTGCTGCAGGGGACCGACGCGGTGATGCTGTCCGGCGAAACGGCGACCGGCAAGCACCCGTGCAAGGCGGTGGAGGTGATGGACGCGGTGGCGCGGCGCATTGAAAAGCAGATGGGGCTGGACACCAGGGTGCGGGTGAAGGCCACCAATAATCCCAAGGAGGAGATTGCCAGAAGCGCCGCCATCCTGAGCAACAATCTGCAGGCCGTGGGGATTCTGGTTTTTACCCGGCGGGGACTGATGGCGGTTTTGCTGTCCAAATGCCGGCCGGTGGCCCCGATCCTGGCCTTCACCAATACCACCCATGTGCGGCGCCGGCTGGGACTGTATTGGGGGATTCAGGCCTTCAGAATCGATTTTTCCAAGGACCCGGAGGTCTCCATCCAGCGCGCCGTGGAACAGCTGCAGCGCGGCGGGATGCTCAAGGCCGGCGACCGGGTCATCGTGCTGTCCGATATCCTGGTGGGCGGCAGGTTCATCGAAACCGTGCAGGTGCGGACGATTTGAAATCTCAACTCTTGGTCCATCTTGCCGAAACAGCAATGTTTGTGACAGAGCTGCCACCCGATCTCCGCCATTGGAATTCAAGGAGTCAGGAGATGGAATTCAGAATAATTACGATTTTATGACGTTTTATTCTGGCTCCTGACTTCTGTATTCCAGAATGCTCTGGGAACAAGCTTCAGATAGCTAAAAAATATTATCTGATTTCAGCAGGTTGAGCAGATAGGAGCGAGCCGGTTTCAATACAGCAACTTGAAACGTTCCCAGAAATCGGGAAAGGATTTGGCCACGCACTGCTCGTTGGTGATCCTGATTCCCGGCACCACCAGACCTGCCACGCCGAAACACATGGCGATGCGGTGATCATGATAGGTCTCGATGTCGGCGCCGTGCATGGGCGCCTCGGCATGCAGGCCTTCGATGATCAGCGCGTCCTCTTTTTCCATCACTTTTGCTCCGAGTTTACTCAGTTCGGTGGCCATGGCGTTGATACGGTCGCACTCCTTGATGCGCAGGTGGGCGATGTTTTTAATCACCGTGCGTCCCCTGGCCCGGGACGCCACCACCGCCAGGGTGGGGGCCACATCCGGGCAGTCTCCCATGTCCACCTCGATGCCGCGCAGCTCTTTGGGGCCGGTGACCGTGATGCCCTTGCCGTAGGCCACCGTGCAGCCCATCTTCTCCAGCATTTTTACCAGGGCCGTGTCGCCCTGCAGGGAAACCTCGGGCACATTGCTGACCGTGACCGTGCCGCCGGTGATGGCGGCGGCGGCGAAAAAATAGGAGGCGCTGGAGGCGTCCCCCTCCACCTGGTAGGTCCGGGGCTGGTAGCAGCCCTGGCTGATCTCGAAGTGATTGAGGCTGTCATTGGCCGTTACATTGATGCCGAAGGAGCGCATCACGGCCAGGGTCATGGTGACGTAGGGCCTGGAGGGGACCTCTCCCTCCACGGTCAGGATGGCCTGGTCCCTGGCGTAGGGGGCGACCAGCAGCAGGGAGGAGAGGTACTGGCTGCTTTTGCCCGCCGGCAGGGTGGTGCGCCCGCCTGCTATGCCGTTTGCCGCAATTTTCAGCGGCGGGCAGCCGGTGCCCTTGATGCTGGCAATGTCCACCCCCCAGCCGTTAAGTGCCTGCATCAACGGGGCAATGGGCCGTTCCTCCATTCTTTTTTCCCCGGCAATGGTGAATACCCCGTGGCCAAGGGCCGCAACCGAGGTGAGAAAACGGGTGGCCGTGCCGTTGTTGCCCAGGAATATTTCCTGGTCCGGGGTGTTGATCTGGCCGCCGGTGCCGTTGACCGTCCACTGGTCGGCCTGTGGGGTGATAACGATGCCCATGGCCTTCAGGGCCGCGGAGGTATAGGCGGTGTCCTCGCTGGCCAGCGGGGTCAGCAGGGTGGAGCGGCCGTCGGCCAGGGCCGCGGCGATCAGCGCCCGCTGGGTGATGCTTTTGGAACCGGGCACCGTGATTATGGCGTGAATATGCTGAACAGGTTTTATTTCTATCATAGGAAAGAGTGGAGTCGTTGAGTTTTATTTTGCCGCCAGGGCGGCCAGCAGGCTGTGCCGCATGGTATCCACCGGGGCCGTGCGGCCGGTCCACAGCTCAAACTGGGCCACGCCCTGGTAAAGCAGCATGGCCAGACCGTTTACCACCTGGCAGCCGGCCTCTCTGGCCTCGCTGAGCAATCTGGTTTCCTGGGGGGCATAGACGATATCCATCACCACGCTGAAGCGGGGGAGGCATTGTTTGGGCACCAGGCTGACCTCGATGCGGGGGGCCATGCCCACCGAGGTGGCGTTCACCAGGCAATCGGCGGCGAGTTGCGGGATGTCTTCTAACGCATGCCAGGGACAATTCAGGGTCCGCGCCAACTCCCGGCCCTTGGCGGCAGTCCGGCTGGCCAGCATGATTTCCGCGCCTGCTTCCAGCAGGCCGAAGCCGATGGCCCGGGCCGAGCCGCCCGCCCCCAGGATCAGCACCTTGCTGCCGGTAAGATTGGTTTTTTCCTGCAGGGCCCGGTTGGCGCCCAGCCAGTCGGTATTATGGCCGGTGATCCTGCCCTGTTGAATGTCCAGGGTGTTCACCGCCCCGATCCTGGCCGCCACCGGATCGATGTCGTCAAGATAGGCGATCACCGCCTGCTTGTGGGGGATGGTGACGCTCACCCCCCTGACGCTTAAGGCCCGGAAACCGGTCATGGCCCCGGCCACATCGGTCACCGGAAAGGGCACATAGGCGGCGTTCAGCTGCAGGGCGGCAAAGGCACTGTTATGCATGGCCGGGCTTAAGCTGTGGCTCACCGGATTACCCATGATGCCGTGGAGAATGGTGCTGCCGTTAATCCGCATGGTTGAAACTCTTCAGGCAGTTGATCAGCTCCAGCGCGGCCAGCTGACCCGGAGCGGTGGCCTCACCTGCGTTAGAGGCGGCATAGGTCATGAATCCTCCCAGCTCCAGGGTGGCCAATCGGCTGATCATGCCGGCCCGTCCCATGCAGAAGGCAATGAGCGGAAAGCCCTGGCTGTGGGCCTGTTCCTGCAGCTGCAGAACCCGCAGGACATCGGTGAAATCATGGGCCATGGTGACGATTTTGCCGATATGGGCGCCGGAGCTGAGCTGCCGGCTGAAAATATCATCGAGCACGGCGGCCCCGGGCGTTTCGCTGAAATTGTGCCAGGAGATGATCACCTTTGTGCCGCCCTTTTGCCTGGCCGCCTCACAGAGGCGCTGCACCGCGGCCTGATCGCTGTTGAGCTCGATATCCACATAGGCTGCCCCCTCCTGCACCGCCTGCCGCAGCAGGTCGAGCCGTTTTTCTTCCGGCTCCCCGCACTGTCCGCCTTCCCAGCGGGGCCGGTTGGTGAAGAGCAGGGGGGTGGCAATGGCCTGGATAAACGGCGCAATGGCCGGCTCAGTCAGGCTGTCCAGCCTGATTTCAATGACATCGGCCAGGGGCCGGGCCTGGTGCGCCGCCTGGATGGCCGCGCTGATATCCGGCCGGGCAATGGCAACGCAGATCAGGCCTGCAGCTCGACCTTTTATTTCATGGGGCATGGTTGTCTCCGCGGGAAAAAGAAAAAAGCAAGCTGCAAAATTATTCTATCGCCTGACACTTGTCAACCTGCTTGACTCATGCGCGGTTTTTTTGCGGAAAGTGAGCGCGTTTATTCGGTTTTGGGTTATTTGCCCATATTGCCGGGAGCCAATGCGGTTATTTGCCCGATATCGGCCGGTAAATTCCCAGGTCGTCTGTCTGGCGCAGAGAACAATATTTTATTAAATTGTTGTAATGACAATATGTTATGCAAAAAAAATGACAAATAGCACAGCGTGGTATGTGTATTGCTATGTAAAAAGAACAAAAGCCGCAAGGCTTAACACCTCTCTCCTTTGGTGTGTTTGACTCTCCTCCTAAGAGTCAGTGATTCCTCCAAAGTCCTAGATGCCGGGGTCTACCATCAGGTATCGGCAAATAGGCAAAGTGTTCTCCACCCTCAGGCCCCGGGAGTTCTCCCTCCCGGGGCCGCCTCTTTTTTGAGCCCCCTGTTTTCCCGCGATTCTCCCTGCCGTCATTTGCTGATATTATTTGCATTTCTGCCCGCTGGTTTGTTAGTATTCCGCTGGACCGATCACCGGGATGGTCTGGTGGTGCTGGGCAATCCTTATTGCGATGAAGCAAAGTCAGGTGAAATATGATAAGGCTTTTCGTGGCTGTTGATTTGCCGGAAAATACGAAAGAGGAACTCGGCCGTATCTGTTTCGGCCTGCCGGGGGCCAAATGGGTGCCCCCGGACCAGCTGCATCTCACCCTGCGCTTTATCGGCGAGGTGGATGGCGGGCTTTTCCGGGAAATTCGCGAGGATCTGGAAAACGTGGAGGCTAGGGGATTTCCCATGCGCCTGCAGGGGCTCGGCTATTTTCCCCCCCGGCAGGAGCCGCGGGTTCTCTGGGTGGGCATGGAGAAATCAGAGCTGCTGCTGCAGTTGCGAAAAAGGGTTGACCGGCAGCTTGCCCAGCTGGGGGTCCCGCCGGAGAAACGGAATTTCTCGCCCCATATCACCATCGCCCGGCTCAGGGAAACCCCGCTGGTCAGGCTGACCAATTTTCTGTCGGGCAATGCCCTGTTCAGCCTGCCGGAGTTCCAGGTGGACAGCTTTTATCTTTACTCGAGCATTCTCACGCCAAAAGGGGCGATTCACCAGCAGGAAGGGGCTTACTCGCTGGCTGAACCCTAAGCAGAGCCGGTTGCGGCAATCTCAAGGGCCGAAACCCTGAGCCTGTCCGACCCGGTCCGCCTCATCACAGAAACTCCTCAAAGTAGTCCAGATCCTTGTGGAACGTTTCTTCCAGAAAGGCGAGTGCTGCAAAACCCGCCACCAGGCAGATCGCGCCGACCATGAGCGCGCTTGCCTCAAGGCCGAAGGAGCGGCGGAAGAACTGGAACAAAAGGGTGATCGGCACCACCATGCCGCGCACAAAGTTGGGCACGGTCGTGGCCACCGTGGCGCGCAGGTTCGTGCCGAACTGTTCCGCGGCAACGGTGACAAAGATGGCCCAGTAGCCTGCGGTGAATCCGAGGGCAAGGCAGACGCCGTAGAAAAATCTCGGGCTCCTGCTGCCCTGGAGAAAGTAGACGGTAATGGCTGCGATGGTCAACAGCATATACAGGAGGACCACCTTTTTTCTGCTCTGCAGGGCCTGGCTCAACAGGCCGCTGGTCAAGTCGCCAAAGACCAGCCCCAGGTAGCAGTACATAACCGCGTTTCCGGCGGATACCGGGCCGGTGGTGCCGAGCGCCTTGGCAAACTCGGGCGAGAAGGTGATCAGGATGCCGACGACAAACCAGATCGGCACGCCGATCAGGATCGAGTTGAGGTAGCGCAGGAAACGCTTCCGGTCGGTGAACAGGGCGAGCATGTTCCCGCGGCTGACGCCGGTCTTTTCCTCCATGGTGCGGAACATGCCGGACTCGGCCACGCTGATCCGGGCGAGGAGCAGGACGAGGCCCAGCGCCCCGCCGATATAAAAGGCGCTCCGCCAGTCATAAGCGCTGGCAACGATGTTTGCCAGGATGGCGCCCGAGACGCCAACCGAGGCCACGAGCATGGTGCCGTAGCCCCGGACGCTTCGATGCAGCACCTCGGACACAAGGGTGATGCCGGCCCCGAGTTCGCCGGCCAGGCCGACGCCGGCGATAAAGCGCAGGGCAGCGTAAGCGCCGAGGGTCGAAACCATGCCATTGGCGAAGTTGGCGAGGGAGTAAAGGAAGATCGAGCCGAACATGATCTTGAGCCTTCCCTTGCGGTCGCCCAGCACGCCCCAGAGGATCCCGCCCAGGAGCATGCCCGCCATCTGCATGTTCAGCAGGAACACCCCGTTGTCGATCAGTTCTTGGCCGGCAAGACCAATGGATTTAAGGCTCGGCACCCGGACGATGCTGAAGAGCACCAGGTCGTAGATGTCGACGAAATAGCCGAGCGCGGCCACGATGACCGGCAGGCTGAAGATCATGCCGAGAGGGGAGATGGGTTTATGCGCCAAGGGGACCTTCTGCGAGAAACCCTACCCTATGTCTGTCTACGGACAAAGGTAGCGTTATTTTGAATGTGAAATTCAGCAATATAAGTTTCCATTGCCATGCCAGCCCAAGTTGACAGCTGACTGTTTCAAACAAGCTGGTTTATGGTTTCCGGATATCTACTCCAACCTGATATTCTTGACAACGAAATATCGGGTCTTCTGCGCGATTTCTATCCCGCCATCCTCCCCCTGGGCAATGATAAGCGTAGATCTGTCTGTAACATCACCTTTCGATCCACCGGCAATATGAAGCATTTCAGAAAAACAGCAAGTCGCTGTATTTCCTGATTTTTCGTGGCATGGACAGCGGGAAGGTTAAGCTGGATGTTGTTGCTCTTTGATAATCTTCGATTTGGCAACGATAAGCTGTGCGGCGAGGGAACCGAGTCCGCCACCAGCGATAGGTTGGGCCAGTCTATATTAAAATGCAAATAGTCTCTGAAGTACTGAAATAACGTCCAATTGCGCTTTCGGGTCTATTGTACCCATTTTTTGAATTAGACGCGCCTTATCTACTGTTCGCACCTGATCTAGTACAATTTGTCCCTGTTTCTTTCGAAAAGTGCATGAAACCCGGGTTGGGTATTCTTTTTGGGCAGAGGTCATCGGAGCTATAATCACCGTGCGAATGTTACGATTCATTTCATCAGGAGAGATAACCAAACAAGGTCTGGTTTTTTGAATTTCTGACCCGATAGTTGGATCGAGATTCACCAAATAGACGTCAAAACGTTTCACTACCACTGCCATTCTTCCTCATCCCATGAATGTGAAATGTTTTCGTCAAGTATCGGTTCATCATCACCTTTTTCGCCCATAATTTTGAAAGCGGCATCCCAACCCTCACGAACATTTTTAATGGGTCGGATGATTATTTGATTTTTTTCAACCTCGATTTCAACATCATCCATTATCCCGGTTTGCTCAAGAATAGGCTTTGGAATACGCAATCCTTGGGAATTACCAATTTTTATTACACGCGCTCTCATTAGCGTTCTCCTTCTCAATTAATGTGAGCACATTGTAATTACATCGACATCGAAAGTCAAGAATTTAGTTTTTAGAGGCCCAACGGTTGAGCTGAGCGGCAGCGCCGCCAAACATTTTCGCGTCAGCGCCGCCTGCCTTCTCGCTGTCCGGTTGAGCATCTTGTTGGGCAACAATCTGTGGCCATTCATTACAAATTTTTTCAGAAGATTTTATCGCATTTTCCAAATTTAAAAGAGTTTGTGGGTCGCGGCTAAAACAACGCCTGTATGGTATTGCCTTAATAACTGCCAATGCAGCCTCGCACATTTTGACGTAGTCACGAGATGTTGCAAAAGTCTGAGCAATAATGACTTTATCAATTTGATTTTTCACATCGATTGAGGCAGTTCCAATCCGGCTAAACATTAAATTTGTTAATCTCTGTATTCCTTTATTCACAATTTCAACAGAAGAAGCAAATGTTGAATAGCGATAAGACCTTTTATGGTCTAAGCGAGCTAATTCTAGAGCAAATTTTATAATTAAAGTGGAGTCATCCAATGCAACTAACCGAAGATTACCTTTAGAGGCTGATGTTGCAATTTTTTTTAGTTTTTCGATTGGGTCGTTAGAATTGATAATTTCATCATGTAATAACCTTGAAAGTGCGCGTTGGTTGTTACATTTTGATACGAACGATTCAATCCATCCTTTTATCCAAACCATGAGGATAGCAGTGAACAACGGGGCAGCAAGCTTCAATAAATCCATCCGATCTATGCTCATATTCATACCTCCTGCCGATTAGATGCCCAACATTGTTGATAAGTGGAAACTTTCCATAATATCAGCCCATATAGACGGACAAATTTTCCACTTATTGAAATATTAAATAATGCGCGTAGGGGACGGAGTTAGTTTAATAGTTTATTGGTGCTTTATCTTATTAAACTAACTCAGTCCCTTCATATCCCAGCTTCAGACAACCTGAACTCGGGACTTTTCTCTACCGGAGGTCACGGTTGGCAATAGGTTTATTTTGCGTAAGAAAATCATTTTCTAAAGAAATCAGCAGAGCGGGCTTGCCGATGCGGCAGGATTTTGATACGGTACCGGAATTCCCTGCCAGATCAAATTCCCCATACCCAGGCGAGGTACC
>Ga0172380_10005330_pt1 | contig 15669 bp, 9 predicted proteins | sample Leawe162metaG_FD_119747 | JGI IMG/M metagenome (GOLD analysis project Ga0172380, IMG submission 119747) | Leachate microbial communities from a municipal landfill in Southern Ontario, Canada - Leachate well 162 metaG | ecosystem: Engineered > Solid waste > Landfill > Unclassified | place...
CGGTTTTCCGGGCGCATGGCGGCGTTGCAACTCCTTGGAATGGAACGACCATTCCGCGTCGTTGCGCCTTGCCCTGCACCCGGAAAACCGCACACTCCAGCCCGTTCAACGGAGGTTTCTAGGTTAAAAATAATGTAGGTTGTAATGGTGCTGCCTCAGCATACGTGGCGAGGCAAGGTATACCTAAGCCGGACGATTGCCGGAACCAACAAACAGGGGGTAGGGTGGATAAGCGAAGCGCATCCACCGAACGGCGCCATGGAATGTTCAGGTGGATGCGCTTCGCTTATCCACCCTACCTCGCCGCGCTGCCCTTCGACCCGCATCAGTGCTTGATCTATGACCCTAAAAAACTCAGTTGTCCGCAGATTACGCAGATTAACGCAGATTTTCAAAGCGTTGTCGGCGAGTGTCGCATCACCCATTCGGTTGGGCGACAATTCAGGATTACCTGTTGTTTAATCGGCGAAAATCTGCGTAATCTGCGGACAACTGAGTTTTTTAGGTTAATGTTAACAACTTGTGGAGACATCAGCATGGCCAAACTGCAAAATATCGTGTTCGCCTGGGTTCGCCGGGCGCATGGCGCAAAGTCAGGCTCAATGGCACGGCAAACAGCGGTGAAAATTTTGCCCATGACATTCATCAAGCCCCTGCTGGCTGTTTTCGCACTGGCGGCATTCGGGGGGGCGCAGGCCAACGAATTTTCTATCGTCAATGGCATCCCGGCCAATTTATCCACTTATCCGTGGGTTGTGACCGTGTACAGCGGCCAATGGCAATGCGGCGGTTCGCTGATCCAGCCGCGCTGGGTGCTGACTGCGGCGCACTGCTTCGATCCGGGGGAAACCGCCGCCACGGTGTCGATTGTCACCGGTCGCCAAGTGCTCTCCGATTCGACATCCGGACAGGAAATCGCGGCGAAGCGCCTGATCGTCCACGCGCAGTTCGACGAAGGCGCCATGGATAACGATATCGCCTTGATCGAACTGGTCTCGCCGGCCAGCGCCCAATATGTCAAACTTGCGCCGCCGGCGCAACCGCTTGCGTCGGGAACGACGACGAAAGCCATAGGCCGGGGCGGCTTGGCCGCGCCGGGCGATTACCTTGCCGACCAATATCATTTGATCTCCGATTGCAATGCCAGTCTTGCCAGTTGCGTGCGGGAAGCGGAGCGGAAAAGAATCAGGGACTCCAGCATCATTACCACCATGTTGCTGGCGAACGGCCTGGGCAGCCCCTCACTGGGCATAGGCTATACGACGTTGGTCAACAAGCTGCAACAACTCGGGGCGAGCGTGGGATCGACGCCGACAGTCGATCAGATTATCTCGGGATTCGCCTCAAAAGGATATTCCGTTTCAGACATCGCCAACATGATTGCAGACGCGGCTTTCACCGACGAATTGCGCGAAGTCGATCTGCCTATGGTGGATAACAGCACTTGCCAAAACGCGCTCAACGCCGACTTAACCGCGAACATGATTTGCGCCGGGTATCGCGGCACGCCAAAGGATACCTGCCAGGGCGACAGCGGCGGCCCGCTGGTGGCCGCCAATCCACAGAACTCGGACTGGGTGGAGGTCGGGATAGTCAGTTGGGGAAGAACCTGCGCCACCAATTACGGCCTCTACACCAAGGTTTCGAACTACCTCGACTGGATCGGCCAGTATATTTCCAACCTTGGTGCAGAACGGGTGTTTATGTGGGGCGAAAACGTGGCCGCCAACCCGCTTCTCAGAGCCGCCGGCAATGAACGCTCGACGGATGCCCATGCACCCTATTGGGCGCGCCTTTTCCCGGCCAGCAACACGGGGCTGGGAGTCAACCCTGCCGATCAGGGACTGTATTTCTATGACGGGATAAGCATTGCTTACCTGGGGCCGTTATCGAACTGGCTGGCTCAAGCCAAGGCTGCCGGATATTGACGGTTGGGTTTGAAAATTCACCCATAAAACTCTGATCGTTCCCACGCTCCGGCACTCATCGTTACACACATCTTTGCAAGCAATAACTGCTGCTCAGGTCTATGCAAAAAGACAGCATAAAGCCCCTCTCCCGCAGGCGGGAGAGGGGAGCAAACCTGCGCTCGTCCCTGCCCTGACACTTGTGTGTAACGATGAGCGCAGAGCGTCACTGCCATTAAGTTAAGCCGTTCGTGGTGAGCTTCGCCTGTCCTGAGCTTCGCCGAAGGATCGAACCATGAATGGCTTAACAGTCAACCGGTTAGGAAAAATCCGTTCACCCTTCGACCCTTCGGCGAAGCTCAGGACAGGCGAGGCTCAGGGCGAACGGATTTTTCCTAACTTAATGGCAGTGGCGCAGAGCGTGGGAACGATCAAACGATCAAATCCCACAAAAACGTCACCGCCTAGTTGGTCAATTCCACCTGTTTCTTGTCGAGATTACCTACCCAAAAGGCGGGGTTGTTCACATCCTTGCCCGCCTGTACGGAAACGGCGTAAAAGGTGTAAGTGCCGAGCGGCAGCGACTGCGGCAATACGGCCAGCAGCACCGACCCGGATACGTCGGGCACCAGAGTGTTGCTCAAATAGGGCGCGACCCGGGTGGTAAAGATGGGGGTCAGGAAAAATCCCGTCGTTTGCAGGTACATCATGGTGTTGTCCGGCAATTGCATCGCCACGTAAATGTCGAATTTCGACACCGTATTGAAATTTTTCAGGCAATAATTCACCTCCAGTATCTCGCCCAATTGTTTGGTCGCGTTGCCGATGACGGTGACGGCGGACTGGTTCCTGACATTGCCCGAGCAGGCCGGCGGCGCGGCTTTCACCGTAATTATCGCCGTGGCGCTCCGACTCGCGCCGTTTTCGCTATAGCTGGCGTTGAACAACACCGGGATGTCGATGGTCACCTTGGCGTTCGCCGTCACGGTAAGGCCGCTGACGGTCGCCGCTGCGGTATTGCCGGAGTCCCAAATCGCGCTCACCACCTTGGTGGAACCGTCGTCGTAGTGTGCTGTGGCGCTGCAATCGGCGCTCATTCCCGCATTGAGAGTGCTCGGACAAGTTGCCGACAATCCGGTCAAGGCCGGCGCAGCAGCCGCCCACGCCGCATTGGCGCTTAATCCAGCGATACTCAAACACAATGCGGGTACAGCGAGCAATAAACGAAAATATCGCAGCAGTTTCATGATAACTCCTTAATAAATAAATGAATAATGTTTTTAATGCGACCTTCGCCTGGGTTGGGTTTTTCGCCTGTTCTTAAGCTGTTCTCCTCGTTCCCACGCGGCTGCGTCACTGCCATTTAAGTTAGTAACTTATCGGCCAAGTCTTTACATTGTTTGCGAAGAATGTGTCGTAGATCAAGCAGTGGTGCGGTTCTCCGGCTGAAATGCTTTCACCGCAGAGGCGCGGAGGCGCGGAGAAATACAACAAAGGGTGAAATCATACCAATTACCCTACAAAATCCCTGCGTCTCTGCGTCTCTGCGTCTCTGCGTCTCTGCGGTAAATATTTTTGGTTCCGGCTAGTCCGGCTTAGCGAATCCAGGGGGTGGCACGCGACCGATGCGCATCGTTCCCCGGCACATCCTACGGGCTAGTTGATTAATTCCACCTGCTTCTTGTTGAGGCTGCCTATCCAATTGCTGGAGTTGTTCACGTCCTTGCCCGCCAGCACGGAAACGGCATAAAAGTTATAGATGCCGATGGGCAGCGTTTGCGGCAATACGGTTGACAGCACCGGGCCGGATTTATCGGGCACCAGGGTGTTGCTCAGATAGGGCGCGACCCGGGTGGTGAAGTTGGGGGTCTGGAAAAATCCCGACGTTTGCAGGTACATCATGGTGTTGTCCGGCAATTGCACCGCCACGTAGATGTCGAATTTCGACGCCGAGTTGAAATTTTTCAGGCAGTAGTTCACTTCCAGGGTCTCGCCCAGTTGCTTGGTGGTGCTGCCGACGATGGTGATGTCGGAATGGTTCCGGGCGTTGCCTGAACAAGCCGGGGGCGCGGCTTTCACCGTGACCGTCGCCGTGGCGGTTTTGTTCACCCCGTTTTCGCTATAGCTGGCGCTGAGCAATACCGGGGTGTCGGCGGTTATCCCGGCATCCGCCGTCACGGTGGAGCCGCTGACGGTTGCCACCGAAGTGTTGCTGGAGGTCCAGGCGGCGTTCACCACCCTGCTGGAGCCGTCGTTGTAGGTCGCGGTGGTACTGCAATCGGCGCTCGTCCCCGCATCGATAGTGCTCGGGCAAGTTGCCGTCAGTCCGGTCAAGGCTGCCGGTACAAATGCCTTGACGGTAACGACTACGGTGGCGGTTTTGCTTACGCCGTTTTCGCTGTAGCTGGCGTTGAGCGATACCGGGGTATCGGTGGTCACCCCGGCATTCGCCGTTACGGTAAGGCCGCTGACAGTCGCAACTGAAGTGTTGCTGGAGGTCCAGGTCGCGCTCACCACGTTGCTGGAACCGTCGCTGTAGCTTGCTGTGGTACTGCAAACGGCGCTCGTTCCTGCAGTAATCGTGCTCGGACAAGTTGCCGACAGGTTCGTCAAGGCTACTGTTGCGGTTGACTTGACGGTGACGGCGGCAGTGGCGGTTTTGCTCACTCCGTTTTCGCTATAGCTGGCGTTGATAGTTACGACGGTATCCGCGCTCGGCGCTCCCGCAGTGAGGCTGCCGTCGCTACCGACATTCAGCAGCGCCGCATTCGACGAACTCCAGGTGGGGCTGACTGTATTGGTCGTACCGTCGCTGTAAATTGCGGTTGCACTGCAAGACCCGCTCGCGCTCGACAAGAGGGTGGTCGGGCAACTCAGGCTCATCCCAGTAAAGATGGCGATAGTGGATCGTACGCCGCGAACGAGGCGAACAGGGAATTTTGTTGCCAGAGGTTTGGCGTAGTTCATGCCAGTGGAGAAATAGACTGTCCATGCATTCGTGATGCTGGGAGCGGAATAAGCCGAAGCCGACCAATAATAAGATATTTCACTTGCAGGAAAGTTTGCAGGAAAGATTGTTTGGTTGATAGCGGGGGCTGTGGTACTCCATTCCACAATAGTCAGCAGTTCATTGTTCGTGGGCAGCCGCCAGTCACTTTGCCCGGCATAGTTTTGCGTCAACGCGGTAGCATTTACCCAAGTGTAAGTTTGGGGCGTTCCCGTGCAGGCGTTATTCCAAGTCTGTCCCTCGGCACAGCGTTTCCAAGTCAGGTTGGTTTTGTTGTGGGTAACGGTGCCGTCACCGTTGTCGGTAAAATCCGAAGTGGGGGTATAAAGACTAGAAGAATCAACAGGCGAACCTCCGCGAACGAGACGAGCGGCGAAAAGGTTCGTCTTAAGGTAAGCGTAGGCGAGGCCTTCGAAACGGACTGACCACGCCGAGGTCGAAGAGCCAGAAGTAGCCGAAGCCGTCCAGAAATTTGTCGAAAGAGGGATGCTGGGAAAAATTGTTATGTTTACAGCAGGGTTGCTATTGTCGCGCTCGATAATGGTAAGCTGTTCGGCGACGGTGGGTAGCCGCCAGTCGCTATTCCCGGCATAGCTTTGCGTCAGTGCCGTAGCATCCGCCCAAGTGTAGGTCAGCACCGTTCCTGAGCAGGTAGACGCAATCCAGGTTTGCCCTTCGGCGCAACGCTTCCATGTCAGTCCAGTGAGCTTGTGGGTGACGGTGCCGTCATTATTATCAATGAAGTCGGCAGTGGGAGTGTCGGCGGCAAATTCATTCGCCCACGCTGCACTGGAACTTACTCCCCCGATACCCAAACACAATACCAGTCCAGCGAGCAATAACCGAAAATATCGAAGCAGTTTCATGGCAACTCCTTAATTATTAAATAAACGAATCAAATTTTATTAACGTAGCCTTCTGCTGGGCTGGGTTTTCGCCCACTCGAAGCCGTTCATTACCGCCTTACAACTTGCCGGGTTAAGCTGGAAATCAGCCGCATCATCCAGATTTCGCGACATTATTGGAAATAAATTCCATATCAAACGGTTACCTGATTAGAAAGATTTTTCAGTAGGATTTTCCGTTCATGGTTCGACAGGGCTTTACCACGAACAGAAAATGCAAGTAGTCACGCAGCCATTAGTTGGTCAATTCCACCTGTTTCTTGTTGAGAGTGCCTATCCAATAGCTGGAGTTGGTCACATCCTTGCCGGTCGGCACGGCAATGGCGTAGAAGGTGTAGGTGCCGGTCGGCAGTGCCAGCGGCAATACGGGGATATTCAGCACCGGCCCGGATTTATCGGGCACCAAGGTGTTGGCCAGGTAGGGCGCAACCCGGGTGGTGAAATTGACGTTCTGGAAAAATCCCGACGTTTGCAGGTACATCATGCCTGCATCCGGCAATTGCACCGCCACGTAGATGTCGAGTTTCGTCGCCGAGTTGAAATTCTTCAGGCAGTAATCCACCTTCAGCGGGTCGCCCAGTTGTTTGACGGCGCTGCCGGCGATGGTGATGGCGGAATGGTTCTTGGCATCGCCCGAGCAGGCTGTGGCCGGGGTCGCGGTTTTTACCATGACCATCACTGTAGCGGTGCGCACCACGCCGTTTTCGCTGTAGCTGGCGTTGAGCGACACTGGGGTGTCGGCGGTCACCCCGGCGTTCGCCGTCACGGTGAAGCCGTTAAATGTCGCCACAGAGGTGTTGCTGGATGTCCAGGTTGCATTCACTACTTTGCTGGCGCCGTCGCTGTAGCTCCCGGTGGTGCTGCAAACGGCGCTCGTTCCCGCGTCGATAGTGCTTGGGCACGTTGCCGACAGCCCGGTTAAGGCAGCCGCTACGGCTGCCTTGACGGTGACGGCGGCGGTGGCGGTTTTGCTCACGCCGTTTTCGCTATAGCTCGCGCTGACCGTCACAACAGCATCGGCGCCCGGCATCCCCGCGACGAGGCTGCCGCCGCTGCCGGCGGACAACAGCGCCGTGTTCGACGAATTCCAGGCGGGGCTGACCGTATTGGTCGTGCCGTCGCTGTAGCTCGCGGTGGCGCTGCACGTGGCGCTCGCCCCCGCGTTGATCGTGCCTGGGCAAGTGGCCGACAGTCCCGTCAAGGTGGCCGTGGTGGCTGCCTTGACGGTGACGGCGGCGGTGGCGGTTTTACTCACGCCGTTTTCGCTGTAGTCCGCGCTGATGGTCACGGCGGTGTTCGTCCCCGGTATTCCCGCTACGATGCTGCCGCCGCCGTCGATATTCAGTATCGCCGCATTCGACGAGCGCCAGATGGGGCTGACCGTATTGGTCGTGCCGTCGCTGTAGTTCGCGGTCGCGCTGCAAGTCCCGCTCGCACCCGCATTGATCGTGCCTGGGCAAGTTGCCGACAGTCCCGTCAAGGCGGGTGCGGTGGCTTTAACGGTGACGGTGGCGGTGGCGGTTTTGCTCACCCCGTTTTCGCTATAGTCCGCGCTGATGGTCACAATGGTGTCCGCACCCGGCGTTCCCGCCACGAGGTTGCCGCTGCTGACCGATAGCGCCGCAGCATTCAACGAGCTCCATGTGGAACTGACTGTCTTGCTTGTGCCGTCGCTGTAGCTTGCCGTCGTGCTGCAAGTTCCGCTCGCGCCCGCATTGATCGTGCTTGGGCAGGTGGCCGACAAGCCCGACAAGGCGCTTGCCACGCTTGCCGTGACGGTGACGGCGGCGTCGGCGGAATAGCTCACCCCGCTTTCGCTGTGGACGGCGCTGATCGTCACGATGGCGTCTACCGACGGTGTTCCTGCCGCGAGGTTGCCGCTGCCGTCGACGGTTAGCGTTGCCGGATTCGCCGATGTCCAGGCGGGGCTGACCGTTGCGGTCGTGCCATCGCCGTAGTTCATGGTCGCGCTGCAAACTCCCGTCGCGCCCGCCGCGAGGGGGGAAGGGCAACTCAGGGTCAACGTAGCAAGCGCAAAAGTGTTCGCCCACGCCGCACCGGCGCTTAGCCCCAAACACAAGACCAGCCCAGCGGCCAGCCGGCGTAAATGTAAATACAGTGTCATGGCAACTCCTTGATAAATATGCGCGTCGTATCCTGTCAACCGGACCTGCGCCTGGAACAGGTTCATCGCCTGCCCGCAACCGTTAGTAACTTTGCCGCCCTTCAACCTTAGCGGTGCGTTGCAGATGGCAACTACCACACGCACCGGGTAAGGCAGCCTACCGATTGTTATAAGGAAAAACCATCAGGGAAAGCTACTTTTGTACTAAGGAACGGACTATATTTTATGTAGGGGTTCCCCTAATCGGGCATAAGGGTTTCCCTAATCGCCATGAATAACTATAACTTAGTTATTGTTATTCATGGCGATTGACTCGCCGCTCCCGATGATGAAGAATAGGGCAATGCAGATGCTAGGGTGGACGCCATTAAAATCAGCTATGGAAAAGCGTCTATAATAGAAAAGGTGGATATAGAGGCCGAAGCAAGTAAAGCAACATGCCCTGCCAGGGTAAATTTGTTCTCGGCACGGAAAAAAACCGATTCACCGCAGAGGACGCGGAGGACGCAGAGGAAGAGCATGAGGGTTTTCCTCCGCGTCCTCTGCGGTGAAAAAGGTTTTGTCTTTATGGGTTGCCGCCATGAGTCGAACGGAGTCGAGCGGAGTCGAGTAGAATCCTGTCGCTTTATTAGCTTGGGACTCTATAAGAAGAAGCGTGAGCCGCATCCACCTTGAGTTACGCTGGTTTGCGATATTCCTGGCGCGACCCGCCAATACTGTATTTCCATGTAGCGCGCTCGTCGTTATGGACGTAGGATGTGCTGCTACGACAGGGAAGCGCATCGCTCGCGTATCCTGGCGGCAATACGCGACAGATGCGCCTCGTTCCTCGGCACATCCTACAGGTTGTTTATGGGATCAACCATGGCTGGCGCACCTGCCGGAGTGCGGTTCTGCTGTCCCGGTTCCGGTGGTGTCGCTCGCGCCCCGCTCAACCACCGGAACCGAAAGTTACGGAAAGGCATCCTGAAAAAATGCCGGCCATTTGCGTGTAACGATGCGCGTAGCGCGTGGACGAGACAGGCGGGAATTTAATAACTTACCAGTCAAGTCGTTGCATTTTTTGCGAAGAATGTGTCGTAGATCAAGCACTGGAGCGGTTCTCCGGGTGATTCTTTTCCACCGCAGAGACGCCGAGGCGCGGAGAAACACAACGGAGGATGAAACCATACAATTACTCTACAAAATCTCTGCGTCTCGGCGTCTCTGCGGTAAATATTTTTTGGTTCCGGCTTGTCCGGCTTAGGAGGCTAGGGACAGACTGGTAAATGTCGGCGGCGCTACGCCGGGCTTTTTCCGGCCTCCAGCCTTTGAGTTCCTGGCCTCTGAATCGCCCCTAAAGTTTCTCCCGTCTTCTCCGCTAATACAACTAACGGAGCTTAAAGGGTGTAAAGCAAACCCCGGATGCAACCGCAAGAATTCCTCACTATATAATTGAAGGAGAACTAAAATGGCACAAGTAATCAACACCAACATTTCGTCCCTGAATGCGCAACGCAATCTGAACACGTCCCAGTCTGCGCTACAGACTTCCTTGCAACGCCTCTCTTCCGGTATGCGCATCAACAGCGCCAAGGACGATGCGGCGGGTTTGGCAATTTCCGAGCGCATGTCTTCGCAAATTCGCGGCCTGGATCAGGCGCAGCGCAATGCCAACGATGCCGTTTCGCTGACGCAGACCGCCGAGGGCGCGCTGGCTTCTTCGGGCGACATCCTGCAACGGATGCGCGAACTGGCGGTGCAGTCGGCCAATGCCAGCAACACCGCCAGCGACCGCCAGTCCATTCAAAACGAAATCGGGCAACTGGGTTCGGAGCTGGACCGGATAGCCCAAGCCACCCAATTCAACGGCAAAAACCTGTTCGACGGCACTTTTGGAACGGTCAAATTCCAGATCGGCGCCAATGCGAACCAAGTGGTCGATGCGAACGTATCCAACCTGCGTATCACCACCTACGGCAATAACCAGTACGGTGTGAGCGGAAGTGGCACGGCGGGATTGGGTGCCGGCACTATGGTAGCGGGTGCCGCAGGAACAGAAGTAACTTCGTTGACATCAGGGACTATCGACATCAACGGTTACATCGGTTCTTCGACAGGTGTAGCGATTGCGGTGGCCGATAGCGCCGCGACCATTGCCAACAAGGTGAATAATGTGACCACTTCCACGGGGGTCACCGCAACGGCCAGGAACGATGTTTTGCTGAGTTTTAGCGCCACAGGCGTGTATAACATGGCGATAGCCGGCGATAACGCCAGCAATGCCACAGAGGCGGTCACCTTCAACATCAGCCAGACCAACTCTGCGGATGGTCTCTCGGAAGCCATTACCGCCTTCAACGACAAGTCGGCGAAGACCGGCTTGGTGGCATCGCTCAACTCAGCCAACACAGGGATTATCCTGAGCAGTTCTGCGGGCGCCAATATTGTCGTGGAGGACACTGCGGCAGAAAATGCCGGTTCTGTCACGGTGCAAGGCCTCAAGGCCGATCAGGTTAATGCTCTTGGGGCTTCGGCCACTTTGACCAGCGACGCTGCGGATGGTGTTTTCGTGGTCGGGCAGGTGACGTTCGATTCCCCCAAATCGTTTTCGCTCACGAGCACCGACACTAACTTCCTCGCCGCAGCAGATACGACGGTGAATTCGAGCTTGAACAAGGTTTCCACACTTGATGTCACGACCTTCCTGAATTCGACGCAGGCCATCAAGACGATCGATTCGGCGCTGGCTTTTGTGAATAGCGAGCGTGCGAAGTTCGGCGCATTGCAAAACCGGCTCACCTCGACCATCGCAAACCTGGCCGCCACCAGCGAAAACCTCAGCGCTTCGCGTTCACGTATCCGCGACGCCGATTTCGCAGTGGAAACCGCAAGCCTGACGCGCGGTCAGATTCTGCAACAGGCGGGTGTCGCGATGCTTTCGCAAGCCAATGCGCAGCCGAATAGCGTATTGTCGCTGTTGAAGTAATCGTGAAAAACTCCCGGCCAGGCTTAAGGCTGGGCCGGGATTAAGGTGGGGGAAAATGGATCATGGAAATTCAATCTATATCGAATCCGGGTGGACTGGCACGTTCGCCCGGCACGGCATCAGCAACGGATATAAAACAGCACGCTGCCGCCGAAGTTGTCAAGCCGGCTGCGGCTGCGGTGCCTACTTCTTCGGTCGATGCAGTGCAGGCGGCGTCTGCAACACCCAAGCCGGAAGAGGTGAAAGAGTCGGTAAAAAAGATCAATACAGCCATACAATCGATCTCGCGCGATCTGGAATTTTCCGTCGACGAAGACACCAAGATGAATGTTGTCAAGGTCGTGGATATAAAAACAAAGGACGTCATCCGGCAATTTCCGTCGGAAGAAGTATTGGCAATCGCCAAGGCGCTCGATAAACTCCAGGGCTTGCTGCTTAAGGAAAAGGCTTAAGTGAGAGGCTAGGGACTAGAGGCTAGTAAAAGCTGGCGCATAGTCCTTTTCTCGTTTTCTCGTTCCCACGCGCCGCGTGGGAATGCAGTACTGGCGCGCCGCGCCAAGTAAGCCCGGTAAAGTGTGAGTGTGCTGTTCGTGCTTCGACAGGCTCAGCACGAACGGATTGAATTGATGAAACTGAGCACTGGTAGTATTTGAAACACCAGAAATTGCGCCGGTTCGGAAGGGATTGTTCCGCTGTACTTGGCGCGGCGCGCCGAAACTGCATTCCCACGCGGCGCGTGGGAACGAGATAATAAGGTTTGGTTATAGAAGCTTAGGACTTTAGAAATTAGTGGATGTCGGCGCTATGCGCCGGATTTCACCCGCTTCCAGTCCCTAGCCTCTATAAAAGGAATTAAGGAGACACGATCATGGCTATCTCTTCACCTGGTATAGGTTCTAATCTCGACGTCAATGGCATTGTCAGCAAGTTGATGTCGGTCGAGCAGCAGCCGGTGACGCTCCTGAATAAAAAAGAAGCAAGCTATCAGGCTAAGTTGAGCGCATATGGCAGTCTGCAAGGCGCTGTGTCGAGCTTTCAATCCGCCTTGCAAGGCTTGGGCGACGTGACGAAGTTTCAAAGCACCAAGGCCACGCCGACGGATTCCACGGTTCTGAGCGCCTCTGCTTCGAGCATTGCAACCGCCGGGTCTTATTCCATCGATGTCACCACGCTGGCGCAATCCCAAAAGCTGGTGGCGGCAGGTCAGACAAGCATTACGGCAGCCATCGGCAGCGGCGCAGCCACGACGCTATCGTTCGATTTCGGCACGGTCAGCGGCGGCGCCTTTGCTGCGGGCGCCTACACCGGCGCCGGTTTCACCAGCAACGGTGCGGGGATCAAGACGGTCACGATAGACGGCAGCAACAACTCGCTGGCCGGCATCAAGGACGCAATCAATAACGCCAAAATCGGCGTGACGGCGTCCATCGTCAATGACGGCGGCGCATCCCCCTATCGCTTGGTGCTTTCCTCGGATAACGTGGGAAAAAGCAACAGCATCAAGGTTTCCGTGAGCGGCGACGCCGCCTTGTCCAGCCTGCTGGCGCACGACCCGGCCAACGACACCGGGCAAAACCTCTCCGAGTCAGTCACGGCGCAAAATGCCGAGTTCAAGGTAAACGGGGTGGCAATCAGCAAAACCTCGAATAACGTTTCCGATGTGGTCCAAGGGGTCACGTTCAACCTGCTCAAAGCCGCCAGCTCCACCACGCTGTCCGTTTCGCAGGACACCGCCTCGGTGACGTCATCGGTGAATGCCCTGGTCACCGCCTATAACAGCCTCAACAAAACCTTGGCCGACCTTACCGCATACGACCCTAAAACCAAAGCGGCTGGGCCGCTTTTGGGCGACAGCACGGTGCTTTCGATTCAATCCCGGATCAGGCGCATGTTGAGCACCCCGCTTACCAACCCGAGCGGCAGTTTTTCGTCTCTGGGGCAGATCGGCGTCTCATTTCAAAAAGACGGCTCGCTGGCGGTGGATTCCGGCAAGTTGCAAAGCGCGATAAACACTAATTTTAGCGACATCGCCGGCCTTTTCGCAACCAACGGCAAAGCGTCCGACAGCTTGGTAAGCTATACCGGCTCGACGGCCAACACCAAACCCGGCTCCTATGCGCTTTCCGTGTCTCAATTGGCCAGCCAGGGCAATGCGCTGGGTACGGTGGACTTAAGCGCAGCCGCACCGATAACGATTACGACCGGCGTGGATGACGAACTGGCGATGACGGTGGACGGCATCGGCGTCAGCATCACATTGGGGGCGGGGACTTACACAGCCGACGCTCTGGCGACCGAAGTACAATCGAAAATCAACGGTGTTTCCGCACTTTCCAGCGCCGGGGGAGCGGTAGCCGTAACCCTGGCGGGCGGCATGTTGTCGATAAGCTCCAACCGCTACGGTTCGGCATCCAGCGTCACCGGCATCACCGGCAGCGCTGCTGCGGCCTTGCTGGGCGCACCCGTATCCACCACCGGGGTGGATGTGGCCGGCACGTTGGGCGGCGGTTCCGCGACCGGATCCGGCCAGATATTGACGGGTGCAAGCGGAGGCGCCAATGGCTTGCGCGTTACGATAACCGGCGGCGTCACGGCCAGTCGCGGGACGGTCAGTTTTAATCAGGGATATGCCTATCAACTAAACCAGTTGACCACCAGCCTGCTGTCGAGCACCGGGGCGATCAGTTCGCGCACCAGCGGCATCAACGCGTCGATAACGGACATAGGCAAACGCCGGGATGAACTTAACACCCGTCTTGCTGCCGTTGAGACGCGCTACCGCGCCCAGTTTACCAAGTTGGATACGTTAATCAGCAGTTTGACTACGACCAGCAACTATCTGACGCAGCAGTTGGCCAATATTGCGGCCAATACGACGAAGGCTTAGTATGCCTTGCGCGGGGGAAATTGTCCGGTTGGATTGCCCCCGCGCAAGGCATAAAATATCTCTCACTATCTCTCACTCACACCCACCTAGGAAAAATGATGAATGCTATTGCGCGTAATGCGTTGAGCGCCTACTCCCAGGTCGATATGGAGGTGAACGTTGCCGTTGCAAGCCCGTGCAAGCTGGTTTTGCTGCTGTACGATGGTGCGCTCAAGGCAATATCGCAGGCGAAATTCAACATGCAGAATAAAAAAATCGCCGCAAAAGGCGAGGCAATCTCCAAGGCGATTGCCATAATCGACGAGGGGTTGAAACTCAGTCTCGACGTAAAAGCGGGTGGCGAAATCGCGGAAAATTTGAGTGCGCTGTATGACTATATGTGCCACCGTCTGCTTATGGCAAATCTGAAAAACGATGTGGAGGCATTGGATGAAGTAACCAGGCTGCTGGCGGACTTAAGGGAAGCCTGGGCGGCAATTGAAAAATCGCCGGAAGTGATGGGAAACTGCGTTCCCCCGGCAGGCCGTTCCGAGCCTGCAAGGGCGGCCAACAGCTTTGGCAGGGTGTAGCTTGAACGGGATTATCGCAACTTACGAAGCTGCCTGGGCGCTTACCCGGCAGATGCTGGAAGCGGCCAGGAAAGACGAGTGGGACGATCTCCCTGCGCTGGAAGAAAAGCGCCGCGCATTTGTGGAAAAATTGATGGCATCCGACCCAGGGGACTTGTTGGATGATCTTCTAAACGCCAAAAAATCGGAATTGATCCGCAATATCCTGGACGCTGATGCCGAAACCAAGGAATTGACTAGACTCTGGATGGTTGAATTGCGCCAGATTATCGGTAGTGCCGGGGCAGAAAAAAAATTGAACAAGGTCTATGCCGATCGCTATTGATCGACTCAGCGCGAAAGCTTATCCCGTGCAGGCCAGAGAGTGGATCGCGGCAGGATAGGCACACGGGGTTTGCCTGCAATGAAGGAGGTGGCGCATGTTGCATACTCATCTCTCATATGGGGAAAAAAACGCTTTTCCGCCGTTGATCGCAGCCGACGCTCCGGTCGGCATGGCGCCGGATTTGCAACCCATCATCCATGACTTCGAGCACAATCGCGCCAAGAATAAGCAACGTCAACCGAAGAAGCGTCCAGAACCTCCCCCTGAACTACCAAAAACGCCCGATTCAGAGCAGCATGTCGATGAATATGCTTAAACCTAGTACAGCGGCGCGCAAATTTGATCGTTCCCACGCTCCGGCGTGGGAATGCCGCCAGGGACGCTCCGCGTCCCGATACAGAAAATGATGTAGTGGAACACTTGCGCAATGACACTGGAAAAGCAAGCTTGAGATTGACTCATCGATTTAATACGCGACGCACAGCGTCGGCGGCTGCATTCCCACGCCGGAGCGCTCATCGTTAGTGCGGCAAGCGAAGCTTGACGTTTCTTTCAGGGTGAAAGTCCCTGACGGGGAGACAAAGTATCGTCTCCATAAGGTCTAACCAACCACCCGTATCGAGTGTTGCGTCTTCTGCGGAGCGTTGCAAGTGGTTGCTACTGCTGCAAACGTGAACAAAGGAGGCGAAGCGTACACTTAAGAACCATATAGGCCGCAGGGGAAACGCATAACCATGAAGCAGTAAGCAGCGTTATGAGCATCAATGCAGTCGGCGACGTTGTTAACGAGACGGAAGCCAAAACAGAGGAATCGAAATGGTGAGATTCCCGAGGGGCTGTCGCTGTGCGTTACGCGTGGCATGTGTGGAGAGAAACGGACAAGAACTTGCGAGACCTCATCGCTTCCTGACGGATGGAACAGGGTATGCGGATATTTAGCCACGTAAGGGGAAACCCCGACACTGAGGCAAGCCGA